>Ga0209402_10000055_pt1 | contig 131361 bp, 122 predicted proteins | sample ArcticOcean_MG_C_3_FD_187437 | JGI IMG/M metagenome (GOLD analysis project Ga0209402, IMG submission 187437) | Marine microbial communities from western Arctic Ocean - ArcticOcean_MG_CB8_126 (SPAdes) (version 2) | ecosystem: Environmental > Aquatic > Marine > Oceanic | place: Arctic Ocean...
TGAAGGGAATGGTGCAGAGTTCGATTGGGCCGCTGAACAGAGTGCCTTCAACCTCGTATATGCCCCGGGCATGGGAGGAGAAATCGGAGATGTTAATGGTCGCAACTCCGGTTGCGAACTGGACGTCTTTACCGGCGATCTCAGCACCGAATCCCTGTACTCCCCAATGCAGCGATGCGTCATCCGGGATGTCGATGCCACGGATGGTGAGGGTGGCGTCCGGCTCGATGTCCAATGTTTGGTCGGCCTGGGTTGGAAGGGTGAACGGCGACGGTTGGCCGCCTTCGATGACGATCTGGGGCCCACCGCAATCGAGGTTGTGCGGGCCGTCATGGGCATACGCCTCGGGGGCCATCAGCCACAGGGTTGCCATCAATAGCAAGATTGCGATACCAAATTGAGTGTGGGCTGTTGTTTTTTGCATCGTTGCTCTCAGCGCCGGACCTCGGCCGAATAGGCTCCGTACCTATTCTAAATTACCGAGACCATCCCTGGTAAAGCAAAATGTCGGGCGAAAAGCATGGTTTCTCGAAGGAACCAGAGAGGATGAACCATGAAAAGTGTACAGATCGGAGGAAACCTGGAGGTTAAAAGGGTTATTCAGGTTCCAGCCAACCCTCGCCGACTAGCACGGGTCCGATACCCTCGATACGCACGAAATAAGCCCGTAGGGCGTGTCCCTTCTCGCCCTGCTCAGACATGTAGACTCTGCCCTCAGTCTCGACCACCCCGCGTTCCCCCAAAGCCTTGTCCATGGGTACGGGTGATCCAAGGTCTTCCCCTTCCTTGGGGACCTTGATCTTGACGGCCTGGCACGGTTCGAACTTCGCGGTAGTTGGTTCGGCTTCTGGGTCATCTTGGGTCAAGTGCTCACCTTCCGCCGCGCAATAGATTGTTCAACCTGCCCGGAGGTATTACTTCAGGATGAACAATCAGCCAACTCCGGGATATTCCCATGTAGATGCTTGATGTCATTGATTATTCTTGATCGCGATCAGACTTCATATGAAGCTCGTAACGTGAAGCTCGTAACGCTGGTTCGATGCCAAATCAACCAGAGTGAACGGGCAGGAGGCTAGGCATCTTCCAGCCACTCCTCATGGATCAGGATAGGTGGCAGGTTTGGGACCCTGATGTAGTAAGCAGGCGTCATGGAATCGCCATCAGCCGAGGCCGCGCCATTGATGAGACCGGCGATCTCCACGGTGGCGGTCTGGCCCATGATCAGTGTCCCTGGCGGACTTGACCCCAGGCTTTCGTGCTGGCCGGGTGTCCTGACTCTTACCAGGTCCATAGGATGATACTTGGGTTGTTTCAATTTCCGTGAACTCCGAGGCCTGCGGCGCTGTGCCTGCAGTCGGATAAATGAAATGCCTACATATCATCCCCAGCTTGGTAAAGCAATGGTAACTGGGCTGTGGATAGTAATGGTTAGGTCTGAATAAAAGGCGGCTTCGGAGCAAGTACCAGTGACGGACGTCACAGAGATTTAACGCGGGGCGTCACAGACCCTGTTTACCGGTCTAGACGATAATTTGGCCATCGGTGAAACAACCTGGCCATCAATCCAGACAACGTGGCAGGGGTGCACTGACCAGGTAGAAGAAAAATCCGTCAAGGCCCTTGGAAAAATGAAAAACAAACTACCCATCTTCGCATTATTCATCTTGGTTGCCGTTGGAGTCGTAGTCTTTTCTCCCATCGGGAGGCAGACCGGCACAGCAGACCTTGGAGTGGTGGTCCAGATGGGGCCGGACGTGTTCGTGGCCGAGATGGAACGCCAGGTATGCCTGTCAGAATCCGAAGTGCACACCACTGCATCCCTTACGGCCGCCAGTGCCGATACCAACAACGGCGGCACCATACCCAGCGTATTTCTGATGATGCTGCAAGACGGGGTCTGCGCCTCCCTCGCCCCGATCTCTTCGACCGAACGCGTTCCGGTCCAGACCAAACAGAATGAGGAAATTTTGATGGACAAGAAAGAGGCTGCCAAAGGAGCGAAACTCGGCGTTTGGTATGTACAGCAGTAGGCACCGCCCCGGTACGCCAGTATTTATTTAACAAAGCGAAACTCGGCGTTTGGTATCTACAGCAGTAGGCACCGCCCCCGGCGGCAGGCGACCCATCAGCTTGCCCATAGGACTATCCAATATCAGGCATTGCAGGGTGTCGAATAGGGCGGGAAATAAAAAACCACCGCACAACTGGGAGAAGATAGTTGATGCGGCGGTTTTTAGTTTTACCGGTTGAAGTTTCTGTCGATTCTTGGAGGAGCAAGAACGAATAACTTCAACACCTACAGTATTGGGACATCAGCCGAGCAAGCAAAGGCCTAATCGGGCCATGTTGGTGGCCCATTTGGGCCGCTTTGCTGGAAAAACGAGCCTGGATCCGACCGGCTCTGCTGGGCTGGTCCTTTGTCTCTTTTATCGCCTACCGTTTATCGGCGACTTCGTCAAATAATCTCTGGGTGGCCACCATGTTGTCGGTGGCCAGTCGTATCTCTGCATCTATCTGACCCATGAAATCAGAGCGCTCAGTCTCCGACTCCCCCGTAAATTCGGTGAGCATTCTACCGATCAGTTTGTAGAAGTCCGAAGCGAGTTTGAAACTATCGTGGTATGCCAGAAGCTCCTCGGGCGGATGAATCGTTCCGACTGCGAATGTGATCGAGTCTAGTCCAACTCCAAGCTCGTTAAGTGATGCCCGCCATTCATCGATGTCCGTGGGGCCGGCCTCCAAGAGCTTATCGGCCTCGGCCAATTTTTCGCTCACCTGCACCTGCCAAAGATCGATCTGGCCCTCATAGGCGTCCCAGGTGGCTTGGTCGGTCTTTGGAGACCCGCCGCATGCGATTACCGCGATCATTGCCAGAGTGACTAAAGAGATGATTAATTTCATATTCTGCCTGGCCGCCCGTATCAGGATTATGCTGTGCCTGCTTGTACCAGCAGCAGATGCGTCGGTTGTCACGACTGACTAGGCGATTATAATAGAATTTTTGGCCCACAAAAAGTCTATAGAGGGCCTAAATTCGTGAGGTAGGACGGCGCCACGGGTTAGAGAGCATGGCCAACAACGAGCCGTGATGCGGACACGATTGGATCTGATTCAGTAATCCAAGGAATCAGTAAACGAGATGAGGCGACACTTCCGGGTTCCGGTCTCTCTTTGGAGGGATGCAAACCCCTGAGTGACTTGGCGCTTAACCACCGTTTACTTGCTTGTCGTAATCTTCAGCATCGAAATGCCCGAAGGACTCCGAAATTAGCCCATCCTCTGTATAACGCCAATATTCCCATCCGGGGATTTTTATGTAATTTCCTGTACCTTCAGGGCCCGTGTTGTGCCCCTCTAAGGTCCATCGATATATGGCGTGAGTCCCTGAACACCGGAGATCGTCCATATGCACGGTGATGTCGGGAAAGGCTTCGATGAAGCCACGTGTCATTGAGGCTACTTGCTCACGACCAATGCTTGGCTCTCCGTCGTTAATGACGATACGGCCATCTTCAGCGTAAAACGATGCTACTGCTTCCGGAACATGGGAATTCCAGGGATCGGTGTAGGCGACGGCGCGTTCTTCAGCAGCGAGTTGGCTGATAGGCATGAAAATCTCCATCTTGTTGATTTCTATAAACCCTATGCGGCATTGGAACAATGGTCGACGAGAATATTTCCATGGGGCGTACGCTTTGGCGTCGAATGAGAAAAGGTCTGGGTAAGAAGGGTGGGAACAGAACAGAGGCCCGTCGCTACGTGGCTGCCTTCCAATATCACTTGCTCAGGTCGCCCTCGTTCGGGGAATGGTGGCACCGACTGGGTTCGAACCAGTGACCTAGCGCTTATGAAGCCCGTAGGTACACCCGCCACCACGACTAACCAAGCGATTATAGATGAATTTGTAGGCTACAAAAAGTCCTCAAAGTGCGTCTCACCGTCGGAGTCTGCGTATAAGCGGGTGTACTTCATCGTATCTCCATCCTTGCTCGCCTATCAACATGGTACGAGCCATGAAAACATGACGCCAAAATGGCGTCTTCAACCCGCCGATTAACTATGGCTTGGGAATGCCATCCTCTGGGCATCTATGAACGACGCCATTTTCCACGGCCAAACTACGCAAGCGAAAGTTTTCATCTGAAGCCTTTCCCTGACTCTTTAGAGCCAGAAATGCTTTGTCGGACGGATACCAGATACCGAGAATTTCGTCTAAAGGCTGTTCGCCGAGTGGTGTGCCATAAACTGGCATCCGCCATAGTACTTTCGCCCCAAGGTGTTGTTCCAACAGGACGTCCAATGCTTTCACGTAATCTATGTAGATAGTCCCGTTCGGGTATTCCCCTTCGAAATATTTGTTCAAGTTAACCATTAGGACAGGCCCGTCATTGTCGCTGTTCGCGATTTCTTCGATTATTGCAAAATCGTCTGTTGGTACGAATTGGTCGTTCATTAAGGCTCTCCGCTTTCGACTTGGTGATTCGGGGACAATATTAACCTGAATTCGGCATATTAGCTTAGGCGAACCGCCATACAAAACTCGCGCGGATGGTATCTACCATACATATGTTCACCGGGAGTTGGAGGCTGTTCTCTACGCACCGTCACCCACGCCATTTAGGACACACCCCACTTACTACTAATAGGCTTTGTCCTAATTGACCGGCGAAGATTTTCAGCAGGAATTTCCACGCCCCAGCGGTCCGCCATCCAACCCGAAAAGCCTAAGCCATACCCCCGCCCAACACGTGCACCGCAAAGGCCCGCTGAACACCTGTCTCCACCTCTTCCCGACCCCAACTTTCGAGGAAGAGGATAGTGAAGGCGTCCTGGTTTATGCAACGCACGCTTATAGATTCCTCCCCCTGACAAACCCTGTTAATACAAACGGCCAAGGGTTGGAGACCGACACGAAATACCTTCTTCTTTCCCCTCAGAATAGAGCCACTTGGACCTTTGGGGGGGTCGCCAATATCCCTACCATGAAGAGGCGGATTAACACGAAGGGAGGTGGGTCAGATGGTCACGCTAAACGAGGCCCCAAGGGTAGTGGAGCGGGTCACTCGATGCCGGGAAGGCCATGCGCTTACGGTGTTTCGGATTCCAGATGGCGGATACCGCGTTGCTTGCTCGGACTGCGATTGGTGGACCACCATCCCATCTGGGGAGCGACTGAAGGGATGAGATGACCGGAGCCCCAGTATAAAAAGAGCGGCATAAAGCGCGAATCGAAGGAGCGACCAGGAAGTATCGGGGGGAAATGCCCCTAGCCTATGAAAACATGACGCCAAAATACATAGGGTCGTCATACCCCTATTAAATAACGTTTCATGGTTTCATGGGCGTGAAGTCGAATCCGGTTTATTCCCAGACGAGGCCGAAGTTTTGACTGCTCCGATTTATACGCAATCTTCCTTTACACCCCGGTCCCGGGCACCATACAAACGGTTCCGGATATCTCCCTGCCTGAAAGCGTTGTATCACATCATTTGGCACAAATTTCCCGCAGTACGGGCAAGGGTCTACTATCGGGTGTTTGCCGTCACCTTCTTTCGGACGCTGTACTTTGCCTGTGGACATTGATTCCCTCCAACCCACTCTTAGGATATCAAGACTTCCACCAATCACGGGCAAGTTCGCGACTACCACCGGTAATTAGGACATACCCCACTAACTTCCAATAGGCGTTGTCCTAATGAGTACAGGGGAGACCTACCCTATGCTGCTGACTTGCTCTGAACAGCCGAGTCAGTGGCATTAGGAGCCTTGTTTGAAGGCCACCGGATTTCCTGCATGGAGTTCTGGAATCCCTTTTGATGCCCGCAACGTTGGCACACGCCTTCGCTAATCGGGCCGTTCGGCACGGCAATTACCCAATGATGGGCACAATGCGCGTGTACGTATTCCGTAAGCTTGCCCTGGTTCTCTATAGACGGTACGACACCTTGATACACCCACCCCTGAGCCGTACTGAGGGGTATGTCGAGTCCGAGGGCAAAGTCGCGTACCGTGAGACCTTGTACGGTTAGCCAAGGTTTCAAATCTACCATGTCGGTCAGTGTACTACGGTTCTTTGATCGGTGTTCTCAAACCTTTGTACGCACCCATTAAACCATGAAACTATGACTGGAAAACAAAGGGGCATGATAGTTCTAGTTAAATACACTTTCATGTTTTCATGGCACTCGCACTGCATTTGAAGTAGTTGGTGGCTGGTCTAGCCGACGTGGTGAGTTCGTAACTTGACGCCACGCTTAGCCAATGCCACCATACCGGTTATTATTTCCGAATGATAAAGGAGTGATCATGCAGAGTGACTCTGAACGTCAGGAATTAATAGATAGTAACCGATTGATAAGTGGACTATACCAACAGCACCTCATCGGCATGGTAATAGTCCTCGCGGTCGGGACATTTTTCTGGGGACTCCTCAGTTTCTTCTTGCCGGATGGTTGGTGGCATCTTGTAATCAACATCGGCGCATTCTTATTCACGATAGCGGCCTGCGCACCAATAAAAAATATGCTGGTGATTTTGGGAGTTCCTGGATGGCTGGCCTTTCTAGGAACGATGATTATTTGGGTTGTCGTCGTCTTAGTGGGTCGGTCAATTGAAATGGCAATTCTAGATTCGGTCCTCTAAAACCAGACGGATGTTCGGCAATATTTTTATCGAGGGGTGTTTTAAATGCCTTGGCCATTTAGCCGAGAATTGAAAGGGAGAGACGCGGTATTGGCGAGGCAGGTTATCGTACATCTCCAGACCCAAATTGCTTTCCAGCAACTTGGAACGGAAACTTACGGCACCGGATTGTCGCTGTCATAAACAAGCGTGAATCCTGGCGATGGTGTCTCAGTGAGGGGCATTGCTGCGATTGTAGACTCGGAACTCGTAGCGCAGCATCTTGTACCCGCGGCAAAGCAAAAAGTAAATATTGCCGAAACCATGTTAGCTGAACATCAAGATTTTTATGAAATTCAGACTGCTAACAAGAAATTTGAAGCCTACGACAAATGGACCGAATTCCTAGCGATTTACCTGGAGAGGGCAAAGCTGCAATTCAAACGCTGGGTTGATTTCGTGGAAGACCCATCACGATTCGACGTTCCGAAACGACTAACCACGCTCGACCATATTGAGGACGTCTCAATGACGGTCTCAGCGAGTGCATTAAACAGCCTCATCAAACGAGCAGGATTAGAGGGTGAACCTTGGCTTTCAATCAACTGCTCCGCGTTTAACGATGTTAGAAGCAGAATCGGGCTGCTTGCATTTACCGACCAAGAATTCCAAGAAAGATTCTTTCGAGGAGTGGCTGGCGAGCCAACCACGTTTTTTAGTTAATTGTCGTTTACTTATTGATTTAATGTGCGACATTTACTATGATAGGAACGTGAAGAAACGCATGGGCCGACCCCCCACAGGTCACCAACCTCACCTATCCGTACGAATGAACCCAGACGCCCTTGGTAAAGCCAAAGAGCGCGCCAAGTCCGAAGGTACGACGGTGGGACGTTGGTTAGAGGCGGCTATTCGGGAGAAATTGGAACGAGAGGACGTACAAGATGAACACTGACAATCTATCGCTACGTAAGCTGGCAACGATATTAGGCGTGAGTCAGCCGTTCTTATCGCAGATACGGGCGGGGAAAAGGCCAATTCCGGAAGCCCTAAAGACGAAGGTTGAGGCGTTAGGTGCTTATCACTTGCTTATCGGTGATAAGCAGGGCGGGGTTGCGATCGGCGGCGCAGCCGCCGCAAAAGAGAGCCTTGTAGGCACAAATACGAATGGTGGCACCGACTGGGTTCGAACCAGTGACCTAGCGCTTATGAAGCGCCCGCTCTAACCACTGAGCTACGGTGCCACCTAGAGACCACCCGGCCAGCCGCCAGGGTGTGCCTCGATAAAAAGCCGAGCGCCGAAATAATCGAGCGTCCTCGGCCTTGCCATGAGTTCCTCCGGTAGACCGGAGGGTCTCGACCTCTAATGTTAATGGCGGCTGTTTCACAGTGTCAATTGGCGTGGGGCCGTCTGGCGGGTTAGTATTGTCTGGCTATGCCCCTGTCTGAAGAAACTTCCGCCTCTTATTTGTCGCCTGAAGAGCACTCCCATGTCACCTGAAGAGCACTCGCGCGAGACTGCCGAACGGCTCCGGGCGGCAGTGATAGAGATGGCGTCCCAACTGCGGCCGTTTCCTGCGTTCTATGGCATGAGCACCATCCAGGCCATCGAACTCGAGTTGCCCCCAGGCTCTGGCTTTGAACCGCCGCCGGAGCTGGGCTGCGTGGTGGTGTTGCAAGACGGGGAGATATCGGAACTGGACTTGAAGAGCGCCCCAGGACCGGACGGGCCGTCGGACATCGTCCAGGTGGAGGTGTTCACCGAGTTGGAACTCCGGCCGGAGCAATTCATCGCCTACGCTACCGTGGCCATTCGACTGCTGCAGGCAGAGATAGATCGCCGGGTTGGTGGCGACCATAATCACTAGATCAGCCTAGAGAGAAGATAATGGCATTACCCCAGCACGACCTTGATTACTACTTTGAAACCGCCCACGAGCTGGCCCAGGCTGTGGCCGCCCAGGCGGACCGGATCGACGCAGGGCGACAGATCCCCGCAGAACTGGCCGCCGAGTTTGCCGACAAGGGTTTTTTCCGGCTGCTCATGCCCAAATCATTGGGCGGCGCGCAACTGGACCACCCGGATTTCCTTAGGATCGTGGAGATTTTCGCGGATGTGGACGGCAGCACCGGCTGGTGCATCAACCAGAACAACGTCCATGCCACGAACGGCCTCCGGATGACTCCCGAAACCGCCCAGGAGATATATGCCGATGACCGGGCGGTGGTCACCAACGGGCCACCCACTTCATCGGTAAAGGCGGTCCCCTGCGACGGAGGCTACCGTCTCAGCGGAAGGTGGGATTTCAGCAGCGGTTTCACTCACGCCACCTGGATCGCGGCTCTGGCCCCGATAGTTCCAGCGGGACAGGAGCGGGAAGCGGTCTTCAACCGCGAGGGCGCCATCATCTTGCTGATGCCCAAGAAGGACGTGAAGTTCGTGGATTTCTGGCCGGTCCACGGTCTCCGGGGTACGGCTAGTTTCAGCTTTGAAGTTGACGATCTGTTCGTGCCCAAATCCAGGATCTACGACCCGACCAGCACACCTCGCGAGGAAGGTCCCGTATTCGGAATTCCGACGACCTTGCTGTTCGCGAGCGGGTTTTCGACCGTGTCCCTGGGCATCGCCAAAGCCAGCCTGAAGACGGCCATGGACCTGGCCGGGAGCAAGATACCGGGGCGGTCCACCAGACTGCTGCAGGACGAGTCCACAACCCAGAGGATCATCGGCGAATCGGAAGCGATCTGGCATTCGGCCAAGGCGTTTCTAAAAGAGGCGCATGCGTCAGTCTGGGAGAGCGTGACCGCCAAAAAGCCGTTGACCATCGAGCAACGAATCAAACTGAGGTTGGCTGCCACGTTTGGCATTCAGAAGGCCAAAGAGATCGTTGAGACTTCCTACGCGCTGTGCGGGTCGAACGCCATATTGGACACCAACCCGATACAGCGCCAGTTCCAGGACATACACGTGTGCTCACAACACATTCAGGGAAGGTCAACTCATTTCGAGAGCGCGGGCCAGTATTTCATGGGCATGGAACCGTTCGGCAATTTCTAGGTAGTGAATTCCGGTTCCAGCAACCAGACTCGGGTAGAAACGTCAGCCCCATGAAAACCCCACGAGTGGGCTAGTCGAGGGTTATGTCTCCGCTGCGGCCACCACTTTTTTGGACCAGCCGGACGGCCTCGATGCGCATCCCTCGGTCGACTGATTTGCACATGTCATAGAGGGTCAGCGCCGCCACGGTCACAGCAGTCAAGGCTTCCATCTCAACGCCGGTACGGGCCGTCGTCTTCGCGGTTGCAGTGACGTTGATGCGGTTTTCAACCTCGTCCAACTCCAGTTCCACGTCCACCTTGTCCAACGGCAGGGGATGGCACAACGGTATGAGCTCTGAAGTCTTCTTGGCGCCCATGATGCCGGCCAACTGAGCGATGGTTAGCACGTCGCCCTTCTTCATCAGACCCTCTTTGATGAGGCGCAGGGTCTCCGGCTGGATGGACACATGGCCTTTGGCCACAGCCTCTCTGGCGGTGACATCCTTGTCGCCGACGTCAACCATCTTGGCATTTCCCTGCTCGTCCAGATGGGTCAGATGAAGTTCTGGGCCGTTGTCGGTGGTTGACATAATGATGACGCTCTCCCTGGAGAAAGGTGGTTGGCGAAGGCTATTTGGAGGTGCCGGCATCTTTGCAAAAAGTGATCGGCAATGGCTATTTAGAAGTTCCGGCCTCTTTGGTGGCCAGCGAGTCGGCCAGTTCATTGCCCCGGTCGCCGCTATGGCCGCGTACCCAGCGCCAAGAGACGTCCCGGCCCTTGACCAGTCGGTCCAGTTGCTCCCAGAGGTCGTGGTTGACCTTGCGCTTCCAGCCCTTGGTCATCGTATTGATCACGTAGGTGCTGTCGGAGCTGATCAGGACAGTGGCAGCCGGGTCAACGGCCTCCAGGCCCTTGATGACCGCCGTCATCTCCATGCGGTTGTTGGTGGTCTGCCGTTCGCCGCCGGAGAGACGTTGTTGGTTGCCGTTCTGTTCGATGACCGTGCCCCAGCCGCCTGGTCCGGGGTTGCCTTTGCACGCGCCGTCGGTGTGTATGACTATGTTGTCGTTCTGCATTGTGGTTATCAGCTATCAGCGGCCAAGACCGCGGTTATTTAGAGGTTACAGCGTTGTCGCCCTAGTCAAAACTACTGGCAGTAGCTTTCAAGCGGTCTGCATATTGGTATATATCATCCAAGGTCTCGATAGGAATTCGTTCCTCTTGTTTCTCTTGGTCGAAGAGCCCCAAATACATTTGCGTGCGATTAAACCATAGGCGACATATGGGTTTTCGATTATTGTCGTCGAGCAGCACTCCACAGTAACTTTTCATGTCGCGCATGAAAACACGTTTCAGGTCTACCGCCCCATGAAGCAGGCTCTTAACTATGTAAAAACCCTGCAGCTCGTCTTCAGTTGTGACAATCTCATCGCCAGTGGGTTTCTCTAGTGTTTCCTCTTTAACGGTTGATTGAGCAGGACTAAGGACACCAGCACTTTCGTCATTGGAAATCATTGCGGACTTGAGCCTGTCATTCACACGATCGTTCACAAACTCATTGAAGGCTGATCTTGTATATTTTGCGAACCGTTCTTTTACTGATTTGGTTAATGTGCCAGAGTAAATTTCAGAAGCGAACATCCGTACAAATTGGTCAGTGGGCTCTCTGAGATGTTGGGTAAGAATCCGTTTGATTTCCTTTGTATATTTTAACTCTATTGCGGCTTGAACCGTGCTTTCTAAGTCGAATGTGGATTTGGTAAACCGAGTTAGCTCTTCGAGGTCAGAGTCTTTTAGATCCAGCATGTTGATCTCTAGGAACGGTCGGTGGTCCATCTTGTGGCGGTCATCAAGATCAGAATGAAATTGATAAATGACACCGTTGGTCAGCAAGCCGAATCTAGCTTGGGTAGCCGCGAAGTACATGAAAAGTTGGGCGGCGTGTTCCTGGTCCAAATTTACGGTTGCTGCCTTGCACTCAATGAGCATAATTGGCTTTCCGTCCTTAAGGACGGCGTAGTCAACCTTATCCGCTTTTCTTGGACCAAAATCAGCATTAAATTCAGGCACAATTTATCTGGGGTCCTCGGTGTCATACCCCAAAGCCCGGACGAATGGCATGATTAACGCGGTCTTGGTTGCCTCTTCCGTATGGATATGTTCGACTAGGTCTGGGATTCGTACGGCGAGAGCTTTTATTTCGTCAATGAAATCCATTTAGCTAACCACCTCTGCAATTATATCTAACCACAATCGAGTGGGATTATGACGCAACTCTTCTAATAATTCCACGTGTAATAGCTATTAGCGTCCGCTTACCGGTGAAAACTCGCTAACCGCCTATCTGGTACATCTCGATCTTTCTGGGGGCGCCTGGCTCGTTGGGGTTGGCGGCCCGTTCCTCCGAATAACGGTCGGAGCGGACGGTCCACACCCCGGTGATGAGATCCCTTAGCTCGTCGTCGGTGGCACCGGAGCGGAGCGGGTCCATCAGGCTCAGGCCGTCGCTGGCGAAAAGACAGGTGAACATCTTGCCGTCGGTGGACAGCCGCACCCTGCTGCAGTCGCCGCAGAAGGGCTTGGTCACCGAAGCGATGACGCCGATCTCGCCGCTGCCGTCCTTATAACGGTACCGCGTTGCAACCTCGCCTTGATAGTTGCTTTCGACGGGTTCCAGGGGCATTTCGGCGTCGATGCGGGCGATGATCTCGTCGGCGGGCACCACGTGTTCCGACCGCCAGCCGTTGCGGTTGCCCACGTCCATGTATTCGATATAGCGGACGATGTGCCCCGTGCCCTGGAAGTGGCGGGCCAGGTCGACGAGCGTGTGGTCGTTGACACCCCTCTGTGCCACGCAGTTGATCTTGATGGGCGATAGTCCGACGTCCGCAGCTGTCTGAATGGCGGCCAAGACCCGCTCGGTGGTGAAGCCCCGGCCGTTCATGGCCTTAAAGACCTCGTCATCGAGGCTGTCCAGGCTGATGGTGATGCGGTCCAAGCCGGCGTCCTTCAACTGTTGGGCGAACTGGCTGAGCAGATAGCCGTTGGTCGTCAGCGTCAGGTCTTCGATGCCCTTGATGGCGTTCAACATGCCGATCAATTGGGGCAGGTCGTTTCGCATCAGGGGTTCGCCGCCGGTCACGCGCAGCTTCTCGATGCCCAACTCGGCGAAGATGCCGATCAGCCGGGTCAGTTCCTCAAAGGTGAGGATGTCGGCCCTGGGCAGGAATTCGTAGGCCTCGCCGTAGATCTCGGCGGGCATGCAATAAGGACACCGGAAGTTGCACCGGTCGGTGACGGAGATGCGCAGGTCACGCATGGGCCTGGCGAATTTATCAGTAAGCATAAGTAGCTATCAGCTTTCAGCGGTCAGGCTTTTTAGGGCTTCCATTGCTTGTTTGGCGGCGTGGGCCCGGTGGCTGATCCGGTTCTTGACGTCCGATGGGAGTTGGGCGACGGTCTTGTCGTATTCTGGTAGATAGAACACAGGATCGTATCCGAAACCGTCGTCTCCCTGGGGTTGGTATTGTATCATTCCGGCCACGAATCCCTCGGCCTGGGCGACGAGGGTGGGCTTTTCGCCTCCGGGCAGAGCAATAGCAATCACACACCGAAACCTTGCGCCCCGTTCTTCCCAGGGCACGTCTTTCATGTTTTTTAGCAAGAACTCTACTCGGTCCTGGTCGCTATGGCAGGAATCTCCTCCGTAGCGCGCCGACCGCACTCCCGGCTCTCCGGAGAGGGCGTCGACCTCCAGCCCTGAGTCGTCAGCCAGGGTTAGAAGCCCGGAGATAACCGCATATTCTGAGGCCTTCAACCAGGCGTTCTCACTGAAGGTATCCCCGGTCTCATCAACCTCATGGGTGATGCCCAGGTCACGCAGCGACACCAACTCAAAGGGCAGGCCAGCCAACAGGTCGGCATACTCCCGCATCTTGCCGGGGTTGCCGGTGGCGATGAGGAGCTTGGTCGCCACCTTAGATGGTCCCCTGTTCGGCTAGGTCCGCCAGTTCGGCCTCGTCCAGATGCAGCCATGATCCGTAGATATGACCGTTGTGCTCGCCGACCGTGGGGCCGGCGTGCTCCACCGAGCCGGGGGTCTCGCTGAACTTGGGCACAACTCCCAGCATCTTGGTCTTACCCAACTGAGGGTCGTCGATGTCGATGATGTCCTCACGGGCCTGGTAGTGGGGGTCGTCCATGATCTGGGCGGCGTCGTAGACCGGGCCGACCACTCCCCCGGCGGGGATAAGCTGGTCCATGGTCTCCTTCAAGTCACGCTGACCCAGCCACCCATCAATCTCCACGTTCAGGGCGTCTCGGTTCTCCAGCCGGGCGGCGTTGTCCTTGTATTCTGGCCGGTCGATCAATTCGGGCATACCCATGGCCTTGGCCAGGCCTTCAAAGGTGCTCTGGGAGGTGGCAGAGAGACCCAACCAGCGGTCGTCGCCGGTCTTGTAGAGGTTGCGCGGGGCGGCGTCGGGGAAGTCGTTGCCCACCCGTTCCCGGTTGATCCCCAGCATGTCGAACATCGTGATGTGGGGGATGCAGAGACGGAACAGCGGCTCAAATAGACTCACATCTACCACCTGGCCCTTGGCGTCCGGGTTGCCCGAAGCGTCTCGGTGGTAGAGGGCCATCATGCCGGACATGGCCCCGAACACACCGGCTATCTCGTCGGCCAGCGGTATCGGCGGCAGATTGGGGGCCGTGTCGGGAAAACCGGTCATGCTGATATAGCCGCTCATACACTCGGCGATGGTCCCGAAGCCGGGCCGGTCTTTGTAAGGGCCGGTCTGGCCGAACCCGGAAAAACGCAGCATCACCAGCTTGGGGTTCACTTTTTGGAGGTCGTCTGGGCCAAGTCCCCACTTTTCCATCGCGCCCGGCCGGAAGCCCTCGATCAATACATCAGCTTCGACGGCCAGTCTCTTGAGGATGTCCTGGCCTTCGGGTGTGGCCAGGTTCAAGGTGATCGACTTCTTGTTGCGGGAGTGGACCTTCCACCAGAGCGAGACCCCGTTTGCGAACGGCCCCCAATTGCGGAGCGGGTCTCCGGTGCCGGGGCGTTCCACCTTGACTACCTCGGCGCCAAAGTCGGCCATCAGGCTGCTGGCAGTGCCCCCGGCGACGATTATCGATAGGTCCAGGACTTTAAGGCCGGCTAGAGGCCCTTGGGCTGTGGTCAATTTTCTCTCCCGTTTTTAGGGCGTTTGGCGCGTTTATTGGTGAGCTTGTTGGTGCTTTCGATACCGGTGGTTAATACTACCAGCCGGTTACTGGCTGGAAAAGGCAGGACAACGCGTCCCAGAACCGGCGGCTCTAGCCTGTAACCGAGTGGGGGTCTCTGCTATAATCTGGGACGATTCTAGGGCTGGTTTTCGGGGTCCCTATGTGCCTGTCACGATATCTGGATGATTTCTAGGTTATTTTTGGGGTAGATGAGAGTCCATGTTAGATAATTATTTCCGCGAGTACGGCCTGATCGCCATATTCACGGTGGTGGCCATCGGAGTTCCCATCAGCATGCTGATGATGTCCTCGATGGCTGGCCGCATCGGAATTCGCCCAAATAACCCAACGACCGTGAAATCCGAGACCTACGAGTGCGGAGTAGAGCCCATCGGCGGAAAGTGGGAGTTGTTCAACTTTCGCTACTATATGTTCGCCATCCTCTTCGTCATCTTTGATGTCGAGGTGGTGTTCCTCTACCCCTGGGCAGCCAAGTTCAACCAACTGGAGTTGTTCGCGCTGATCGAGATGGCCGTGTTCGTGGGAATACTGGTCGTGGGTCTGGCCTACGCCTGGCGCAAGAATGACCTGGAGTGGGGTTAAGGAGCAGCTATGACGTTGGAATTAACACCCGGAGAAGGCCCGCTACAGTCCCGCACCTGGGACCTGGACCGGTATGAAGGTTCGCTGGTACAAGACCTCAAGGACGCTTCCGCAGAACCTCTAGCGGAGCCTACCATCGAGATTCCTGACGACCTCAAGAACAACTTGATGATCACGTCAGTGGATGCTCTGGTCAACTGGGGGCGTAAGTCGGCCCTGTGGCCGGTGACCTTTGGTCTGGCCTGCTGCGCCTTTGAGATGATTGCCAGCGCCATGGGCCGGTTCGACATCGCACGATTTGGCATGGAGGCCTTCCGGGCTTCCCCGCGCCAAGCCGACCTGATGATCGTGGCCGGGACCGTCACCTGGAAGATGTCCCCCGCCATCCGCCGCATCTACGACCAGATGGCCGAGCCCAAGTGGGTGATTTCCATGGGCGTTTGCGCCACCAGCGGCGGCCCTTATTACGGCTCCTACAGCGTCGTTCCCGGCGTTGACCACATAGTCCCTGTCGACGTTTATGTGCCGGGCTGTCCGCCCCGCCCAGATGCTTTGCTCTACGGAATAATGGAGCTGCACGAGAAGATCAAAAAATACCACAACCTGCCCAACGGCCCCCAGTTGAACCCGTTCAGTCGCGGCTCGAAACGAGAGGACTCCTAGATGGCCGTTCTGCAGTTGAGCGGCGAGCGGTTGGCCGAGCAAGTGAGCGCCAATGTCCCTGACTCCCTTGTAGGAACAGGCGTCTGCGACGATGTGCTCTGGGTAAAACCAACCAGGGTTGCCGACGTTGCCGGCTTTTTGAAGTCGGACTCGGGCTTGGACTTCAATTTTCTGAACTCCATCTCAGCCGTCGATTACATCAACCATTTCGAGATCATCTACCATCTGACCTCGATGAATAAACAGCACACGGCCATCGTCAAGACACGTCTCGACGGCCGTGAAGAACTGAGCGTGCCTTCGGTCTACCACCTGTGGCGGGGGGCCGATTTCCAGGAACGAGAGATCTGGGACCTGATGGGTATCAGCTTCTCCGGACACCCAAATATGAAGAGAATAATGCTGTGGGAGGGCTTTGAAGGCCACCCGCTGCGGAAGGATTTTTTGTAGTTGTGTTGTTCCGTGGTTGGGCTTGCGTCTTGGGGGCGGAAATCCCCCCAACCCCCCTTTACGAAAGGGGGGAATCTGGTCTTCTTGAAACCCGCGGTGAGTTCTCCCCACTTTGCAAAGGGGGGACCAAGGGGGGATGTTTGGGACTTTCTGCATCCCTGCCCTTCGGAGCAATAGCTTAGTTACTATGCCGATTCAAACTGAGCCGATGACGGTGAATATCGGGCCGCAGCACCCCAGTACACACGGGGTGTTCCGGCTGCGCGTTACCTTTGACGGTGAGGAGATTCTGGAAGTTGAGCCTATCTTCGGCTACCTCCACCGTGGGACGGAGAAGCTGGCCGAGGAGCGCAACTACACCCAGATCGTAACCCTGACTGACCGTCTGGACTACGTCTCGTCGATGATCAACAACCAGGCCTATTGTCTTGCGGTGGAGGAGTTGCTGGGTGTTGAAGTGCCCCAGCGGGCCAAGTACCTCCGGACCCTAACCGCCGAGCTGCAACGGGTGGCCAGCCACCTGATGGGCATCGGCTTCTTCCTGCAGGACCTGGGCACCCTGGGAACTCCTTTGATGTATGCCTTCCGGATACGGGAGCGAATACTGGACCTGTTCGAGATGCTCTGCGGAGCGCGGATCACCGTTAGCTATATGCGTCCGGGCGGCGTGTTCTTTGACGCCCCCGAAGATTTCTGGCCGGCCCTAGACCAGTTTCTAATCGACTTCGACACCGAGTTTAAAGAGATTGAGCAATTGATCTTGGAGAACGAGATCGTCATGGTCCGAACCCGTGGAGTCAGCCTGTTGCCCCTGGACTTGGCGATCAATGCTTCGGTCAGCGGGCCGGTGCTTCGTGCCAGCGGATCGGACTGGGACTGGCGCAAGATGGCGCCCTACGATGCCTATGACCGCATGGAGTTCGACGTGCCGACGGCCACCGGCGGCGACAACTACGACCGGTTCTGGGTACGCATGCAGGAGATACACCAGAGCATCCGCATGGTCAGGCAGTGCATCCAGCAGATCGAGCCAGGGCCGACGCGGGCCGATGTGCCGCTGATCTTGCGGCCTGAACCCGGGGCCGAAGCCTACGGACGGGTCGAGGCTTCCAAAGGCGAACTGGCTTTCTATCTGGTGTCGGACGGGGGCATCAGCCCCTACCGCTGTAAGGTACGCTCGCCTTCCTTGATCAACCTAACCGTGACCGAACATCTGCTGGTTGGCTGGAAACTGGCGGACATGATCGTGACTTTGGGTAGCCTGGACATCAACATGGGTGAAGTGGACCGATGAACTGTGTCCTAGGCGTCGATAACGTCCTTCACGACACCTTGTTGTTCCGCGTGATCTACGAGGGAGTGGGCCACGTGCTGCCCTGCGGTCTATCCTACGTTGTTGCCGGCATCGCGATCATGATGCTGCTGGTCAACGGAGTGCTGCTTGGCGCTGGACTCTTCTCCTGGGTAGAACGCCGGCTCATCGGCCGGTTCCACAACCGGGTTGGGCCCAACCGTTGGGGGCCCTTCGGTACGCTGCAGCCGTTGGCCGACCTGGTCAAGCTGATATTCAAAGAAGACCTGACACCCAAGGGCGCAGATCGCATCCTGTTCACCATCGTCCCGGTGGCCATGCTGGCGCCGGTTGTATTGGTGATGGCCGTAGTGCCCTTCGCCAAAGACACGGCGCTGGCCAACCTGAACGTCGGCGTCCTGTACATCCTGGCCGTCACGTCCATAACTTCGATCGCTATCTTTATGGCCGGCTGGGCGTCGGACAATAGATACGCCATGTGGGGGGCTTCCCGAGGCGTCGCGGTGCTGATCAGCTATGAAGTCCCGGTGGTCATGTCCCTGTTGGGCGTGGTCATGGTGGCCGGTTCTATGTCTCTCAATGACGTTGTATCCGCCCAGACAGTGCCCTTCTTACTGGTACAACCGTTGGCCTTCTTCGTCTTCTTTGCCGGGACGTCAGCGGAATTGAACCGCACGCCCTTCGACCTGGCTGAAGCTGAATCAGAGATCATCGCCGGGTACCACATCGAATACAGCGGGGTGAAATTCGCCCTGATCCAGGCCGCCGAGTTCGGCGCAGTGCTGACCTCTTCCGCCGTGATGGTGACATTGTTCCTCAGCGGTTGGTCCGGCCCGGCATCCAGCTATCTGGGCTGGGCATGGTTCCTGATGAAGATTGGCGTTCTGGCCTTCATCTTCAGTTGGATCCGGGCCACGTTCCCCCGGCTGCGCATCGACCAACTATTGGCCTTTGCGTGGAAGTTTCTGCTGCCACTCAGCATCATCAACCTGTTCGCCACCGCGCTCGAGATTTATTTCCTGCGCGACAGCACGGGCGCTCTGGATACCACCGACCTGTGGATCATGGCCGGTATCAACTTTGGGGTGGCCTTTGCGTGCCTGCTGGTCTTCGGCACGCTGATCAAGGAAAAAGTCCGGCCCGCCGGGCCGCTTACGGGCGCAACCCTCTCAACTGGGGAGGCCGATTAATATGTACGGAATAAACATGGCCAAGGGTCTTTTGGTCACGCTGAAGAACCTGACCAAGAAGCCGTTCACCGTCCAATACCCCGAAGAACGGGTAAAACAGCACCCCAGGTTCCGGGGTGAGGAATTCGTTTGGTACGAAGAGCGCTGCACCGGCTGCGCCTCCTGCGCCAAGTACTGCCCGCTGGGGATCATCAAGATCGTGACCACACCCAGCGAGACGGCACCGGCCCAGGGCGACAAATACCGGCTGGAATTGTTTGATATATCCATCAACCGGTGCATGTTCTGCGGCCTCTGTGTCGAGGCCTGCCCCTACGATGCGCTGTTCATGGGCAGCGGGTTCGAGCAGGGCCAGTACTCCCGGAAGAAGATGGTCATCGACATCGACCATCTGCGTCAGGCCGACAAGCATCCCAGCACCTTCTTCCGTCCTCAGCTCGAGGAGATTGGCTACGACCCCAGGGCTGGACGCCCCCTCGACTGGCAGGAGGTTGGCCGCGAGTCGTGGCAGTGGCACGAGAAGGAAAAGGCGGGCATGAGAATCAACCGGCCCGTACCGTCTGACCTGATGGACCAAGGACTTCCCGTGGACTCGTCTTTCGTGGAAGACAGTGAGCCTGCGCCGGCATCGACACCCGCTGAGGAAGGCGAGTAGATGCTCTTTCAGGATGTCGTCTTCTGGCTCTTGAGCGTGATGGCTGTCGGCGGAGCGCTGGGGGTGGTGATGGTCCCGGACCTGTTCCGCGCCGCGCTGCTGCTGATAGTTGTATTCATCGCCGTGGCGGGCTTCTACATCCTGCTCAGCGCCGAATTTCTGGCGGTGGTCCAGGTCCTGATCTACGTCGGCGCAATCGCGATCTTAATCATCTTTGCCGTGATGCTGACGAGGGACGTACAGCGGGGCAATATGCCCAACCGTCTGCAGATACCGGCCGTGGTCTTTGCCGCCCTGTTGTTCTCCGCCCTGGTGGCGGTGGCTGTAGATACCAAATGGGAATATTTGCCTGACGCACAACAGGGTCGAGCAGAACTGGTACAAACCAGCGCTGTCACAACACTTACCAGCGACGTCTTGGTCGCAGAGGGAGTCACCAGCCCCGAGGAACAGGCCGAGGTGCAGGAATCTGGGTTGGCCGACCTATTGATCAGCGATTACGTGCTGCCATTTGAGGCGGTATCGGTGTTGCTATTGGCGGCGCTGATAGGCGCATTGGTATTGGTGCGGCCGGACCCTGGACAGGGGAGGGGCTAGCGAAGCATGTCATTCGAAGCCTTTCTGATCGTCTCGGCGATACTGTTCTGCATCGGACTCTATGGTTCACTAGCAAGGCGCAACGTGCTGGCCGTCTTGATGTCCATCGAATTGATGTTCAACGCGGTTAACGTGACTCTGGTGGCCATGGCCAAGTACCTGGCGCCGGCAGCCATCCAAGACGACATCAGCACGGTCCTCACCGGACAGGTATTTGCCATCTTCATCATCACGGTGGCCGCCGCTGAGATTGCCCTGGGACTGGGGATAGTCTTCGCCATGTATCGGACCAATGAATCGGTTGAACTATCTGACGCTACTCAGTTGCGACACTAGAATATGTGGGTTGAATTCAAAAAAACGCCAAACCTGATGTTGGCCGAGATGTGGAAGGAAGTCCTCGAAGGCGAGGGGCTGCCCACCCGCATCCTGCCGGAAGGCAACATCGTGGACTGGGCCGAGCGGGTCCCGTTCAAGATTTACGTCCCGAAGGGCCGGGAACACGTCGCCGAAGAGATTCTGCGGAAGCTATAGATGGTAAGTGAACTAGCCATCTGGCTGATCTTCCTGTTGCCTCTGGGTTCCTTTGCGTTCGCCGCATTGGTGGTCCGGCCGTTCTTCAACCGCTATTCCCTGGTCAGCGGCTTGGTCACGATCGCCGCACTCGGCACTGCGTTGGGGCTCTCGATCGCCACGCTGCGCTCAGTGATATTGGGCCACAATCTGGAGTTCGAGCCCATAGAATGGCTGGAGATCGGTGGCGCGACCATCGACTTCGGACTACTTGTCGACCCTCTGACCGCCCTGATGTTGGTGGTGGTCACCGGGGTCAGCTTGCTGGTGCAGATCTATTCGCTGGGCTACATGAAGGGCGACGCCAGTTTCTCGCGTTACTACGCCTACATGTCCTTGTTCACTGCCGCCATGCTCGGCTTGGTGCTGTCGTCCAACATCATCCAGCTCTACATGTTCTGGGAGTTGGTGGGTGTTTCGTCTTATCTGCTCATCGGTTTCTGGCATGAGCGCCCCGCCGCGGCCGCCGCAGCCAAGAAAGCCTTCATCATCACGCGTATCGGCGACGTCGGTTTCCTGATCGCCGTCTTGTATCTGGTCACCCAGGCCGAGACCTTTGCCGCCGCCGGGTTGAACGCCTTCCACATCCCTGACATCTGGGCAGCGGCCCAACCAGAAGTCATCGCCTCCGGAGCCATATTGACCGGTGGTGTGCTGACCTGGCTGGCCCTGGGGATATTCGCCGGAGCAGCCGGTAAGTCCGGCCAATTTCCGCTCCACACCTGGCTCCCCGACGCGATGGAAGGCCCGACTCCGGTCAGCGCCCTGATCCACGCGGCGACGATGGTTGCCGCCGGCGTGTTCCTGGTCGCACGGTTCTTCCCGGTCTTCCAGGCTTCCACCGACGCCATGACCGTTGTTGCTCTGGTTGGTGCGTTCACCGCCGTGTTCGCAGCGTCGATGGGTCTGGTGATGAACGACATCAAGCGGGTGATGGCCTACTCCACCGTCAGCCAATTGGGCTACATGATGGCGGCCCTGGGACTGGGGCTGTACGCCCCGGCCATATTCCACCTGGTGACCCACGCGGCGTTCAAGGCCCTCCTATTCTTAGGGGCAGGCAGCGTCAATCACGCCACGGGCACCTTCGATATGCGCTACATGGGCGGACTGCGAAAAGTAATGCCCGTGACCTACATCTTGGTGATGATAGCTGGTCTTAGCCTGGTCGGAATCATTCCCCTGGCCGGGTTCTGGAGCAAGGACGAGATACTGCTGGGCGCTTGGAACGGCACCGGTCTGGTGGACACCTGGGTCAGCCGAGTGACATTCTCCGCGCTGATCGCCGGCGTGGTGGTCACTGCTTTCTACACCATCCGGATGATCATCATGACCTTCCACGGCGATTTCCGGGGCGGCATCGAGAAAGAACTGGAAGACAAGGCGCTGGCTGATCCCTCCGCAGGGGCAAGTCACGGCGGCCATGGCGGTATCCATCTGCACGAGTCGCCCTGGGTGATGGTCTTGCCGATGGCGGTATTGGGAGTCGTTGCGGTATTCCTGGGCTACCTGGCCAACCCGCAATGGACCGAAGAGATAGGCATCCCCAGACACTGGATAACCGGGTTCCTGGGCGACGGTCTGCAGGCGGCGTTAGGCCTCCATGAACACGCGCCAACACTTGATTTCAGCCGCTGGATGGCCACTATCTCGACGGTGGCAGCACTGTCCGGAATCGGTCTGGCAGCCCTGCTCTACGCCCGCCGAAAGGGCCAAGAGAAAGACCCGCTGGAAAAGCTGGGACCGGTCCATACCCTGCTCTCTCAGAAATACTACATGGACAAGCTCTACGAGGACGTGATCGTCCGGAAGTGGTTCTACAGGATAATTGCGGGTATTACGGACTGGCTGGAACGCAACCTGGTAGACGGCATAGTTGACTTGATCGGATGGTTCTTCCGAAATATCGGCACGGCCATTGGCAAGTTTCAAACGGGACAGGTGCAGGCATACGCCACCGGGATCGCCTTTGGCGTCCTGGCGATAATCCTGGCCCTGTCATTGGCATAAAGACCGACCTGTAATCAGTACAAGGATTAAATGGTAGAAGGCTTTAACGGACTTTTGACGGCGACGGTGTTCCTGCCTGCGGTGGGAGCGTTGGTGTTGCTATTGGTGGTCAAAGGCGACAAGAATGTGCGGAATTTCGCCGTGCTGATCGCCCTGGCCGACATGGTGCTGTCGCTGATCGTCTTCGGCGCTTTCGACCGTGGTGAGGGAGCGGCAAGGTTCCAGTTCGTTGACCAGATCACATGGATACCGGATGTGGGCCTGAACGCCGATTTCCTGCTGACAGTTGACGGTCTCAGCGCGCCTCTGGTCGCGTTAACCGGACTGCTGGGCATGTGCGCGGTGCTGGCGTCTTGGCACATCGGTTTCAGGGTCAAAGAATATTTCATCTGGCTCCTGGTGCTCCAAACAGCGGTCATGGGCGTCTTCACGTCGATGGACCTGCTGCTCTTCTTCCTGTTCTGGGAATTGGAACTGGTCCCCATGTTCATGCTGATCTCCGTCTGGGGCAGCGGCCGGAAAGAATACTCGGCCATGAAGTTCCTGATCTTCACGATCCTGGGCAGCGCCTTCATGTTGGTGGGTATCGTGGCCGTCTTCCTGACGGCTGATGTCGGCACATTCAACATGGTGGCCCTCTCCACCGAAGCTACGATGCTGACCTCCGCCGGACTGCTGATTCCCATGTCCGGGTTGTTCTGGCTCTTCTTCGTCGGGTTCGCGATCAAGCTGCCGACCTGGCCGGTGCATACCTGGCTGCCCGACGCACATACAGACGCGCCCACCGCCGCCAGCGTCATGCTGGCCGGGGTGCTGCTAAAGATGGGTGGCTACGGCCTATTGCGCATCAACGTGGGCATGTTCCCCTCGCAGACCGACCGCTTCGCCTGGGCGCTGGTGGCCCTGGGTGTGATCAGCGTCATCTACGGCGCAGTGATCACCATGCGGCAGACCGACTTGAAACGGCTCATCGCCTATTCCAGCATCAGTCACATGGGCCTGGTGTTGGTGGGCATCGGATCGGTGGGTATATCCCAGGGAACGCTGACCGTGACCGGGCTGAACGGCGCGGCCATGCAGTTATTCACCCACGGCACAGTGACCGGGCTGTTGTTCCTGGCTGTTGGGCTGGTCTATGAAAAGACCCACACCCGCTATATCCCAGACTTGGGCGGCCTGGCCGGGCGCATGCCCGTGGTGGCCGTTGCCATGCTCATCGCCGGATTGGCATCCTTGGGGCTGCCGGGGCTGAGTGGGTTCGTATCCGAGCTATTGGTTTTCATGGGCGCCTACCAGGCCTATGCGTGGCCCACGGTAGTGGCCGTCTTTGGAATCGTCCTTGCGGCCGGATATATCCTCTGGATGATGGAGCGCACGTTCTTCGGGATACGCCGTGAAACGTTCGACGACCTGACCGATGCGTCGTTGGTGGAGGCCGCGCCCCTGGTGTTGATGGTGGTTACCATCATCGGGGTCGGCATCTGGCCCTCACTTTTGACCGACGTTTTTGAATCGGGACTCAACCCCATGGTGGATGTTCTTAATGGGGTGATCAACCCGTAATGTCAGTTCACGATTTTTACGTTCTATCCCCCTACCTGGCCATGGCCGGAGCAGCGCTCCTGGTGATTCTTCTGGACCTGGTTATCCCGAAGAAGAGCCTGCTGCCCTACCTGGCCTTTGCCGCGCTGGCCGCACCATTTGTGATGAGCGTGATCCAGTTCTATGACCTGGGCGGGTCCACCAGCCTACTTAAGGGCGCTGAGGCTTTTTCTTCCGACGACCCCAGCATCCTGCTTGGCGCGCTGTCGGTGGACCGGTTCGCCCTGTTCTTCAACTTCCTGATCATCGGCTCGGTTGCGTTGGTGGTTTTGGGTTCTACCGACTACGTGCGCACCATGGAGCGGTTCCAGGGTGAGTACTTCGCGCTGATATTGTTCGCGGCCACCGGGATGATGCTGATGGCGGCCGCCACCGAGTTGATCACGATCTACGTCTCCCTGGAGTTGACCACCCTGCCGCTGGCCGCCCTGACCGCATTCCTGCTGACCAAGAGCTCCAGCGAAGCGGGTATGAAGTTCCTGATAATCGGCGCGATCAGCTCGGCCCTGATGCTCTATGGAATGGCGCTGGTCTTTGGTTTTACCGGCAGCACCGAATTATCGGAGATATCCATCGCCGTCGGCCAGGCAACAGGGGACATACCCTTTGGTAACTATGCCCTGTTCATAGGCATAATCCTGATGATTGCCGGGTTTGGCTTCAAGCTCTCGGCGGCCCCCTTCCAGATGTGGGTGCCCGATGTCTACGAGGGAGGGCCCACTCCGGTCGTGGGATTCCTGTCAGTGGCCAGCAAGGCCGCTGCATTCGCCGTGGTGATACGGGTATTCTTCACCGGCTTCTTTGACGTGGCGCTGGACTGGGGAATCTTGATAGCTGGGTTGGCCGCCGCATCAATGGTCATCGGAAACCTGGTGGCCATCAGTCAGAGCAATATCAGGCGTCTATTCGGCTATAGCGCCATTTCCCACGCTGGATACATCTTGGTGGGTGTGGCGGCCGGAGTGAAGTCGGGCGAGGGCGTCTTCCGGGCGCCCGAGTTCGCGGCCATTGGGCCAGATTCAGTCCTGTTCTACCTGGCGGCCTACGCGGCAGCCAACCTGACGGCCTTCTTGGCCATCACCATCATCAGCTCCAAGATAAACAGCGACCAGATAAGCGACTATGCCGGCCTTTCTACCAGAAACCCGGTGCTGGCCATCATTCTGGCCCTGTCATTGCTGGCGCTGGTCGGGGTGCCGCCCACCGGCATTTTCATCGCCAAGTTGTACATCTTCACGGCGGCAGTGGACAGCGGACTGATCTGGTTGGCCATCTTAGGCGTGATAAATAGCGCGGTCTCGGCCTACTACTATGTCCGAATAATCCGGGTCATGTTCACCGAACCTGCCACCTCCGATGAGAAGATAACCGCATCACCCGCGCCTTGGCTGGCGCTGGGGATCGCCGGAGCCGCCATGGTATTCATGGGCATCGCGCCCGGGTTCGTCATGGAGGCAGCCCAGGAAGCGGTGAAGGCCCTGTCGATATAGGGATACCCTAGGCGGTCTTGAAAGACAAGATGGGAAGCAACCTAATTAAAAAAGGTTCATAATTAAGAACCTGGAATTAAGAGACAGGCCATAGAAATACTCGAGAAACGCCCGGCCCGACGTGATGAATAACAAGCGATGAAAAACAGATGAAAAACATAGGAATCATCTACAACGCCAGAGTGCCTGAGGCATTGGACCTCAGCACAGCCATCCTGCACCAACTGAACCTTTCGCAGGAGAGCTGGCTGTCCCCGGCTGAGAATCTGGAATCACTGTTGCCCAGGGCTGAGAACACCGACCTCGTGATCACGGTTGGTGGCGACGGCACCATCCTAAGGGCGGTGAACTTCACCGGACCCGCCGGCATACCTATCGTTGGCATCAACATGGGGAGACTCGGCTTCATGACCGAACTCCAGGTGGACGAGGTCATGGAAAGGCTGCCTTTCTACTTCAATGGCGGCGAAAACCCTCCCCGTATCGACGAACGCAATATGTTGCAGGCCACTGTGACCAGGGTGAACTCCGCGACCACGGACGAGGGCCCCTATCACGCGTTGAACGATGTGGTCTTGACCAGGGGCGCTGCTTCCAGGGTTGTAACGGTGGCCGGGACCATCGACGGCGCTCCCGTTACCACGTTTAGGGCTGACGGCGTAATCATGTCCACTGCCACAGGCAGCACGGGCTACAACCTGGCGGTCGGAGGTCCCATATTGGACCCCGAGTCCGACTCAATGGTGCTGAAAACTGTGGCGGCCCACATGGGCTTGAGCGCCGCGCTGGTGCTCAAAGCCTCAACTGAAGTGACGCTGATCTTGGAGGGCCACCAAGAAGCAATATTGGCCGTCGACGGCATCGTCGACCACCCCCTGGAACTGGGGGACAGGGTTGACCTGAAACAGAGCCCCCACAAGGCCAGGTTCCTGCGTGCCCATCCTTCCAGCTATTTCTTTGGCACGCTGACCCGCCGGTTGGGTTTTAGCATCAGGGGCCAGTAAACATGCCAGAAAATACCAAAGAAAACTCTGGCGAATTGCCCGCCGATTTCCATTCCGAACCAACCATAAGCTCCAAACGCATCTACGAAGGCCACATCATAAATGTGCGCGTGGACACGGTGCGTATGCCCAGTGGCCGCGACGCAACCAGAGAGATCGTTGAGCACTCCCACGCCGTGTGCATCGTGCCCATAGACGACGACGGCAACGTAATTCTGGTCCGCCAGTTCCGCAAACCTGCCGAGGCGCCCTTGCTTGAAGTGCCTGCCGGTGGCGTTGAAGAGGGCGAAGTATCGGAAGAAGCAGTCCTGCGAGAGTTGCAAGAAGAGATTGGCTACACCGCCGACAAACTGCAGCACCTATCCAGTTTCTGGGTTGCTCCGGGTTGGGCGACTGAGTACATGCACGCCTACCTGGCCACCGGCCTCAGAGCCTCCAAACTTGAGGGTGATGAGGACGAGAATATCGAGGTCGTCCGGCTGCCCTTCGACCAGGCGGTGGCGATGTTCAAGACCGGCGAGATCAACGATGGAAAAACCATAGCATCGATGCTTTTGGCCCAGCCCTTATTGCCAAAATAAAAAAGGCTACCGAGTCTGGCGCACGCTGGATTGAAGCACCCTTTTTTGATATTATATGTGGCGGTCTCCGGCCAGTGGAGACCCTGTCCAAGGTTAAGGCGAATTTGGAGGAAATAGACAAGCATGCTTGAGCATGATGTCCTGGTAATCGGCGCAGGTCTGGCGGGAATGCGGGCCGCGATCGCGGCCCGTGCCGGCGGCGCTACCGTTGCAATCATCAGCAAAGTACACCCCGTGCGCAGCCACTCGAACGCGGCCCAGGGAGGCATCAACGCCGCCCTAACCGATCGCGGTGATGAGTGGGAAGACCATGCCTATGACACCGTGAAAGGCAGCGACTTCCTGGGAGACCAGGACGCCATCGAGGTCATGTGCAAGGCGGCGGGCCAAGCCCTTATTGATATGGAACACTTTGGCGTCACCTTCAACCGTGACGACGAAGGACGCTTGGGCACCCGGGCCTTCGGCGGCCAACGCCGCGCCCGTACCTTCTTCGTCGGTGACTTCACCGGACAAGCCCTGCTCCACGTGATGTTCGAGCAGCTGATCAAGTCTGGCGTACGCCGCTATGAAGAGTGGTTCGTCAGTTCATTGATCATTGAAGACGGCCAGGTCTGCGGCGTCATGGCCCTTGAGATACGCACCGGCCAGGTCTTCGCGATCCGCGCCAAGACCGTGATCTTCTGCACGGGCGGGTTCGGCCGGGTCTTCGAGCCCAGCACCAACGCCCTGATCTGCACCGGCGACGGCAGCGCTCTGGCATTCAACGCCGGGGCCGAACTCATGGACATGGAAATGGTCCAGTACCACCCGACCACTCTGGCAGGCAGCGGAGTTCTGATCTCTGAGGCAGCCAGGGGCGAGGGCGCGTACCTTTTGGATAAAGACGGCAACCGCTTCATGGAGAAGTACGCTCCCAATATGATGGAGTTGGCTTCCCGTGACGTTGTCTCCCGGGCAGAACAGACCGAGATCAACGCCGGAAACGGCGTCGATGGCTGCGTCTACTTGGACTGCCGCCACCTTGGCGAAGCCATGATTATGGAGAAGCTCAGCCAGATCCGCGAGATCGGCATCGACCTGGTGGGCGTTGATATGATCACGGACCCGATTCCGATTCGGCCCGGCATGCACTACGCCATGGGCGGCATCCGCACCAACGTCGACGGCCAGACCAACCTGCCCGGCGTCTACGCTGCCGGCGAGTGCGCCTGCGTCAGCGTCCACGGCGGCAACCGACTGGGAGCCAACTCTCTCCTAGACACCATCGTGTTCGGTGAGCGTTCCGGCAACCACGCCGCCGAGGCATCGAGAGATTCCGACTACGTCGAATTCAACGTCGACCAAGCAGTGCGTAACGAAGAGAAGCGCATCCAAGACCTGCTAGACCGACCCCAGAACGGAGACCGGATCGCATCCGTCCGACTGGGCATGGGCGAGTCGATGAACCGCAACCTGGCGGTCTACCGGAACGAAGAGGGCATGAAAGAAACCCTGGGAGACCTCGTCGAGCTTCAGAAGCGCTACGAGACGGTCCCGGTGGATAACAAGGGCAAGGTGTTCAACACCGACCTGATATTTGCCCTGGAGCTGGGCTTCATGCTCGACAATGCCACCCCCATCGCCATGAGCGCCCTAGACCGCAAGGACAGCCGGGGAGCCCAGGCTCGCACCGACTATCCCGACCGCGACGACGAAAATTGGATGAAGCATCTGGTGATCAAGAAAGGCGAGACGGGACCGGAACTGTCCTATGCGCCCGTCAGCATCACTCAGTGGACTCCTGAAGAGAGGAAATACTAGCCGATGGACGTCAAACTAAATATCAAACGCTTCGACCCGGAAGTGGCTGACCCTCAGCCGTACTGGGAAGAATTCACAGTCACGATAGAAGACAACGGCACGGTATTGGATGCCCTGATCAAGGTCCGCGAGGACTCTGACGGCGCCTTCAGCCTGCGCTGCTCTTGCCGCAGTTCCATCTGCGGATCCTGCGCCGTACGCATCAACGGTCATGCCGGACTGGCCTGCAAGACCCAGGCCGCCACGGCCATCAAAGACGGCGTCATCACCGTGGAGCCAGCGGGCAACATGCCGGTGATTAAAGACCTGGTGGTCAACTTCGACAGCTTCTGGGACAAGATCAATGAGATCGAGCCCTACCTAAAGCCCGAAGGGCCCGAGCCAGAGGCCGAATACATCGCCTCAAATGAGGCCATGCTGCATCTGTCAGACGTCACGTCCTGCATCATGTGCGGCTCTTGTTTCTCCGACTGCACGGTCTTGGAAGTGGACCCGACATTCCTGGGCCCGGCCGCCCTGGCCAAGGCCTACCGCTTCACCGCCGACCCCCGCGACGGCGACGAGAACGGCCTGTCCATCGACCGCTTGGAAGAACTCAACAAGCCCACCGGAATGTGGGACTGCACCCGCTGTATGGAATGCGTGACCGCGTGCCCGAAGGGCGTTGCACCCATGGAACGGATCATGGCCTTGAGAGACCAGGCGATGGAAGCCGGGTTCACCAACACCAACGGCGCCCGCCATACCGAGGCCTTCAGCGACTCTGTTGAGCACAGCGGCTGGCTGGACGAACTCCGATTGGTGCCCAAGTCGGTGGGGATGACCAATGTGTCGGCCCTTATCGGCTACGCGCCCATCGCAATCCAGGCGATAACCCACGGCAAGATGCCGCCGATCATCCATAAGAAACTCCCCCAGTCCAAGAACGTCGGAAAGATATTCGACAAGGTGGACGGACCCGAAGAGCGTGGTCGCAGGCGGTAGGTCCCGAAAAACTTTCAGAGACCAGCTGATTAATAACCATTGGTCACGAATCCATCCGTTAAACATTGGAGTCATGCGTTGAAGTACGCTTTTTTCCCAGGTTGTGTGTCCCGAGGCGGTTGTCCGGAGCTCTATCCGGCGACCAAACTCATCTGCGAGAAGCTGGGTATCGAGCTTCAAGAGATGCCCGCCGCGTCCTGCACCGGCGCCGGTGTCCTGCAAGAGAAGAACGAGTTGCTGGGCGACACCCTAAACGCCCGCACCTTTGCTATGGCCGAGGCCCTGGACCTGCCCATCTTGACCATCTGCAGCACCTGTCAGGGGGTCATGAGCCAGGCCAACCACCGGCTGAAGAACCCCGAATACTTGGCCAAGGTCAACGGCTTTCTGGCCGAAGAAGGCCTGGAGTACAAGGGCAACGCCAACCCCAAGCACTTGCTTTGGGTGTTGATCGAAGACGTAGGCCTAGACAATCTTTTGAAATTGATTACCCGCCCGTTGGCAGGCATGCGCATGGCGCCCTTCTATGGCTGCTATATCGTCCGGCCGACTGACGCCCTGGAGTTTGAGGACAACCCGGGTCGCGAGACTGCCCTGGAGCAGATAATCGAGACCATCGGCGCGACCGTCGTGGACTTTGAGGGCAAGACCCGCTGCTGCGGGTTCCCGATCCTGACCATCAACGAGAAAAACTCAATGGCCATGGTCGGCAAGCACACCTCCGAGGCCAAAGACTTGGGCGCTGACGCCATGATCACTCCGTGCCCGCTCTGTCACCTGAACCTGGACAGCTTCCAGCCTAAGGCGGCAGCCCAAGCTGGACGGGACATTGGCCTGCCCATCCTGCACATGCCCCAGGCCATCGGACTGGCCATGGGCCTGAGCCCTAAGGAGATGGGACTGCAACGCCACATCGTCAACACCAAGCCGCTGATAACCCAGCTAGGGGTTGGCGCCGTCTAGGGCGCAGTTAAATAGAGACCTGCCAAGGGGCCGCTGCTATACAGCGGCCCCTTGTTGATTTCTGGCCCTTGGGCCGCGAGGAGATGCCAAGATGACCACCCCACCACCACAGCCGGAAACAATCTGGAGACTCAGAACAGAGTTATACCCGTCTTTTGCGCTGCTGGCCGCGATACAGCTAGACGTATTTACACCACTGAGTGACGGTCCTGGAAATGTTGAACAGGTGGCGGAGGCGATCGGCGCCGATGCTGACAAACTCAGGCCGCTCATGTACATCCTTGTGGAGACTGGGCTGCTGGCGGTCGATGGCGAAAACTTCTCCAACAGCCCAGAAGCCAACTATTATCTGGTGAAGGGCAATGCGAGCTACCTGGGCGCAGGCTACGAAGCTAACTCAAATCAATGGAACGTTCTTTGGAAATCCGCCGATTCGATCCGGACCGGTTCAGCCCAAGCCAAAATCGATTACTCTTACTCTGCCATGTCGAAAGAGGCGTTGGACCAAATTGCCCGGCGAGGTCACTCTGCCACTGACATTGGTGCGGCAAGAAGATTGCTTGCAGAGTACGATTTCTCTTCGTGCCGGAGGCTCATTGATGTTGCCGGGGGAACGGGCGGAGTGGCCATCGCCATCGCGCAGGCCTGTCCTCAGCTTCGGGCAACTGTCGTAGACCTACCCACAGTGACCCCGATCACCGAGCGGATGGTGCAGGAGGCGGGCGTAGCAGACCGGGTCGAGGTGGTGGCGGCCGACGTGGTCAACGGGACACTGGAAGGTTCCTTCGACGTAGCGATAATAAGTAAATTCATCCCGGTGATTTCACGGGACGATGCTCAACGCGCCGTCAAGAACGTTGCTCAGGTCATGGAGCCAGGCGGCACGTTATACCTAGACGATATCGGGACCATCGACGACACCCGTTTGGCCCCGTCTAACATAATCAGGCAAAACTTGTGGTTCATCAATGTATTTGACGACGGGCAGGCCAGGACCGAACAAGAGCGTAGGGAATGGCTAACCGACGCAGGGTTTGAGAACATCGTGCGCAAGACCTTTCCCAACGGGGATAGTACTATGGTGGCTCGGAAGCCGAAGTAAGAGCTGCGCAATCTTTCCGTCGGACGAAAACGACTTGAATTGCCCCGCTCGACATTTTGCCGCCGTGCCGTTGGGAGTTAGCATATGACGCACAGCACTTTGATCGTTGGCCCCGTGAGGAGTTGGACATGCCACACAGCACGCTGACCGTTGGCCCCGTAAGGAGTTGGACATGCCGCACAGCACGCTGACCGTTGGCAAAGTTGAGATTACGGTCCTCCATGACGCCGAAGTCGCGTCGCCCTTCAGCCAGTCGTTCCCGGACGCTCCGGCGGAGGCCTGGGAACCTTATCTCAAAAGATACCCCGATGCCTTTATTAACGGAGACAGCCGCCGGACTCACTTTGAGTGCTACCTGGTCAGTTCCCAAGGCAAAACCTTTCTGGTGGACACCGGATTGGGCACTAGCCAGACCAACCCGGGGACTGTCGACCAGATGTTTGGCGGGACGCAGGGAGTGTTGCTGGACGAATTGGCGTCGGCCGGATACCAACCCGGCGACATCGACACGGTGTTCTTGACGCACCTGCACTTGGACCACGTGGGTTGGAACATGACACAGGGCGGGGGACTGGGAACTCCAACGTTTCCCAACGCCCGCTACATCGGCAACGAGGCTGACTGGGCCGCCTTCAACACGCCCAAAGACTCGGAGATATTTGGGTTCTCCTGGTGGGCCGACACCGTTGCGCCTTTGAAAAAGGCGGGCGTTCTCGACCTTGTGACCGAGGAGACCAAGCTAAACAGCGAATTGACCATCACCCCAACTCCGGGCCATACCCCTGGCTCGATGAGCCTCGTGATCAGCTCGGGCGGCGAAAGTGCTTTCCTGATGGGGGACGTGTTCCACGGCCCGGCCCAAGTTACCGAGACCGATTGGGTGTTCCGTTTTGATATGGACTCGGTACAAGCCGGCCAGACACGCCGGTCGATACTGGACCGCGCGGAGAAAGAGAACGCCGCCATCGCCATCTGCCACCATAACGGCTTCGGGCGGGTGATCCAGGAGAATGGGAAGAGATACTGGCAGGCACTATAGAGGGAGACACCCACTAAACCCACGGCGAATGGTTAGACTAATGAAGCTGGAATTTCGCCCCGTAGGCGCGGGTTTCTAACCCGCCCACAATCGCATCAATGACGGCCACCGCGCCGAGGAGAGAAAAATGCCCCACAGCACACTGACCGTTGGCAACGTTGAGATTACCATCCTGCATGATTCGGAGGTTGCGTTGCCCTTCATCCGCACCTTCCCCGACGTCCCCAGAGAGGCCTGGACTCCCTACATGGAAAGATACCCGGACGCTTACACCAAGACGGCGGATGGCGATGACAGCCTGCGGGTCCATTTCGAGTGTTACCTGGTCCGATCTGAAGGTCGGACTCTAATGGTGGACACCGGCCTGGGGAACGCCAATTCCAATCCCAATGTCGTGGAGAAGATCGGCGGCGGCGTCGATGGTGTGCTGCTGGCGGAACTACAGAAGGCCGGATTTCAGGCTGGCGACGTCGACACCGTGTTCCTGACCCACCTGCACCCGGACCATGTGGGCTGGAACGTGAGCCGAAGCGCACCTGGGGCGTCCGATGAGGCCCCGATGTTCCCCAATGCCCGCTACGTGGCTCATGAGGCCGACTGGGCGGCATTTGATACGCCCAAGGACTCGGAGATCTTTGGCTATGACTGGTGGGCGGAGACCGTGGCCCCCCTGCGGAGATTAGGCGTCTTGGACCTGATCACCGGCGAGACCGAACTGACCGGAGAACTGACCATCACGCCCACCCCCGGCCACACTCCTGGTTCCATGAGCCTGATCGTAAACTCGGGCGGCGAAAAAGCGTACATGATGGGCGATGTGTTCCACGGCCCGGCCCAGGTCACAGAGACCGACTGGGTGTTCCACTATGACATGGATCCCGACACGGCCGGAATGACCCGCCGGGGCATGCTGGACCGCGCTGAGCAGGACAACGCCGCCATCGCCATCTGCCACCACAGCGGATTTGGGCGTGTCGTCCGGGAGAGCGGCAAAAGGTATTGGCAGGCGTTGTAACAGGGAGCTGGGAGCCCGATTGCAAGACACCACAAAAGCGTAGGGGCACGGCATTGCCGTGCCCCTACGCTTTTGTAACCGTTCGTGGTGATCCCTTCGAACCACCCTCCTGGGTAAGCCTACTCCCGGATGATTAATTTCCTGCCATGGGGTTCCACTCGGTCACACCTATGATGCCGGGGTCGCGCATGGCTTCCATGTAGGCCGGGATCTGCCCGGTGATCACGCTGCCGTGATGGCATGCCAAGACCTTGGGACTTTTGGCCTCGATTTTATCAAGCGCCGAGTCCAGGTGAGCGCGGGATGGGAAGATGCCGATCATCTTGTACATGGCCAGCATTCCTTCGATCTCTGCTTCGTCCGTGGTCGCGCGGCCCGGCCCAGGCTGAATGAACACGTCTGAGCAGAACTGGGTTCCGGTGGCGTGATCGAACGGCAGCATCCCGTCCCAGGTATGGACATAGGGGGTCACCATACATTCCAGGCGGTGTTGCCCGGTGTCCAGAATCTGGCCGTCCACCATGGGGATAGGTTCCCGGATGGAGAAATCTGCCAAGCTGGTCAAAGCGCCCACAGGACTGCACACGGGCTGGGCGTGCGGCGCCTGTTCTAAGAACTTGTTCAAAGCGCCGCATTCGTCGCCCTCGAAGTGGGGCACGAGCACGTACCGCAACGTCGACGGGTCGATGATCTGCTTGACCGCCTCCAGGCTCTCATCGAACATCCGGTTCATGCCAGTCTCAACCAGGGTGGGTTGGTCGTCTTTGATCACAAAGAAGCTGTAGGTTACAGGTGATCCTGATACCTCGATGTTGACCCGGTAGATGTCTTGTGCGATCTCGGTGATTGTAGCCATTCTTGTCTCCCTTATTTAGATGGAATATTCGGTTCAGCCAAGAGACGAATCAGCGACGCGCTGATCATTTCGATTGCCTCCTCCGTTGCCACGTTCTGATCAGCCAAGGACTGCCAGACCCGAAAATCGGTGAGCGCCAAAATCGTGCGTGCGGTCGATTCATCGGCGCCTTCGGGCCGTAAAGCCTCCTCCACTATTTCCTTTCGGGCACTCTCCCAACCTGTCACCCACTCAGCCAGGGCCGGAACCTGATGAGCATCTCTGAGCGCCACATTCAGGAATATTCGTCCGCGGTCGTAGAACTCGAATAATTCTTTAACCAAGAGTTTGATCCTGTGGGCTTGGGATTGGGTGGAGCTGAACAGTCCTCTGGCCGTATCCGGGGTTGGGGGTTTCATGATCGCGGCCACCTGCTCCCCACAGGCCGGCACGAGTTCATCCAGTGTGGGGAAGTGCCGATACACTGTGGCCAGCGCGACGTCGGCCCGCTTGGCGATCTCCTCCCAACTGGTGGCGACTATGCCCTGCTCTCCATGGAGGAACACAGTAGCGTCCACAATCCTCCGCCGAGTCTCCTCGACCGCCTCATTTCGCTTGTCCATTCGGTATTTTCGTGGCGCCATGTTGCCTGCTATTAAATCATAATATTAATTTAACGAAATACATTCTTTAATTAATTAGATGTCAAGTGCCTCGACTGAGATCACGCAGAAACACGGCTGGTGCGGGTCCTTCGACAGGTCCCCCGATTCATCGGGGAGACTCTAGACTTTTGGTCGGAGCTCAGGATGAGCGGGAGGCGAGCCTGGTCACGCAAAAAAAGCGTAGGGGCACGGCATTGCCGTGCCCCTACGCTTTTTAACTGTTCGTGGTTAGCTCCGACCGCAGGTCGTGAGTCTCGATGGAATCGGACCCGTCGAACCACCCGCCCCCGCTGATCTAGCGGATCAGCGGCACCACTTCCCGCATGGCTTGGATGGTCTTTTCGACGTCTTCGTCAGAGTGTACTGCCGAAGGGTAGTATTTTTGGACGCCTTTGAAGATGCCACGCTCCAGTAGGCCGTTGGTGAAGCGGGTCATCATGGCACCGTCGGCGGCCAGCGTGTCCCGGTAGTTGGACACCGGTTGATCCGAGAAGTAGATGTCGAAGATGGCGTCTTCGCCGCAGTTCTGAACCGGCACGCCGTTCTCATTGCAGATGTCGACCAGCGCGTTCCGGATGGCTGCGCCGGCGCCGCGAATCTTATCGTAGGTCCCTTCTTCCCGCATCACGGCCAGCGTGGCCAGCCCGGCGGCGCAGGCTATCGGGTTGCCGTTCAGGGTGCCTATCTGGTTGACATAAGTGTCGCGATCCGCGGCTCCCCGGTCGAAGACCGATAGGATATCGGCGCGGCCCAAGACCGCCGCCAACGGGTAGCCGCCGCCCATGATCTTGCCCACCGTGCACAGGTCGGGCGTGACACCATAGAACTCCTGAGCGCCGCCGTAGGCCAGCCGGAAGCTGGTTACAACCTCATCAAATATGAGAGGGATGTTGTGGCGTTTGGTCAGGTCGCGTAGTCCCTGTAGGAACCCGGGTTTGGGCGCGATCACCCGCTGGATGGGCTCGACGATAACCGCCGCGATATCGTCCAGGTGGGCGTTGATGATCGTCTCGGTGGTCGCCAGGTCGTTGTAGGGCGCGATGAGCATCAGGTCTTCGATGGCCTTAGGGATGCCGCCGCTGCTGGCCTTGGACTGAGGGTATTCTACTGATGCCGGCGGAGTGAGGCTCATCAGTGCGTAGTCGCTGGTGCCGTGGAAGCCGCCCTCGAATTTGAGGATCTTCTCTTTGCCGGTGAACGCCCGGCAGGCGCGCATGGCGTTGAAGCAGGCGTCGGTACCGCTGGTGGTGAAACGCACCTGCTCGGCACAGGGGACAGCGTTGACCATCACCTCGGCCAGTTCCACCGCTTTGTCGTTGGTGGCGAAGAATGTGCTGCCGTTCTCGACAGCTTTGATGACGGCTTCGGTGACGGCGGGGTGGGCGTGGCCCAAAATCATGGGACCAGAGCCCATCAGCCAGTCGACATACTCGTTGCCGCTGACGTCAAAGATGTGGGAGCCCTTGCCGTGGGAGGCCAGGAATTCCAATTCCGGGGGGAGGGCGAGGTTGCCGCTGTTTCCGCCCGGCAAGTAACGCCGTGCCTTCTCCAATAAGCGTTGCTCAGCGTCGCTGCGGCGGACCATTACCACCCTCCTCCAGGAATTATTTCAGTTTATTTTATACCTAAGCTGATTACGCCTCAGCCCTGGCTTTGTTCATGACATCAACCAGTTCTTGGACACTGGCGGCTGAAGCTTGGAGCGCGGCCTTCTCGTCAGCGGTGAGGTTGATCTCCATGATCTGTTCCATGCCGCCTGCTCCCAGCTTCACGGGGACGCCGACGCAGAGGCCGTTGATGCCAAACTCGCCCTCTAAGTAGGCGCAGGCCGGAAGGATGCGCTTTTTGTCCAGCAGGACAGCTTCCACCATCTGGGTGATGGCAGCAGACGGGGCGTAGTAGGCGCTGCCCTCTTTCAACAGCTCGACGATCTCGCCGCCGCCGCCGCGGGTGCGCTTGACCAGTTGGTCGATCTTCTCTTCAGCCATCAACTCGCTGATGGGGATGCCGCCGACGTTGGTGAACCGGACCAATGGCACCATGTCGTCGCCGTGCCCGCCCAACACGAAGGCCTGGATGTCTTCAACAGAAACGTTTAGCTCTTCGGCGATGAAGGTGCGGAAACGGGCGGTGTCCAACACACCGGCCATGCCGAACACACGGTTGCGGGGGAATCCGCTGGCTTCGTAAACATTCTGGACCATGGCATCAAGAGGGTTGGTCACCGGCATGATGATGCAGTCAGGGGAGTACTTGACCACCTGCTCGGTCACCGACGTCGTGATCCGCATGTTGGTCAGCAGCAGGTCGTCACGGCTCATGCCGGGCCGGCGGGCGATTCCGGCGGTGATGACAACCACCTCGGAACCAGCGGTAGCTTCGTAGCTGTTGCTTCCGGTGATCTTGGCGTCGGAGCCCATGACGGGGGCCGACTCCAGCATGTCTAGTGACTTGCCCTGGGGCAGGTCTTCCACCACGTCCACCAACACAACGTCGGCGTAACCAAGTGCATGAATCCTCTGTGCGGTGGTGGCGCCAACGTTGCCTGCACCGACAACTGTTACCTTGCTTCGCATCTTGTGTTTGCTCCTCTGTTTCGAAACTTGCCTGGCCTGATAAATCCCCCCCGATTACCCTTTGTTAAGGGTGACTACAGGGGGATTTTTTGATGCCTTTGCTAAACCGGCCCATTATATATTAGAACCCTGTACGGCGGTACCCCGACGGGCCTGAGGCCACCCGAAATGCTTACTAGAGAGCGTCTACGATCGCATTCAGGGTGGCGCTGGGGCGCATGGCTTCGGAGGCCATCTTCTGATTGGGATGGAAATAACCACCGATGTCCACCGGCTGTCCCTGAGCGTCGTTTAGCTCTTGTACGATCTTGTCCTCGTTTGCGGACAACTGCTCAGCAATCGGGACAAAGCGGGCCTGCAGCTCTGCATCTTTGGTTTGCTTGGCCAGCGCTTCCGCCCAATAAAGTGCGAGGTAGAAATGGCTGCCCCGGGTGTCCAGCTCGTTCACCCGGCGCGATGGCGCACGGTTGTGTTCCAGATGCTGCCCGATCGCCTGGTCCAGGGTCTCGGCCAGGAGCGTCGCTTTCTCGTTCTTGAACACCTGTCCAAGGTGCTCGAAGGATGCGACGAGGGCGCAGAATTCGCCCAGGGAGTCCCACCGCAGATGGCCCTCTTCTAGGAATTGTTCCACGTGCCTGGGGGCCGATCCACCGGCGCCGGTCTCAAACATACCACCGCCCTGGAGCAGAGGAACAACCGAGAGCATCTTGGCGCTGGTACCCAATTCCAGGATCGGGAAGAGGTCGGTCAGATAGTCACGCAGGATATTACCAGTTACCGAGATCGTGTCCTGGCCGGCCCTGCTGCGCTCCATGGTGAACTCCATCGCGGCCACAGTTTGCATGGTGCGAACATCTAAGCCGGATGTGTCATGGTTGGGCAGGTATTGGTCTACCTTCTTGATCAGCTCAGAGTCGTGAGCCCGGTTCGAGTCCAGCCAGAAGATGGCCGGCGAGCCAGTTATTCTGGAACGGTTGACGCCCAGCTTGACCCAGTCCTGGATCGCAGCGTCGGTGGTCTGGCACATCCGGAAGATATCGCCTTCCTCAACCCTTTGTTCCATCAGAGTTGCGCCGGACGCGTCCAGGACTCGGATCGAGCCGTTGTCCTGGGCGGTAAAGGTCTTATCGTGAGACCCGTACTCTTCGGCCTTTTGGGCCATCAATCCAACGTTGGCGACGCTGCCGATGGTGGCCGGATCATAGGCTCCGTTCTTCTGGCAATCTTCGATCATCGCCTGAAACAGAGTTGAATAAGAGCGATCGGGGATCATCGCGATGGTGTCGTGCAGCTCGTTGTCGGGACCCCAGGTGCGGCCGCCGTCACGGACGATCACGGGCATCGTGGCGTCGATGATCACATCGCTCGGCACGTGCAGATTGGTGATGCCCCGGTTGGAGTTCACCATCATCAGCTCCGGGCGCGCGCTGTAGACCGCCTGGATGTCTGCCTCGATCTCCTCACGTTTTTCGTCAGTAAGGGATTGAATCTTTGTGTAGAGCTCCGCCATACCGTTGTCGGGGTTCACCGCGAGCTCATCCATCTCAGGTGCGTGTTTTTTGAAAACATCCTCGTAGTAGACCGAGACACAATGACCGAAGATGATTGGATCGGAAACGCGCATCATGGTCGATTTCAGATGCAGAGACAGCAACACGCCATCGGCTTTAGCTTTTGCCATTTCCTCGGCGTAAAACTCGCGCAGTTCCCGGATGTTCATCGTCGAACAATCGACGATCTCACCGGCTGTCAGGGGAATATCGGACTTGAGAACGGTCGAACGGCCATCGCGGCTGACAAATTCGATCGAAGCAGTTCCTGCAGCCCCGATGGTCACGGCCTGCTCACTACCGTAGAAATCGCCGCCGGTCATGTGGGCAACTCGGGTCTTGGACCCTTCCGGCCAGTCCTTCATCATGCGATGAGGATTGCGCTTGCCGTGTTCTTTGACAGCGATGGCCGAACGGCGGTCAGAGTTTCCCTCTCTCAGGACCGGGTTGACCGCGCTTCCCAAAACTCTGGAGAAACGTTGAAACAGTGCGCGTTGTTGGTCGTTTGCCGGATCGTCCGGGTAGTCGGGGATGTCGTACCCTTTTTCCTGCAGTTCCGCGATCGCGCCCTTCAACTGCGGGATGGAGGCACTGATATTGGGCAGCTTGATGATGTTCGCTTTCGGGTCATCACACAGCACGCTGGACATGGCCAGGTAGTCCGGGATCTTCTGATCGTCCGTTAGTTTGTCCGGGAAATTCGCGATGATGCGGCCAGTTAGGGAGATATCCCATGACTCCAGTTCAACCCCAGTTCCCTTGGTAAAAGCCTGGAGAATCGGCAGCAATGAGTGCGTGGCCAGGGCCGGAGCCTCATCGATCTTGGTGTAAATAATCTGGGACGCTTCTGGCATGTTCTTCTCCACAATAGCTAGGTTTCACCGGCCGCTACGAGTTGCCAAGAGGTGGTAATCCATAGTCCCGGCCATATGAATCAATAGGGATTATAGGATTGTTGACTGTCATTGCCTAGTCCTGTGCCTAAGCCGGGCAGGCAACTGGTACCATTGGCGGAACTTCACTACAAATAAATGAGAGCTTTCAGGCAGGCAAAGAGGAAACGATTGCGGTACATATTCGGAAATTCAAAGTTCCGGCTGGGAATGCTGGTGACAGGTGTGGTCATCGTTATCATCTATGGCCTGATCTCATTCCTAATCGCCCAGGGTGTCACCAAGGCTGACCGTGACCCACAGGAAGAGCACCCATCAGATTACAACCTGGCCTTTGAAGACGTTGAGTTCCCCTCCCGGCGCGGAGATGTCTCACTAAGCGGCTGGTATCTGCCAGCCGAGGATTCGGGCCCCTACCTGATATTCGTCCATGGCATCGGAAGTGTCCGTTCCGGAGACAACGCTGTGGAGTTGGCGGCCCGGATGGTGGACTTGGGCTACAGCTTATTGCTGTTTGATCTCCGGGGACACGGATCGTCCGAGGGCAGCAAGGTTTAGGGCGGGTATTTTGAGCGGTGGGACGTACTGGGCGCTTTTGACTATCTCGTTGAACGAGGCGTCGATCCAAGCCGAATGGGACTGATGGGGTTCTCGATGGGGGCGGCAACATCAATCATGGCGGCAGCCGAGGAGCCTCGAATCACCGCCGTGGCCGCAGATAGCCCTTATGCTGACGCGTCAGACCTCATCGCCCGGGAATCGGCTAGAAAGACTCCCTTCCCGGAGTGGTTGATGCCCATATTCATCCCGACAACCAAGCTGATGGCCAGGACGATCTACGGAATCGACATCGGTTCGCTGGTACCGGAGAGATCGGTGGCCGAACTGGGCTATCCGATCTTAGTGATACACGGGATAGCCGACGACCGCATACCGTGGGAGCACGGCCAGCGAGTCGCCTCTGCTGCTGAAGCAGGAAGTTCCATATGGCTTGTGCCGGCTGTCGACCACGTGGACGCCTTCTTGACCCATCCTGACGAGTACGTGGAGCGGGTGAACGAGTATTTTGAACCCCTGCTCAGATAAGACCTAGAGCTTCCGGTATATCTGGACGCGGTGGCGGTAGCAGTCAGCAACGAAAATCATGCCGTTGTCGTCCACATGGACAGAGACTGGACGGTAAAACCGCCGTTTTAGCTCGATGTTCTGGGAAGCCAGCTCCAGTTTTGCCTCGATGTCCGGGCTGGCATCCAGGAAGGTCCGGCCCCATTTGGATAGGCCGCTGTGGCCGATCAAGACGTCTTTGAAACCGCCAGACGGGTCGAATACTTGGACGCGGTCGTTCATCCAATCGCAGACGTAGATGTCGCCGTCCTGATCCACGGCGATGCCATTGGGCCGGTTGAACTGGCCTTCGCCGTCGCCGGAACTGCCGAACGCCATCAGGAAACCGCCACTGGCGTCGAACTTCTGCACCCGGTCGTTACGCCAGTCTGTGACGTACACATCTCCAGCGCCATCAATGGCGATGCCCCAGGGCATGTTGAGTTGGCCGTCGTCTGACCCCAGACTGCCCCACTGGGATATGAAATCGCCGTCTGGAGTCAGTATCTGAACGCGGTGGTTCAGTGTGTCCACAACGTAGAGGTTTCCGTCGGGGCCGAACGCTAATCCCGATGGGCGGTCGAACTGGGCTGGGCCGCTCCCTTGTTCGCCGAAACAACGAACAAGCTCGTTCTCCGAGTCGAAAACGGTGATCCGGTGGGTGTTCTCGTCGGCGAGGTATAACTGGCGCTGTGGGCTAAATGCGATGCATGTAACCCAGATGAAATTGCCTGGTTCTTCGCCCCATTCTCCGAATTGCCCCAGGTAATCGCCTTCCTTGGTGCAACGCGTGATGCGCACGGCCTCGGTCTGCTTAGGGTTGGCTCGGTTGGCGACAAAAAGATTGCCATCCGGGCCGGTGACGACGGACACCGGGCCACTAAAACCAGGACCCGCGGCGTTCAACATGCCAATCACGTCATGGTATTGGAAGTGCCCATTTACCGATGTGGGGTTTTGAGTATCAGTGGTCATAACGATTTTTGAGTCAATCTGCTCCTGCTGTTTCCTATTCGTTACCTGCGTCATCAACCGTTCGTATATCCGCGTTGCCAATCATTCGTATACCTGTGCTACTTCTCGTTCGTGGTGAACTCCGTCGAACCATGGACGCGCCGCAGTCAAGGCCATTCGACAGGCTCAGGACGAACGGTGGTGGTTCAAATTTCATATCGGATGGGAAGGGCTAGGCGAACTGATACTCGCGGCTGGAGCAGATCATCTTCATGGTATGCAGCACCGCGTTCTCGGCCGACTGACGGTCCTCCGCGCTGCCGGCCACGAGACCGCTGCGTTGGTCCAGCATCGACCGGACTTCCCCGGCGAGATGTTGCTTGTTCTTCTCGTGTAGGTGTACATGCCCCAGCAGTTCCAGGCAGCCGTCGATGACCGATATCGGGTCCAGCTCGGCCGTACGGTCCAGCAGGGTATCGACCATGGCCCGGACTCCCGCCTGACTGATGTCACTGACCTGGTCGGCCACGAAATTGACGCGTTCCACAAGGCTTCCGGAATCGATCCACTCTTCGCCGGTATGCCAACCTTCCACTGACGGCGGGTTGAGCAGGTCTTGGCCCATGTATCGGCAACCCAGGGCAACATCGAAGATGCCTAGGTTAGGGAATTTGAAATCGCCCAGCAGGTGAAGGGTGCCCACAACCACCTCGGCAGGGCTTTTTACCTTTGCGAAGCGGGCCTGGTCCGACTTGAAGAAGTCTGATTTGAATAAGACGTTAAGCATGGAGCGAATGTCGTAGTTCGACCGGAAGTACTCTTCTTCCAGTATCTTGATGGCTTCGAGGTCGTTGGGCGGGGTGTGCTGCCAGGCAGGCACCTGGGGCTCGTCGGCAACGAAGAAGTTGTAGAGGTGCCGCGAGATGAACCGGGCGGTGGCCGGCTGCTTGACGATGATGTCGATGATGTCTTCGCCGTTGAAATTGCCGGTCTGGCCCATGAACGACTTTTCGCTTTCGTCATGGTCCTCCGGCAGGTAACGGAAAAGCCAAGGGGTCTTTCCATAAGGAAATGACGCCACGTTGTCGTCGTCGATGGTCCAGCCGGTAAATGCCCGGGCGGCGCTCTGAACGTCTTCTTCGGTGTAGTTTTCCTCACCATCCATGCCCACACCCACGGTGAACAGTTCCAGCAGTTCGCGGCCCCAGTTCTCGTTGGGTGCGTCTTTGTGGTTGAAGTTGTTGTCCAGCCAGAAGATCATGGCGGGATCTTTGGCCAGGCCCACCAGCAGGTCCCGGAAATTACCCAGGCCATGCTCCCGGAACAAGTCGATCTGGTTGAGCATCGTCTTTTCGTGTAAGACCTTAGCCAGGCCAGTTGCGAACACCTGGTGCCAGAACAGGGCGATCTTCTCCTGCAGCGGCCGTCCCCCGGCGTAGGCATTCATCCGGTACACAGACTCAGTGAGTGCGCCTTCCACGTTGCGGCTTTCCTTCCAGTCGATGAAATACCGCTCAATCAGGTCCTCTTCGATGGCTGGTTGTTGCTCCGGATGGAGCAATTCGTCCACCACGGCCTGATAGCTATGCTGGGAGTAGCGGTCCAATTCCTGGAACGTTGCGCCGAAACCGGCGCGGCGCAAGAGGTGCGCCAAAAGGGCTTTGTCAGTCCCTGGCATGCTGTTCAATCTCCTGTGAGATTACGATGTTGCCATGCGATTGTCTTTGTATCTTAAGCCAGTACGCAATCAACCGTTCGTGTCCTTGTATCGTTTGCGCCAGTAGGTACCCAACCGTTCTTCCTGAGGCTCTCGAAGGGCGGTGGCGCAATCATGGTTCGACGGAGCTCACCACGAACGTTTGACGCGGCTCGCTACGAACGGATGTAGGTGAGGGAAATCTCCGAAATTAGACACTGATTTATCTACACGAAGTCCAACTGCTCAAATTTACCGCCTACGATCCCGGCGGCATCCAAGCCGAGCCACTTCTCGGCTACGGTTCCGTAGACGCCCCGGAAGTCGATGTTGTACTTCAGGTCGCCTTCTTCCAGGTCTTCCTCCTTCATCGAAGGGAACTCGCTGTAGATGCCACCCTTAACCGGGTCGCCGATGGCCATGGACAGTCCGCCGGCGCCGTGGTCAGTGCCCGAGCCGTTGTCTTTGACCCGGCGGCCGAACTCGGTGAACAGGTAGATGAGGACATTTTCGGAGGTGTTGTGTTCTCTTAGGTCGGCATAGAAATCAGCGATGGCTTGGGAGAGGTGCTCGAGCAAGACGCCGTGCACCGGGCCCTGGTTGGCATGGGTGTCGTAGCCGGGCTGCTGGGTGTAGAAAATGCGGGTGCCCAGGTCGGCCGTCAGAACTTTGGCGATGCCCTGCAGGTTCCGCCCGATGACCGAGTCGGCGTATTCGACGCTCGACTGATACTGACCGGGGACAGTTTTGAGGATATCCGCGCCTTTGAGGGCGTCCAAGCCGGTAGCGCCCAGGTAGTCCATCACCGGGCCGGTGCCCATGATGGGGGAATACATACGGGAGAACAGGTCGAGTGCCTGGGTGCGTTCTTGCTCGCCTGATATCCCGGTTAGCACGCCATAGGTCTCCAGCACGGCAACCGATGCCACCGGGACTCCGGTCAGGGCCATGGCCCGCGGCAGTCCACGGCCGAAATTGACTCCGGTCAGCACGTTTTCAGCCTTGGGGTCCAGGTCTCGGATGGCCCGGCCCAGCCAGCCCTCGGTGCCCACCTTGGCCGGTTCGCAGGTGTGCCAGATGTCCATGGATCGGAAGTGGGAGCGGTTTGGCCCCGGATAGCCGATGCCGTTGATCACGGCGACCTTGCCCTGGTCGTACAGGTCTTTAATGGCGGTCAGAGCAGGGTTGAACGCCAGTTCGTCACTGATGGGCAAGACTTCTTCTTGGGCGACGCTGAGGGTCTTGCGGCTGTCGTAGTACAACGGGTCTTGGTAGGGGATGACCGTATTGATGTAGTCGTTACCGCCGGTCAGCTGGACCACGACCAAGATTGGGTCTTTGTGGGTAGAGGTCAATTCGGGGTCTCCTGCCTGATTATTGGCTGAAACACTGGCTCGATTTTACCAGGCATTGGGCCGTGCGTCAGCGGTAATGGAGGTCCATCTCCGAAACGTACCTGCGGCCTAGGGTTTCCCCGTTATCCTCCAGCCACTGGCTGAAGCTCGTCCGGCCGTTGGGCGGGCCGTCCGACACCAGAAGACCGGCCATCAAGCCGTCGATCTCGGCCCGGGTCAAAACCACATCCCTCACCAGGTAGCCAGCCAGCCGGGAAAAGAACAGGGTCAGGCCAGGCGGCAGATGCGCGATCTTTGTTTTGGCGCCGATGCTCTCGGCGATCAGGCGGATCAGTTGGCCATAGGCATAGGTCTCCGGCCCAACGCAGTCCTGAACGGTATTCTCGCTCGAATCAGCGGAGTTGACCGCCGCTTCGGCCACATCTTCGACATGCACCGGCTGCACCAGATATTCCCCGTCTCCGGGAACCGCGAAGAACGGGAATTTCCGCAGGAACCAGGCGATGTTGTTGATCAGGACGTCTTCAGCCCCAAATACCAACGTTGGCCGGATGATGCTGTAGGCCAGTCCAGAACCGATGATGGCCTCTTCCACCAGCGCCTTGCCTCTGAAGTAGTCAAGGGTCGAATCGGCGGACGGATTCGTGATGCTGATGTGGACGATCCGTTGGACTCCGGCTTGTTTCGCCGCGTTCACCAGTGCCTTGGTGTTTTCGACGGCGGTGTCATGGGTGGCGCCGCCGCGGGGAAAGCGGACCCAGTAGGTGTTGTAGAGGGTGGTTGCCCCACTGAGATTTTCGGCCAACGCTTTGGGATCACCAAAGTCCAGCGGGTACGCCTTGACTTGGTCTCCGAACGGGTTCGCCCGGTCGGGATGTCCGGTGATGGTCCGGACTTGGCGCCCATCAGAAAGCAGTTTTTGGGTGATGTATCTTCCTGTGTAGCCAAAGGCGCCGGTAACTACGTTCATGCCCGCATCGTCCAAGTTAGATCGCCTTCCTCAGGTGGAATTTCATCCGGTTAATCCAACTGCGCCGCTAGCTCTTCGGGCGTGGTCACCGGCAATTGGCAGGCGTAGTTCTGGCAGACGTAGGCCGTGGGTTTGGCGTCGATCATGCCGCGCGCTTCTAGCAGGGGGAGGCCGTGGTTTGCGGCGGCGGCGGCGTCATCGGCGCCCACCAAGACCTTGTTGGGGTGGAACTTGCCGTTGATCGTCTGCAGCAGGGCCGTGGTGGCCGGGTTGTCACGGGCGCCGATGATGACCACTTCTTTGGGTGAGGATACGTAGAAGTCCAGGGCGGCCAGCCAGTGCCCGGTGCCCGTCGGAGCGCGTCCCATCAGTTCGCGCAGAGTCCGGAGTGGCGTTTCGGCCTTCACCCGGTAGTCTTCGTTTCCGGTTATCACAGCCAGCTTGAGTAGCACATCCGTGGCCACCGAGCCGCCGCAGGGCTGGGCGTTGTCCAGGACATCCCGAGGCCGGACCACCAACTGGTCGTGCTCAGCGCTGGTGTCGTAGAACCCGCCGACGGCGTCGTCCCAGAACAGCTCGATCATGAGGTCTGCCAGGTTGATAGATTCAGTCAGCCACCGCTGATCGAAAGTGGCCTCGTATAGGGCCAGGAGTCCGTCGGACACGAAAGAATAATCTTCCAGGAAGCCCGGCAGCTTGGCTTGGCCGGACCGGTAGGTCCGCAACAGTCTTCCGTCTGAGCGCATGGTTTCCAGCAGGAACCCGGCGTTTTTGATGGCGGCGTCCAGGTAGTCTTGACGCTCAAGTGCAGCGCCGGCTTCGGCGAAACTACGGAGCATCATGCCGTTCCAAGACGCCAGGACTTTGTCGTCCAACAGCGGGTGAACCCGTTTTTCCCGTTCGATCAGCAGCGCCATCTTGCCGCGTTGCACAACGTCCACCAGCCGTTCTAACGCGATACCGTTCTTCTGGGCATAATCTGATGCTTTCTGGGTGATGTTCAGAATGTTCTTGCTCTCGAAGTTGCCCGCCTGGGTAACCCCGAAGAAGCCGTTGAATATGGCGGCTTCGTCTTTGCCCAACACCGCTTCGATCTCGTCGGGAGTCCAGACAAAGAACTTACCCTCTTCTCCCTCGCTGTCGGCGTCGGTGGCCGAGAAGAACCCGCCTTCGGGGCCGGTCATCTCTCTGAGGATGTAGTCCAGGGTTTCCTCGGCGATGCGGCGGTACATGCCCCGTCCGGTGGCCTGGTGGGCGTGGATATAGAGCCGGGCCAGCAGGGCGTTGTCGTAGAGCATCTTTTCGAAGTGAGGGACCAGCCAGTAGGCGTCGGTGGAGTACCGGGCGAACCCGCCGGCGATCTGGTCATAGATACCGCCCCGGGCCATCTTCTCCAGAGTCAGGTCGACCATCTCCAGGGCTCGGTCGTTGTAGCCGTGGCGGTAATAACGGAGCAGAACCTCCAGGTTCATGGCCTGGGGGAATTTGGGTGCGGAGCCGGTGCCGCCGTTCTGGTAGTCGAAGTTGGTGGCCAGGACCGTGTAGGCCTGATGCAACGTCTCAACCGTCACGGGAGCGTCGCCCTTGGGCATCTGGCCGGTCCGGCCCATCTGCTCGGTGAACTGGTTCGTGACCCGGTCGATCTCGCCGCGGTTGTTGTGATAGGAATGGGCCACCGACTGAAGCAGCCTGGGGAATCCGGGCATGTTGTGGCTATCCATGGGCGGGAAGTAGGTGCCGCCGTAGAAGGGGCGGCCGTCGGGTGTCAGGAACACGGTCATGGGCCAACCGCCGCTGCCAGTCAGCATCTGCACCGCCTCCATGTAGACGGCGTCCAGGTCGGGCCGTTCTTCCCGGTCGACTTTGATGCTGACGAAATGCTCGTTCATCAACAGCGCGGTGGCCTCATTCTCAAAGGACTCGCGCTCCATGACGTGGCACCAGTGGCAGGCCGAATAGCCGATGCTGAGCAGGATGGGCTTATTTTCGTCTTTGGCCCGCTGCAGCGCCTCATCGCCCCACGGATACCAGTCCACGGGGTTGTTGGCGTGCTGTAAAAGATAGGGGCTGGTCTCGTTGGCTAGCCTATTGGCCATGATGCACCTATATAAAAACCCGCTGATGACAGCAGGGGAAATTCTGACGCCTATTGTCTGGTAAATCGGTGGAGAATACCAGGGTCTTCAGTGGGTATACTGAGTTAGGAAAGGCCTAAACAATCAGGTTATCGGGGTGGATCAGATGGCTGGAACGAAAGTAGTGTGCCTCACGGACCTGGACTCCGAACTCAGGCAGGTGGTTGCCGCCCAGGCGCTGCCGGGAATGGAAGTGATCTCAGAGCCCTTGGGAATAAGCGAAGGCGAACAGATGGAATTGGTGTCGGACGCGGATTACCTGGTCATCTGGCCAGCCCATATATCCGACGAAGTACTTAGAGCGGCTAAAAAATGTAAGTTGGTCCAGTGTCTCAGCGCCGGTTACGACAAGATTAATCTGGCCCTGGCCGCCGAGCTGGGTATTCCAGTGGCCAACAACGGAGGGGCCAATAGTGTGGCGGTGGCCGAGCACACAATAATGCTCATCTTGGCTTCACTGAAGAAGATTGTGTTCAACGCCAATAATGTCAAAGCTGGTGGTTGGCGTGCGAGCCGCGAACGCCGCCCTGACGTGTTCGAATTCGAGGGAAGGACACTGGGCCTGATCGGCATTGGTAACATCGCCAAACGGGTTGCTAAGCGGGCCAGGGCCTCCGATGTAGAGGTCCAATACTTCGATAAGTTTGCCAGTCTCTCAGCGGCGGAGCAAGAAGAACTGGGGATCAGGGAAGTGGGCTTCGAGGAGTTGCTCAGAACTTCAGATGTAATCAGCATCCACGTGCCGCTGACCGCGGAAACCCGCAACATGATAGCCAAAGACCAACTAGCGCTGATGAAGCCGAGCGCGCTGATAATCAACACCAGCCGAGGTGGAATCATCAACGAAGATGACCTGGCTCAGGCGCTTAAATCCGGGGTAATCGCCGCTGCCGGTTTGGATGTCTTGGAGCAAGAACCCCCGCCGGCAGGTCACCCATTGCTGGAGTTAGACAACGTCATAGTCACGCCCCACAACGCCGGCCCGACTCTGGAATCCATACCCAAACGAGCAGCCAACGCCTTCGAAAACATCCAGCGCGTGATGGACGGCGGAGCGCCGCTGTGGACAGCCAAGTTCGGCAACAGCGGGTAAAATATCTAGGGGCTTACCGAGTGAAGGCTGTGTGTATTACCGATCATGGAAGCTGAATTGAAACGAATAAGATTTCAGGGATAAGTTGGGTACTGCTTGGGCCGCGTAGACAACTCGCTGATTGAAGTCACTTGCGACTAGAATGCCTCGGATAGGCTTACTTTCAGGGTTTTCGATAGTACCCATATACGCCAGCAATTGAGCGATAGCTTCGGGTTGGGCTGCCCCGGCTTTCAACTCAATCACTACAATTTGGCCGTCTGCATCTTCGGCTGTGATATCAATACGCCCCGCGTCTACCGAGCGTTCAGAACCGTCATCTATTATTCGCAACCCCTGCTCTAGATGGTCGATGTTGATTCGAAGGGCGCGTTGAAGATCTCGTTCGAGCCCGAATTTAATTTCACCAGACTCTGCTGATGAGCCAAGGACGCCGTTAGGTTCTACATCTGATATATCTTGGGTGGCTGGTGAACCGAAGAAGGGATTGATATGCCTGTTTTGAAGATTGAACACGCTCCCTAGGCTGGAAAGGCCGCTAGTATTGCCGCTCGTCTGCTCTCCTGAGAGCGAGTTTTCGAAATCATGCCCCGTCGTTAGAAACCAATTTCGCTCTGTAGCTTCGATTTGAAATACGTCTTGTTCCACCATCAATAGAATCAATGACTCTAGATTTTTCCCGCGGAGCAGATAGCCATATCTCGAGTCTGTCGACAGCACGCCTCTGTCCGCCAATTCTTCTGGGGTGAACCGCTTAAGGAAAGACCGAATATCTTCAGGCATGTCACCTCTTATGCTATGAGCGTCTCAGTTAGCAATATTTGATATCTAAGCCTTAGACCGCACGGGAATCTGCGATTCTTCGCCCAGCTTGGTCATGAAATCGTCCAGAGGCATGGCGCCCAGGTCTTCGCCGTCGCGGTGACGAACGGCTACGGCGTCGGCTTCTTGCTCCCGGTCGCCGGCCACCAGCATGTAAGGCACCTTCTGCATCTGTGCGGTGCGTATCTTCTGGTTCATGCGCTCACCACGGGTGTCCACCTCGGCCCGGAAGCCGGCGGCTTCGAGCTTGGCCCGCACCGACTCGCAGTACTCGATGTGCCGGTCGGCGATGGGAATCAACACGGCCTGCACCGGCGCCAGCCAGAGCGGGAACGCGCCGCCGTAATGCTCGATCAGCACCCCCAGGAACCGCTCCATGGAGCCCAGGATGGCCCGGTGGACCATGTAGGGCTGGCTGCGGCCGCCCTCGGCGTCCTGATAGGTAAGATCGAAACGCTGGGGCAGGTTGAAGTCGAACTGCACGGTGGTGCACTGCCAGGCCCGGCCCAGGGCATCGGTGATGTTGATGTCGATCTTGGGGCCGTAGAACGCTCCACCGCCTTCGTCGACGGTGAAGGGCAAACCACGCTTCTCCAGTGCGCCCTGCAGCGACTGGGTGGCATGCTCCCACATATCCGGGTCGCCGACGTATTTCTCGGGCCGGGTGGAAAGCGCGATGGAGTATTCCTCGAATCCGAAGGCGTCCAGCAACTCAAAGGTTAGTTCCAAGACTCCACCGACTTCGTCTTCCACCTGGTCTGGCGTGCAGAAGATGTGGGCGTCGTCCTGGGTGAAGCCCCGCACACGCATCAGCCCGTGCAGGACGCCGCTGCGCTCGTAACGGTAGACGGTGCCCAGCTCGGCGAATCGCAAGGGCAGCTCCCGGTAGCTGTGCAGCGCGTTCTTGAAGATGGCGATGTGGAACGGGCAGTTCATGGGTTTCAGATAATATTGCTGGTCGTCGATCTCCAGTGGGGCGAACATGCCTTCCTGGTAGAAATCCAAATGCCCGCTGGTCTCCCAGAGCTGGGCCCGGCCGATATGGGGCGAGTAGACGATGTCATAGCCCAGCCGGTAGTGGAGGTCCTTCCAGTAGTCTTCGACCAGGGAACGAACTCGGCCGCCCTTGGGATGCCAGACGATCAGGCCGGGGCCGATCTCTTCATGGACGCTGAACAGGTTCAGTTGCCGGCCCAGGGTCCGGTGGTCACGGCGCTCAGCCTCTTCCAGCCGTTCCAGGTGCGCCGCGAGGTCGTCTTCGGACTCGAAGGCCGTGCCGTAGATGCGTTGGAGCATGGGGCGTTTTTCGTCGCCGCGCCAGTAGGCACCAGCCACGCTGAGCAGCTTCATGGCCGGGATGTCTGATGTGCCGTGCACGTGGGGGCCCTGGCACAGGTCAACGAACTCATCGTGCTTGTAGATTGAGATGACCGCGTCGTCGGGCAGTCCCTCGATCAGTTCGATCTTGTAGGGCTGGTCGGCGAACATTTCCTCGGCGTCGGACCGGCTGAGGTCCTCGCGCTCAAAGGCAAAACCGCCCTTGATGGTCTCCCGCATCAGCTTCTCGATCTCTTCCAGGTCCTCCGGAGTGAAGGGACGGGAGACTTCAAAGTCGTAGTAGAACCCGTCTTGGATGGGCGGGCCGATGCCCATCTTTGCCTCGGGGAAGAGTTTCAGGACGGCGTCGGCCATCACATGGGCGGCCGAATGGCGCATGGCGTTACGATGGGCCTGGGCCTCGTCAACGCCCTCAGTTTCGAGGGAACCGTGTTCTAACATCTCACCTACTCTGGAGTAAAGGACTAAATATCAAAGCAGCAAAATCCAGCCGCTCAGGCACCATTATAGCCTAACAACACCGCGATACCCCAGTGTTAAACACCCCTATGTCCGCCGGAAGGTAACCGCCCGGCCGAAGTGGCCCCGCCGGCAGGTATTCGCCCGGCCGAAGTGGCCCCGCCGGAAGGTATTCGCCTGGCCGAAGTGGCCCCTAGCCGGCTAGGTCTAGGAATAGTTTTTTCCATTGGCGGGCTTTGATCGAGGTGGAAATGTGGTCTCGTTCGTTCAGCAAATAAGTGGCTGTGACCAGGAACGTGAGCAGCAAGCAGAGTCCCAATTGCTGGGCACCCTGCCCGGTGATCCAGAGCATCGTGTTGAGCAGAATGAACCCGAAAGCCGCTCCCAGCACCACGTTTCGCAGCAGGATCATCACCAGCAGGCTGGGGCCGGCAGTGATCACCGTGAGCCACGGCACGATCACCAACGAGATGCCAAAGATAGCTGCCGCGCCCTTGCCGCCCCGGAAGTTCAAGAAGACCGGCCAGTTGTGCCCAGCCACCACCAATGGAGTAGTGACGAACAGCACCCAGTCGTCCACGCCGACCAACCGTGGCACGACCACAGCCAAAATGCCCTTGGACATGTCCACCAGCAGCACCGTGAGTCCGGCCCAGGCGCCCACCGTGCGGTAGGCGTTCAAAGCGCCCACGTTGTGGCTGCCCAGCTCGCGAATGTCCTCGCCATTGGCCGCCCGCACCATGAGGTAGGCCGTGGGCACGGAGCCCAGGACATAGGCCGCGAGGGCCAGCGATATAAATGAGCTGAGTTCCCAGATCAATTCTTCAAATCCGCCTAATAGGGTCCATATCCAGCTTAAACCCTCAACTCATCTGAGTGCCAATTCATGATGCACCGGCCTCTTCGGCCTTTTCTTTTAGCGAATTCATGTGGCGCAGGACCAGGCGCTCGTAGTGGCGCTTCACGTAGAACCGGGCCACCATCCAACCGGCAAGAGGAAGCCAGTGCATCCGGCATTCGATCTCCCCGTCGTGGGTCATGGTCGTGCCAGAATCAGGGTCAGTGAACTGGAATTCCTCTTCCGAATGATTCAGAGGGCCTTCGATATGCCGGAAGGTGATCCGGTCATCGGGATAGAGAATCACCTCTTCCAGGGTCCGGTACATCTTCCGGCCGTCCCGGGAGCGAAACTCCATCAACAGGCGGTTGCCGTCGCGCTTCAGCAGCGTTTTGCCCTCTTCGGTTTCGCCGGGTCGGTCTCTGGCAACATGGGCCGATGAGTCAGGATCGCCGTCTCCAAAAGAACTGATCAGCCTGAATACCGCTGAACGTGAGGCTTGGATGGTAATGCTTTGGGTCCGTAATCTAACTTTCATCGGGCAGGACGAACTCCATTAACGACGGTCTTGCTGGCTTATTGGATGTCAGTTTGAAAAAATAGATGTCACGAGACTATCCGGACTACACATAACCAGCCGCACACGCATATAATTGGCGGGCCCAGCCAATAATGTCCCGACGGAGAACGCATGGCGACCGAACAAGACCTACAAGAATTTTCGACCCAGGTAACCTGCCCCGACGATTTTGACGATTTCTGGAGTGGCACGCTGGAACGGTTGGGCCGCACCGAACTTAGGCCTATCATCACAGCGGACCCGATGCGGAGCAACGACGACGTCCACGTTTTCAACGTCTCATACCGCAGTCTAGAAGGATTGGAAATCTCGGCGTGGTACAGCCTCCCGACCCAGGGAGATGGGCCGTTCCCCGCCATTCTCAATCTGCCAGGCTACAAGTCCGAGCCGCCGGTGCGCCGCGACTGGGGCAAGAAGGGCGTAGCCGTGCTGTCGGTGGCGGTTCGGGGCAAGCTGAAAAGCAGCAGCGAGTTCAACCCCGGTTATCCGGGTCTGCTCACCTCAGGGTTGGAGCACCAGGACCTGTACGGATACCGGGGTGTCATCGCCGACTGCGTGCGCGGAGTGGACTTTCTGCATTCCCGCCCAGAGATAAACCCGGAGCGGATCTACGCCTGCGGCAGCAGCCAGGGCGGCGGGCTTACCTTGATAACTTCGGCGTTGCGTCCGGAGATCAAAGGCGGGGTTGCCGGGTATCCGTTCCTCTGTTGCTATCCCGAAGCCATGAGTATGTTCCAGTCCTATCCTTACGACGAGCTGGCCTGCTACGCCAGGGCCTATCCCGACCAGGAAGAGCGCATGCTGGAAACCCTGCGTTACTTCGACGCCGTGAATTTCGCCCCCAGGATAAAGTGCCCGATGGTGGTTGGAATCGCGCTGGACGACGAGGTCTGCCCGCCGGAGACTAGCTACGCGGCCTACCGGGCCCTGACCGGCCATAAAGAACTCTGGCTGTTCCCAAACTCCGGTCACGGCAACGCCCACGATTACCCGGCCCAGGAAAAGGCCTGGCTGGAAGGTCAGATTGGCCTATCGGCGGTGGCGTCATGACCACGGCAGCAGACCGGTTCTGGCGCGAGACCGAAGCCGTTTTGGCCGAACTTCCGGCCGATATCCGGCTGCAGAAGGACGATTTCTACTCCCAGCCTGACTGGGATGTATTCCAGATGCGTTACACCTCGGCGGATGGATTCAGGCTGTTTGCCTGGTTGTCGGTGCCCCACGGCAACGGCCCATTCCCTGCGGTCGTGCGAATGCCCGACTACGGCAGCGTCCATGACATCGTCTACACATCGCTGCGGGAACGGGCGGTGGTGATGAACCCGACCTACCGGGGCCAGCGCAACAGCGACCAGGTCTTTCAGGCTGAGTATCCGGGACTGCTCACGGAAGGCATCGATGACATGGAGACCTACGTGATGCGCCGGGTCTACGCCGATGCCCTGAGGGGTTTCGACGCCCTTTTGGAACAGAAGCAGGCGCTATTGGGCCATATAGCTGTGACTGGTGCCGGGCTTGGCGGAGCGTTGGCTCTGGCCGTTGCCGCGCGCCGCCTGCCGGTGACCGCCGTTGCCGCCAATACGCCGCTGGCGTTGGGGAACCCGGAGTCATTGAAGCCCGGATTGGCGTACCCGCTGGCTGAGTTGGCTGATCACACCCGGTTGTATCCCGACCGCAAAGACGCGGTGAAGGCGAACACGTCTGATTTAGACCCACTGAAGACGGCTTTGATGATTACCGCCCCAGTGTTGCTGAGTGTGGGCATCAATGACACCGGGCTTTGCCCCCTGGCATTCGGGGAGAAACTAGCAGAGCGGATCCCCCACTGCGACCTCAGGGTCTACCACGGCGCGTCTGAGGGCGGCGGCCACGAGCATGCCCAGATACAACTGTCATGGCTGTCGGACAAGTTGGGTCTTGGCTGATTCTTCTCCTCCGGCGCATCAAATCGTCTTCGGATGGTTTCGGACGGCTTCGGACTGAAGATGGCCCACTGGTATAATCGTTGCAGTGCAGGGCGTGTACGCTGGCCCTGATTCGGCGACCCATCAAACTGGAGAAGATACCCGATCATGGAGCAATTAAGACAACACCTATCGACCCTCAATCAAAAGATCATGTCGGTGGTGGAGCGTCTTTGACCTCTCCAGCAAAGAAGACGCCATAAGCGTCATGGAGCGCGAGGCGGCCGAGCCCGGCTACTGGGACGACCATCAGTCCGCGCAGCAGAAGATGCAACAACTGGGCCGCTTGAAGGACTCCGTGACCCTTTGGCGCGACCTTGAGTCCCGTTCCAATAACTTGGTTGAGCTGACTGAACTGGCCCTGGCCGAGAACGACCCTTCTCTTCAAGAGCAGTTGGAGTCCGAGTACGAGGGGCTGACCCTGGCATTGGCTCGGGAAGAGATCAACCTGACCCTCTCCGGACCGTACGACGACCGATCCGCCATCGTGACCATCCACGCCGGAGCCGGTGGCACCGACGCTCAGGACTGGGCTGAGATGCTGATGTCGATGTACTGCCAATGGGCCGAATCAGGAAAGCGCCCCCTGGAAGTCATGGACCTGTCCTACGGTGAGGAGGCCGGTCTGCGTGGCGCCACCCTGGAGATCGGCGGGCCGCACGCCTTTGGCTACCTGATCGCCGAACAAGGTGTCCACCGGCTGGTACGCCTTTCACCCTATGACCCCAACAATCTTAGGCAGACGTCGTTCGCCCAGGTGGAAATACTGCCCGTCTCCGAAGACGACCCTGAGGTTGAGTTACGCTCGGAAGACATCAAGATGGACACCTTCCGTTCCAGCGGCCCCGGCGGCCAGAATGTGCAAAAGGTGGCCTCGGCGGTGCGGCTGACCCACATGCCAACCGGCATTGTGGTCTCATGCCAGAACGAGCGATCCCAGCACCAGAACCGGGAGTGGGCCGTTCGCATACTCAAAGCCAGGCTACTGGCCAGGCAGCAAGAATTGAAGGCCAAAGAAGTGGCAGACCTTCGGGGCCAACGTAAGGCCGCGGAATGGGGCAGTCAGATACGAAGTTATGTGCTTCACCCCTACAAGTCGGTTAAGGACCACCGCACCAACCTGCAGAGCACCAACCCGGACGCAGTGCTTGGCGGCGATATAGACAAGTTCATCGAGGCCTACCTGATGTCCAAGGTGGGAGAGTAGGTCGGCCTCTTCTGCAACTCTGGATGAGCACTCGCCACCTATCTATTGGCTTCCTCCCGCAGACGGTAGGGGAAAAGCAGAACGTATTCTGGCTGAAGTTTGACGATGACCAGCCTGCCGTCATGAATCCTGATCTTGGAACGCCCTGTGCGATCTGGGAGTAAAGGAACCTGGCTACTCAGCTACCCAGCTGCCTAGCTACCCAGCTAAAAAGTGGAGCTGATTGAACCCTTGAATCGATCCGCCAATAATTTCGTCGGCCGTCGCTTGGAGATGGCCAAACTCAACGATTGCCTAGACGACGCGATGGCAGGCCGCGGTCGCCTGGTGATGCTGGCTGGGGAGCCCGGAATCGGCAAGACACGGATCGCCCAAGAACTAATAGCTCTGGCCGAAAAACGTGGGGCGCAGGTCCTCTGGGGTTGGTGCTATCAACGCGAGGGCGCGCCTCCCTATTGGCCCTTGGCTCGAATCTCTACGCTCCTACATCGACAAAGCGGATCTTGGACAGCTCCGCCAAGAAATGGGACTCGGCGTTTCCGATTTGGCTGAGATACTACCCGAACTGCTGTCCAAGCTAGACGGTCTCGAAAAATCCCCTGTTCTCGATCCGGAACAAGCCCGCTTCAGGCTATTTTTCTCCATAGCCACCTTTCTTAAGAACGCCAGCCAGAACAAACCGCTGGTCTTGGTGCTGGATGACCTGCATTGGGCAGATCGGTCCTCATTGCTGTTGCTTGAGTTCTTCGTCCTGGCGATCGGAGCTAGCCCCATCTTGGTAGTCGGGACCTACCGCGACATCGAAGTCACCGGACGCCACCCGCTGGTGGAAACTCTGGGGGCCTTGGTTCGCGAGGATCGCATCACCCGAGTCTTCCTTGGTGGACTTGATCGCCAAGAAGTTGGCGAATTATTAGAGGCAAGGACCGGAATCGCTATTGGGAGCGACGCAGTTGACGCTCTGCACCACAGAACTGACGGTAACCCGCTGTTCGTCGGGGAGATTGTCGGTTCGGTCACTCCTGAGGAAATGGCCCAAGGCCTTACTTGGATCGACCGGATCCCCGAGGTCGTGCGGGATGCGATACCTAGTCGGATAAATCGGTTATCACACCAGTGTGCGACTTTATTGGAGGCGGCGTCGATAGTCGGTCGAGATTTCGACTTTGAGTTACTGCGAATGCTCTGTCCTGGCGTTGATAACGATGAGTTTGCTGATGCTTTAGATGAAGCGTTGGCGATCAGAATGATAGAGGCATTGCCCGAACGGCCAGGCCGCTTTCGGTTCAGCCACGCGTTGATCCAACAAGCGGTATACGAAGAGATCACACCCACTCGAAGGATGCTGGCGCATACGGCAACCGGAGAGGCACTAGAGCGATTTCATGAGGCCAACCCTAGTGAGCAAGCAGCACGAATGGCCCACCATTTCGCCGAGGCAGGGTTAGCCGCAGGAGCAGAAAAGGCGGCCCGTTATTCCCTGATCGCGGGAGAAAAAGCGTTGGAGTCCTACGCATGGGAGGAAGCTCTAGAAAATTTCCAGTTAGGACTGAGAACCAAGGGTGTAGAGGTTTCTCGATTATTGTCTGCGCCAGACCAAGTATCAGCAGACCTCTTGTTCGGGCTCGGCCGGGCCCAGGTTGCTAGAGCTCGATCACCCAATTTGAATGATGCGATGGATAGCTTCATCCCTGCATTCAACTGGTACGTAAGCTCTCAGGAAGCGGAGCGGGCCGTTGCGATCGCTGTTTACCCGATGCCACTTATCGCTGGGTATGTCACTGGCGCAGGAAAGCTCATCGAACGGGCTTTAGACATGGTCCCGGCAGATTCGCTCCAAGCGGGGCGGCTGCAAGCGAGCTACGGCAGGGTCAAAGGATTGGAGGAGGTCGACTACGAGGCGGCCAGCCGGGCATTCGAGATCGCCCTGGACATCGGAAGGCAAATCGGTGACATAGACCTGGAGTTGCAGACCCTCTCTTTCGCCTGTGACGTAGACGGGTATCACGTGAAGTTGACCGAGGCTTTGGAAAAAGGCCGACGGGCCGTAGAGCTAGCCGGCCGAATCGATAATCCCAGGGCCGAGTTGATGGCCCGCATGTGGTGTTTTTTCTCGTTGTTGACGGATGGCAATCTCACCGGAGCTTCAGCACATGCTTCGGCCATGCTTCCCCTCTGGGAACGCTTGCGCCACCCGGAATACGGATCCCGTGCCTTTTATGCCGCTGGGGCAGCCTCCCTCTTGGCCGGTTCATTCGATTCCGCCCGTGAGCTCAGCGACCAGGGCTTGGCGGTCGCTCCCAGAGATCCGAGGCTACTCAAGTTGAGGATCCTTTTGGAATACGATCAAGGAAATATTGATGAGGGCCGTGCTTACCTCGATCGGTTCGTAGATATAGCAAAGCATTCTGTACCCGGCCCGAATGTCGAACGAGCATTCGTTGCAATGGTTATAGCCATAATCAATCGAATCGCAGATACAGCCCACTTTGATGTTACCGCTGACGAATTCAGCAGGACGATCCTCGATTCGCCTATCTCAACTCCTGGCGTCACCTCATTCGTGAGGATCGGAAAATCTTTGCTGAGCGCCCTCCGAGGAGATGCCGCAGCTGCTGCAGAGCACTATAAAACCTTATTTGAGTCCCAACACATAAAATACGGCATCGACAGCGGATTCCCCACAGGCAGGATACTGGGGCTCCTGGCAGATACAGCAGGTCAGCCTGAACTGGCAGTTACTCACTTCGAAGACGGCCTGACCTTCTGCCGGCTGGGTGGGTTCAAGCCGGCTTTAGCTTGGACCTGCCTCGAGTACGCTGAGATGCTCGTGAATTCTTCGGTAGGTTCCGGACGGATCCAGGACGAGACCCGAACCAAGAGCATGTCCCTACAAAATGAGGCTTTGGCCATCTCCAGCGAGTTGCAGATGCTTCCACTGATCGAGCGAGTAACAGCACTGCAGAAGCGGACCGGACTAATATTTGGACCAGGCCCGATCTACCCAGGTGGCCTAACTAAACGAGAACTGGAAGTTTTGCGCCTGGTCGCCTCAGGTTTTAGCAACCGGGAAATTGGGTCGAAGCTGGTCTTAAGTACCCGAACGGTGGAGCGACATATTACTAACATCTACAGAAAAATCAATGCGCGTGGGCGGGCTGACGCTACCGGGTATGCGCTAGGACACGGGTTGCTCGACTAAACGTAACCCTATGGGGATTCGCAGTTTCGTATCGATGGGCACCGTGAGGGAGCCCATTTTTTTTGAAAGATACGTGGTCATCTACGTGGTTTCTCGGATGGAAGGGTTATCCAACTGGGGTACTTTAATTTCCGCTGGGTGATTCGCCGGACGCGTTGGCTCAGCGTATCCGCACCCGGCGGACGCCCAGTTACAGCTAATCGGCCATGACGGCCGAATTTTTAGGAGAGAAGCTATGACGATGTTTCCAAGGACCAATTCTGAGGGCGGATGGATGAGATGGAGGTATCTAAAACCGACATTGATACTTATCGGTTTGCTAATGATTTTATCCCTCGCACCCGTTTCCAATGCATCCCAGCCCCAATCGGCAACATACACTGGGGAGTGGTCTCCCACCAATTTCCCTGAACCCCCAGTACAAAGAGGGCAAGGGAAAGGACCATTGTCCATAAATATGGACACGGTGCTGGACTTCGTCTCAGGCGGAGTTGATGGGGAAATGACGGGCTCCCTCACCCTTCTTTTTCGGGTAGATGCCAACCACATCACAGTCACGACTTCAGGCGTGTTTGTGGGAACGATTGGCGGAAGCGAACCCGGTACAGCAAAATTTCACTCCGTCGTGGAGGGAGAAAGATTTAACTATCGAGGCCCCATCAATTTCTACGACGGCACCGGCGGTTTAGAGGGCATTAACGCAAAGGGGTTCTTTACCAGAGACGGAGGGCCTCCAGTACTCCCCAGGTATTCACTTGATGTGATCTTTCGATAGGGACCTGCTCATTTAACACTGGCTGTGTTAACGACAGACGAGGATGAGTGGGTGGTGTTGCTGAGAGATTTGAGCCAAATCAGGGTTCAGTCTTCGCTGTAACGACGGCAAGCGCTCTCTGGGTGAGAATATAAAAAAGCCCGGCTTTCACGAAGAAGGCCGGGCTTTTTGTTTGCTTGTTTGGAGCTGGGTTTTAGCAGTTGCCGAGGATGTGTCCCATGCGGGTTTTCTTGGTTTTCATGTAAGTGCGGTTCTCGTCGGTGACTTCCGTTTCCACCGGAATGCGATCGACGATCTCCAGGTCGAAGCCCGATAGGCCAACCACCTTCTTGGGGTTGTTGGTCAGCAGGTTCAGCTTGCGCACGCCCAAGTCACGCAGTATCTGCGCCCCCACATCGTAGTGACGCAGGTCAGGTTCGAAGCCCAGCGTCTCGTTGGCTTCCACGGTGTCCAGGCCCTGGTCTTGCAGGGAGTAGGCCTTGATCTTGTTGTGGAGACCGATGCCACGGCCCTCTTGGCGCATATACAGGAAGATGCCATTGCCCGCTTCGGACAGTTGTCGCAGCGCCAGGTCGATCTGGTCGCCGCAGTCGCACCGCATGCTGCCAAACACGTCTCCGGTGAGGCACTCGCTGTGGATACGCACCAGGACGGGCTCGTCCGGGGTCCACTCACCGATGGTCAATGCGATGTGCTCGCCTGTGTCAACGTGGCTCTTGTAGGCGATGGCCTTGAACTTGCCGTAGCGGGTCGGGAGACGGGCTTCCGCCACGCGCTCGATCAAATTCTCAGTCCGCCGGCGTTCGGCGATTATCTGGGCGATGCTGAGAATCTTGAGATTGTGCTCTTCGGCGAACCGTTCCAGCTCGGGAAGCCGGGACATCGAGCCGTCTTCAGCCATGATCTCGCAGACGATGCCGGCGGGGTACATGCCAATCATCTCGCAGAGGTCAACGGCGGCTTCGGTGTGGCCAGCCCGTGCCAGCACTCCGCCGGGATGGTACCGCAACGGAAAGATGTGGCCGGGGCGGGTGAATTCGTCGGGCTTGGCGGCTGGGTCCAACATGGCCAGGATGGTATCGGCCCGGTCACCAGCGGATATACCTGTGGTGGTGCCGACGTTGTAGTCGATCGACACGGTAAAGGCAGTCTGGTTCTTTTCTAGTCCGTTCGCGGTGACCATCAGGGGCATCTGGAGCTCGTCCAGGCGCTCGCCGATGATCGGCATGCAGAGCAGTCCACGGGCGTGGGTGACGACAAAGTTGACGGCTTCTGGTGTCACCATTTCGGCCGGCATCACCAGGTCCCCTTCGTTCTCACGATTCTCATCGTCCACCACGATGAGGAACCGGCCCGCTTTTAACTCTTCGAGCCCTTCTTCGAGACTGCACAGAGGCATAATTCAGTCCTTAAGAGGCGTAATCTTCGGACCCGTATCAGCGGTCCAGAAGACTTTCTACATACTTGGCTAGAATATCGGCCTCCAAGTTCACCCGGTCCCCAACCGATAATGATACCAAATTAGTATTCTTCAACGTGTATGGTATCACAGCCAGGGTGAACGATGAGGCCCCTCTTTTTACCACGGTCAAACTGATACCGTCAACAGCAACGAATCCCTTCTCGACGATATAGCGGTTGAGGCGCTTCGGGACACGAACGCGAAATATGATCGAGTCCCCTTCCGTTTTGGTCGACATAATGCGGCCGGTCCCGTCCACGTGACCCTGTACGATGTGGCCGCCCATCCGGTCGCTGACCAGAAGTGCCCGCTCCAGATTCACCGGGCTGCCCTCCGAAAGTTGACCCAGGGAGGTGCGGCGCATGGTCTCCGGGGAGAGGTCCACCGAGAATTCGGTCTTGGTGAAGTTTACGGCGGTGAGACAGGCGCCATTCACGGCGATGCTATCGCCCAGCTTGACGTCTTCAAGGACCTTGGAAGCCCTTACGGTCATGCCGCTGTCGCTGATCTTGGCGACGATACCAACTTCTTCTACGATTCCGGTGAACACTATTTCTCCAACTCTCGCGCTTGTTCGTCGTCCGGTTCGTCGTCCGGTTCTTGAATGCCAAGAGATTCGTCTTCAGAAGAATCTTCGTCGTAAGAACTCGGATCGAAAGCCTGTTTCTCTGGATAGCCTATTATGAGCCAATCAGGGCCAATCTGCTCGGACCTGGTGCGAGTCAGGATCCAAGAATCGGCCATCGCGGCCACACCCGAGCCTTCAACCGGCGACCGTGCTGTCTCGCCGCCAACGATCTGAGGCGCGACAAAGGCGTAGACCTTGTCCACCAGGCCAGCGTCGAAGAACGCGCCGTGCACCGATCCTCCGCCCTCGACCAACAGGTTCACGATTCCTCTTGCGCCAAGGTGGGTCATCAGCTTTTTGAGGTCGATCCGCTGGTCTTCTCCCGAGGAGAGCACCACAATCTCGGCTCCAGCCTGCTCCAGGGCCAACAGCCGCACGTCCGGTGCGGCGTGGGTGGTGGCGATCAGCGTGGAGCCTGGCTGGACCAGCATGGCCGCGTTGACCGGGGTGTGGCCGACGCTGTCCAGCACCACTCGCAGCGGCTGGCGGGCCAGTGGAGTGCCGTCGTCGTCTCGCGCGGTCAGGTAGGGGTCGTCCCTCAGTGCGGTATTGACGCCCACCAAGATGGCGTCGCAGACCCGGCGCATCGCCTGCACGTAGCCCCTGGCCTCGGGCCCGGTTATCCATTTCGAGTCACCGGTGTAGGTGGCGATCTTGCCGTCCAGCGTCATGGCATATTTGACCGTGACGAAGGGGGTTTCGGTCTCGATATGCTTTGCGAACGCCTCGTATAGCTCCCTCGCGCCCTCAGCCTCTTCTTCGACCACCGTGATGCCGGCCTCGACAAGTTCATCGCGGCCCTTGCCGGATACGTTGGGATTGGGGTCGATGACCGCGAAATGGACCTCAGTTACCCCGGCTGCGATTATGGCTTTGGTGCAGGGCGGGGTGCGGCCCCAGGTGCAGCAGGGTTCCAGGGTTGTATAGAGGGTTGCGCCACGGGCCTGGTCGGATGCCTGTTTCAAGGCGACGATCTCGGCGTGGTCTTGGCCCGGCGGCTGGGTGGCGCCGACGCCGATCTCCACGCCGTCTTTGACCAGCACCGCGCCCACCGAGGGGTTGGGGCTGGTGGACCCGATGGCCTCTTGGGCCAATTCAACGGCCCTTTGCATGTGGCTCATGGCCTGGGCTATGACGCCTGGTTGGAATCCGGTTGGGCTGGGCTCGACCGGGTAAAGTCCTGGCTGAACCGGCTGGCGGTGGGGACGGTCTGGCCCTGGTACTTGCTGCCCAGCGACGCTGAACCGTAGAGCCGATCGGCCGGGGTGGTGAGACGCAGGTAGGAGATCTGCCCGATCTTCATACCGCGGTATAGGGTTATGGGGAGCCTGGCCAGGTTGCTCAATTCGAGGGTCAGATGGCCCTTCCAGCCAGGGTCGACAAAGCCGGCGGTGGAGTGGATGACCAAGCCGATACGGCCCAAGCTGCTCTTGCCTTCCAGGCGGGCCACCAGGTTATCGGGCAGTTCAATGTTCTCCAGAGTGCTGCCCAGAACGAACTCGCCGGGATGGAGTATAAAGGGGCTGTCTTCTTGAATCTCGACCATCTGGGTCAAGTCGTCCAGGCTCTCTTTGACGTCGATATACGGACGCCTGGAGTTGGCGAAAACCAGGATACTGCGGTCCAGATGAAGGTCGACACTGGCCGGTTGGATATCGTCCGGGTCCAGCGGCGAGATCACGATGTGCCCCTTGGCCAGTGCTTCTTTGATGGACCGGTCGCTTAAGACCATATCTCTCCCTAGAAAACCTGTTTTGAGTAGCCCCCTGCACAGGTGGCGGAACATGAGGCCTCAGTCAGCAGGATTCTAACAACCCTGGAATAGCCCCGCAAGTGAGAATGGCCCCGATTGACGGGGAGTCGGACAGGAAAAAAGGCGGGGTCCCATGAGACCCCGCCTTTTGCCGTAGGTATGCGCCGGTCAGTTTCGCTCTAGGGGGCGATGGCGAACACTCCCTGCACGCTCACGTTCACGTCCAACTCACCGGCCTGGAGGCTGGTGGACTGGTCTCCGGCGAACCCGAAGGCCGCCGACTCCATCCTCGCAAAGGACTGCGGGAAAACGCCACCGGACTCGGTCAGGTAGACCAGTTTTCCAAGTTCAACTCCCGCCAGAGTGGCCATGGCGTCGGCTTTCCGCAGCAGGTCGGCGATGGCTTCCTCCCGGGCTTCGTCCTGAAGCGGCTTGGTGTCTTCGATGGTGAAGCTGACACGGTTGATCCGGATCAGGTTGCCGGCCGCTTCGGTAGCGCCGTCGATGATCGTGCCCATGCTATCGATGTTGCGGACCTTAACCGTCAGGGTGTTGGTCACCTGGTATCCGACGAGCACCCGTTCGAACTCCACCCGGCACTCGCTGCCTTTCTCTTCTTGGACCACTATCATCTCTATGACTTCGGGGGAACCAGGAGCAGGCGTTCCCAGAGACGCTACAGCCTCTACGTCTTCGGCGTCCAAGGCGTCCCTAGTGTCGCTTGAGGCGCTGCTGCACCGGGTTATCTCCTGGGTGTTGTACCGGGGACTGATGCTGAATTGGCTGGTCTGCATGTCCCGGTCTGCGATGTTATTGGCCCTGAGGACCGAGATGGTCGCGTCGATGGCGCCGGCGGCAATGCCTCGTGCTTCGGAGGCGGAATCGGCCAGGGCTTCGACGCCTAGACTGATCACACCCAGGTCGGGGTCTCCGGTGGCCTTTCCGGTGCCGTTGACCCAGATGCCAGTGCTCGCACCTGATCCTGAACGTAGCAGCTGGGCGGCGGATTCGGACCCGCCGAGTGCGGACAATATGCCCGCGATATCGCCCGTCGACCCGTCCTCTGTGGCGTCTGAGGTGCAGGCCACTGCCAGTAGCAGGACCAGGGTAGCGCCCAGTAGCACCAACATTTTCTTACTTTTGATTATTGCTTGGACCATGATGTTCATCTCTCCTGATATTTCGCCCCACGGCGTTACTTACATGGCTTAAGACGGAGGGCAGGTCGAAAAAGTTCCCGGACACGGATCAAAGCAGAGGGCCGGGGCTTTGGTCTAGTGTTGGCGGCCGGTGCGCCAGCGGATCGCGAGGGCGGCCAGAGACAATGCGGCCAGGATTCCGGCAGCCACCTCTAGCACACGCCACCACACGGATGTGCCACTGATGACCACATCGTCATACAGCTCAGGCGTCGCTGGCTCGAAGATCGGGGGAGTTCTTACGCCTCCTGAGCCTGGAGAACCCTTGTCCGAGCCGTCACCGGGGGTTGCGACCGGCGATTTGGATTCCGTGTCTGTCGATTTTGCAACAGAATCCTCTCCGCCTTGGGGCGCCGGGGCAGCGGCTACTATTGGGGCAGAGGTTGCTTCAGAAGCGAGGGCAATCTCCGGAGCTGGCGGTGCCAATGGAGCTTCCTCTGCAGCAGGGTCTGAGATGCCGCCGCCGGCCTGGGTCTGGACAGCTTGGTCTTCGGTCGGCGCAACAGGGGCTGCTGCGGCCAACGTCAGCGGCGCAGATTCGGTTTCGCTCTCCCGGGTCGCGGACGTGGTCACCCCGGCGTCGGCCGTGCTCTCTCCCGCTGCGGACGTGCTCTCCAATCCACCCCCGGTACCGAACCTGGCTGTGACCTCAGCTTCCGCAGCTGCTGCTTCCATGGGGCCGGTCTCCGACAGAGCTCCGGTTGCTCCACTGGCCTGCGCTGATTCGGAAGTGGGAGCGGTGGCCACCGTCGCGGCGTCGTGCCGGAGTGGGTCAGATGTTAGACCGCCGGTGGCGTCCATGGAAATGGTCACCGCAAAGGCCAGGGCTGCAACCGAGGCAGCGCCGGCATAGACCCAGTTTGGCGCACGTAGCGCAAAGCCGGGACTGGACTGCCGGACCATCAAAGGCGGCGCGTCCATGATGAAGCTGCGACGTGGGGTCTCCATGGGCTGCTGCTGCATCACGGCCACGACAGCCTGCAGTCCAGCAAGTTCCTGGCGGCAGGCGTCACAGTCCGCCAACTGCAGTTCGACCCGTTCCAAGGCCTTTCCCTGCAGCCGTCCGTCCAGGTATTCGCTGAGCGCGTCCTGGGCTATATGTTTATGTGTTGATCTAAATATCCACATAGCTCATCTACACTTCTTGACGAAAACGGGAGGGCAAAAGTTCCCCGGTCTGGCGCAGGCAATCCCGGAGGCCGCCCCGGCCCCGGCTCACCCGCGACTTCACGGTGCCCAATGAGCAGCCCATGCTTTCTGATGCTTCTTCGTAGCTGAGACCGTGTACGTCGACCAGCAAAATAGCCAAGCGCCGGTCTTCTTGAAGGCCGTCGAGGCAGACTTGGATGGTTGCCGCGAGTTCAGACTGTTCAGCGCGGTCTTCCGGAGAGGTTTCGGTGGAAGGGAGGTCTACGGCGCTAAGGCCCTGCGGTTCGTCGCCGTCGCTCGATGGAACGGGGTCTAGGGACACGGTGGGCCGAGACTTGCGGGACCGCAGCATGTCGCGGCAGGTGTTGGAGACTATCCTGAGCACCCAGGCGGCGAGGTTCTCGCCCCGGAACCGGTTGAATGCCCGGTAGGCCGAAACGAAACTTTCCTGCACTGCATCTTCGGCCAACGCCCAGTCGCTGAGCATGCGCCGGGCGAGGTTGTAGGCCTGTGTCTGATGGGCTTCGATCACGCAATTGAAACAGGCAGCCTGACCAGTCTGGTCGCTGACCAACAGGTTGGCATGGGGTGATATGTGGGTGATCTGGGCCATGGATGTTCGGCGTACCAGCGGCGGCGATAAAAATTCTGGCCAGCTATATGGGTGCGCCCCGCCAGAAAATTCTACCGTGTGGCTGCTTCAGAACGTCCGTGTTTGCCGGGCTGATTTAGGCCTGATTGGCCGAGGGCTTGGCTCCGGCCAAGTCTTAAGACCTACGTCCCTAGACCCGCCTGTCGAGAGGTCACCCGTTCTATCAAAGGCCGAATTCCCAGCTCGCTGGAGATGGCCAGCGATTCGTCCAACAAGCTCGACGCTTGTGTCCGGTCACCGTCGCTATCGCGTTCCGACAGCAGATCAGCGTAATCGCAGCAGGTCCAGGCCAGCTCGGGCCGGTAGCCCTTGCGGCAGAACGACAAAGCGTCCTCGAAGTGGGGAGCCGCTTGGTCCAGGTTACCCATAGTCTGGGAAAGGAGTCCCAGCAGACGGTCGCCAGCCAGCCCTGGCCCGACGGTGGGCTGAGGAGCTATAGTGCCGGTGATCGGCTGCAAATCCCCGTACAACTCCCCGGCGGACGCTTTGTCTCCTCGCTGCACAGCCATCAGCGCCAATCCTACTCGGGCTGCGTACCTGGTGTCCGCGGACGCGATTGGAGCCGACAAGAGGAACCGGGCAAATTTCTCGGCCATGTCAAACTTGTCCATTCCACCTGTGATGCGGGCGATAGAAGGGATTACCACGGCTGGGAACGCGTAAAACATCAATTGGGTGTTCATGAGACCGGCTGTACTTGGCAGATTTGACCAGCCCCCTGGGATGGCGTCTAGTAGCCGTGCCAGAGTGGCCTCACTGGCGTCGGATTCGCCCAATTGTGACTCCATCAGAGCCCTACGGCCCAAGAGAACCGGTTCCTGAGGCGACATCGCCAGACCCTGGTCTAGAAATTTTTTGGCCGACTCCCACTTTCCCCTGGCGCCGTGTACACCTTGAATGGCCAACATCGCGCGGACCTGCCAGGTAAGAATCCGCGTTCGTTCCGCGGGCGCTAAAATCGCCTCAGCATGGATGGCTGCCTCTTCGAGTTCGCCTGTCGTGTGTAAGGCGTTATGCAGGTCGAATCGGGCGTGGGCTTCTTGGGCCGGAAGATCGACCAGTTTTGCTAGCTCAATGGCTTGTCTGTTCCTTTCCAAACTTAGCGCATTGCGGCAATTGTGGTGGTCCACACAGGCGATGTTAACCAGCGCCTGCATCTCCAGCTCTTGGTCGTATTGTTGGTGTGCGATGGACAGAGCATGACGAAAGGCGGATTGTGCGCCATCAACGTCGGCACGCAGCATAATGATGTGACGGGCCTGGAGTCTGCCGGCATCGTGCGAGTCCGGGGGTACCAAGGTCAACGCTCTTTTGACCAGGTCATGCCCACTCGTCCCCGTAACGTTGGTCAGTGCAATGGTCACTGCTCGGTCTGAATCTCCTGAGTCCACATAATAGTCAAAGGCGCGGGTAATGATTTCATCCCCTTGGGCGATATTTGTCCTGTCACTGGTACCCATCTTTGCGTGACCCAAACCCGATAAAAGCGCCGCCGCTTCCTCCTCTAGGGCGGGCTCCTGGCCTGTCAGCGATACCCCTTTGGCCGCCAATCCAATTTGAAAGTGATTCAATGCCTCTTCGTAGGCCCGGACGTTTAGGGCCGCATTGCCCGCCAGCAGGGAATACTGCACCAGCTTTTCAACGCCGATGACAGCCTTGGCCTGAGCAAAATGGTAGGCCAACTCGGCGGCGTGCGTCGCCACCTCGTCCCCGTATTGATCTTCCAATGCCACTGCTATACCGGCGTGTATCTGGGTGCGCGCGGTCACCGAGAGTTCTTCAGATAGGGCTTGCCGGATCAGGGAATGGCTGAACTGATATCGCCCAGGCTCCTGGGGCAGTTCCGCCACTAGACTCGCCCGCGCCGCCTCATGCAGCGTTTCTGACAACCCCCCTTCAGAGGTATCAGGAAACAACCGTTTAATCAGGCTGAAATCGAACTCTTTGCCAACGATTGAGGCTGCGATGAGAGTTTGATTGCACTCGGAGGACAGACCACGAAGGCGTTGCCTAGTTACCGCCCGGACGCTTTCAGGCACTGCCAGACCCGCCTCTGCGGACCCCAACTCGCCTCTTTCGTCCAAAAGCCGCACAACCTCGCTGACAAACATCGGGTTGCCTTCGGTGTGGGCTTGGATCTTCTGAATAAGCCCCTCAGTGGGTTGTAGACCTCCCGTGGCTTCGATGAGAGAACCCGTTTCTTCGGCGTTGAACCTACGTAGGGTCTCTAACCTGAAACTTGGCTCAGAGGAAAGGGTGCCGAGAGTTTGGCTGAGAGGATGCTCGGGTGAGACTTCCCCATCCCGATAGGCGCCAACGACCATCAGGCGTGAATCGGAGATGCGGCTACCCAGGAATTCGAGCATCCGCAGGGACGAGGTATCAGCCCAGTGCAGGTCTTCCAATGCTAGGACAAGGGGTTGGGACTGAGATGTGTTGACTAGGAACGATGTCATTGCATCGAACAACTGGAACCGGGCTTGTTCGGGGTTCAGGTCCGTTAGGTTGGCCAAGCTGGGGAGTTTCGCCCTTACTTCCGGAACGATCTCTGCAACATTTGCGGCCCCCGTCCCCATGTCTTGTCGAAGCTGACCCGCCTCGATCTCGCGGATGCGGGCCCGTGTTACTTCTATCCAGGGCCAATATGGCGGAGCTCCGGAATCCTCGTAACAACGGCCCCACAAAACTTGGCTGCCTGTGCTGGCTGCGTATGCAGCCAGCTCTTCTACCATTCGGGTTTTGCCAATGCCCGGTTCTCCGGCCAGCATCACCACGCGTCCGCGGCCTGCGGCAGCGTCTTCCAATGCCGATTTCAATGTCCCCAATTCCCGCTGCCGTCCCACGAAATTTGCGGTTGTGGGGATCGCTGTTACTTCAGCGACGGGCGACAGCGGACGCCCATTGTTGCTGGGTTCTTCGACTTTGCTGGTAACGGGCGCAATCGATTCTTGGATGGACGGCGAGTCGTCTTTGCCGCGCTTCTTTCGGTCGGACACGCCCCGAATCAGGTCAACAAGACCCCTGCTGCCGAACAGCATTATGGACGAGGCCGCGACTATCCCGGCTATGATTCCTACCAGCTCTAGCATTGCATGGAATCTTACCGATTGTTCCTAAGAGGAGCAAGCGAATTATGCCGTACCGAGTTACCCCTGGTAGTTGACCCTGCCGTCCAGCAGGCCTCGTGCCATGACGAACTTGTGTATCTCTGAGGTGCCGCCGCCGATGCGGGCGTGGCGCAGGATGTGGTACCAGTGGGCGATGGGCAGGTCGAGGGTCTCGCCGGTGCCGCCGAAGACCTGCATGATCTTGTCGATACTCCGCCAGCCCCATTCGCCGGCGCAGTATTTGATCATGGAGGCTTCTACACGTACATCTTCCCCGGCGTCGGCCCTTGCGGCGGTCTCTCTGGTGATGGACCGGAGGGTCATGATGTCGGTATAAACGTCGGTCAGCATGTACTGGATGGCCTGCCGGTCGGCGATGGGCCGTCCGTAGGTGACACGCTCTTTGGCCCAGTCGACGGCCATCTCCAATGCCCTGCTGAGTATGCCGGTGGCCATGGAGCCGCGGAGCATCCGGTCGTGGTGGACCAGCCATTTCTGTCCCAGCGAGAACCCTTGGCCTACCTCGCCCAGCACCTTGGTCTGGGGCACTCGGACGTTGTCTAGATTCACGGTCCACTGTTGCGACTTGCCAGGGTTAACCCAGAGCCTGATGGGGTCGAAGCTTAGGCCCGGCGTCGGGTTGTCGATGATGAACATGGTGATGCCGCCCCGTTGACGCTTTTCGGGGTCGGTCACGGCTTGGAGCAAGATGTAATCGGCAGATGCAGCCCCGGAAATAAAAGTCTTGGTGCCGTTGATCACCCAATCGTCGCCGTCCAGCACCGCGCTGGTCTGCATCATTCCACCGGGGTCGGAGCCGGCGTTGGGCTCGGTCTGGCCGAAGGCGTAATGCAGTGTGCCATCCACGGATGGGATCAGGTATTCCTGTTCCTGCTCGGGGGTGGCCGAACCGACCATCATCAAAGGCACCGGAGAGGTGGGTAGTTGGACGATGCTCTTGTGGACTTCCTCATCAAGTACAACGTGGCCCAGCGCTCCCATTCCACCGCCGCCGTACTCCTCGGGGACGAACGACGTGTAGATGCCGGTCTCCTTGGAGACCTTATTCAGGCGGTCCCAGGCCGCTTCGGGAATCACGCCCAACAGACCGGACAGGGCTTCGGCGATGCCTCTGGGTGCGCCCGGCTCGTCGACTCCGTCTTGGGAGGGGTTGGCCAGGAACTCCGCCTCCAGTGGGTAGCATTCGTCTTTGACAATCTGCCGGATGGTGTTTTTAAGGGCGTCCAGTTCCGGGGGTAGGCCTGGTTGCATGACTGATATCTCCGAGTGTTCCCAAAAATCTTGCCTTAAAGATCAGGCAACAAGAACATACGGCGCAAAGCGGCCCAAGGTCAACTGTGACGGAGTTATTCCACCCGGGACCCGGCACCCGCCTCCTAGGCCTGACAGAGACAAGAGCCAGCCGGGCACCTGCCCGCTGTGCACGGTCTCAAGACCAACCTCAAGGGCTGGACCTGCCGCTTGAGGTCCTCTGCAGGCGGGCCGCCAAGCTCGCTCACAGCCATCCTGACCACGTGGACAGCAGACCTCATGAAGACCGCCGCAATCATCAAGCCCAAGACCAAGTCTGGCCACATGGAACCGGTGGCCAGAATAAGAGCTGCAGCCACCAGAATTCCCACATTGGCGATGATATCGTTACGAGAGCAGATCCAAGTTGAGCGCATATTCAGATCATCTTCCCTGTGCCGTGTCAGCAGCAGCAAACAGGTGGCATTGGCCGCTAGAGCCAGGACGCCAACAATTCCCATCAACCGGAAATCGGGAACCTCTGATGAGATGAAGTGATAACCAGCCTGGGACAGCACCATCAGGGCGAAACCGGCCATGATGATCCCTTTGAGTAGGGCGGCGCCGGCCCTCCACCGGGCGCTGCGGGCCACCACAAAGAGGCTGAATCCGTAGACCAATGAATCTCCCAGCATGTCTAGGGAATCAGCAAGAAGGGCTGTGGAACCGGCCAAAAAACCCAGGGTCACCTCCAGCGCGAACATCCCGCTGTTGATCCCCAACACTAACCACAGAACCCTGGACTGGCTCTCCCGAAGAGAATCCAGTTCGCAGGCTTTGTCCTGACAACAATTGTCCATTTACTCTCGTAACTTCACGGGCTTCCAGCGCTCTTGCTTTATGGCGCTGGTCATATGTCGGGGAAAGAGATTATTACATTCCCCAAAATCCCACGGGGCAAAAAAATATCCGGCCTGAACCGGAATTTCTACGTGGCCTGGGTTGGATCTAGGGGTCAGTGGAAAGGGCAGACACGGAAGAAGGCACCGGATAGCCCGCTGTTGGCGTCGGCGGTGTCGCCGATCTGATTGGAGTAACTGCCCAGAGCAACACTTGAAGAACCGGGCTGTTCGGCCACGGCCTGGCTAACGGCGGCTATGCCAGTGCCAACGATGGACACGGTCAGCAGCCCTATGACGAGTATTGCGGCAATCTTTGGTTTCATTATTCTGGCGTTACCAAATCAGCTACGCATTCAACAAACAATCTGGTTCCATTCTATCCCAGAGGTTGGACGAATGCCAGGTCGACGACGAAACATCTGGCCGGTCAACCGGCCCAATTCGGCGCAGGCCGACGCTGAGATTCTGGCCTCTCATGCTAGAATAAACCCCGGTTTACGCTCATACATTCGGGCACCCGGACACCCGGGCATTCGCACAACGGAATACCAGATGCAATTTCGCAATCTTCCCAGCGTCGATAGTGTTCTCGCCAAAGAGGATGTGGCTGCGGCTGCCCAGTCGTTCGACCGTGACTGGATCGTGGACTTGGTCCGTGAGGCATTGGAATCGGCACGGGACCAGATCAGACAGGGCGGCGATTCCCCGGACGCGGAGCAGCTCGCCAGGTCGGTCTGCCAGCAGATAGAAGATACGATGCGGGCCGAACCGCGCCAGGTGATAAATGCCACCGGGGTGGTGATCCACACCAACCTGGGGCGCGCTCCCCTCAGTCGTGCCGCCATAGAAGCAGCCACGCAGGCAGCCCAGGGCTACTCCAACCTTGAGTTGGACCTGACCACCGGACGCCGCGGCTCTCGGCAGGCCCAGGTGCAATCACTATTACGCCAGATAACCGGGGCTGAAGCGGCCCTGGCAGTGAACAATAACGCCTCCGCAATGCTCCTTGGCCTATCAGCTTTGGCCTCAGGGAAAGAGGTGGTGGTCTCACGGTCTGAAGCCGTGGAGATCGGAGGCGGCTTCCGCGTGCCGGACGTACTGCGCCAGAGCGGCAGCACCCTGGTCGACGTCGGCACCACCAACCGCACCTACGTCCGCGATTACGACGATGCCGTGACCGAGAACACGGCCGCCTTCTTGAAAGTCCATGCCAGCAACTTCCGGGTGGAAGGTTTCACCGCGTCCGTGGCGACAACTGACCTGGTCGAGGTCGGCGCCAGACGGGGAGTCGCAGTTCTCCATGACGTTGGCAGCGGCAGTCTTCTGTTGACCGAGAACTACGGCATGGCCCATGAACCCACCCCCCAAGAAAGCATCAAGGACGGCGCCGGTCTGGTGTTCTTCTCCGGAGATAAGCTGCTGGGCGGGCCTCAGGCGGGTATAGTTGTCGGCAAGAAAGACCTGGTGGACGTTTTGGCTCGGCACCCGTTGGCCCGGGCGGTGCGCATCGACAAGCTAAGTCTGGCCAGCCTCACCGCTACCCTGGTCCATTATCTGAAAGGCGAGGCCGAGAAAGAGATACCGGTCTGGCGCATGATCTCCACCCCGGAGGCCGCTCTGAAGAAGCGGGCCAAATCGTGGCAGTCGGGTCTGGAATGCCCATCAACCATCGAGAAAAGCCGTTCGGCGGTTGGCGGCGGCAGCCTGCCCGGTGAGACCCTACCTTCCTGGGTGCTTTCTCTGGATTGTCAGGCAGTCGGCGCGGAAGAGGTTATGCGGCGTCTCCGTGAAGGCAGCACGCCGGTGATCGCGCGGATCGAAGAGGACCGGGTCCTGCTTGACCCACGCACGGTTTTACCCGAAGAGGATGCCCCGCTGCTGGACGCGCTGCGTTCTGCAGTCGCCAACTAAGCTAAGTTATTTTAAGGATATCTGGATGACCGATTATCTATTGGTGCACGGCGCGGGACAGGGGGCATGGAGTTGGGGTCCGGTCTGGGGGTATCTGACCGCTCCGGAGGAACACCCGCCAATATTGCACAAACGCCGTCGAGCCAACCGTGTGCACCCTCTCGACCTGCCCGGTCACGGCGCTGACGCCGGCGGAGACACGTCTGCCGTGCGGCTGGAAGAGTGTGTCCAGGCCATCATGCGCGCGGTGGAACGCGAGAAATTGAAAGACGTAGTGCTGGTCGGCCACGGGTTTGCCGGCAGCCTGGTGGTCCAAGCGGCCAGCGAGATGGAAACCCCGCCCAAACGGGTGGTGTTGGTGGCCGGAATCGTGCCCGCGCCCCAGCGTCCGCTGCTCAGCGCCTGCCCGGCGAAGACGCGTACTGCGTTCAAGGTTTTCTCGATGCTCAGCTCGCTCTCCCGGCAGGAACTGAAGCTGCCCGGCCCGGCTATCAATGGATATATGTGCAACGGCATGGACACCATGGATGTGGTACAGCTTGTGGGACACTTTGGCCCGATACCGACCAAGGTTTTGAAATCCAAGCTGCCGATGGAGACCTCGGAGCTACCCTGCCCGGTGACCTACGTCATGCTCACCCAGGACAAGATGTTCCCGCCCGATGCCCAGTTAAAGGTCGCCGCGCGGTTCGAGGGTGTCGAGACCATCGAGATCGAGTCTTGCCATCAGGTGATGGCCCAGCACCCCAAGGAACTGGCCGAGGTACTGCTGCGTTACGCGTAGGTTTTTGCTCGTCATCCCGGCATCTGACCGATTGCCGTGAATCATAAAAAAGTCCCGACCTTCCGCGGAAGGTCGGGACTTTTTTGTTGCCTGATTGGGGTACGGCCTAGTGGTGGTGGCCGTGATCGTCGGGTTCCTCGTGGTTTTGCTCGGTGATCAAGGCCTGAGAGGTCAGGATCATTGAGGCCACGCTGCCGGCGTTCTCCAGGGCGGCGCGGGAGACCTTGGTCGGGTCGATGATCCCCTTGGCTACCATATCGCCGTAGTTGTTGTTTTTGGCGTCAAACCCGAAGTTGGCGTCTGAGTTATTGCGGACCTCTTCCAGTACCACAGCAGCTTCGCTCCCGGAGTTGCTGGCGATGATCCGGATCGGCGCTTCAAGTGCCTTCTTCAAGATGGTCTTGCCCACGTTTTCATTATCGGGCAGGGTCAGGTCGTCCAGGGCGGACATGGCCCGGATGTAGGCGACTCCGCCGCCGGGGACAACTCCTTCCTCAATGGCGGCTCTGGTGGCAGACAGTGCGTCTTCAACCCTGGCTTTACGTTCTTTCAGCTCAGGCTCGGTGGGCGCGCCCACCTTAACAACTGCGACTCCGCCGGATAGCTTGGCCAGGCGTTCTTGCAGCTTCTCTTTGTCGTATTCGGAGGTGGTCTCTTCGATCTGGACCTTGATCTGTTCGGTGCGGCCTTTGATGTCATGCGACGTGCCGTTGCCGTCGATGATGGTGGTGCGGTCCTTGGTGGACTCGACTCGCCGGGCCTGACCGAGGTCTTCGAGGGTCGTCTGGTCCAGGCGTCGGCCGGTCTCTTCGGAGATCACCTGGCCACCGGTGAGCACGGCAATGTCTTCCAACATGGCCTTGCGGCGGTCGCCAAATCCAGGGGCCTTCAGGGCCAGGCAGTTCAGGGTGCCGCGTAGGCGGTTGACCACCAGTACGGCCAGCGCCTCGCTGTCGATGTCTTCGCCGATGATCACCAGGCTCTTGCTGGCCTGGAGGACCTGCTCCAAGATGGGGACCAACTCGGTGGCGGCGGAGATTTTCTTGTCGGTGATGAGGATGTAAGGGGCCTCGATTACCGCTTCCATGCGCTCGGGGTTGGTGACGAAGTAGGGGCTGATATAACCGCGGTCGAAGGTCATGCCATCGACGTACTCGGTCTCGGACTCGACGCCCTTGCTCTCTTCGACGGTCACGACGCCCTGGGCACCAACCTTGTGGAGTACATCGGCCAGCATGTTGCCGATCTCTTCGTTATTTGCGGAGACCGAAGCTACACTGGCCATCTGGTCTCGGCCTTCGATGGTGTTGGAATTCTTGCCTAGTTGAGCCACCACTGCGGCGACGCTCTTGTCGATACCCCGTTTGATGGCCATCGGGTCCGCGCCTGCTACGACGTTCTTGATGCCTTCCTGGACAATCACCTGGGCCAGGATGGTGGCGGTGGTGGTGCCGTCGCCGGCGACCTCATTGGTCTTGGCGGCTGCTTCTTTCATCATCTGAGCGCCCATGTTCTCAAAGGCCGCGGGCAGCTCGATCTCTTTGGCGATGGTCACGCCGTCGTTGGTAATTACGGGCGCGCCCCATTTCTTTTCCAGCACCACGTTTCGGCCCTTGGGACCAAGGGTCAATTTGACGGCGTTGGCGACGGTGTTAATCCCATGAAGCAGGGCATGCTGGGCCGCTTCGTCGTGAATGATATCTTTGGCAGGCATTGCTTTCTCCTTACATTACGAGCGGGGAAATAGCGCCCCCGATCAATCTGTTCAGCTGTTTCTGTCTGCTCCCAAACCCAAAAGGCCTAGGAGATAATGGCTAGGATATCGTTGGCGCCCAAGACCAAAAGTTCTTCTTCTTCGACTGCAACTTCGGTCCCGGCGTACTTGGAGTAGATAACCTTGTCGCCAGCTTTGACTTCCATATCGATGCGTTTGCCATTGTGCAGCACCCGCCCTGGTCCCACTGCCACCACCTCGCCGTGCTGAGGGCGCTCTTGTGCCGTGTCGGGCAGGAATATCCCGCCTTTGGTAACCGATTCTTGCTCGCTGGGGCGGATCACAACCCGGTCGCCCATGGGTTTAAGGTCTGTTGCTGATTTAGCGCTGGTGGTCATTGCAGGTTCACCTTTCCGTTTACTGTTTGTTTGTAGTTTGTGGGCTTTCGCCTTGTAAAGGATAGAACCGCGCCTGCCAACGGTCAAGTTATGAGCGTCTTAGGTCCGTTAACCCCCCATGCTAGACTGCGGCATGTCGTTCACCGCCGACCTACACCTGCACTCACGTTACGCCTACGCCTGTAGCAAAAACCTGACCCTGGCCAATATGACTGCCTGGGCCAAGGTTAAGGTTATAGACCTGCTATCCACCGCCGACTTTACCCATCCCGCTTGGTTATCAGGCCTGGAAAAAGACCTGACGCAAGCGGGTGACGGCGACCTGGAGTTTGATGGAGTTAGGTTCGTCCTGGGGACGGAGATCAGCTGCGTCTACAAGCAGGGAGGCCGCTCCCGCCGGGTGCACCTGTTGGTGTTTGCTCCCGGATTCGAGGCCGTCCACCGCATCCGCGAAATGCTGGAGAAGCTTGATTCCAAGTTGAACGGCGACGGACGCCCCACGGTTCGAGCCTCGGCCCGGGACCTGACCGCCTGGCTGCTGGAGATCGACGAAGCCTGCATGGTGGTCCCGGCCCACATCTGGACACCCTGGTACGGGATGCTGGGATCAAAATCGGGGTTCGACGCCCTGGATGAATGCTTCGAAGACATGACATCGTTTATCCCCGCGGTCGAAACAGGCCTTTCCAGTGACCCCAAGATGAACTGGGGAGTGCCGGCGCTGGCGGGTAAGACCATCGTTTCTTTCTCGGACGCCCATTCTCTGCCCAATATGGGACGCGAGCTAACGGTTTTTCAAGGCAGCCCGGGCTACCGGGACCTGACCGCCGGTCTGAAGGAAAACCGGGTGGAGCGGACTCTGGAGTTCTTCCCTGAAGAGGGGAAGTACCATCTGACCGGACACCGCAAGTGCGGAGTCAGCCAGACCCCTGACCAGACCGACGATCATGGGACGAGATGCCCCGAATGCGGCCGCCCGTTGACCCTGGGCGTCCTGCACCGAGTACGGGAATTGTCTCCTGACGCGCCCCAAATACCGGAAGCCCAAATACTAGAAGACGATAAGCGCCCGTACACGAAGTTGACGACGTTGGTGGAGATATTGGCCCACACCATGGGCAGGGGCCGGGGGACCAAAGGCGTGGCTGTTGCCTACCAGCGGGTCTGCGGCGAACTTGGCGGCGAGGTACGGGTGCTGACCCAAGCCGGGTATGACGATATCAAGCAGGCCAGCGGAGAGGCCTTGGCCATCGCCGTGACCAAGATCAGAAAAGGCCAGGTTGAGATTGTCTCGGGGTACGACGGGCAGTACGGGACGGTGTTACCGGCTGATTAAAGGGCTATCTACTGGCCCGGCCTGATTCGATCGGCGGGTCCAGTGCCAAAGAGCCGGCTTCCAGCGTCACCGGGTCATAAGACGCCAGGGCGATTTTTTGTCCGACAGCCAGGTCCTGGGCGCCTAGAGCCCGCCCCTGCCGGGTGATTTCAGTATCGGAATTGACCTTCAGGCTGATCAGGTCCAACCAGATATTAGACACGGTTACTTGGACCTGGCCGCCCAACCCGGGCGTCACGCCCCTTATGATACCGGTGACTCGGCCTGGTTCCGGGGTCTTCAGGCTGAGGGAGATTATTTCCCCGGCGCCGTCCGCTGGCCGGACCCTGGTATTGGGGCGCACCAGATCGCCGGGCCGCACATAATGGATCGAAACCCGCAGGCCGTCGCGGCGTATGGGTGTGTCGGCGCGGTGGGTGAACGAACGCATCTGCCCATCCGGTGTCCTGATGGTCAGGTTGCCGTCGGCGAACTTGGGTATGAAGCTGTGGACCACGCCGCTGACCAGCTCTTCGCCAAAAGACGGCGTAACCAACTCCAGTTCCAGTAGCCTATAGGAAGCAGGGTCGAACCGCGCGAATACGTTGGAACCTTCCATAGTGGGGTTCAACGCGACGGGCGATCCGTTGCGATAGATGGCTGCGCCGGCAGACTGCAATGAGACCTGATGGCCGCTGTCCCGGTCTACCATGATAGTGACGACCGAGTCGAGGCCCCCCGCATTCATAAGCACGCCCTGTGCTTCGCCCCGTCCGGCGATGGCCGCCAGTTGAGCAGATGATTCTCTGGATAGTGTGTTCCCGGCCATTATCGTGACCCGGTTGGCGTCATTGCCCTCTATGGCATACCGGACGGTGATCCGGCTGGCCAGGTCCAGCTGTCCGGACTTGATGCGCTCTCCAAAGAGGGCTATCGGAGTGCTGTCCGACAACTTGACCATCACCGCCTGCCCGGATGCCGGCTGCACGGTTATCAGCTTGGTTGAGCTGGCGCCCAGGGAAGTTGCGATGGATGTGACCAGGCCGGTTACGTCGGCGGATGGGACCCCGATATAGTGGGCGGAGAAAGATTTGGCATAAGCATCTTCAGCGGCGGACACCGTGTCCTGCCATTCCTCATAGGGTTGGCTGTTGAGTAGCATGGAGATGTTGCGCACGCCGTGTTCGGCCAACCGCCAGCGGAGCGCAGTCATGTTCTTGGTGGCCTGTGGCGAATCGATCCCCTGGTTCATCGCCAAGGCTTCATCGAGCCGTTTTGCCCCGGAGAGCGCACGGTCGTAGGCGGTTGCCGTCAGGCTACCAGTCGTGAGGTCCTGCTCCAGCACAGCGGTAACCACCTCACCCACCGGCGCCGGTCCAAACAGGTCCGTGATCATCGCCGTGATCTGTCTTCCGGAAGTGTCGAGCAGCGTGATGCTTCCATTTATATTAGAGCTGGCGGGCTGGGAGCCGGTGATGATCCCAGTGAAATGCCGGGTACGCACCGGCCGGGACGCAACAGCCATGACCGACTCAGCGAGAGATCCGTCAATCATCACTCCCACGAGCGCCCCCGGAGCGATGTTGGATACAGACGGTGATTTCCATCCGTGGATCGAAACCGATGTGCTGTCGTCAACGCTCAACGTGACTGCGCCGTCACTGGTCTGCAATTCGATCTCCGAGGGAGACACTGAAGTTACGACGCCGAATAATCCCTGGCCGCCGCCCTCGCCGGAGAAGATGACCGGCCGCACCTGGGATTCGGTCTCCCCGGTGATGGATGTGGCTAAGACTTCGATGACCCACGGACCTGTGACGCCCGAAATGTCCAAGCTGACCGAGAACCGGCCCTCGGGGTCGGGTAGGGTCAGGGCCCCGTTGATGCTGATCGTGGCGTCGGGGGAGGTTACGCCGGCAACAGAAACCTGTTCTAGGCCGGTCACCAGATTTACCTGCGGGGAGGTCAGCCGCAGCATCAACGCCTGCGACTGGGGTTCGATCTTTGGGGACGTCTTGGTCTCGGTTACGGGCGTGGCTGTTGGCACGATCTGGCTCTCGCCCCCGCAGGCGGCCACCAGACCCAGGAATAAGGCTATCAACGCCATTGCCAGCCAGTGCCGGTCCATGTTCATCCCTCTAAATCCCAACCTAAGAAGCCGTTCACGAGAAGCCGTTCACGAGCCTGATTCCAAGCGGCCAAATAACATTGTTTCCGCTTTGGCCTGACCTGATCAACCCAAGTTTAAATGCAACCATGGTCCGGGCCACGACTATGGAGCCGACCGATTATGTTAAAATCAGCATCGCCAGGCACGGGCCTGGACCGAAAAACTAAACTTTCAAACCCGCAGCGCGGTCCAATTGCAAGAAACCCTACCTGTAACTGTCCGGCGACTCCGCTTAGAAGACATAGACCAAGTGATCGCCATTGAAAAAGAGGCGTTTTCTCCCCTGTGGGTGAGCACGTCATTCAAGCGCGATATCAACAACCAACGTGCCAACTATCTGGTCGCCTGCTTCGATGAAGAAGTCTCTCCTGAGGAGATGCTGGCGGAGATCGACTCCGACCAGTCCGCCGTAGAAGTCGAACCGCCGCCCCCCAAAATCTGGTCGCGGGTGCTCGGGCGTCTTGGCTTATCTTCCAAAGACGGCCCCAACACTGTTGAGGACCTGTTCAACATCGCCGGCTATGTCAGTGTGTGGTACCAGGGTGAAGAGGCCCATATCACGGAGATTGCAGTCAAAGAGACGCTGCGAGGCCGAGGTGTGGGAGAACTGCTACTAATCGCCTCCCTTAAAGCCTCCATCGAACACGGCTCCAAGGTGATGACGCTGGAAGCCCGCGTGTCCAACTTCATCGCCCATCGCCTCTACCAGAAATACAGCTTCAAGTCGGTCGGAATCCGCAAGGCCTACTACTCCGACAACCGCGAAGACGCGGTAATAATGACCACCAGTCCGATCGACACCACCGAATATGACACCCTATTCGACGGCTTGCAGACGACCTATCAGTCCCGTTGGGGACGGATGGACATCGAAGAATACTAAGATTAGGAATATTGAGACTAGCCGGGACCATTCAACAGAGACAAGACCCGGTTAGGAGTCTGTTTACATAACGATAATTAAGGTAGAGGAGTTGGCAGACGCGAACCCTGCGATGGGCCGTCAGATTTCTGATGGGTAACCACCTGAAAATCATGTTGACCAGCCGCAGCCGCGTTGTTAGAATGGCCCGATGCGCCTCAGCCTAAGGGAGCTTGTCGAAAAGGTATCCCGAATGGATATCTTGAGACGGCCAACTTTGGGGCGAGTTTAACGGGACAAGCCAGTTTAACGAACGATGTTGGTAATAGGGTTAACGGGTAGCATTGGCACCGGCAAAAGTGAAGCTGCTCGACATTTGGAAGCACTGGGAGCCTCGGTAATCAGTGCCGATCAGGTGGGCCATGAGGCCTATATCCCCAACACAGAGGCTTGGGAGCAGGTTGTCGCCACCTTTGGCGAGGATATCCTGCAGGAAGACAAAGAGATCGACCGGCGAAAATTGGGGGCCATAGTCTTCTCCGACCCCGGTCAGCTCGACAAATTGAACGCCATAATGCATCCGCGGATGGCGCGGATGGTAGCGGACAAGATCGAGGTCCTGCGCGGCCAAGGGGTGGATGTAGTGGTGGTGGAAGCCGCCCTACTCTTCGAGGCCGGATGGGACACCCTGGTGGAAGAAGTGTGGGTCACTGATTCCCCGGAAGAAATAGTCATAGAAAGACTCAAACAACGGAACGGTCTATCAGAAGAGGAAGCGCGCAAGCGGATACACTCCCAGATGGACCGTGCTGAAAGGCTGGAAAGATCGGACGTAGTCATTGACAACTCGGGGGATATGGCAGGACTTGAAAATGCCATCAAAGAGTTGTGGGACCGTCGGGTTGCTGCATAGCTGACCGGCGGTATATAAGCGGCTTAACTAGAGATCTAAGAAGGACCGGAAAAAATAATGGTTGAAGCAGCTCCAGAGACAAAAGCACATTTCACAGAGTATGCGATCGAAGAGTTCCTGGTCAGGGACGAACCTTACTACCGGCCGATCGGTGATGAGATCGAGTTATTCACCGCCGCTTACCGGCAGCACATCCCGGTCCTGCTGAAGGGACCGACGGGCTGCGGCAAGACAAGGTTTGTTGAATTCATGGCCTGGCAGTTGGGCCGACCCTTGGCAGTGGCGAAAGAAAAAGGCGGAAAGGACGAAAAACTGGAAGAGGGCGAGATTCGCGTACCTCTGGTAACCATCGCCTGTCACGAAGACCTTACAGCCAGCGACCTAGTTGGTCGGTACCTGTTGGACGCCAACGGCACCCGCTGGATCGACGGCCCTATGACCCGGGCAGTCAAAGCCGGTGCCATCCTCTACCTCGATGAGGTCGTGGAAGCCCGGAAAGACACCACGGTGTTGATTCACCCGCTAACCGACCACCGGCGTATTCTGCCGATCGAAAAGACTGGTACCATCATCGAGGCCGATGACCGGTTCCTGCTCTGTGTCTCCTACAACCCCGGCTACCAGAGCGCCCTCAAGGACCTGAAGCACAGCACGCGCCAGCGCTTCATATCCATCGAGTTCTACTATCCGCCCCCTGAGATCGAGACCGAGATCATTCAGCGGGAGAGCGGTTGCTCCAAAGAGCATGCCGATGCACTAGCCAAGCTGGGTGACAAGATCCGTAACCTGGAAGACCACGGATTGCAGGAAGGCGCCAGCACACGCCTGCTGATCTACGCCGGACGGCTGATGTCGGAAGGCATCGCGCCGCGCCGCGCTGCCCAGGTGGCCATCGTCTGGACCTTGACCGACGACCCGGAACTGCAGCGCAGTATCGAGGAAGTCTCGTCCTCCATCTTCGAGTAGCGGATTAGATGGGTCAGACGCCGCCGGAGCTTTTAAAACGAGCCCTGGCAAAACATGTCGTACAAAGGGCGGATGGCACCGGAATGATGCCATCCGCCGTTATGATTCTCTTTTACCCCAAGGATGGCGAGTACTGTATCCTACTGAACAAGCGGTCGGAGCAGGTTGAGCACCACAAGGGGGAGATATCCTTCCCCGGCGGCGCCAGAGACCCGGAAGACCGCGACGGACTGGAAACAGCCCTCCGCGAGACCGAGGAAGAGATGGGGATCAAGCGGAGCGACATCACCGTGATCGGTGAGATGGACGAAGTCGCCACCCGCAGCAACTTTCGGGTGCAAGTGTTCACCGGCACTATAAAATACCCCTACGAATTCAGCCCGAGCGCCATCGAGATTGCCGAGGTGCTGGAATTCCCAGTCTCCGCGCTGATTGACCCGGTAAACCACCGGACCGAGACACGCTGGGACGACGGACAGCCGGTCACCACCTACTCCTATGTCCACGAAGAGCATGTCGTCTTTGGGGCGACTGCCAGAATCCTCCAGAGTTGCGTCGATATCTTTGATGGCAACCTGGAAAGCGAGGAACGCCAAGTTGACTAGTGGTCCTATTTCAGAGATTGAGTCCGAACTGGCGAAACTGCCGCCGGCAGTACTAGAGGCCTACCACGAAGCGAACAGCACGGTAAAGGAATCCTTTGGTGAGGAAGAGATTGGCCTTTGGGCCAAAGAAGGCCTGACCATCGGCACCCAAACGGTGCGCTCGTGGGAATCGGCCATCGAGTACTACCGTGTTAGCCCAGAGGTCAGCAAGTTCCTGTCCTTTCCATCATTCATGCAATGGGCCCGCTGCGGTACCTACCTGGCCCAGGACTCGCCAACCCTGGCGGTGTCTTTCTTCAAATCCAGCGTTTCCATAGTCCCCAATCTGAGGCCCCAGTACATCCCGCGTTGGGCTGGTCTGGGCCGCAGTCTCTACAAGGGCACCTGGAAGTCCAGCACCCTGGCCGCCAAGTTCTTTGAGGTCAGCCCGGACCTGGTCCGGAACCTGCCCTTCTGGGACGTTGAGGTCTTTGCCTCGTTGATCGAGGCCCTGTCCTACAAGTCATATGACGTCGCGGGAGAGTGTCTGGTACTGGGACGGGATGTCCTGCCAGCCATGGGCCGCGAGCGAGAGCCGTTCCTGGCTATGTCCCGCGCCTTGATCGACACCAGCTGGCGGGAGGTCAAGACCTGCCTGGAATTGGTCCCGAGAGCGCTCCAACAAGTGGACGAGAGCCAGACCGGCCGTTTCCTCAAGCTGGGCGAGCGGTTGGCCAAGGTTGGACTTCGCAACACCTCCAAGTTCCTGTCCGACGGCACCCAGGCCCTGAGCAAGGTGCCCCAGGGCTCCCAGGGCTACATTCTGGACCTCTGCGACGCTCTGGTGGTAATAACACCCGACGCCGTTCCACCCTTCCTCAAGAGCTTGGACGACGTTCTGAACCGCATCACCGTCAGTCAGCTGGACGCTTGGTTCCAGCACGGCGTTGGCCTGCTTCAAGAGAACCCGGAAAGCGGCATCGCTTTCTTCAAGATAGAATCCAATACCTCCGAGGCCATGCTCGAGACATTGTCTTCCAGCCTGGAGCTGGAACGCGTCAAGAGTATCCTGCGCCTGTATTGCCGGGCCCTAGCCGGCACTGGGCTGGAGATTTTCGACACCGGGGAGTTGGTCCAGCGGAACATAGGCTGGGTCGATGAGGATTCGGCGTCGACCGACGGATCCAAGATATTCCTGCCGCCGGTTGTTGACCTTTACCCGAGCAAACAGGATAACTTCTCCTGGTTCAAGGTCGTTTCCACTCACCAAGTAGCCCATTTGGAGTTCGGAAGTTTCGAGTACGAATTCGAACGGGACGCTACCCAGTTTGAAGACCGCCGCCACGAGATGGAGCAGCAGGCGATCGCCCGGAAAGACGCCGAGCGCGCCATTGCTCGTGAACAATATGAGATGGCCGCAAAGCTCCTGACCTCCGGGGCGGAGGGCGACGTCGAGATGACGGCGGCCTATGAAGACCCCAATTCAAGCATGCGGACGTTCACAGACATCGGCCGTTTCTTGGATCTGTTCGAGAACGGGCGTTTGGCTTTCGATATCTTCACCGTGCTCGAAGACTGCCGCTTGGACTACCGCATCAAGGTTGAGTATCCGGGCATCCGGGCCGCATCTTCCCGCGTCCAGGGCGAGACTCTGGAAAAACGCCCTCGTATAGAGGATATGCCCCTGCAACAGGGCTTGGTCGAGCTCTTGATCAATATGAGTCTGGACCAGTTCCAAGACCTGCCGGTGGCCATCGAGTACAAAGAAGCCGGTGAGATGCTATCCAGCATCCTCCACGAGCTACGCACCGCAGAAGCCACTGTGGAAGACACTGCGGAAGCCACGCTCCGGGCCTACGAGGTCATCTCCCGCGTACCCAACGAACAGGAAGAAGACGACCAGTTCGAAGACCAGGACCTGGAAGAACCGGGCGACTTCTCCGAAGAGGATTACCAGTCTTTGGTCGACCAACTACAGGCCGGCATGGACGCTGCTTCGGAAGGCGGCGACGGAGAATCGTACGAGTCTCCCGACCCGATCGACTACCGGGGCGATTTCAAGCCTGAGATGGTCCAATTGATGACCAAACTCCAGGCCGACAATGGTGAACAAGGCGAGGCCCAGCCCATGACCCAGGAGATGCTGGAGCAGCTGCTTCAGGAGAGCCCTGAGTTGGAGCTGGACGCTGAACAGGGCGAAGTCGACAGCGACATGAGCATGTTCGCCCAAAACATCATGAAAGAAGCCGGCGCTCCGCCGCCCAACTCCGAGCCGGGAGAGGGCTACGGACCGCTGCTGCACGATGACGACTCCGGCGGTGAGCTGGAGGCCCGGGAGCCTGAGACCTACGTGTATGACGAGTGGGATTTCAGGGCCAACGACTACAAACCCCGCTGGTGCATCGTGAAAGAGAAATTGGTAGAGGAGGGAGACATCACCTTCTACCAGGAATCTCTGAAGACCTACAGTGCGCTGTCTGCCCACATCCGCCGTCAGTTTGAGCTGATCATGCCGGAGAGTATGCGCAAGACCTACCGGCTGGTGGACGGTGAGGACATCGACCTGAACGCGGCCCTGGAAGCCTGGGTCGACCTGAAGATGGGCATCCCGCCTGATGAGAAGATATACTGGCACCGAAACCGCAACCGCCGCGAGGTGGCCGTGGTGTTCCTGCTGGACATGAGCGCTTCCACTGCCGAGGCCATCGACGAGGGCCGGCAGCAGGTTGACGACCGTGACGCTCCGGACGATCCGGTGGAGTACATGGTCTGGTTGCGCCGCCGCCGGGAAGGGCTAGTGCGCCGCAATTACAAGCGGATCATTGACCTGGAGAAGGAGGGCACCACCCTCTTGATCAACGCCCTGGAGTCCATCGGAGACAGGTACGGGATCTACGGCTTTTCCGGCTACGGTCGGGAGAACGTGGAGTTCTACGTCATCAAAGACATCAACGAGGACTTCAGCGACAAGGTTAAGCGGAGGATCGATAAGGTCACGCCGTTGCACGCAACACGCATGGGCGCGGCGATTCGCCACGCCATTACCAAGCTGGAGAACCAGGACGCCAAGACCAAGATCATGTTCCTGATCAGTGACGGCCGGCCCCAGGACCGGGGCTACAGCCGTGAGGGCGTCGAGAAGGAATACGCGGTTCATGACACGCACATGGCGCTGGTGGAAGCCAAGCGCAAGGACATCATCCCGTTCTGTCTTACAGTGGACAAGGCGGGGCATGATTACCTGAAGAGCATGTGCGGAGATATGGGCTACGAGGTCCTGACCGACATCTGGTCTCTGCCGGAGCGGCTGCCGATGCTCTATCGGCAACTCACCGCCGTTCGTTAGAAACCAAAGCCACAAGCAAAAGAAAAAGGGCCGTCCTTCAGTCGAAGGGCGGCCCTCTTTTTGTCTGATTAGTTGGCATGTGCTTAGCTGAGTGGTTCGACAGGCTCACCATGAGCGTAGAAACTATTTGACTTGGAGAGAACAGGCTAGGTCAGCGAGCGGTCGGTTATGGACCTTACCCGATCTCTTCTACCAACCGGCGCAGTTCGATCAGGGCCTGATTGGGGACGCGGCGTTTGATGGTCACTCGCCGAGGCGGCAGGCGCATCTCCATCTCACGGGTCTTTTCGCCGTTGGTGACGCAGATATAGGCCAACCCCAGCGGCTTGCCCTCGAACTCGCCGGGTCCGGGGACGCCGGTCACTGCAACGCCAATGTCGGAATTCCAATTGCGGCGTATAGTATCGGCCATCGCGTTGGCTGATTGCTGGCTCACCACCCCGTGTTGGCTCATGACATCAGCCGGCACCCCGCAAGCCTCGAGCGCAGCCGCGTCGTAGGCGATTGTGCTGCCCTTGAAGTAGGTCAGGCTGTCGGGAACGTCGGTGATGCTGTTCGTCAGGGCGCCTCCGGTGCACATCTCGATCACCGCCAGGCTAAGACCCGAGGCGAGGAGTGACTGTCCGGCAGCCTCGGCGGGAGTATCGTCGTCATAACCCCAGACATACTCGCCCAACCGCTCGTGAATGGCCCGTTCCACGGGTTCGATAAGCTTCTGAGCCGACTGGTTGTCTTTGGCCCGCGCTATGACTCTTAGGTGGATGCCATCGGCCTTTGAGTAGATACCCAGATAGGGATTCTCCACACCAAAGAACTCGGAGACGATCTCATCGACGGCACCTTCAGACATCCCCATGGTCTTGATTTTGCGGGTGATGGTGACTTCGTCTTCTACCAACTCGGCCAGTTGGGGCTCCACTTGCTCTTCCCACATGGAGTGGTTCTCCGACGGTGGGCCGGGCAGGCAGATGATGATCTTGCCGTCGCGTTCTGCCCACCAACCGGGGGCGGTACCGTTGCGATTGGGCACGAACCGTGCCGACGGGATAAGGTTGGCTTGTTTGATGTTTTGTTGGGGCATTGGGCCGCCACCACGGGCGGCGAAGTACCGCTCAAGGTCGTCGACAACTTCTTGTTGTATGGTGGGCGTTTCTTCAAAGGCGGCGGCGATGGCTTCCCTGGTCAGGTCGTCTTGGGTGGGACCGAGACCACCGGTGGTGAAGATGATGTCGGACCGTTCCATACCGCTTTTGAAGGCTTCGGTCAGCCTCGGAAGGTCATCACCGATGATGGACACCCACTGGAGTTCGATGCCCAGGGACGGCAGGCGGCTGGCGATCCAAGACGAGTTGGTGTCGGTCAGTTCGCCCATCAGCAGTTCCGTGCCGATGCCCATGATCTCTGCCTTCAAATTGTCCCCTTAGCCCCGGGTGTCAGGTTGGTCGTGCCCGTGCCCGTATCTGTCTAAATGTCAGCTTTGAGGTGTGCCGCCGTCTTCCTCGGCCAGCACTGGAGGATCGGTGGCCATGGCGATGATAGGGTCGATCCGGGACGTTAGGACACCGTAGAGGTTGGTGTCTTCGCTCAGCAAACTGGTGCCGACCACATCGACGTACCGGTATTTTCCGTCCGGTGTAACGTCGCCGATATGGACTTCGATGGCCGTGTCGCCTGCCCTCCGGGCAATCACAAAGACCGTGTCAGGCTCCTCAAGGCCGTAGAGCGCCGGGTCGTCTATTCCGTGGGCCAGGATCAGGTCGAGCCTGGGGTTCATCAACATCAGGAGAGATTCGGACCACGGGCGGGGATCCAATAGCAGAGGGGTCTCTCCGTCCAAGAACCAGTTCCCGGTGGTTTCGTCGATGATGTACCGGGTAATTTCCTCGCCACGGAAAAACTGCACCAGCAGCACTGAGCGCGGGTCGATCTCATAGAGTCGGCCGACCGGCGGGTCCGCAATCAGGCGAATCACAACGTCGGCCCACTCGATGGGCACGGTGAATAAGGCGTCTTCGCCGACCAACCGGGCGTACTGGTTCACGTTGTCAGGAGTGGGCATGCCAAGGTGGAACTCGATAATATTCCCGTACCGGTCAAACACCTTGACTGCGGTCTCAGGCGGATCAAGACCGAACGAGGCAGGGTCCACGATAGTGTCGGCCAGTGGCCGGGTGACCCTGGGTCCGCTCATCAGCAGCGGGGTGCCGCCCCATTTTTGATGGAATACCGGGATATCTGGGACCTCTTCACCATCACCGGCTATGTACCAGTCCAGGCTGGCAGGGCTACGGAAATAGGCAATCTCTTCGCCTTGGTGGGTGAACTCCAAGGCTACGATGTCACCTTCGTCGATCCGGTATAGCCATGGCCGGCTCGTGTCGGGCGCATTGTTATCGGTGACTCTGAGAATCAGAAACGTCCCGCCGAAAATCAGCAGGATAACCACCAGTAGGATTGAAAGTCTTAGATTCATAGTCGGACCTGTGGAAAAAGTAGCTTATTCGGGCCGTATGCTGGTGAGTCGGGGAACATGACGTAACCTATCGCCGCACCCACCAGACCAGGGCGGCCATCATGCCCATGAGTCCTGGTAGGAACAACCAGGACGAGAACCTGACAAATTTATGTTCGTTGGCGTCTAGGTTGAATTCCCGAAATGAAAAGACCTTGGGCCTTATGGATACCAGGGAATAGTCTCCGACCAAGAAGTTGGCCGAGTTCAAGAATAAGTCAGACCCGTCGCCTTGTTTGTAGGAGCTATTCGAGAGAAAATCTGAATCGCCGAAGACGATGAGGTCGGAAATCTCTGACGGATCAGGCTGGGAAGTGGGAGGCGGTGAACCTGCCTGACCGGCGGATTGTGCGAAGGCTACAGGAACGAAAGGCCCGCGGGGGTCAGAATCGGCTCCAGCATTTACTATAGGCACAGTTCGGTCAGGATCAGAAATCAAATAACTATCGACGGACGTTTCCGCCAATGGTAGAACACCGAGCATCGACTCGTTCGGTGCCAAATTAATCGCTGCGGCTCCCGGCATGGAAACATCATTCAACTGCACCCCTTTAGGGGAGAGTATCTCTAATGCCGGATTGTCGCGGTCTTCCGTAGCAAGGAACCTCCTAAGTCTCAAGGTCTGGGGCAACTCCGGCACTGAACTATCGAGATCGCGTATGTATCCGGTGCGAACTATCAAGCCCCAATCGGCTAAGAAGTTCCTGAAAGAGATGGGCGTGTCGGGCTCGGCCAGGAAGATCATCCTTCCGTGCTCCCTACTGGGCGTACCATCGGGCCGGACCCCCTCAAGGAATTGGTCCAGAGCGATTTCGTGGGCTTCCGGAAGGCTAGATGTTGGGCTGGCGATCACCAGCAGAGCAGCGTCGATGGGCACCTCCACATCAACATCAGCGACATTCCAGGGCAATTCCACCACCCGGTAATTGTCGCCCTCCAGGCCGGAGCGAACCGATGCATAGCCGTCTGAGGAGCCACCGTCGATATCGCGTTCGCCGTGTCCCGACAAGAAGTATATAACCTTCTTTTCACTACCGGTGGCCACCAGGGTGCTGGTGACCAGGTCTTGCTCAAGTTGAGTGTAATTTGCGACGGTGCGCCGCAAAACGTCGAACTGCCCGCTGTCCATGCTCTCTACAATCACAACCTCAGTCACGAAATTGGCGGGCCGAGCACCAAAGAATTTGCTCACGATCTCTGGCTTTAGGTCTGGGTCGACAACCCGGTAGGTGAACTTGCTGGTCCGCGAATCGAACTCTTCGAGCGTGTTGAGGACTTTGTTCCGCCGGATGACCAACTCGGTGGAGTCGGTAACCGCTTCGTCCTTGTAGAAAGCCGTTGCCCGCACATCCTCGGTGAGGTTGCTGAGCACGTCTTTAGTGCGGTTACCCAGGCTAAACTGGTTGGTGGCGGTGACATCGATCCTGCTGTTGTTCTCAAACGATAGAACGTTGGCCACTATTATTATTCCGGTGAACGCGCCAAGCAGTATCAATGTGTTTGCGCCGTAGCGGCCGGTGCGGCTTAGGAATGCACTCAGTACGTTGCTGAATAGGACTGATCCGACTGCCCCGAGCAAAACCGCCCCGATGACTATGTCTATGAAGCCGTAGAGCCGCATGGAACTGATGAAAGTAACCACAACGATACCGGTGACGAGACCGATCACACCGGCAAGTATCAGAGGACCGCTATAGGTGGCGATCAAGTCGATCGCCGGCTCGAAGAAGGTGATCAGCGGCTGAGAAAGCTCTTCATCTGAATCGACGGTTCGTGAACGGCCAGACTGGCCCGACTTTGATTTAGGGGATGTCCGCTCCGATCGCCGGCGCCGACGCCAGTCTCTGGGGCGGCCGCTTTCCTGATTCTGTTCCTGAATATTGTCGCCCGAGTCGTTTCCTGGGTCATTACTAGTAGGGGTGGTCATACTACCGCCACCTTCGGGATTCCAGGGTGCGTATCGACAGGAATAAGAAGAAGGCGATTACGCTGAGGAAGTAGACGATGTTCGTAGTGTCTATTACGCCACGGGAGAAGTCATCGAAGTGCCCGCGTACACCCATCTCGCCGATTATCTCGCCGGCCAATCCGTTAACGGAGCCGGACGCCCGGTCGGCGAAGAACAGGGCCAGCAGGATGCCCATGGCCACGACGGCAGACACGATCTGGTTGCTAGTCATGGTGGACGCGAGCAGCCCCACGGCCAGGGCCGCCGAACCGTAGAGAATGAACCCCAGGTACCCCGCGTAGATGGGGCCTGGATCAGGGTTGGCGAACCAGAAGAGTAGAATGGCGTAGAAGAATGACAGGGCCACCAACGCCAGGAAGAACACCAGGCTGGCCACGTATTTTCCGATTATGATCTCCCAGTCCCGGACCGGCGATGTTAGCAGCAGTTCGAGGGTTCCCAGCTTGCTCTCTTCCGCCAACAGCCTCATGGTCAGGGCCGGGGCTAAGAGGATGAACATGATGATGGTGCCTTCAAAGAAGGGTTCCAGTGTCGCTTCAGGAAATGGATCGCCCAGGTCCCGTGTGAAGAAGATCCCGGTCAATGCCAGAAAAATCAGTCCTACGATGTAGGCGGTTGGGCTGCTGAAGTAGATCTGAATCTCTTTCCAGGCTACTGCCTGGGCCGTTCGCATACCTACAACTCCTCGTGAGTGGTCAGCCGGAGGAATATCTCTTCCAGGCTCATTCCGACCATCTGCAGGCCCCTGAGACTCCAGCCGTGGTTGATCACCTCTTGGGAGATGACGTCTCGCAGGTCCTGCCCGGCCTGGGCTTGGATGGTATAGGTGTGGCGGCCGTCATCGTTGACGTGTTTGACGTCGTTCACGCCCCTGATGGCCTTCAGCACCGGCAGCACCTCGGCCGCTGGCCCGCCGACCTCTACCTCGAGCCGCTCCACTCCCTGGAGACCTTCGGCCAGGTTCTTGGGGGTGTCTTCAGCCACGATACGGCCTTCGTTGATGATCAATACCCGGTCACACAGCATACTCACTTCGGGGAGGATATGGCTGCTCAGCACCACTGTCTGGTCACTACCCAGGTCTTTGATCAACCGCCTGGTTTCAACCACCTGGATGGGGTCGATGCCGATGGTTGGCTCGTCGAGGACCAATACCTGAGGCTCGTGCAAGATGGCCTGAGCGATGCCGACCCTTTGCCGAAAGCCCTTGGAGAGTTTACCGATCTGTGTCTTGCGGTAGTCGCCCAGACGGCAAACATCGATGACTTCGCCCAAGCGTGCTTTTATAAATGTGGGAGACATGCCCCGGAGGGTGCCCATATATTTGAGGTAGCCGTTGACCGACATATCGGTGTATAACGGAACTGTCTCTGGCAGATAGCCGACTCGGCGGCGGGCTTGCAGCGATTGTTCCACCACATCGTAGCCGTCCAGAGTCACGGTGCCCCTGGTTGGGGGCATGAAGCCGGTGATGATGCGCATGGTGGTCGTCTTGCCTGCGCCGTTGGGGCCAAGAAAACCGAGAATCTCGCCTTTTCTGACGCCAAAATTGACGTCCTGAATCGCGGGGTAGGGGCCGTAGTAGTGGGTCAGGCCGTCGGCCTGAATCATGTCGGGCTGCAAACTATATCACGTGGTTGGGCCTGCTTGAGCGAGGCCGTTGGTCGGCTGATTGTGTTGGGCCACAAGTGATGATATTCTATACAACTGAATTTGCCAAGGAGCGCGAATTCGTTACGTAAGCTATTCATAGCGTTAATACTCGGAGGTTGGATGCACCTGGTTATCGACGGTTACGGCGGCAATATCGACAAGATGTGGGACGAAGACTTGGTCAGGGATTTCTTGTATGACTATCCCGAATCCTTGGATATGACTCGGATCACCGAGCCTAACGTGCTCCGCTACGAGGCTCCCAAATCCGAAGACTCGGGTGTCTCGGGGTTCGTGATCATCGCCGAGAGCCATATAAGTATCCACACCTTCCCCCGCAAGGACTATATCAACGTCGATATCTTCTCCTGCCAGCCCTTTAATCACGAGCGGGCCCTGGAAGATGTTAAAGAGATGTTTGGCCTGACCGAGGTCAAGACCTGGCTCCTGGACCGGGGTCTCGAATGGCTGGACGAACGTCATGGCGTGGCCGAGTCCAAAGAACAGCGTGCCGTGCTTGAAGCTGGCGGGTCGGGCCAGAATTTTGCCTGATTCCGGGCCTGGACCCGAATCAAGCTCCAACCTGCCTTTGATTCCGCACAACTTCCTCGCCTTGCCCCCGGAACAATCCTCCTTGGAAACCGCCAAGATTGCCCTGATTCCCGTCCCTTACGACAGCACAACGTCTTTCAGGAGCGGCTCTCGAGACGGGCCTGAGGCAATGATCACAGCCTCCTATGGCCTAGAAGATTACGACTTTGAGCTTGAACTGGATGTCTCAGAGATCGGGATCCACACCACTGGCGCCATAGAACCCCACATGGCCGGCCCCGGACCTATGACCCAACGCATAAAAGACGTCGTGACCACCTATCTGGATATGGGAAAGACAGTCGGGCTGCTGGGCGGAGAACATTCGATCACCATTGGCTCGGTCCAAGCTCACGTCGACGCCTACCCTTCGCTATCAGTGCTGTACCTCGACGCCCACGCCGATCTGCGTGACGAGTACATGGGTACGCCGTTTGGCCACGCTTCCGCCGCACGCCGCGCCTATGAGTGTTGCCCCATAGCGTTGGCCGGGGTTCGCAGCCTGTGCCAAGAAGAACATGACTTCATCCGCGATAACGACATACCAATATGGTATTGGCGGCCCGAATCACGTGACGATTCTTCGGGTAACTCCCCGGAGAGCGTCCTGGACGCCCTGAGCGATACCGTCTACGTGAGCGTGGACCTGGACGTTTTAGACCCGGCCCTAATGCCGGCGGTCGGCACACCGGAACCCGGAGGGATGGCCTGGCATCAACTGGTGTCTCTGCTGAGCAAGGTAGCCGAGTCCCGCCGCATAGTGGGGTTCGACGTTTGCGAACTGGCGCCCGCTGACGGACCGCCCGCCTGCTCCTACACCGCCGCCAAACTGGTCTACAAGCTGGCGGCCTACGCCTGCGGCAACAGACCAGCCAAAGCCTGAGGGCCAAGTAGGCCGCCAGACGGTAGTAGCGGCCCCGGCTGCCTATGTGAGATGCTGAATCCAGAGTGGGCGTGAGAGTAAATCTGGCTGCATCACGTTTTTGGATCGAATATCAATGGGAGCATCGCTGCGCTTGGGCCGGGTTTTCGGCATCCCCATCGAGGTCAACATCAGTTGGATATTGGTGTTCCTCCTGCTGACCTACCTGCTCGCCGGGCAGTTCGATGATCCCCGGCTGCGCTGGTCATCGACCCAACGTTGGTCGGTGGCGATGATCACCGTGGTCCTGTTTTTCCTCTCGGTCCTGGCCCATGAACTCAGCCATAGCGTTATGGCGCTAAGCAAGGGCATTCCTGTCCGGGGCATCACACTCTTCATATTTGGCGGCGTATCGCGCCTGGACCGCGAACCCCAACGGCCTTTAACCGAGTTTGTTGTGGCCCTGGTCGGCCCTTTGCTCAGTCTGGCTTTGGCGGTGATTTTAGGAGCTGCCTGGTACCTAATGGGACGGGGCGATTCCGCCGTGGAAGTGGTCTTGTTACTGCTGGCGTGGACCAATCTGAGTCTGGGCGTATTCAACCTGGTACCCGGCTATCCCTTGGACGGCGGCCGTCTGCTGCGGGCGGGGATATGGGGGCTCACCGGCAATCATCACAAGGCAACACAGATCGCCGCCGGCATGGGGCAGGTTGTGGGTGGCGCAATGGCCTTGGGCGGAGTGCTGCTGGCGGTGTTTTCAGAGCCGGTGGATGGGGTATGGCTAGGACTGGTCGGCATGTTCTTGTTTTCTATGGCAAGGAATAGCTTCCCCAAGTAACCGTGACACATAGGGGCAAGAAACAGCTTCTCCAAGTGACCGTGACAATTACGGGCAAGGAATAGCTTCCCCAAGTAACCGTGACAATTACGGGCAAGAAACTGCTTCCCCAAGTAACCGTGACAAATAGGGACAATGAACAGCTTCCCCAAACAACGGCGGGCGTGCGTGCTCAAGCACGATTTCAACGCTCATTAAGCCTGGCTATGCTAAGATAGCTTCACATTCCAATCGCGGCCAAGATGGCCGATGTAGATACGGACAAACATGACGGTTGAAGGCACAGTTTACCTGGACCATGCGGGCACCACGGCGCTGGACCCCAAGGTCCTTGAGGCCATGATTCCCTATTTCACCGAGCGCTTCGGCAACCCATCCAGTCTCCATACCGTGGGCCAAGAAGCCCGCTACGCCCTGGATGAGGCACGGGAGCGGGTGGCCGGTGTGCTCAACTGCCGTCCCAGAGAGGTGGTATTCACCGGAGGCGGAACGGAGTCTGACAACGCCGCCATCCACGGCGTGGCTACGGCGCTGCACGAGACCGGGAACCACATAATAACCTCCAGTGTGGAGCACCATGCGGTGTTGCACGCCTGCCAGTACCTGGAGTCTCAGGGCTTTGAAGTGACCTATCTCCCTGTGGACGCCGACGGCATGGTCCAGCCCGAGGCGGTATACAACGCCATCAACGAACGCACGACCCTGGTTACGATCATGTATGGCAACAACGAGATCGGGACCATAAATCCCATCTCGGACATCGCCAAGTCCATCAAGAAACGGGCTGAGGAGCTGTCCCGGACCATCGTCTTCCACACCGACGCCGTACAGGCCGCCGGTTACCTTTCCCTGAACGTCTCAGAACTGGGAGTCGACCTGCTGAGCCTGTCCGGGCACAAGTTCCACGGCCCCAAGGGCACCGGAGTGCTTTACATAAAACGGGGCACTCCCTATCTGCCGCTGATACACGGCGGTGGACAGGAGCGGGAGCGCCGTTCGGGCACGGAGAACATACCTGGGATCATCGGCCTGTCGCTGGCCCTGGAAGTTGCCAACTCCGCCAGAGAAGAGACCAGCAATCGGTGCGCCGCCCTCAGGGACCACATCATCGCATCGGTCCTGGAGCGGATACCGGGCAGCCGGCTGAACGGCCACGCCACCCAGAGACTGCCCAACAATGCCAATTTCTCTTTCACTGGAGTTGAAGGCGAGCCCATATTGCTCGGCCTGGACATGGCGCGTATAGCCGCATCCAGTGGTAGCGCTTGTAGCTCTGGCTCACTGGAGCCCTCCCATGTCTTGTTGGCCCTAGGGCAGTCCGCCGAGATCGCTCGTGGCAGTCTGCGGCTTACCCTAGGCCGGGATAACACGGAAGAAGAGATTGAATACCTGCTGGGAGTATTGGTGGACCTGGTCGAGCGCCTGCGCCAATTGCCTAGTTTGACTACTGCGGGCTCGTGATTTCAGCGCAGCCTTCTCGATATACACCGTCACAAGACATCGGAATCCTTTGTTACCCGGAGTACCGGATTGATTTCTAAGCGCTCGATTTTTTTCCTAACCCTGATCCTGATGCCATTCTTGATCGCCGCATGCAGCGACACCTCTTCCACGTTGGGGCAATACCACGAAGGGCGGATATTGTTGCTGAACGTAATGCAGATCGAGCGTAGCGATGAGCTACGCTACTCGAGGATCGACGCATCGGATGTGATTCGTAAGTGGCGCATACAACCCGCGAAAGAGGGCAACGAACTGCTTTTGATGCGCATGCGTTTGGAGAATCACATAGCGCTGAATACGGTTGTGGTTGCCGATGCGCAGGCGGCCGTCCTTGAGGGCTTTTTCCAGGATGAATACCGGCCCATAGATGTCTCAGAGACCGTTTTTCTCGACGAGCGCGGCGAGGGAGACTCCATGGTGACCTTGGAAGGCGGCGAATGCGTGAACCACGCGCGGGTCGTTGTAAACGCTGGCTCAAGCGTCCAGTGGCTGAATATTGGAGATACCGACTCAGCGATCCAGTTCGCCCCTGGCGTGACGACCGGACTGGGCGGCGACCTGCTTGATCTGGCGCCCGGAGAAACGGTTTCCACCAGATTTGACCAACCCGGGACGTTTAGCTACCAGTGCAGCGGCGGGGAAGCGGAGCCACAACCGGCCCAGGTACTGGTGGAAGAGGCCAATTCGGTCCGGAAGCAGCAGGAGATGGTCATCCTATTCCTGGAAGGGTCATTCAACCTGCCCAAAGACACTGCCATCGACGGTTGGATGATCTTTGAAGTACCAGTAGGCACCGAGATCAAGACCCTGCGTTGGCGGGCCGGAGACAGCATCACCGTCCGGTTTTGACCGCCTGGCCTCTGGCGATGCTGCGACCCTCTCAATCTTTGATCTGTCTTTAACCAGTCCCCTGTGGGACGGTAAATCGCTGGGCTGGCAGGTTAGAATCTAGGGCATAATCCGTTCGGAGCGTTCATGCACTGGTTTCTGGAAATGCTGGTTTTTGGCGGCGAAAGAAGAGTGCCTCCCGCTGCTATACCCTCCACCTGGCGAAGGCTCTTCCACATCACCGCCGGTTCTTCTATCCCACTCACCGGCATCTTTGTCTCCGAGTCAGCCATGGTCTGGGCATTGGCGTTGGTGGCTACCGGTGGTCTGGTGTTGGACCTGGTGCGGTTCCGGATCGGATGGCTGAATTCGATCTTCACCCGGCTGTTGGCCCCGTTATTGAAGCACGACGAAGGGGCTCACATAACCGGGGCCACCTATATGGTCATCGCTGCCTTGCTGGTCTACGTGCTCTACGGGAAAGACGTGGCGATACCGGTGATGTTCTTCCTGTCACTGGGCGATCCGGCTGCGGCGTTGGTTGGCCGGGATATGCCCGGACCCAGGGTATTCGGCAAGTCGCCTATCGGCACTGCGGCATTCATCGTGGTTGCGGCCGCCGTATTGGCGGTACTAATCTCTGCGGACGGCATCGAACCCCACTGGGCGCTATGGGTCGGGGCGGCGGTTGCGGGGGTCGTGGAACTGGCAACCCTCCCGCCCGACGACAACCTGACCATCCCTCTAGTAGCGGGTGCCGCCATGTTCGCGCTGGGAGTCTAACTTAGTCCGCGCGTCTGAGCGTAGAGGTGCTCATCCCCGTGCAGCCAGCCGTGACTGTTCGTGGTGAGTTCGTCGAACCACCGCTGGGGTTAAGCCGGTTTCCACCGTAAGTAAGGCCTACGCAGGTTCTTCGACGGGCTCAGGACGAACGGATATAATCCCAAATACTAGGAGTCTAACCTAGGCCGCGCCGTCGAACTCGGTTATCTCTGCGCGCTCACGCTGGAACTTCACGTAAGCCTGCTTCGACATGAGCGGCCGGTGGTTGGCCTTGACCTCTTTAGCCCGTTTTGCTCCGTCGGCCAGCAGGTCGATAACCACCATGGCCATGATCTTGGCCGGCATAATCACCGCCGACTCATAGTCCGTAATCAGGTATTCCTTGCTATGTCCCGGACCCACTGCGCCAGCCGCGTAGGGGTGGCAGGCGGGCATCAAGTGGCTGAGGTCTCCCATATCCGTGGAACCGCCCCGGTTGCGGCGAGTCGGCATCACCAGCGTGGCCGGTTCTCCAACCAGATCTACCGCCGTACGTCGGAAGATGTCCTGCAGCTTGGTGTCGTGCCGCATGGGTAGATAGCCTGGGATGGTGGTGATGTTCACCTTCGCGCCCACGGCCAAGGCCCCGGCCCGGAAGCAGCGGTCCACGGCCTCCGAGTTCTCCACCACCACCTTGGGAGTGGACGACCGGACGCGCCATTCCAGCCTTACATCGGACGGCACGGCGCTGACCGCTTCGCCGCCCCTGGTCATGATTCCGTGGATGCGGACGGTGTCGTCGGCTTTGTGCGTCTCCCGGAGTGCGTTGATGGCTTGGATGGCGAATGAGGCCGCGTTCAGGGCGTTGACGCCCCGGTGAGGCATGCTGCCGGCATGGGCTCCGACGCCAGTATATTTTACGAACTTCACAACATGGCCGTTACTGGTGCCGCCCATGGCGAACTTACGTTCACCCATGTCGCTGGCGGTGTGGCACATAATGGCGATGTCCACGTCATCAAACTCGCCCAGGCGTATCAGCTCTTGTTTGCCGCCCATGAACTCCAATTTGCCCTGGTCTCGCATTTCCAGCCGCTGCTCCACCTCGATGAATTCTTCGGCGGGCACGGCGAATGGGACGATCTCCCCTGATAGCTGAGATACCACTTCAGGCGTGAGCAAACCAATGGTGGCGCCCAGCATCATGCCTATCTGGCAGTGGTGGCCGCAGGCGTGGGCGGCCCCTGTCTCAGGGTCGGCATGGGGGTGTTCGGTGACAACCAGGGAATCGAGCTCGCCGATCACGGCCACCGACGGCCCGGACCCTGCGCCGCCTTTGATCCTGCCTTTAAGTCCGGTGATGGCCAGGCCGCTTTCGTGTTGGATGCCCAGTTCATGGAACTTATCGGAGACCAGTTTGGCGGTCTTTGTCTCGCGGAACCCGGCTTCGGGGTTGGCCAGAACCTGCTGGGCCAGGCCAACAATCTCCTTCTTGCGCTTCTCGATGGTCTCGCAGGCGCGTTTTTTTAGCTCTTCGATGGAGAGTGAAGGTGTGGTCATAGCGAGGCGGCCTTGGGTGAATGATTATTTGTAGTCATGTCTTTGTCGCGCTTAGCTCTTGTAAGTCTCTTCAGAGGCGAGATCGCGCATGAATTTTAGGTACTCGGAAATGGTCATGTCCGCGCGTTGGCCTCCGGCGATGCTATTGCCTTGGGAAGCGTCGTCAGCCAGCAGGTCGATGGCGGTATAAGCGAGGGCTTTGGCACCCTTGATCACTGCCAGGCCGTAATCCTCGATCACATAGGTAGCGCCGTGGCCGAGGCCAGTTGCGCCGCCAACGTAGGGGTGGATGACCGGCATCAAGTGGCTGATGTCGCCCATGTCGGTGGAGTCGCCCCGGTGGTCCACGTAGCCAACGTTCTCTTCGCCGACCAGTTCGGAGGCGTTGGCCCTGAATATCTCTGCCATGCCTTTATTCTGTTGTAGGGGCATGTATCCGGGGATGGTCTGTATCTTGACCTCCGCGCCCACGGCCATCGCCCCGGCCCTCAGCGCCCGGTCGACCTTGGCGTTGGCGTCCATGATGGCTTCCAGTGTACGGCCACGGACGAAGGTCTCCATCCGTACATCGGCGGGCACGGCGCTCACAGCCTCTCCGCCCTTGGTGATGATGGGATGGACGCGGATGCTGTCCTCGTCGCGGAAGGTCTCACGGTTGAAGTTGATGGCGGTCATCGCCATCATGGCGGCGTTCAGGGCGTTGATGCCCAGATGGGGTGCGCCACCGGCGTGGGCGGCCCGGCCAATGAATTGGATCCGCTTGGCAAGCGTGCCATTGTTGGTGTTGCTGATGCACATCGACTTCTCGGCGGGGTTGCTGGTGGTGTGCAGCATCATGGCCAGGTGGACATCGTCAAACTCGCCCAGGCGGACCATTTCGGGCTTGCCGCCCAGGAACTCGATCTTGCCGTCGCGCCGTAGGCCGTCCCGGAATTCGATCTCGATGTATTCTTCCGCCGGCACCGCCATGAAGGCGATACGTCCGGCCAAGAAATCCAGAACGCCGGAGTTGGTCAGCGCGGTGGCTGCGCCCAGCATCATGGCTATCTGGCAGTGGTGGCCGCAGGCATGGGCGGCGTTGGTGTCAGGGTCGGCGTGGGGGTGGTCGCTCACGATCAGGGAGTCTAATTCCCCCAGGATCGCCAATGTGGGGCCTGCGGAAGTCCCCGATGCGTCGGCCCGCACGCCAGTCACGGCCAGCCCGCTTCTGGGCTGCATGCCCAGGGCAGCGAACTGCTCGGCAACCAGCTTGGCGGTCTTGAGCTCACGGAATCCGGGTTCCGGGTTCTGGAGGATAGTTTTGGCTATGGCGGTCAGTTCATCGGCCTTGGAGTCGATGATCTCTGCCGCACGGCGCTTTAAGTCCTCTTTCGAGGGCATGGGGTAATCTCCAATCGTTTCGTGTACCGTTCGGGTTATGACTCAGGCTCGGAGTGTCAGCTTTACGAGCGGTTCTGCGGGCGGTTTTGCGGGCGGTTTTGCGGGCGGTTTTGCGGACGGTTTTGCGGACGGTTTTGCGGACGGTTTTGATTGTAACAAAGGCCGCCTGGGTTGGGTATATCGGAGTGTATAATGGCCGGGCCTTGGAACACTCCTAGACCAGACTCGATCACAGTCCCAAGTTTACGGCCAACTGATACTCATATGAAGATAATCATCGCCCCCCAGGGATTCAAAGGCGGGATATCCGGCCTGGAGGCCGCTAAGGCCATCGCCCGCGGGGTCTTGGCCGCCGCACCGGATGCCGAGACTGTCTTGCTGCCGGTGGCCGACGGCGGCGATGGGACGCTGCACGCACTGGTGGACGCCACTGGCGGAGAGATATTCACGACCATGGTGACCGGCCCCATCAACCAACAGGTGGAGGCCCAATGGGGCGTGATGGGCGACGGCCGCACCGCCGTGATCGAGATGGCGCGAGCCTCGGGGCTGGCCATGGTGCCGCCACGCAGGCGCAACCCCAAGACGACCACCACCCTGGGCACTGGGCAGGTATTGAAAGAGGCGATAGAAAAGGGTTTCAACCGCGTGATCGTCGGCCTGGGTGGTAGCGCCACCAACGACGCTGGGGCAGGAATGGCGACCGCGCTTGGGGTCAGGTTCTTGGACTCAGCCGGCAACGCCCTGCCCACCGGAGGAGCCGCTCTGGCGCGTTTGGACCGGGTCGATGTATCAGGTCTGCTGCCGAGCGTCGCGGATGTCGAGATAATCGGCGCCACGGACGTGACCAATCCTCTCTGCGGACCTACTGGAGCGTCGGCGATCTTTGGCCCGCAAAAAGGCGCGTTGAAAGAGGTAGTCGCCGAACTGGACGCCGCCCTGCGCAACTTCGCGAAGGTGGTGCTCCGGGACACGGGGCATGATGTTCTGGATATACCAGGGGCTGGCGCTGCCGGGGGACTGGGCGCAGGCTTGATCGCCTTCGCCGGGGCCAAGCTGCAATCGGGCATCGACATGGTCTGTCAGGTGTTGGACTTTGACCGCCATCTGGCCGGGGCTGACCTGGTGATTACGGGCGAGGGACGGGCTGACCGCTCCACAGTGTTCGATAAAGCCCCGGTGGGCGTGGCGCGGCATGCTAATGCACATGGAGTTCCAACGGTGTTACTGGCAGGCAGTCTGGGTGAAGGGCACGAAGAACTGTACGACCACGGCGTGGCGTCGATATTGTGCATCTCAGACGGGGCCATGAGTTTCCAGGAGGCGTTAGGCCGCACCGGAGATATGCTGCAGGGCACGGCGGAACGGGCTGTGCGTTTGTTTCTGACCAACCCACAAGCCTAAGGCTTAATGCCGGTTAGATTATCCCCTGCTCCCGCAACCGGTCCAATTCGGGTTTATCCAAGCCGAGATAATGCTGGTAGATCAGGTCGTTGTCATGCCCGAGGGGAGTAGACCCCCGCCAGATCTTTCCCGGCGTTTCAGAGAATTTCGGGACAATGCCGATCCCCTTAATCGTTTTGCCGAGTTGCAGGTCTTCCCATTCGGTATGAACTTGCCTGGCCTTGTAATGGGGGTCTTCAGCAATGTCTTTGGGGGTCATCACCGCGCTGCATCCAACCTGCGCGGCGTTCATAGCTTCCACGACCTCACTCACGGTGCGGTCTTCCAGCCAACCCTGCAGGATGGCCTCAAATTCGATCCCCGGAATCGATTCGACATCGGTGCCGGCCTCGTTCCATCTCCCATCGGTGTTGTCCAAGCCCAGGGCTGTACAAACGCGGTTAAAAACCGAACCGACAGACGCGATAACTACCCAGCCATCTTTGGCTTGGTAGGCGCCAAAGGGCTGGCTTCGCCTGGTCTGGTTGCCGCTACGTTCTCGCATCACGTCGTTCTCGAAGTACTCCAACATAGAGGCCGACATCATCTTATGGACTGCCTCGAATTGTGCCAGGTCTATAACCTGGCCTTGCCCGGTGCGCTGAGTATGGATGTAGGCTGCCAGTGAAGACCAAAGGCACATCTGGGCTGTCACGTAATCTCCGGCCAAGGGACGGGCTACCATCGGTGGTTCCGGGTCGGGTGACCCGGTTAAATTCATGGTTCCGCCAAAGGCTTGGCCGATGGGGTCGTAGGAGGCCCGTTTGAGATAGTCGGGATGACCGGTCTGGCCGTAGCCGGATACGTGGGTGATGACGATGGAGGGATTCGCAGCCAGGACCGTGGCGTCGTCCAGTCCGAATTTGGCGTAAGTGCCGGCCTTGGAGCTTTCCATCCAGATATCGACGCCGGCGATCAGGCGGAGGAATAATTCCCTGCCTTCAGGCGCCGCGAGATTCATGGTGGTGTAAAAGGTGTTGCGCCGGTCTTGGGCCCAGAGTGTGCTGGTTGATGACCCGTCGATGCCCTCCACCTTGAAGCCAATATTGCGGGTGATGTCGCCGACCTCTGGCTGTTCTATCTGAATCACTTCGGCCCCCATCTCCGCAGCCAAAGCGGCGGCAAAAGGCTGGGCGATGATGGTGCCGGTGGACAGTATCCGCACGCCCTGAAGCGGGCCGAACTGCTCGGGTAGAAGAGACTCGGGCTTGGACTCCATTTAGACTATTCGCTGTTTGGTGAACCCCACCACCTGGGAAGATAGCTCGATCGACCGCTCTGAATCGATCTCGTCAAAAGCCTCAGAGCAGGTGCCGTTGGGCAGGAACTCCGGGTACCGGGTGATGTAGTGGTATTTGTCCAACTGCCGGGCTTCCGACTTGACGGTGTCGAACATCATGTCGAAGAGCTTGGCGTCCTCACATAGGTCCAGGAGTGAGTGACCCCAGACGTCTTCCACTCGCTTGTGGTAGAGATAGGCTTTGATGGCCTTTTCCGCAGCCTGCTGCCCCATGAAGCAGGCCAGGTTATGCCGGCCGCCTTCTTTGAGGAACTTGGCGTCTTCCAGGTCTTGTTCGGCTTGGCGCAACCAGCGTGCGCCCTCCGCCAGATAATCAGGCATTGTTAAATATCTCCCGTCCCTCGCGGCAGGCCTTGCCCAGCGCGGGTAGCTTCTCTTTCATGTCCTCGAATTCTGCCGGGGTGTAGACCAGGGTGTCTATTTCCACCGAGCTCGGCAGATGGTACGAGAAGAAATCGGCGCGCCGTCCGAAGGAATATTCTGTGTCGTGTACGATGACCAACTCGATCTTGGTGTCGGGTTTGTAGTCCCCGGCCGCCATATCGCCAACGAGTATGACTTTCTCCACACCCAGTATGGGAATCATTTCTTCTATGGCCTGCAGGTCCCGCTCCAGCATCTGCTTGCGGAACTCGCTAAACCCAACGCGCATCGGCATTTTTGGTGTCCTCGTGGTGGCTAGTTAAGAACTCAAGTTGGCGGGCGCTTGAAGGAATGCCCCCTCGCAAGGGGGAAGGTGAGGTCCGACGAAGTCGAGACTCTCGACGTAGTCGGAGATGGGGGCTCCCCCACCTGATAGTTTCTGACGCCTAGATAATTAGCCCAGGATGACCATATGGACTTCTTTGGGCCCGTGGACGCCCTCGACGATGGTCATCTCGATGTCGGCGGTTCGGCTGGGTCCAGTGATGAAGTTCAGATAACTGCCCATCTCGCCGCCCCGCTGATGATACTCCAGCCGTCGCAGCAAAAACAGGTCATCCATGGTTTCCAGCAGGTCTTGGGCGCGCACCAATGCGATGTGCACCGGCGGCACCAGCGACACCAAACGGCTCAGGCCCTTGCGCGGCAAAATGATCAAAGACCCGGTCCCGGCCAATGCGTAGTCTGCGCCAGTGATGCCAACGCCTGATTGCCTGATCTCTTCGCGCAGGACTTCACGGGGAGTCTCATCGTCGCGGAGCACCACGGTTACCTTGGCGCCGAGGTTGGTTAGGGCCGAGTCCACCGGGACCTGGTCAAAGACATCCTGGGCGGAACGCACCACGTTGGCCGTTCCGGAGTCGCGGACGATGGATTCTATGTAGCCGACTGCGTCCTCAGTTCCTGTGGCGCGGTGGACGTTCCAGCCTCCCTTGGCGGCCATATCGGCCAGTTTGTCCAGGAGAGCAGGCAGGCTTTCTTCCAACCGCTGGCGTATCTGCGTGGCCTGGTCTTCCAGTTCGGCCACGGTGTCGGTCAGGCGCGGATAGAGTTCGGCCGGAGGGATGTCTTCGCGGCCGAGGGCCTGTCGCACCATAGCCAAGAACTCTGCCTTGGGCGTGCCCAGCGAGTCTAGGGAATCAGGAGTCGTCACGGGACAGCTCCTTGTTCCAGATGTCATGGAAGGTCTGCTTGGGCAGGGTCGGCAAGTCCCTGGACCGGGTCCACCGGGACAGAAGGGGCAGAGGCGCCTTTCTGATCCACTTACCGTCTTTGGTCATCGGAGAGAAGAAAGGAATGATCCGCTCCGTTTTCTGCAGTAACCGTCCGAACCGTATCGCCATACCGAGCAGCTTTGGCCCGCTCATCAACCGGACGTAAAGACTGGCCAGGACCCGTTCGATCCTGGGCGCGGAGCGTAGGTTTTTGTCGGGACTCTCCGCCGTTTTCTTTCGTAAGTCTAGGAGCATCCTGGGGATGTCTATCTTGATGGGACAGACCTCCCTGCAGGCACCGCAGAGACTGGAGGCCTGGGGCAGTTCTTTGGCCCGTTTTAGGCCGACCAGCATGGGCGTTACCACTGCGCCGATGGGGCCGGGATAGACCCAACCATAGGCGTGGCCGCCGACGCGGGCGTAGATGGGACAGATGTTCAAGCAGGCGCCGCAGCGGATGCAGTACAACGCCTCCCGCAGCGCCGGGTCTGCCAGCATGTTGGAGCGGCCGTTGTCCACCAACACAAGGTGGAATTCCTCTGGCCCGTCCTCGTCGTCGGAACGGCGGGGGCCGGTGATCATACTCACATAGCTGGTGATCCGTTGGCCGGTGGCTGACTGAGGCAGCAACCGCAGAAAGATGGACAGGTCCTGCATGGACGGGATGACCTTTTCCATGCCGGTGATACCGATGTGTATGCGCGGGGCGGAGGTGGAAAGACGGCCGTTGCCCTCGTTGGTGATGATCACCAGGGTTCCGGTCTCGGCCACTATGAAGTTGGCGCCGCTGATGCCCAGGTCAGCCTCCATGAACTTGTCTCTCAGTACCTCGCGGGCGGTAGCGGCCATGTGGTAGATGTCTTCATCGTAGGGTATGCCGAGCTTCTCGGAGAAGAGTTCGGCCACGTCCTCTTTAGACTTGTGGAGCGCGGGAGCGACCAGATGGGAGGGCGTTTCCTCGGCCAGCTGGATGATGTATTCGCCTAGATCAGTCTCCCAGACCTCCACGCCCACGGCTTCCAGGACGGGATTCAGGCCCAGTTCCTCGGACACCATGCTCTTGCTCTTGGTGGCAACCTTTACGCCTCGGGTCTGGGCGATATGGGCCACGATCTCATTGGCCTGATCGGCATCTTTGGCGAAATGGAGGTGGCCGCCGGCGGCGGTGACGTTGGTGTAGAGCAGGTCGAGGTAGTAGTCCAAGTGCTCGATGGTGTGCTCTTTGATGTCTCTTGCTTGCTGCCGCCAGTCTTCCCAGACTTCGGGGGTTGCTTCTGCGACGCGGTCGAGGCGGGCCACCTCGAATCCTGAGGCTACGCGGTCCAGGGCACGGCGTAGTTTGGGGTCATTGATGGCCGCGATGGACGCAGCGGAGAAATCCTGTGTCTTTATCTCAGGCAAGGGGTTCGTTTCCTAATCTGATTCGGAGTCTAAAATCTGGGCCAGGTGCCGGACCTTGATGTCGGACCCTTGCCGGTTAAGTGCCCCTGCCATGTTCATCAGGCAACTCATGTCGCAGGCCACCAGGGTGTCGGCGCCGCTGGCCTGCACGTTGGCGATTTTGTCGGCGACCATGCCCTCGGAGATATGGGGGAATTTCACGGAGAAAGTGCCGCCAAAGCCGCAGCAGATCTCGGCCCCCGCGAGTTCTTTTTCTTCCAACCCGGGGACAGTGCTCAGCAATTTCTTGGGCTCGGACTTAACGCCCAACTCACGCATCAGGTGGCAACTTGGGTGGTACGTGACTGTGCCCTGGTGGGTCGCGCCGCAAGCAGATGCGTCCTCCACCTTAAGGACATTTACAAGAAACTCGGAGAACTCATAGGTCTTGGCCGACAGCGCTTTGGCCTGGACCAGAAGGTCAGGGTCTTCGGCGAACAGCTCCAAGTAGAAGACGCGGAGGGTGGCGGCGCAGGAACCAGACGGAACCACCACGTATTCGCTATCTCGAAACTGCTGTAGTACCCGTTTGGCCAGGGTACGGGCATCTTTGCTAAACCCGGAGTTGTAGACCGGTTGGCCGCAGCAGGTCTGTTCCTTGGGAAAGCCAACGGTGACGCCCAGCCGCCGCAGCACTTTGACCACGCTAACACCGACCTCCGGGTACAACTGGTCGATGACGCACGTGACATAAAGATCGGCGGATATATTGGCATTTTGAGTCAAGAGGCTCGCTCCCGTGTCCAGGTTCGGGAAGCGTACCAGAGGCGTGGGTGAGTGGCAACTTTGGAGCATGGCCGCTTGAGTAGTAAAATGCTTTTGATACGTCCTAGACATTCGCCGAGGAACGCCATGTACCTACCCAAATTTTACGAAGTAAACGATAAGACCAAATTGTTCGATTTCATGAAGAACAACAGCTTTGGAATCTTGTTCTCTCACACCGGCGACGAGCCGATGGCCAGCCATCTGCCCTTCGTCATAGATGAAAAGGGTGGAGAGCAGGGGTTGATAATCGGGCACATGGCCAAGGCCAACGATCAGTGGCGGTACGCCGACGGTCAGCAGGTGATGGTGGTCTTCTCCGGCCCTCACACCTACGTTTCCCCGACCTGGTACCAGGAAGATGAATCGGTGCCCACCTGGGACTACGTGGCGGTCCACGCCACTGGCATATTCAAGGCCCGCGAAGACCGTGCCGAATTGGAAGAAGCTGTTGTCCGGCTCACCAACCAACACGAGGCGTCCCAACCCAATCCGTGGGAACTGGAACCGAACACCGAGTATGCCGACCAGATGTTCAAGCGAATCGTAGCCTTCCAGATCGAAATAACGTCAATCCAGGGAAAATGGAAGCTGAACCAGAACCAATCAGATGTTCGCCGTGAGCGGGTATCGGAAAAGCTCAAAACCCTGGGCGGAGACGCCAATGTTCAGATCGCCGGCCTGATCGATGCGGACATGGCGGGGTAACTGATGCTAGAAAAATCTGCCGATGTCGTGATAATCGGTGGCGGTGTGACCGGTTGCTCCATCGCCCATCAACTGGCCAAGCAGCAGGTGCGCGTGGTGGTTTTGGAGCGCACACGTTTCGCAGCCGGGGCCTCTGGCGCGACTGCGGGGGTCATCTCTCCGCTGTGGCATGTGGACCCGGATGTTGAGCCAATGTGGCGCTTGGGCATGCGCAGCCTGGAACTCTTCCCGTCGTTGGCGACGGAACTGTCAGAGGCGGGAGTCGACCCTGAATTTCGCCAGACCGGGGTGTTCAAGTTGGCCTTCACGGACGAAGAGGCTGCTGAACTGCAACGGAACCTGGTTTGGCAGAGCGAACTGGGGTTTGGAGTTGCCTGGTTGGACCAAGCAGAGGTCCTCCAACGGGAGCCGGAAGTCAACACTGCGGTCTTGGGCGGTATTTTTTCTCCCAAAGAGGGATATGTTCGTGGTCAGCGGTTGACGGACTCTTTGGTCCAAGCCGCCAGCCGGTTGGGCGCTCAGTTTCACCAAGGAGTCGAAGTCCTTAGCCTTCAAACAGAAGGGAAGCGGGTAACTGGCGTGGTCACGTCGTGGGGCAGCATCGATGCGCCGCAAGTGGTTCTGGCTGCGGGGCCGTGGAGCGGACTTCCTGCCAGATGGCTACAGCAGCAGGGGGCGCCGGAGGTTCCGGTGAGACCGGTCAAGGGAGAGAGAATCTTGCTTCGCAGGCCCGGTTTCCTGCCCCGCTCGCCCGTCCGAAACTCCGAGGTCTACGTTGTGCCCAGAATGGACGGAAACGTGCTGGTGGCTGCAACTCGGATTGAAGGCCAGTTCGACGAAGTGGTAACCGCTGGTGGCGTCAGTCATCTGATCGCCAAGGCGGCCTTGAGCTTTCCCAGCCTAGCAGATGCCGAATTCGTGTCTGGCCGGGCCGGGGTTAGACCGGCCACGCCAGATGGCATGCCGGTCTTGGGTCCGGTGCCGGATGTCGAGGGACTCAGCATCGCGGCAGGACATGACTCGGTAGGCATCATGCTTAGCCCCGCCACTGCCGAGTTGATGGCTCAATATCTGCTGGATGGGAACTCAGCGCCGCTGGAACCCTTCAGTCTTTCGCGGTTTTAGCCTGCTTCCTACCCGGACAATGCCACGTCCAGTATCGCCACCCGGCCCTCGGCCACTGCGGCCTGGGCGTCTTTGATGGCTCCGGCCAGGCGCTTGGGGTCTTCCACCCGCTCGCCGTGACCGCCGAATGGCGAGGCCAGGTCCTGGTAGTCAGGGCCAGGGATGTCCACCCCGTGGAAGATGCCCGACTTGGCGGCGTCGCCGTCGGGGTAGAAGGACAGGTGTAGCCGCTTCATGGCCGCATAACTGGTGTTGTTGAAGACCACGATCATGATCGGCAGATTACTCTCCCGGGCCACACCCAATGCCTGGGTGATGGGGTTGTAGAGGAACGCACCGTCGCCCATGAGCGCCACCACCGGACGGTCAGGAGAGGCCAGTTTTACGCCCAAGGCCGTGCCCAGTCCCTGTCCAAGTCCGCCAATGGGTCGCAGATAACTCTGGGGGTTGCTCCGCTCGATACGGCGCAGTATCTGAGGGCGGTGCAGGATGGTCTCGTCGATATAGATCGTGTCCGCGGGCATGCTTTCGCTCAGCGCTTTGCAGAGAACGCCAGGGTCGATTGGACTGGAGTTGGCCGTTGCGTCGCTTAAGGCCCGGTACTTTTCCCAGACGTCCCCGTTCCCGGCGTAGGCTTTAGCCTTGCCACCTCTGGCCTGGAAAGCTTCAGTCAGCAGGTCTAGCGACAGAGCGATGTCGCCCTCCAGATAGTAATCGGCGCCCAGGTCCTGGTAGACCATGAACTCCTTGATCGGGTTCTCGTCGATGATCACCACCGTGCCGTTCTCAGGGCTGGCGCTGGCCGGATACCAGGGGGCGCGGCAGCCGACCACCAGGAACAGGTCGAAGTCGCCGTATCTAGTCTTCAGGTCAAAGCCGTTATGCAGCGGGTGGTCGGTGGGGAAGTTGGAGTATCCGGGGCCTTCCGACTCGAAGACCGGTATGTTCATACTATCGGCCAGGTCGACCAGGGCCTTGAAGCCCTCCAGGCTCTTTCCGGAGGAGTCGGCTAAGATGACCGGGCTCTTACTCTGGATCAACAGGTCGGCGATCGCCTCAACGTCCGAGGACTCGGGCCGGGTCTTTGGGGCCACCGGCTTGTTCTTGAACTTGGTGGGCGGCGTCCATTCTTCCAGCATCGTTTCCATGGGGACGTTCAGGAATGTCGGGCCTTTGGGGGTGCGCTGGGCCATCTCTCCGGCCCGGCTGAAGGTCTCGTAGATGACCTCGGCGCTGGTTACCCGGCTGCTCCATTTGGTTATGGATTCGACCAGCCGGTTGGGGCCGCCCACGATGCTCAGGTTGCGCAGCCACTGGGGGCCGGGGTCGAAGCCGTCAGCCTCGCCGTAGGTGGAGGTCTCTCCCGAAGCCACCAACATGGGAATCTCGCCCTGGAACGCGCCGTGGATGCCCATCGAGCCCTGGAGCACGCCAACACCGGCGTGGAGCAAAACCGCCTGCATTCGGCCGGTCATACGCGTGTAGCCCTGGGCCATGGCCACGGCGAGGGTCTCGTGCCAGGTGTTGATGTATTTGGGGCCGGGTTCTTCATTGATGGCCTGCCTGGCCAATGCCTCCCACACCGAAGGCCACTCGGAGCCTGGTGAGGAGATGATGTAGTCGACGTCGAGCTTGCGAAGGGCTTCCAGGATGGCGTCTCCGCCGTCTTTACGCTGGGGCATCGGGGTTCCTCTCTATCGTTACCTTTTACGGCTGGAGTTCTAGCACGGGGAAATTTTCGCTAATTATACAGATTATTCGAAACCTTGACGGCGGTGTCACCCGAATATATCCTCAGGCACTCAACACTGATTCGAAACCAGGATTTGAAACCAGCCTGGCAGAACCAGTCCGCGCATCAGCAAGATTGGAGGAGCCATGGCCCAGGAAACACCTCAGGGATTCATCGACGTCCACGCCCATATAGCGCCCACCAGCTTCCTGAAAGAAGCTCAGAAGTCGTCCAAAGCGTTCGGTGTAGAAGTCGAAGAGACCGACTCCGGTTACGCCCTGACCTTTCCCGGTCTACCGACTCTTCGGGCGGCGGGGGGCAGCCTGTCCGATACTGTGGCCCGGTCTGACTGGATGCGGGAGAACGGCGTGGGCTCCCAGTATATGGCCGCCTGGCTGGATATCCAGGGTTACACCATGGCCCCCGACAAAGAGGCCGACTGGGTGCGGTTGCTGAACGAGCATATGGTGCAGACCGCCAAGGACAGCGGAGCGGCCTTTCGGACCATTGCCGCTGTGCCGATGCAGGACGGCGAACGGGCAGCCAAGGAGCTGGAGTACGCCGTGAAAACGCTGGGAATGCTCGGCGTCATGCTGCCCAGCGACCCGGCTGACGTAGACGTGGCCGACCCCGGTCTGGAACCCTTCTGGGCCGCTGCAGAGGCGTTGGACGTGCCGGTGATGCTGCATGGGGCGTCCCACAGCAAATGGCCGCAGGTGGGGCCGAGCTACATGGCCTTCAGCATGGGCCGGACCTTGGACACGACTATTCTGGCCGCCAAGCTGATTCACTCAGGGCTGCTGGACCGGCATCCCAAGCTAAAGCTGATGCTCTGCCACGGCGGCGGCTCGCTGCCCTATCTGATCGGCCGGGTGGACGTGGCCTACCGGCGGGGTATGGAAAAAGTGACCGACCTGAAAAAAGACGGGCCGGAAGATTACATGTCCATGCTCTACTACGACACCGTCACCATCAACCCACGCTCGCTGAAACTGCTGCTGGACCTGGCGGGGCCAGAGCACATACTCCTGGGCTCAGACTGGGTCTGGGCGGCCATGAGCGGCGGCCTGATGGACGCCGTGGCCCACATCGGCTTGGACCAGGTCGACCAGGACCGCATCACTCGCCAGAACGCCCTCGATCTGTTTAAAGGGTAATCTCTGGTGCACGTCTAGTCTCGGGTCAAGGTAACAATTCCCTCTCCCAGTCATGGGAGAAGGTTAGGTCCGATAAAATCGAGACTCTCGACGTAGTCGGAGGTGAGGGCGTCCGCTCTTAACAAGCCATCCAATGACCGCCAGGCGTGTTTGCCTGGATTCCTGCCTTCGCAGGAATGACGCGTAGGCATTCCCGGGCGGGTTAAAAACCCGCGCCTACGTTGGATTGATTTTCGTCCCCGGCTACTTCTCTGTGATTGGAATCCTTCGCTGCCTATCTCGAATCAAATCGGTTATGCCGATGTTCGCGGCATTGATATGATTGATTGAAGACGATAGACCCAACACGACTTGGGTGAAGCATAAGGTTGCGATGATACTAGACACCAATGAAGAAATCCTGCGTGAAGCCAAAGCTGTAACGGAGTTCGAAGGTAGGGACCTGCGGCAGTGGTTATACCGCGAGATCTTGCTGAACGCCCTGAAGACTAAGAAAGACGAATTGGATATCTTGGACCTGAAGGTAATCAGCCGGACGATGGACGAGTTCCGCTATGCCGCCCGTGTGTTCAAGCCCTACCGCAGCGTCAGAAAGGTGTCCATCTTCGGGTCGGCCCGTGTCCCGGAGGGAGACCCTCATTACCAAATGGCATCCGATTTCGGTCACCTGATGACCGAGCAGGGTTTCATGGCCATCACCGGCGCGGCATCGGGAATCATGAAGGCCGGGATCGACGGGGCTGGGGAAGAGAACAGCTTTGGGGTGAACATACTTCTCCCATTCGAGACGCCGACCACGGTCATGCAGGACGATCCCAAGTCGATCTCGTTCCGGTTCTTCTTCACCCGGAAATTATTCTTTGTCATGGAAGCTGACGCCTGCGCGCTGTTCCCCGGTGGCTTCGGCACGATGGATGAAGGTTTCGAGGTCTTGACCCTGCTCCAAACGGGAAAGGCGCAGCCCATGCCATTGGTGCTGATGGAGATTCCGGGAGACGACTATTGGACGACCTGGGACCGGTTTATCAGAGACCAGCTTCTGGCCAGGAAGCTGATATCCCCGGAAGACCTGTCGTTGTACAAGATCGCCCACTCAGCGGAAGAGGCGACGGCCTGGATCAAGCATTACTACTCCACCTACCACTCCGCCCGTCAGGTCCAGGACAGGCTCGTCGTCAGACTGGAAAAAGAGCTCTCGTCGGAGAATATGGCCCAGTTGAACGAGTCTTTCGCCGACCTTTTGGAATCCGGAAAGATCGAGAGGACAGAGGCGCGGAGTCAGGAAGAGGACGAACCCGAATTGTCATCCAAGCCGAGGATATCTTTCCGCAACAACAAGCAGAGCCCCGGACGGCTCAACCAGATGATACTGGCGATCAACGAGATGGGAAGCGCGGGGTAGCACAAAAAAGAGGGGCCATCATGGCCCCTCTTTTTCTTCAACTGACTTTTAGGCTAGAGATCAGGCTTTAACCCACCGGCACTCGGGTTGGTGGCCGTGGGCTCCGTTGTCGGAACAGGTGCAGGGGATGTCTTCCCGCAGCCCAAAGCCGTGTTCCTCCAAGAAAGCATGGAACCCGAAATAGAAACCGTCGCCGTCGTCGATGGAATCGAAGCCTGCCTGGAAAGCCTCTCTCAGCTGCTCACGGTCGGGCTGAGCCGAAACGGTGCTCGCCATCAGCCCAGCACTTCCACGATGTCCTGGGCGAAGAACATATCTTCGCTGCCCACAAGGGACGGGTCATCAGGACAGACCAAGTATTTTCCGAAAACCCAAACGCCGTCTTTGGGGTTATCTACGATCTCTACAGTGGCGCCAGCGGTCGTGGCGATCTTGGCGCCCTCGGCTAGGGTTATCAGGTTTACTACTTCGGCCATCTCAAAACCTCTTCCGGTACCGGCCCTAGGAATCCAATTACCGATGCGGCTGGATTCTAGGAAAACGCATTCCTAAAATCAACCTATGTATATACGAAAATTTATCTTTTCAGTATTGGCGATAATAACACTATTGCTGGTGGCCTGCTCCTCGGGCAGTGGTGATCTGGCATCGGTGGCCAAGGTCAGCAATCCTGACCCAACGGCTACGGCGGACCCGGCCCCGGCTGCGGATGTCACCGGACCGACCGCCGAACCCATCTCAGCTCCCAAGCCCACTACAATGCCTGAACCTACTTCGGCTGCAGAGATAGCTCTGCCTAGCTTGGACGGCTCCCTGGAAGACCTGAAGAATATGGACATGGCCGAAATCATGCAAATTGTGATGGGCTCTCCAGAATTGATGACTTGCATCAGTGGAGCTTTAGGCATGTCTGGGATGATGGGCATGATGAGCCATGAACCGACTTCAGACGAGATAGAAGTCTTGCTCTCATGTTCCGATGGGGAACAAACCCAGTCGACCACTGGCGCGGCTAGTGATGGCACCGACCCTGCCCCAGCACCGGCTAGGCCAGTGGTGTTAGAGCAAACGGCCCTAGTGAGCCCTGAGGGCGTTCCGTGGTATGACGGGCCTCTTTTCGACGCCCACATGCACATGACAGGTGTAACAGTGTCAATATTCGACGACCCCTACACCACTTCCGACGTGTTGCGGATGATGGACCGGCATTACATGGTGGGCGGCGTCGCATTTTGGTTGCCGCCGCTCTTTGGCCGGCAGTCAGAGACCGATCTATTGAACAAGAGCATCGGCGAGGTGGACCACAGGTTGGCCAATCTGATGATGCCTCCCCCGATGGATCTTGGTTTCAGCTTCGGATTTCTGGGATTCGCCGATGGTACCTATACCAAGAGCCTTTTGGAGGAATGGTATCCGCCCAGCGGCCCCTTTGACGGCTTTGGCGAGATAGCTTTCTACATCGACAAACTGCAGAAGATCAACCCAGGGGACTCCCAATTGGACGAAGTCTATCCGTTGGTTGCGGAATCAGGTGGAGTCATGATGGCCCACGCCAGCGCGACCCAAACCGCAAAAGATTGGGCTGCGGTGATGTCCCAATATCCTGAGATCACCTTCTTGTTCCACGGCCTCAAGGATTTTCACGGCAGCGGCCCGGATGAGCGGGCTGCGATCCTGGAGCTGCTGGATACCTATGGAGGGGACAACCTCTTTTACACCATAGACGCTGGGCCATTGCTTCATGACCTGGCGATCGATAACGGCGGCTCCATCGGAATGGATTCTGAAAGCGGAGAAGCGTTGGCGATATTGGTCGACGGAGTGGGTCGGCAGCAGCTGGCCGAGCACGTCTATTCCGAGTACAGCAAAGAGGTGATCGACCATCCGGGCCGGCTGATGTTCGGCACCGATTTCCTGGCGGGTTGGCACTTTGAGGACGCCGGCAATGACGTCATCATAGATTTTGCCCGGCGGTTCATCGGGCTACTCCCTGAGGAGATCCAGGAAGATTTCGCCTATAAGAATGGTCAGAGAGTATTCGGAAAATACCTCAACTGATCCGAAATTAGGCCAGACAAACGTAGGGGCAGGTTTCTAACCTGCCCCTTTTCTTCGCTACGGCGCTTGTCGAAACGAAACGGGCCTCGGGGTAGTTTTAGGGAGCAAACCATATTGGGCGTGGGCGCAGTTGAGAGCGGGCGGGTTGGAAACCCGCCCCTACGGGGTTGGCGTCAAAATGATTGCCTTCTAGAAAAAGAAGGTCAGGTTCTTCGCCAGTAGTACGTTCTGATCGAGGGTGATCTTGCGCTCGGCTATCTTCCAGGCCCCGTTCTCTTTCCTGAGGGTGTCTTCCCGCTTGCCAATGAGGAAATCGGTCTCCGTTTGCACCCGGTTTCGGTAGACCAGGAACCGGCACCTCACGAAGACTTCGGTGGCGTCGGAGGCCGACGGGGTTGCGCTCACCAACTGGACGTTGGTGATCAGGTGGCGGATGCGGGAGAGGGGTTCCTCCGCCCAATGGACGCCGGTGCGTATCTGCATCACCCGCCGTTCCAGGGTTTCTTTACCCTCGTCGAACCAGTTGATGTCCTGTCCCTCGCGGGTGAACTCCCGGTCCAGTTCGTTGGACTTCACGTTGCGGCGCATGGGCATCCAATAGCGGATGTCATCAGAGATCAGATCGAGCCAATCCTCGAATTGTCGATCGTCCAACAACTCTGCCTCGTTGTAGAGGAACTCAGAGACCTCTTCTTTGAGTAGCAGGTGGGCGATGGCTGATTCGGTTGTTGTCATCATGCCGGGGCCTCCGTGGTTTTCGCGGTGTTGATGGGTCTTCCAAAACCGTGGTTCGACAGGCTCACCATGAGCGGAATTGCAACTATTAATCGTGCCATATGAGCGGAATTACAACTATTAATCGTGCCATAATTTACGTCCAGCCAGCGACTTTCGGCTACCTTGTTTACCTAAAGCCCGTCGCCATATTCGCTCATCCTGAGCCTGTCGCCATATTCGCTCATCCTGAGCCTGTCGAAGGACCGTTAGGCTCAGTGGGCCTTTCCGTTGCCGTTGCGCCAGGTGGCTAGCGTGTCCCAGTCCGGGGCGTTCATGAACTCGGACCACCGCTGGTAGAAACCGCGCTGGTTCTGTTCGGCAGCCTTGGCTTTGGTCACGTTCCTGATCTGCCCAGGCATGTCCAGGCCGTCGGTGTCCACCGGCGGGCCCTCGAAGCCCATGCCCATCTGATAGTTGTACGGATGACGCCGGGCGATGGTGCCCTGGCTGGCGTTGTGGGCGTAGTTCCAATTCTCCATGTCGTCCTGCTCGGTGAGACCGGACGGCCCGGAGTAGCTGATGTAATAGTGACGCAAGAAATCTTTGACCTCGGTCGGGGCATTCTTGTCGATCAAGAACCAGCGCCAGGCCTCGTGGCTATTGGCGCCACGGGGATGCCAGACCGAGATGGTGCGGGGCTGGCGCGGCAGGTAGGACATATTAGGGAAAACGGTGCTGGGGCCAGGCACCAACCGTGCCCACTGCCCATAGTTCTTGCGGCGCTCGGCCTCGCAATGGGCGAAATACTCCCCGACAATCTTGGATTGCTGGTAGGCCGGCACCACGCTGTCATCGGGACGCAAGAATGTGATGGTGCCGTGGCCACGCTCCGGGAAGGAGATGTCCAGGGCCGCGGCCCCCTCGCGTTCTTGCATGTCGCGCCGCCCGCTTCCGCTGGGGCCCTGTCCCACCATATCCACCGACCGGTGGCTGATGTTGTGATAACGGTCGCCGATGAAGTTCTCCGAAGGGAACTTCCAGTTACACGGAATGACCCATTTCTCCACTCCGCCGAAGATTTCCACCTCTCCTCCGGCGCCGTCCCAGGTGTCCAGCAGAAAATCGAGGTAGGTCGTGAAACCGCCCATGTATTCTTGGAACGATGGAGCGCTCTTGTCCCAGGTGGCCCAGATGCTGCCTTTGTAATTGACCATCTGCGCTACTTCGGGCAGTCCCCACTTGGACTTATCCAGCGTCTCTTGGTAGGCGTCTTTGAAATACGGGACGCCGACCAGCTTGCCATCAGTGGCGAAGCTCCAACCGTGGTAGGGGCAACTGAATACCGGTGTGTTGCCCTCGTCGTACCGGCAGACCTTCATGCCCCGGTGGGTGCAGGAGTTCAAGAAGACATGGACCCCGCCCGTGCGGTCTCGGCAGAGGATCACCGATTCCTCGCCCATCGAAGACACGAAGAAATCACCGGGCTTGCTGACCTGGCTTTCGTGTCCGACGAACAGCCAGGCCCTGGCGAAGAGCTGTTCTTGTTCCTGGGCGTAGATATCAGGGTCGACGAAGACTTCACGGCTGACGGTACCGGCGTTCAGGTCTACCAGTCCACCTGCGTAGCCGTTCGTGTGGCCGTTCTTGCTGCTGCTGGTTTGGTCTGACTTTCGGGCGGTTGCCATGTTGGGTAGCCTCCTTGATATGGGGAGAAGAGATCGTAAAAGCTATTTGCTCGGCGTGTTGTTGGCCTTGGAGCGGACTTCGGCGCTGGCCATCTGTTCCAGTATCCGTGCCACCACCGGGTACCCTTCTTTGCCCAGGCCTTGAGCCTGAGCACGCTGCAGCACGTCGTCCACTATGTCTCCGATACGGGACGGCGCCTGCACGTCGCGGGCGAGTTGGCAGGCCAGGTGCAGGTCCTTGGCCACTATGTCCAATGTCCCGTTGGAGGCGAATGAGCCATCCAGCACCGCGCCCATGGAGCGCTCCATGACGCCGCTGGCCGAGGCACTGATGGGTATCAGTTTCGCCAGGATATCCATGTCCAGGCCGGCCTTGGCTCCGATGAGCATGCCCTCGATGCCGGCGATGAAGTTGGAGTACCCAAGGTATTGGGTGACCAGCTTGGCGGTACAGCCGGCGGCGGTCTCACCCACATAGATCACGTCTTTACCCATGGTCTCGAGCACGGCCCGGTACTTCTCGAACACCGCAGGGTTGCCGCCGACCATCATCGTCATGTTGGGGATGCGGCCGCTGACCGGGCAGTCCAGCATGTCGATCCCGCGTTGTTTGCAGATGTCAGCCAACTTGTGGATCACCGTGGGGGAGTTAGTGGTGGTGTCGATCCAGGCGTCCCCGGCCTTCAGCCCGGCCAGGATGCCGGTTTCGGGGTTGGTGAGCACCTGTTCGGCCTCCACCGGGCCGGGCAGCGAGGTGAATACCACCTCGCTGGCCTCAGATAGTTCTCTGGGGGTATCGGCCCAGTTGGCGCCCATCTCGCAGAGGTTGGTGGTCGACTCACGGCGCACGTCATAAACGGTGACCGTGTGTCCCGCATCAATGAGGGCCTTGGCCATGGGGTTCCCCATGATGCCAGTGCCGATATAACCAAGTTGCATCTAGGTTAGCTCCTGGCCTATTTGACGCCAACGGAGGCTGCGGGGCGGTGGCCCCAGATGCTGCCCTTTTCGTGACGCACAACCTGCCAGGTGGTGTCGTCCACGGTGCGGGCTCCCCAGCCGTACTCTACGTCAAAGCCTGAGGGGGTCTTCATGTAGAACGACGTCATGTGGTCGTTGGTGTGGCGGCCGAGACCGCGTGTCAGCGGTATCTCGCCGTCCAAAACCATGTCATAGGTGGCCCCAACGTCGTTCATGGACTCGGTCTGGAGCATGAAATGGTTCAGCCTCTTGGGCGCCTTGGACTCGATCAAAGCCAGGGAATGGTGCCGCGGATTGCAGTGGAAGAAGGCCAGGTTTCTTATGAAATCGCTGATCTTCATGCCGAGAACGTCACGGTAGAAATTTACCGTGCGGTCCAGGTCTTCAACGTGGAGAACCACGTGTCCCAGCCCCTGCTCGGAGGTCACAAACCCAACTGCGCGAGGCGAGTTGAAAGGCCGGTTGAAGCTGATTGGCGGGCCGTAGAATATCTCGGTGGGGGTGCCTTCCGGGTCGTCGAACTTGATCAGGCCCTCCACGCGGCGGGACTTGTGCTCATCGTCGGTGCCGTCCGTGACCTCGATGCCGGCCGCGCGCAGTTGATCGGCCATCTCCCGTAACGCAGGCTCGTCGGTCACCTGCCAGCCGACAAATTCAAGGTCATCCTTGCCCGTGGGCTGGATGATGAAGCGGTGACTGTATTCGTCCATGCGCAGCGACAGGTTACCGTCTGCATCGATGCCGTTGCTCTCCAGTCCTAAGATGTCCGTGGCGAAATGTTCCCACTCCTCCATATTGCTCACTCCGAGCCCTACGTATCCCAGTTGTGTTACAGCGGCCATATCGTTCTCTCCTGATAGTTGAATGACTAGGTGTGGATAAGTTTCGTGGGGTTCCTGTGGTCTAGGCCTATTTAGTGCGACCGTTCCCATTTGACCGGGCATTGCCCGTGGGAAGAAGGTCGTCCCAGCTTTTGGCGTCCATCATGTCGGTCCAGCGGCGGTAGAAACCCCGCTGGTTCTCCTCGCTGATCCGTTCGGTGACTATCCCGGGTAGCCCGGTGTCATGGCGGGCGACGCCGATGCCCATCTCATAATTGTATGGGGTGCGGCGGGCGATGGGCCCCTTGCTGGCATTATGGGCGTAATTCCAGTTCTCCATATCGTCTTGTTCGGTCATTCCACCGGGGCCCGAATAGCGGATGTAGTAGCGGCGCAGGACCTCTCTCACTTCGGGCGGGGTGCCTTTGTCGATCAGGAACCAGCGCCAGGCTTCGGTCAGGTTTGGACCGCGAGGGTGCCACATGGCGATGGACCGAGGCTGGCGGGCCAGGTAGGACATGTTGGGGAAAACCGTGCCCACCATGCCGATCAAGTTTGGCCGGCCCTTCAGGGCTTCGCGGCGTTTGGCTTCCTGTTCCTGGAAATATTCTTCGACCACTTTGTTGTCGGTGTAGGTGGCGACCTGCACCGTGTCGTTTGGGTGCATGTCGACCACTGCGCCGTGGCCCAGGTCCGGGATGGATATGTTCAGACGGGTGGCGGTGGAGATCTCATCCCCATCACGCCGACCCCTTCCGCTGGGGCCGATACCGACCATGTCCACCGAGCGGTGGCTGATGTTGTGGTAGCCGTCACCGGCGAAGTTCTCGGCGGCGAATTTCCAGTTGCTGGGCATGGTCCATTTCTGGACGCCGCCCAGAATCTCAGAGCCACCCTCGGAACCGTCGCGGCCGTCGAGGGCCAGGTCCAAGTACATTTTCATATCGCCGAGGTAGTCCATGAAGGGTGGAGCGTTCTTGTCCCAGGTGGCCCAGATGCTGCCTTTGTAGTTGTACATCTGGGAAACTTCAGGCAGACCCCACTTCGACTTATCGAGGGTCTCTTGGTAGGCGTCTTTGTAGTAGGGAACGCCAACTAGTTTGCCGTCGGTGGCGAAGCTCCAGCCATGGTAAGGACAGGAGAAAACGGGGGAATTCCCTTCGTCATACCGGCACACCTTCATCCCCCGGTGAGTGCAGGAGTTGAGAAAGATGTGTACTTTGTCCTGGCGGTCACGGCAGAGAATCACCGATTCTTCGCCCATGGACGATACGAAGTAATCACCTGGCTTGGCTACCTGGCTTTCGTGGCCGACGAAGAGCCACGCTTGGGCAAAAACCTGTTCCTGTTCTTGCCGGTAGATGTCGTCGTTGACGAATATCTCCCGGCTGATGAGGCCGGCATCGATATCGACGAGCTTACTGAGTGCGCCTGGCTTGGTCCCTGGCTTGGTCTTAGTGGCCATGGTCTTCGCTCTCCAAGGGGCAGGACTCGGATAAGGAAGTTACACGCAAACGGTTGATCAGTAATGGACAGGAAAATGCTTCACGATAGTATACCGCAACTGCGGACCCAACTGCCATGAGAGCGGAGTGTGGTACGGGCTGTTCTGGGGCTCGGTCAAAAAGAGACCTGGCGGTCAAAGAAAAAGACCCGTCCTCCCAAAGAAGTCGAGGCTTCTTTGGGAGGACGGGGCGGACGCGCGCGGAGTCGAGGCAAGACCCGCTCGCTAAACTGGAGGTGAAACGGGAGGGGCCGAGGAACCCCTCTCGTTAGTTCGTTTCGTTAAACCGTGTCGTCCTCGGAAGGGAACTCGAGGTTGGTGATGGTCTTGATCAGGGAGTCGTAGTCGTCTACGCTCGGGAACTCGAGGTTGGTTACGGTCTTGATGCTAGGAACCAGGGAGTCGTAGTCATCGACGCTGGGGAACTCTAGGTTGGTCACAGTCTTGATGCTAGGAACCAAGGAGTCGTAGTCATCGACGTTCGGGAACTCTAGGTTGGTTACGGTGATCGAAGAAGCGGCTTCCGTCTCGGTTGCCGGCCGGGCCAATTCGTCTGCGGAAGCGGACCCGGGAAGCATGAACGATACCGCCATCATGCCGCCGATGAAGAGTCCTGCCATTGCTATGGTGTTTTTTCGAATGATGCCCTGGATGTTATTGATGATCGTCATTTTCGTTGTCTCCTCGTTTTTGTTGCCTGCCTCGTTGTTTGCCGGGTTGTTCGCCATTTGGATGTTTGTTGCTGTTGTCATGGTTGCCTCACCTCGGTTTGTTTAACGTGACATCATCGTAGACCGGGGGTAGGGGGCCGCACATGGGGGAGGTTCCTCATCTTTAAAACGGGCGATTTTTGAGGAGGACTAGCGAGCATAGGGAGGTCTCCCTATAGGGGACTGGAGCCAGGCGTGGCGAGGCAATAAAAAATCAGCGGCTTCCGGCTGATTGGACCTGTTGTGGAATCGGGAAAACTTCTAGGGATAGGGAACTTGGGGCGGTTCGGGAGGATATTTGAGGGAGATCTAGGGGAAGTCAGCCGGCTGATTAGTCGGCGACAAGACCGTTACGGCCCGCGTAGGTTGCGGCATCGGTGCGGTTGGCGGTGTCGTCCAAGGCGTCGGTCAAGACCGCCAACTCCGCTTGGCGGCCAATGAATCCCGACCCCTGTGCTTGGCTTGTGGTCAACTACGTACCCCTATTGCCTGATTGAGCACTTGCTACAGCGGAACGGCGGTGTTCTGCTCGATTGGGCAGGTTACAAAAAAAGACGGCCCCGATCTTGCCGGGGCCGTCTTTAATATGCGAGCGATAGGTACGTACTAGACGTCGATGCGGTAGACCCGCGCTGCGACATCATGGAACATGTCGGCCCGTTCTGAAGCCGAGTAGCTCTTGGACCCGCGCTTGAAGGCGTTGTACATGACGTTGTACGAGAAGGACACCTTGTCCACCGGGAAATTGCTCTCGAACATGCAGCGGTTAGGGCCGAACTTGTCGATGCAATAATCCAGGATCGGCGCCATGTCTTTGGCCAGTTCCTCGGAGCCGATGGGCTTTTCGCGGGTGTGCCAGTCGAACCCCACGCTGGGCATTCCGATACCGCCAAGCTTCATGACGATGTTGGGTTGTGCGGCTGCGGCATCGATGCCCTTACGCCAGGTGGCCATCACCTCGTCCTTTTTATTGGCGTAAAAGCCGGTCCCCATTATCCCGCCCACATGGCAGAGGATGATCGTCAGGTTGGGGACTGCCTTGGCCAGTTCGGCCAGTTCTTCCATCTGGGTGAAGTACATCCAGCCTTCCAGGGTGTGTCCCATGTCGGCCAATATCTTGGCTCCGGCACGGAAGTTGTCACTGGACATCTGGCCTTTGATCTTGTGGGCGGCCGTGTTGCCAACCTCGGGGTTGTCGTCCCAGGTGACGGTGTGGCGGATGCCGCGGAATCGGTTAGGGCTGGCTGCCTGCAAAGCCTCCAACACGGGTTTCACGCCGTCGCCCAGGTTCAGGTTGGCGTGTCCGACGATGCTAGCTGCGGCGCGGCCCGGTCCGTACAGACCGGTGGCGCTGGCAGCAGCCAAACCTTGGACGAATTCGACTTCGCCCACCGGCTTCATCTCTTCCGGTCCGTCGATCCTGTACATGGAACGGGCTTCAACGAACACGGTTGAACGGACGTTGTGACCGCTGTTCATATCATCGGCCAACTCATGGAGCAGGTACCGGTGGAACGGGATGCGCTCCATCCGGTAGTCCCAGAAGTGGTGGTGTGGGTCGCAGATGGGTAGGTCGGGCTCCAGGGTTTCCTCGGTGGTTAACGCGAGCCAGTCATTGCCTCCATAGGGCATGATGGCGCCTCCAAATTATCGATTTTTTGACGCCCCGATAATAACACGCGCGGGGGTGTCTTCTATATAACCATCACAGAACCATCCCTAGGACCCGTCTTGAAGACTGATCAAGGCCGGGTATAATTGCGGCGGCGAGTCACAAAGACGACCCAAAATTACGGTCCAAAGGCACTGAGGGAATGATGGCTGGTAAAGGACGCTCGATACACGTAGAAGGGATCAAACACGGCGCGCCCATCCCGTTCGGCGCCCGCGTGGGCAACATGATCTTCTCCAGCGGCATCATGGGCGCGGACCCTGCCACCGGCAAAATACCTGAGGACCTTGAGAGTCAGTGCGTGTTCGCTTTCGCCAATATGAAGACCATGCTGGAGAACGCTGGCGCGACAACCAAGAACGTCGGCAGCATCAAGGTCTATATGAAAGACCGCTCCCAGCGTGAGGCGGTCAATCGTCCCTGGCTGGAGATGTTCCCGGACGAGGACGACCGGCCCGCTCGCCACGCCATAGAATACGACGCCTTTCCTCCGGGTATTTTGGTACAGTTGGAGGTCGTTGCGGTGGTCGACTGACCGCCCAGCGCGCCGGACTACACACAAACAACCATTATTAATAATATTTCAGGAGACCTAGTTGCAACCGGAAAGCAGATTCGTGGAATCGGATGGGGTCAAGCACCATTACCTTGAATGGGGCGATCCCGCCAACCCAAATGTAGTGATGTTTCATGCCGTTGGCATGTGCGCAGAGATCTGGAATAACACCGCCCGAGACCTGGCCCGTGACTACCATGTTTACTCGTTCGACCTGAGGGGGCATGGAGACACCGAGCATCCTGACGGGGACTATACCTTTATGCAGATAGGCGCCGACACCGCCTCGATCATCCAGGCCTTGGGCCTTGAGGGGTCGATAGCGATCGGTCATTCCGCAGGCGGCATGTCGATGCTGATTGCCGACTCGATGGTGCCGGGCATCATAAGGAAAGGGGTCTTGGTGGACACCAGGGTTGGCGACAGCCCGATGGCACTGCTCAGCCCGGAGGAACAGAAACTCCGTATCGAGCGGACCCTTCAGAAGCGGACGATCTGGGAAAGCCGGGACGTGATGTTTGAGGCCTACCGGGATCGCCGGGTGTTTAAGCCCTGGACCGACGAGGTGTTCACCGATTACATCGATGGCGCAACCCGTCCCTTGGGAGACGGCCGGGTGGAATTGAAGTGCAATCCTGTCGTTGAAGAGAATTTCTACGCCAACCGCAGGCATTTGGATACTGCAAAGGTGCTGGTGGGTCTGGGCGGAGAATACGTGTTGTTGGTCGGCGCTTACGACGGGGCCCAGACGCCCCAGGACGCCGCCGTGCAGCACCTGGCCCGGGAGTCAAAAGGGTTCACGGTGAAAGAACTGGGCGCAGGCTCCCACTTCGTGCCCATGGAGCACCCCGCATTGGTGTTGAAGGCGATCAGGGATTTTATAGATTAGCTATTATTAGACTTAGGCAAGCGAATGGTTCCACGGGTCCGATTCTATCGAGACTCTCGACCTCGGTCGGAGTTCACCACGAACGTAGCTGGACATATTTCCCGCTCGTCCTGAGCCTGTCGAAGGATCAATCCGTAGGTTAAGAAGGCTGTCGAGGCGAACTAAGGTACAGCAGACCGCGAACTCGATCCTACCTATAAATAAGGGGTAAGCAAATTGGCCGACGAACAAGGCGGGTTCAGCCCACAGACCATCATCGATCACCTGAAAGCCAACAACGTCACCCACGTGGTCTGGCTGCCCGATAGCGAGACCAACTTCCTATACGTGTTGCTTCAACAAGAACCCACGCTGGAACTCGTGACGGTCAGCCGGGAAGGCCAAGCGTTCTCCATCGCCTCCGGCCTGTCGGTGGGAGGGGCCAAGCCGGTTATTTTGATCCAGAACACGGGCCTGATGGAGTCGGGGGATTCCATGCGCGGCTGGTGCATGGGCATGAACATCCCCGTGGTATTGATGGTGGGTTACCGGGGTTGGACCCGGCACGGCGTTGATACCGACACTGCCGCCACCTACACCGAGCACTTCCTCCATGCCTTTGGTATCAAGTATTACCTGGTGGAGAGCGACGCCGACGCCGACCGCATCCAGGTGGCCTTCGAGCGGTCGGAGCGGACCAAGCAGCCGGTAGCAGTTTTGATCGGCGACGAATTCCACGGTTTCGTCCAGCGATAACCAGGCGAACGGGCAACCAATCTTCAGATATAAAGATGTAGAGGACTGATGTTCCAGACAGCAGATATGTTCAAGGCCTTCGCACCCTACCGGGGCAACGCCGTGGTGATTCCGGGCCGTGGCGGCCGCCATTGGATCAACCTCAGCGATAAGCCCGACCGGGATGTCCCCCTGGGCGACCCGGCCATGGGCGGCCACGCGTCATTCGCCTTCGGCCTGGCCATGTCCCGGCCCGACGAGAAGATAATCCTGTTCGATTCGGAAGGCGACATCCTGATGAACCTGGGCGCGCTGACGACCATCGCCGAGAAAGACCCCAAGAACTTCTACCACTTCGTTCTCGATAACGGCGTGTACGCTACCACCGGCGGACAGCCCGTGCCCAACGCCGAGAACGTCCAGTACGACGTGATCGCCAAGGGATGCGGTTACCCCTCCACCTACTCCTTCGACAACCTGGAAGACTTCACCAACAACATCGAAGAGATCTTCAGCAAACCCGGCCCGGTCTTCGTGACCATGAAGGTCGCCCCGGAGGTTGAGAACACCCCCATCAACCAACGCGTCCGCTGGCAGAAGAAGACCCGTGATCAGACCATAGCCGACCTGCAGAAGGACCTGGGACCCCGGAAGGCCTAGCTTGTTGCAACCGGGTAGCGCGGGCAATCAACCGCTGACTAGTATTCGCGTGCTGGACTTGTCCGGCGACCTTGGCGTTTATTGCGGCAAGTTGTTGGCCGATGTCGGCGCAGATGTCATAAAAGTGGAGCCACCTGGCGGCGATACCATGCGCGGGACTGGCCCGTTTCTTGAGGGTCTACAGTCCACAGAGAACAGCCTCCATTGGCGGCACTACAACACCAACAAACGCAGCATCACCCTGGATATCACATCCGATTCCGGAATCGTTCTGCTCCAGGGCTTGGCGTCAACCGCGGACGTCCTGTTGGAAACTTTTCAGCCCGGACACCTCAGTACGTTGGAACTCGGCTACGAGCACCTCAGCGAAGCCAATTCGGGGCTGGTTTACGCCTCCCTCACTCCCTTTGGCCAGACCGGGCCGTACCGCGATTACAAGGGCAGCGATCTGGTCGGGTTTGCCATGGGCGGGTACATGTACGTAACCGGGTGGCCAGAAACACCGCCCAACAAGCTGTGGGGTCTGCAGGCCTATCAGACCACCTCTAACCGGGCGTTCATCGGCATCTTCATCGCCCTTTACCACCGCCTGGCCACCGGGGAAGGCCAGCACGTGGACGTCTCCATGCAGGAGGCCGTGGCCACCACCACCGAGCACGTGAATACGGCCTACAACTACACCGGAGAGAACGCGGTACGCTGCGGGTTCCGTCACGGCGGGCAGTTCGTGGCTACCTGGCCGTGCAAGGACGGCTACGTCAGCATCACCACCAACACGGCAAAAGCGTGGGACGACCTGCGGGCCTGGATGGACCAAGACGGCATGGCCGGTGACCTGATGGATGAGCAATACAACGACCGGTTCATCCTGCGTGGCGAGCACGGCGCTCATATCGAAGACCTGGTTGAGGCCTGGACGCTGACCCATACCCGTCAGGAGATCACTGACTGGGGGCAGGCCAACCACCATCCCTGGGGCCCGGTGACCACGGCCGGCGAGCTACTCGAAAACGAACAGCTCTGGGAGCGGGGGTTTTACCAAGAGGTCGCGGCCACTTCGGAAGGAAAGAAGCTGGTCTACCCCGGCGCGCCCTACAAATTCTCGGAATCAGGTTGGCAGCTGGCATCTGAAGCGCCGAGTGTTGGCGAGCACAACTCTCAGGTCTACTGCGATGAACTGCGGCTGTCGGCGGACGAGCTTCAGGCGCTGATCAGAGCCGGTGTTGTCTAACCATGACTGATTCCAGCGCTTTGGCGCTCAAGGGGATCCGCGTCTTGGACTTCACCTGGATACATGCCGGCCCCTCGGCCACCCGGATACTGTCCGACCAGGGTGCGCAGGTCATCAAAGTAGAGTCGAATCAGGCACTCTCGGTCGTCGGCGGCCCCGCGTCCAATACGGCCCGAGGACTGGGCCAGCGTCACAACTGGAACGCGGGAAAGAGATCAATCTCGTTGAATATGAAGACCGACGCCGGCAAGGAAGTAGCCCGGCGGCTGGTGGCGGTGTCCGACGTTGTGGCCGAGAATTTCAGCGGCAGGGTCATGCCCGGCTGGGGTATGGATTTCGAAAACATCGTCAAAATACGGCCCGACATCATCATGTTGAGCATGTCGGGGTTCGGCCGCACCGGGCCATGGAAAGACCGGGTCAGTTACGGCCAGACGCTACAGGCCATGTCCGGGTTTACCGACCTGACCGGCTTCCCCGACACCAGGCCCAGCGGCCCGGCCAGCGCCTACAGCGACGCCGTTGGCGGCATGACCGGCGCCCAGGCAGTGATGCTGGCGTTGATCCAGCGGGCGCGCACCGGAAAGGGCCAGTGGATAGATGTTTCCCAGATGGAAGCAATGTCGACTCTATTGGGGCCGTTGGCGTTGGAACTGAGCGCCAACAAAGCCGATGTCCAGCGCACCGGGAACCGGCTGGCCCACGGCGGCGGCGCGCCACACGGCGTCTATCGCTGCCAGGGCGATGACCGCTGGCTGGCCGTCACGGTCTTCACCGACGCCGAATTCTCCGCCCTAACAAAAGCCATCGGATCGCCGTCATGGGCTTCAGAAGAAAGATTTGCCACCGCCGAGTCGCGGCAGAGCAACGCCGAAGACCTGGATAAATTGCTTGAGTCTTGGACGTTGGAGCAGAACGCGGAAGAAGCGATGCACCTACTGCAAGCTGCCAGCGTTGCCGCCGGGGTGGTGCAGACTGGCAAGGACATGGCCGAGAACGACCCGCAGTTGCGTGAGCGGGGTATCTTCCAGCAGGTTCCCGATGCCGCCGGAGAATTACGGACCATCGAAATAGCGCCGTATAAGCTGTCCAAGACACCTGGAGAAGTTACCAAGGACGCCCCTGAATTCGGCGTAGACCAGGACTTTGTCCTCGGTGAGATACTTGGCGTAGACGACGAAGAATTGGCCGAGATGGCCATCGCCGGTGCCTTCGACTAGGCGTTCCGGCATTTGTAAATCCCAGACCCAGAGGCGATAATACGGCTCGATTTCTAGCCTCAGAACCAGGCAGCCCGAGCACGTTCTAGCCACGTTTCAGCCACGTTTCAGCCACGTTTCAGCCACGTTTCAGCCACGTTTCAAAGGAGAGACCATGGAGACCAGCC
>Ga0209402_10000060_pt1 | contig 127156 bp, 129 predicted proteins | sample ArcticOcean_MG_C_3_FD_187437 | JGI IMG/M metagenome (GOLD analysis project Ga0209402, IMG submission 187437) | Marine microbial communities from western Arctic Ocean - ArcticOcean_MG_CB8_126 (SPAdes) (version 2) | ecosystem: Environmental > Aquatic > Marine > Oceanic | place: Arctic Ocean...
TGTTTGTGGATCGGATGATGGCGGTGATGATTCTGTTGTAGCTACAGGAGTGCTAGAATTAGATACTTCAGATGCAGTTGCAATTCCAGAAAGAGAAAGAAGTGCTATAGACCCGGTAGCAGATTGAATGAAATGCCGCCGATGCATATAGCAGAATGTCAGTGAGGAAGCCGCATAAATGCACCGATATACAAGTGATAAACTGCACATCAACATATTTGGAAATGGGGGTTATTTTTCTTCGAATTGGGGAATAAAACTAGGACGAGAATTTGAGCCAATCCCAATATTTTTCAATCTGTTTTGATACTCAGAGGATCTAAAACGATCAGATAAACGAGAATGAATTACTAGTGTGATAATAAATAAGCTAGTGAGTATGAAACCAAGTCCAGATATTGTTGTTAAGATAGTTGCAGAAGATGCATAAAAGTTTATGAATATGGGGGAAATGAGGAGGATGAATCCAATTATAAAAAATGAAAATGAGAGTGTCTGAAGCAATTTGTTTCCAATTTGATTTGCGGGTTTATAGGTGGAAGATATCTTTGGTAAAAAATTACCGTTGAGGAGTTCAGGTACATCATAACTACTCATAGAACATAATACCACAACGTTCTCTATTTCTGTTCTAATAGATCCAATTCCACTTACCGAACCATCTGGTTCAACTAGCGCGTAACCCAAATCGTCATAAATGAGAATGTGGCCAGTACCTTCTATTGAAATTCGTTCTATCATTGCCAGAATATTTCTGCGACGAATTCTATCTTTAGTGTCTGCCTCGATTCGGTCGAGGAGATCAGTCCCGACAATGATTTTTTCAGAAGAGTGAATAAATTCACCAGGATTTGTTGACACAATGACTTTATCTTGTTCGGGGGAAAGCAAAAATTAAGTGTATTCTTTGGAAATTAAAATTTGTCGTGTGGGTGAATAAGTATGGATGATGCAACTATAGCCACTATAGTACTGATTATAGTTACTGCTAGTTTTCCATGTTATATATATGGAGCTTGGATAATTATTCGAGAAAAGACGGTGACATGGGACATATTGATGCACCATCTACGGTTTATTTTCACTGGTCTATTGCTAACTACGGTCCCCATTTTTGCATGGATGATACCTCAATCATTCTCTCGTATAGATGGTTATATTGCATTGCATACGTTCATAGGGCTTCAGGCATATGCTTTCTTGATAGTCGCCCTGACTGGAATAGTAAGGATATTTAATGCCAAAAGATCTTTGAATTTATATCAAGTTCCAGACGATTCTATATTGATAGATTCATTAGGAGAGGATATGAGTATATGGAGGAAGAGATTAAGAATGGGAGTATTTGGCTATCTGATAATCTGGATAATTGCGTGGTCCATAGGTGTAATTAGATACATCCAATTATACTAATTAAATCTAAACACCTAGAATTTTTCGTGCTTGTTCGGGGGTGGCTATATCGCGACCTAGGTTTTCGCATATATTTACAACCGTCTCAACAACTTGTTTGCAGTTTTCTATTTTTTCGTTTTTATGAGGGTATCTATATACGGTGTCTTCCATTCCAATTCGGACGACCCGGTATCCCATCATAATGGCTTCTACGGTGAGAGGGAGCCAATTTCTACCTCCAACTACACTTCCTTGAATTGTATGCTCCCGTGGCAGTGGATTTGTCTCCCACATAGAAGCCAAATATAAAGCACCCCATGGATGAGGGGTTGAAGGACCTGATGTGAAATATGCATGGTCACCGCAAGTAGTATTTACGTAGTAAGGTTTTTTCAAAATGCCAGTGTCAACGAGCCATCTTTTGATTCTAGGGTAAGCTTTGTAAGAATAAGCCATGAGTTCTGGTTTGAGGTCGTTGTCTTGGAGGAACGTGACCCAATCTTGTAATATATCAGGATTCATAACAAATGGGGCTCGTGGGTCGAGTGCATCCCCAAGTGGTGATGTAGTGACCATATCAACATAACCAGGCCCATATTCATCTAATATTTTTCCAATTGTTTGATGGAGAAGTGGCACCCCAAATGTAGCACCTTCTATATTGCTCCTAACATTAATTGTAGTTATAGGATCGTATTCTTTTTGAATTAATTTTATTGTGTTAACTATGGTCTTAGGGGATGCATCTGGAATACCATCCGCCCTCCGAACATGCAAATGGCACATGGAGGCCCCTGCTTCGATGGCGCCTATGGATTGTTCGGCGACTTCTTCTGCCACGTAAGGTTGGTTTGGGTTTAAATCACGGTTGATAAAAGATCCACAAGGTGCAACTTCAATTATTAGAGGAGTGTCTAGGGTATCTATTGGATCTGCATTATGGCCTTGGTAAGTTTTCCAGGGTGTCTTGTAGTAAGATTCATCTTTATATCCAAATTCAGGAGTAGACATATTTACTTTGAAGTTATTCGTGCTATAAGAAATGATTGGTAGATTTGTTGTGCAGATGGCGAAAAAGAGACCAAAATAGCATTTAAGGCCGTTGAAGCCAAGGAAATTGTATGGACATACCGGAAAAATTTGCAGAAATATTCCTTGGAAATGTTTTTGCAAGTATTGCCACAGTAATGAAAGATGGATCCCCCCATGTGGTGCCTGTTTGGGTTGGGTACGATGGGGAGTGTTTGATAACAGCAGGAGGTAAAGAACACCTGAGACATACGAATATGAAAAGGGATTCACGAGTTGCCCTAACAATTTCTACTCCAGATGATCCGTATGAAGTATATTTAGTAAGAGGTAATGTGATTGAAATGTTAGACTCAGGAGGGGTAGAATTCCTTGATAAAGAGGCTCAGCGGCGTTGGGGTATAGAAGAGTACCCATTTCAAAGAGAAAAGGATCGGTACCTGGTTAGAATATTGCCTAAAAGCATCATAGACACTTCATCAATTGTTCCCGGGGGAGGAAAGTAGAGATGAGGGGATACGACATGGCCCCTATATATATTTTATAATTTGAGTATTCCAGTCAATTTATTATCGACAGAATAAGTAGCCCCAGGAGGAACTGCTATTGTTGTGAATGGAGCTTCAATTATTGCAGGCCCTTTGACTACATGACCAGGCAATAACTCGGCCCAGTTGTAAATAACAGAAGATTGAAGTCCCAGGCCTGACCAGTAAACATCCCTATGGCCAGTTTCTGCGATTTGGGGATCAGACCCCAATAATAAATATTCTTCTAAAATGGGTTTCTCACGAAGTGCTGTAGCCTGTATTACAAAATTATCTATTTCAATTCCATTTTCGGGAGTGGTAGAAATTGGACTATAGGCTTCAGCGTATTCTTTATTGAAAGCTGAAGCGATTGAAAGGATATCCTTTTGCGAATTGAGTTTGAATACCGGTGATGTTACACGAGTTACATCTATTTGCCCCCCATATTTCATATCTAGATATAAATCGAAAGTTAGGTCCTTTTCGGAGAAACCCTCCCCAATAAAATCATGAATTGCTAGGTCTTTTAGACCAATTACTACCGAATTAAATTCATTGAAATCAGTATATGGTTTCAAATCTCCAGGACGCAAAAGAGAGATATGTAGTGATTGTTCATAGATATGTTTAGTATCCATCACGCTAGATCCAAATGCAGAGAATACTGAAGAATATGGAAAAATTGCAATTGTGCTTATGCCGGCATGTTTAGCAAAACCTTCTGCATGCGTAGGGCCGGCGCCACCTATTGCGAAAAGAACAAAATCACGAGGATCATATCCGCGGAGTGCAGTTTCTTTGTAGATAGTGCTGCCCATTTCTGCATCAGTTATGGAACGTACCAATTCGGCTGCACGCACAACATCTACACCAAGTGGATCAGCAACATAACGTTTTATTGCGCGTTCTGCGTACTTTTTATTGAGTGGTTTTTCGCCGCCGTAGAACCCTAATGGGTTTATATAACCTAATATTACGTCCGCGTCTGTAACTGTTGGATACCGCCCCCCTTGGTTGTAACATGCAGGGCCAGGATTGGACCCAGCACTTTCAGGGCCAACTATGATTTTATTATCTAGTTCGGGTATGACCTTTGCTATAGAACCGCCCCCCGCGCCAATTGACTGGGTCCGGAGCATAGTGCTATGAACACGCCAACGATCCACTACAGGTTCTAGATCGTAAGTTCTAGCAGAAGATCCACTTGAAATTAAAGATATGTCAAAACTAGTACCGCCCATATCGGCCACGATCACATTTTTATAACCGTATATATCGCCGAGATAAGAACTTCCGATCAGGGCTGATGCAGGACCTCCTTTGAAAGTGTCAATTGCCCCTGTTCTGAATACTTCTGCAGTCCCCCCCGTATTATGTATCATTTGTAAAGGTCGAGAGTACCCAAGTTTCCGTAGTTCATCTCCAATACCATATAATTCGTCGATCATAGATTGATGAAGATATGCGCTGAGAATGGTAGTTATAGTACGCTCATATTCTCCTCTTTTTCGACTTACTTCAGAGGATAAGAATACAGGAGCACTTCCAAGATAAGCGTCTGGATATTCTTCAGATATAATTTCTCGGACCCGTATCTCATGGGAACTATTTCGGTGAGACCAGGCCAAACATACAACAAATCCCCTTGCCCCGTTTTCAACTAGAAAACGAATCTTTTGTCGAAGATCTATTTCATCCAATGGGCGCAATATATTTCCTTGAAAATTGATTCTTTCACGCACGCCAAGTACCATATCTCGAGAAACTATAGGTTCTGGTTTGTCGGAACGAGATACATTTCTCTGTTCGTGCACAGTCATTCCATCAGTCCATTGAGATCCACGCCCAACAAAGATTATATCTTCAAGTCCATTCGTTACAAGAACCCCAAGTTTGGACCCACTTCTTTCGATTAGTTTGTTCAATGCGAACGTTGTCGAATAACGAATTGAAATTGAATCTTTGATTAAATCGCTTGGTTCTAAATCAATTTCTTGTGCGGCAGAGGTGATTGCGTTGAGAAAACCAATAGATAAGTCATGACTAGTTGTCTCTGATTTTCCTGTGGCTATTTTTCCATTTGACCTAACAAAACAGTCAGTGAAAGTCCCCCCAATATCAACGTCTATTGTCGTAGTGTAGTTCATGGTTTTATACGCAGGTTATCAGGGTTGTTTAACACCATGTCTTGGAGTTGTTTTAGATCTATTTCGATATCGTGTGTAATTGGGTGTCCAGGTGGAAGATATTCGTTTTCTATCATAGACCCACAATGAGGGCAGTAAAATTCGATAATTCTGCACCAATCAGGATCAGGAGAAAAGTTATAATCGGAATCAATTTCAGCTTGATGAACTTCCGAAGGGTCACGTTCAGATACCAAACATCCAGTTTTATAATTTAGGGAAGAATCAATTATATCCCCATTGCAAGAGCTACAAACCCACATACTAGATTCTAAATTGATATCTAGATAAGGAGTTATTTCTACAGACACCATATGCTATATTGTGGTTAGCTGTGGTTAAAAATATTAGTTAATAGTATCCGTAAGCAGTCCAGCCACCATCTATAGGTAATATTGCACCGGTAACGTCTGGGATTTTATCAGAAGATAAGAAAGCTACAGATTCTGCTATAGATCCAAGTGAGGTTAGTCTATGAGTTGGCGTACGTGCCAGTATCGAATCTAGATTTGCACCACCCCCTATTTCTCGAATTGTTTCTGCCCCTAAATTTCTGTCACTGGTTCGATCTTTTTCAACAAAATTTGGAGCTATTGCATTTACCCGGATCCCATTTTCCGCCCACTCAATTGCAAATACTTTTGTAAGCATATTGATTGCCGCTTTTGCAGTGCTGTACCCAGTCCTATAAGGGAATGCTGCGAAACCAGCATTTGACGAAATATTGACGATTGCGCCGCTACATTGTTTTATCATAGAAGGTGCAACCATTTTGGAACATAAATAAGTCCCTTGTACATGAACATCCATCACACGTTTCCATTCATCTAATGATTGGTCGACAGATGGAATTGATTTTTGAAAAATCCCTGCGTTGTTTACAAGAACGTCTATTGTCTCGCATTTGTCAAGCGTGAATTCGACCATTGAATTGACAGAAGACTCATCCCTAACATCTACTTCTGTTGCGTACGCAAGTCCAACTTCTCCCATTTCTGCGGCAGTTTCTTTGGCTTTTATCAAATCTATATCTGCAACCACCACACACCCCCCACCAGACAAAAATCTATTTGCGATTGCCTTTCCAACCCCGTTTGCTGCCCCAGTAACTATAATGTTTTTTCCAATGAAATCAGAATTGCTCATGAATAGGATGAGGCATGAATATATAATTAAGTTACGTCTACGAGGTGATTTTTATATAAAGGTTAATGAATTTGGGTTGAGCAAGAGAATTTTATTTCTAAAGCTAAAATGTGGAAACGGGGATCGGGGGAGATTTTTTAGTCCAAGATTTGGAAAATTCATCGTAATTGGTTCCGCGAATTAAACGAGAATTTAATTCTTTTTTTCTTAGAGAAATGGTCTTATCAGCATCAATAGAACCGTCCTGAATGTGTACATGATAAACATTTTTGACAGTCCATTCTGAAATAAAATTACTAGACAAGTCTAAAAGAACAGAATTGGGCTCCCGCTCTAGTGGATCTCCAAATCCCCCACCTCCTGAAGATAGAGTTATCCAAACATCTCCTGTGTTAAGAGTGCGATTACTTCTATTTATTCGTTCGAACTTGTAATCTCCAGAAAGCGGTTTTTCGATGGATAAATCCCTTACTGAAACTGGAAAATCTATGCCTTTTTCTAAGAGATCTAAAGCATTACTTCCAATGATGGAAATACCAGGTAGAGATGTGGAAGCATACCCTCCAAAAACACCATTATCGTGAGGAATTCGAGAACCTTTTCCGCGAGAAGTAACATCCACAGGACCAGATATAACTACATTTACGTTTTGGGTCCCGACACCCCCTCGATATTTTCCAAATCCATGAGCGTCGTTGAAATGACGGCGGGCTAATCCAAGGAAAATTCCATGTTCTTCGAAATCTTCTAGATTATTTGTTTTCCCCCAAGGAGAATAGAAAAATCCATGTGCATTCATACCATCTTTATCGTGACGTGCCCCCTGCCCATCAGTATTGAGAGTGAAAGAGAACCCATCCGATACTTTGGTTCCAATATTATTGATACCTTTAAAAGATCCACCTCCAGAATGTGCACTTGGTGCTGCCACTGCTCGGAATGGATCTGTTGAATAGAGAAGCCGTGTGAAAGCATCGAAGCATAGAGAGATAACAGAGCGGCCCAGATAGACACAATTGCAAACAGATTTTTCGGGGCCAGCGTTAAGTAGCGATCCGTCAGGCACTTCAAACGTGAATGGAGATAAGGTACCTGTAGATACAGGCAGATCATAGAAAACATAAGGATAGAAATAAGTTGCAAGGAATGCTGCAACCCCATGCCCATATGTATTGTAGGACCCTTCACACTCTGGTGAGGTTCCAGTGAAATCTAAATGAATTGAATCGCCTTTTTTATGGACCGCTAGCGCCACTTTTAATAGAGTTTCATTCAGACCAGTGGTGTCTACGAACGCAACGGATCGGTAGGTTCCATCGGTCCACGAAGAAATTCTAGCCCTTGCCCCGGATTCAGCAGCGTCGATCATTTTTCTGAAAAGTCCATGGAGATTTTCAGTGCCTATGTCTTCAGCTAATTCAACCACCCGTACTCGAAGTTTATCAACAGCGGTGCATCTGGCTCGAACATCGATTTCTTGCATTTGAGGGGCACGAGAAATGAAATTTACCATCATGTCCATTAAATCATCTCGGATTTCATAGTTCTCAGCTAGTTTAATAGGAGTAAGACGCATGCCTTCATCGTGCCGGGAAGTTGCTGTTTGTGGCATTCCACCAGGTTCTATTGCTCCTGTTTCGGGTTGGTGAACAGCTGCAGATGCCCAAGCAACTAGTTCTTCGCCTACAAAAATTGGCATGATAGCAGTTTGATCAGGGTTATGTAGGCCACCTACTAGGGCTTCGTTTGTGTAGAAGATGTCCCCAGGTCGGACTTTTACATTTGAACTCCCATTAATATGCAAATCGATTATGTATTTTACAGGTAGTTGCGCAATTGCAGCGTGTATATAAGTTCCGCAGCTAGCAGTTACTAAATCGCCTTTTGAATTGTGTAACCCAACTACTAGATCCCCAGATTTTAGTAATGAAGATACCCCGGTTCTTACAAATACAGTTCTTGCTTCGTCCAAGGCTACATCAAGCTTATTTGAATAAACTTCATATGTCCCCGGGCCAATTCGTTCGGAATACTTCAATTCTTCCTCTGTTGCTTCTTCGGGGCGCATCCATTCTAACATAGATTTTTGTATTGCTACATAATCTAACATGGTCGCTTTTGAACCTATGAAAACATAAAGTTTGGTTACTTAATCTTAAATAATAGATGTTTTAGATTAAAGCGCAGTGGATTTTTCTGAATCATCAAGCGCCTCATATTCGGGGCAGTTTTCTAGTTGTTCGAATCCGCACCCTAGATCTAGCCATCCAAGTTCGAATCCATGAGAAGGTTCTGTGACAACTATTTTGGCAGGGTTTTCGGGATCGTCGTTGAAATGTTGGAGTTGACACCCTTCAGGGGATAATGGTATTGCCATATAATCTTCGGATTCCCATTCAAGTCGTTTTGGTCCATCTGGGTACCGTGCTCCAGATATTATTGAGTGCCCTTTTCCACTTAAAATGTAGTGTACTTGGCCGCCCTGACGATGTTGTTTTCCGCTTCGGCTTCCAGGGGGAATTTCCTGTATGTAGAACGTTAATGATCTCATGGACCGATCCTCCATTGCGGGGTGTAAATACCATTTCATTTTCCCTTGTGGATTAATTTCCCATTCAAGATCGTCTCCTTTGACAACTGCCCAGTGTCCTGCTTTTTGGGCTTGGGCAACCATTTTGCGATAATTGTTTCTTAGAACGATTAAATCATCATATCTCGTTTTAGTGGTTTCAGGAGGAGTATAGTCCGCCCAGTCTGCATAGTCAAAATCCAAAAATAAGTCATAATGGTCATCGTACTTTTCGAAGTCCTCGGCTGCCATCATGTGAGAATGTTTTTCCTGCCATTCTTTATAAACTTCATTTTGAGTGAGTTCAGCACCAAGTTCTTCTAAGTAGGGAACGTGGATGAATGCTATCCATTCTGCGGGGTCGTCTGGGCCCCTCATGTTGAAATGTTGATGTTCGATTCCGCCTGGTTTGATGGGTAAAATAATTAGATCTTCGGGACCCCAAGGGTGTCTAACATCATCGACCAAGGTTTCCCCAGAGCCCTTTAGCCCAAGTATTACTAGACTGCCTTGGTGTGTATGACGGCCATTTCTATCTTCGATGGTTTTTCTAAAAACTAGTCGGTCTGGAAGGACTGCGTCCGGTTTGAGGGGGGTAGAATAATATTTGGACCGTCCATTTCTACCAACTTGCCAAGGGACATCTGAAGATTTGGTAACGTGAGGGAGTTCAGAGCGGTCACGAATTATTTTTAAATATTCAAGAAAATTTTCATAGAACCCAGCTGGCTCGGGTTCTTGTGCACGGGCATGGGTTCTCTCTTTTTGGTCTGCCATATGATAGGCAGTAGTACTCGGTACGTTATAAAGTAGTACACGGCACATGTTATAATGGGGAAAATATGCACCTTTTGGTGTTTAGGTTAGATTAGGAAAGTCTATATTCCAGATATTAGAATTTCTTATTATGGCAATCATACTACAGGTGGAAACTACAAGTCACCAACATGGAATTGGTGGAATAGTATCTATCGACCCACTAGTAATGGAGCAGGAAAAAATTGAAGTTGGAGATACAATAATTGTTAAAACACCTAGTGAAAAAATAGCACTAGCCCACATTGGAGAACCTAAAGAAGGAGATAGAGGGAAAGGGTATATAAGACTGGATAGAGGGATAAGAGGAGCAATTAAAACCACTATTGGTTCAATGGTCGAGATAGAAAAAACCCAGGTCGAGGTTACAGAATCAGTTAAGTTTGCGCCGTTATCAGATGTTTCTGGAGTTGAAGCGGGACAATTAGCAGAATATATAAAAGAGAGTTTTATCGGAAGAGGAAGATTGGTTAATGAAGGTGTTATTGAATATATAGCACTTCCAGGGAAGGGTTCTGCGACCGCGTTTAAAATTTTAGAATCGCAACCAAAAAGTGGGATTATTGGAGAAGAAACTAACGTAGAAGTAGAATATGCGTTCGACACGTGGGGAACTACAAGGGAAGCCACATTTGAAGATGTTGGAGGACTAGGTGAAGAGCTACAACATATAAGAGAACTAATTGAGTACCCGATAAAATTTCCAGATGTATATCAAGAGATTGGGATAAATCCTGCCAGAGGTGTGCTTTTATTTGGCCCCCCAGGGACAGGGAAAACTTTGATGACTAGAGCCATATCCAATGAGCTAGATGCTAATTTTCACTATATAAATGGGCCTAGTATTATCAGCTCGGGGTACGGAGAATCAGAGGGGAAGTTAAGAAGTATATTTGAAGCTGCGAACCATTCTCTGCCCTCCATAGTGCTGATTGATGAAATTGATGCCATTGCACCGAATAGAGATGATACAGGATCATTTACTGATTTGCGCATAACTACTCAATTGCTTGAACTCATGGATGGTTTGCAGTCAGTTCAGGGAGTTATGGTTGTTGCAACAACCAATCGGATAGATGCCATAGAACCTGCATTGAGACGTCCAGGACGGTTTGACAGGGAATTGTATATAGGCCCACCCAATGAAATCGCACGTAGAGAAATATTAGGAATACATACACGGGGGATGTTGCTAGAAGAGAATTTCTCAGAGGCAATTCCGGGGCTTGCCCAGAGAATGAATGGATATACAGGCGCAGACATAAGAGAGTTGGCTCGTGAGGCAGGAGTTAATGCATTGAGGAGACAGTTCCCATCAGAAGGCCCAGCAAATAGAGAAGATCTGTCTCTTTCAGATTTGGTCATTAAAGTTTCCGATTTTGAATATGCACTAAAAACTGTTCAGCCTTCGGTGTTAAGAGGTCCACTTTCAAGAGATTCAAAGATGTCTATGGAGAACATAGGAGGGTTAAAAGATGCTAAGATTCGATTGAATGAATTAATAAAAGCACCTCAGGAAAATGCAGACGTATTTGCTAAAATGGGGATAGAAACACCACCTGGAATTTTGATAGTTGGCCCCCCTGGAACTGGGAAAACAGTACTAGCCCAAGCTGCAGGAAATGACCTTGGATCAACATTCTTGCAAGTTGAATCATCGGACATATTTAGTGAATGGGTAGGTAGGTCTGAAAAGGCAATAAAAGAAACATTTCTCATAGCCAAAAGAGCAGCGCCTTCTGTGATCCTTATAGACAATATTGATGCCATGGCCCGTCGTGTTGGAGAAGGTGGTGGGGAATCAGTTAATACACGAGTTATAAACCAACTTCTCACGGAAATTGATGGTTTAAAAGAGCATGATGTGAAGGTCATTGGAACAACGGATAGAATTGAAGATATTGATGAGTCTTTGTTGTCCCCAAGTAGGTTTGGAGAAGTGATATACTTAACAGCGCTCGATGCAGCAGATAGGAAAGAAATTTTAGAAATACATTTGAAAGAGATAGAAATAAAAATAACTTCTGAAGAAATGTCAGCAATTGCAGACCAAACCGAAGGCTGGTCAGGTGGTAGATTGGCTGCATTATGCGAGGAGGCCAAACTTTCAGCAATAAGAGAGAAAAATTATAAAGAAGTTGTTACAGTGGAAAATAAACATTTACAGAGTGCATTGGAAAAATTAAACAAAACGTAAGATGGATGCCTCCTAATTCCACCTAATTAGTACCAGGCAAAAAAGGTTCAAATTCCTGCACTTTTTTATTAGATTCAGGAGCCACATCTTCTGGTTTTAAATCCTCGTTATTTATTGAGTGCCACTGTTTTGATAGACCTTTGTATGGAACTACAAGATTGTATTCCGAAGATGCTCGACGTGGCATGTTGGTTGGTAATCTTCACCCCAAGAGATTAAAATAAAACCCCCAAAAATGAAATATGCCTTAAAGTATATATTCGGAGGGGCGGATGGGTTTTATACCGCAAACTGGTGTGACGTCTTTGACAAGCCCGTGAACGGTGGGGGGGAAGTGATTAGATAACAACTGATTTTTCTGAATCATCAAGCGCTTCGTATTCTGGGCAGTTTTCTAGTTGCTCGAATCCACTCCCTAGGTCAAATCCTAGAGACAGATATCGTGTTGATTCAGATACTATGAATATGGCAGGTTTATCGGGGTTTTTATTGAAATGTTGTATCGCCGAACCTTCTGGAACCACAGGTATCCCTAAATAATCTTTTTTCTCCCAGTCGAAGCGTTTGGTCCCTTCGTACCGAGGACCAGAAACTTCAGTGTAGCCTTCGCCTTCCAAAATAAAGTGTACTTGGCCACCTTGGCGATGTTGTTTTCCGCTTCGGCTTCCAGGAGGAATTTCTTGAACTGCAAACATGGAAGAGATTACAGATCGATCCTCCATTGCGGGGTGTAAATACCATTTCATTTTTCCTTGAGGATTGATTTCCCACTCTAGATCTTTTCCTCTGACTAGAGCCCAATTTCCTGCTTTTCTTGCTTTTGCCACCATTTTGCGATAGCTGTCTCGTTGAACTATGCTAGCGTCATAATATGTTTTAACAGAATCTGAAGATGGAGGTTCATAATCAAGCCAATTATCGAAATCAAAACTTCCAAAAAGATCACTTACTTGATCATACTCATCTTTGTAATCCTCGAAATCGTCTGCTGCCATCATGTGGGCATGTTTTTCTTGCCATTCTTTATAGGTTTCATTCTGAGTTAACTGCGCTCCCAGAAGCTCTAAGAATGGGATGTCCACCATTGCAAGCCACTCCGCGGGGTCGTCTGGACCCCTCATGTTGAAATGCTGGTGCTCTACACCCCCGGGTTTTACGGGTAAAATTAGAAGGTCACCTTCTCCCCAAGGTACACGTTCATTATCGACTAACGATTCGCCCTCGCCATACAGTCCGAAAATTATTAACCCTCCTTGGTGTGTGTGCCTACCGTTTTTGTCACGAATAGTTTTTCTAAAAACATACCAGTCGGGCAACACGGTATTCATAAAGGGGGTAGAATAATATTTTGAAGTTCCATTTCTACCTATTTGCCAGGGCACATCTGTTGATTTGGTTACATGTGGCAAATGCACTCTGTCCCGGGCAGATTTGAAATACTCTAATAATTGTTCATAATTACCCACTGGCTCGGGTTCTTCAGATCTATTATGCGTACGTTCTTTTTGAGAAACCATCGATACAATTAGTTCTTTTTTTGCATATAAGGAGCTGCCGATATATCAACCTGTAAAGAATGAGTACACAGGTTAAGTTTCGTTTCTATTGAGATCGACAATGGTTTAGTTGTTGTTTGGAGTGAGGTCTGTATAACGACTAAATAGAAACAAGATAGGAAGAATGCTAAGAAGTGTCAATACTGCCAATATTTGGAAACCAAAACGAAGCCCAAGCGTGTCCCCAATATAGCCGATAATAATAGGAGAAAATGAAGAAAAAATGAAAATTCCAGTCCACACATATCCAAATGTCCTTCCTTCACGTTCAGGGGGCGTGATGTTACTGAGTAACGAGTCGCGTGCTGGACTAATTCCCCAAAAACTAATTCCCATTGCACCCAATACTATGAAGAGTAAAATGGGGCTTAAAGAAAGTGCAGAGAATAGCAATATGAATAGCCCAGATACTATGACAAAGACAGTTATTACTTTTCTGGCGTCATATCGATCGACAAGCTCCCCAGTTATAAGTTGTGCAACCCCCCCAATAAATAAAAGAGATGCTAGATAGAAACTCGCTGTTGATTCTGGTGTGATGAGAAGAGAGCCTATCTGTAATGTATACGCATACTCTCGGATTATAAATTCTGGCAGAAATGCTAGTACACCTGTAGCTACAAAAGAATATGTTGCAAAGAATATGAATACTGACAGAAGAGGGTAGAGGTATTTTTTTCGAGGGGGGAGAGGTATAGCAGATGAAGTTTTTGAGTTGGCAGAGGTTGTAGTAGGCAAGGCAGTTGGAGGGGATGTGTCATAATTTCCGAGTGCTATGTATAAAATAATTGCATACGTAACTCCAATAATTCCTAGAAATAACAATATATCAGTCCAAACGAAAAAAAGGAAAAAAATCCCTAGAATGGCAGGACCTATTGCGTCCCCAAGTTTTGAAGCACTTCCCCACATACCAAAAAATTTACCTTTTACTTCTGCCCGGACATTGCTAGATATGATGGGATAGCCAGTTGGGTGGACTACGCTCATGCCAATTCCATTGACGAATAGGGCGAACGACATGAAAATGAATTTGATAGGGAATGCTTCTCCAAAAAAATAAATAATAGATTCATCGAATGCCGGTGTGAAAAGAAGAAGTGCATAGCCTATTCCCGCCAAAGCAATTCCACAGGGCAAAAACAAACGCCTATCGTACTTATCTGAGATTATGCCAGCAGGAGTTTGACCGAGTGCAGATCCAATATATTGACTAGTGATTAGAAGTCCTAATTTCCACAGAGGCAGACCTGTTTGTATAGCTAAAAGTGGAATTAAAGGGGGTAAAAGCCTTAGAAAAAAATGTTGCATTCCGTGAGCAGAACTAATCAATAATGCGAATTTTAGTTCTTTTGAAGTTAGTTTTGGCATTGGGAATATTTTATTTATAAGATGCTTGTTAATATTTGAGGGTTGATGGCATAACCTAATCCATATTGATTGTTATGGTGTTGGAAGAGAGGGGAAAGATTTACTCTTAGAACAATTATATATAAGCAATATGGAAATATTGGTAACTGGTGGATCGGGGGCAATTGGTTCATTTGTGGTTGAAGAATTGGTCGATAGAGGGCACGAGGTAGTAGTTTTTGATAGAGATGACCCTAAGAATAAAGAGATTTCATTCATTAAAGGAGATATATTAGACCAAAATGAAGTTGGAGAAATTGTATCCGAGGTGGATTCAGTGATACATATGGCAGCCATACTCCCGCCAGAATGCGAGAGGGATCCATTTTTAGCTGAAAAGGTTAACGTGGGAGGTACACTTAATGTGTTAGATGCTGCAGGGGATGCAGGAACTCGTGTTGTTTGTCTTTCATCTAAAGGTGCTTTGGGCCCTATGACAGGTGCATATGCACACCCAAGATATGAAGCAGTAAGCGAGAGTCATCAAAAGGATCCAGTAAATGTATATGGTGCTACGAAAATGGCAGTGGAACATTATTGTTACGCTTACTCCAAAAATAGAGGGACAGATGTCAGTGTTGTTCGACTTGCGTCGACTTGGGGCCCTGGGAAGGGCCCTCGGCACGGAGAATTGGATTTAATTTCACAGATGATAGAAGGAATTTCCAGAGGCGATCCCATTCATGTCGTTGGAGGAGATCAGGGGAATGATTTGGTATACTATGCAGATATAGCACAGGGGCTTGCTAAACTATCAGAGTCCAAAAACCTCCCTCATTTAACATATCACATCGGATCTGGAAAAGTGGTTAAGCTTAAGGAGTTTAGAGAAGTATTGTTAGAATTATTTCCAGAATCAGAAGTGAAGATAGAAGGAGGGTTAAATTACTTCAAAAAGATTGAACCCACGTACTGTTTAATGGATATATCAAGAGCGAGACAAGATATAGGTTATGAACCTAAATATGACATTGAGAAAGGAGTTAAAGACTATGTTTCTCGGATTGGAATTGATATTTAAATATCAGTGTAGATATACACCAGCAGGCCAAAACTAAATTGAATTATGGGATTGGATATGAAAGATGAGGTAGCAATTATAATGGCCTCCAGCAGTGGACTCGGATTGGGAGCTGCAACTGCCCTTGCCATGGAAGGAGTTAATGTTGTGATAAATGGAAGGGATAAAAATAGATTGGAATCTGCTAAAAATAAAATAGAAAAAGTTTCTAGAGGAGAAGTTATATGTTGCCAAGCCAACATATCTGAAAAAGAAACTGCAGTTAAATTAGTAGAAACTGCCATAGAAAATTTTGGAAGGGTGGATCATCTTGTGACTAATTCTGGACCGCCACCTTGCCTTCGGTTTGGGCAATCGAATGATGAAGATTGGTATAACGCATTTGATTCATTGTTTATGGGAATTGTTAGAGTCATCAAGGAGGTTGAACCATATTTGAGAAAATCTGAAAATGGAACTATAGTGACCATTACATCTAGAATTGTGAAAGAACCCACCCCCGCAAATATTTTATCTAGTTCGATTAGGATGGCTGTTGTGGGATTGGGAAAATCTCTAGCACAAGAATTTGCCCCGCAGATCAGGGTTAATACAGTTCTTCCTGGAAAATTTGACACACCTAGGGTGGTAGATGATTCGCGTGACGTGGCTAGGAAAATTCCCAATAGTGAGTTCAAAGTTGAAGGAATACCAATGGGAAGAATTGGAGATCCAATTGAGCTTGGAAATGCTGTTGCGTTTCTTTGTTCAAGTAAATCTAGTTTTATAAATGGGGCTGCGTTACAAGTTGATGGTGGGACTATCAAAGGGGCTTTTTGATAGCATGGGGAAATTGACGTGGAATTGAAATTTGGGCTGACGTTACCGCATTTTGGAAATGTTGCATCTAGAGAAAATATATTGAAAATAGCTAAGAATGCAGAAGAGTTGGGATTTGATTCTGTATGGGCACGAGATCATTTGGTGTATCACCCGCATGGGCTAGAGGATTCGGATAGGAGTTTTATAGAAACTTTTGTCACATTGGCCGCGGTTGGGACTGTTACAGATCTAACCCTAGGAACTTCGGTTGCATTCCCACACAGGCATCCTTTGAATTTGGCCCAGTTATATGCTAGCCTAGAGTTTATGTCAAGGGGAAATGTTATTGCCGGGATCGGGTTGGGCGGTTGGAAAGAAGAGTATGATATTGCAGAAATTTCAGTTGAAAGACGAGAAGATCTTTTTAAAGAGAATGTTGAGATAATGAAACAAAGTTGGATGGGTGGTGGGAAATATGGGGGAGATTTTTATTCGTTCGAGGATGCTTTTCAGTACCCATTGCCAGCAGATATCCCTGTATGGGGCGGGGGTTCTGCACCAATTGCTGTAAAGCGTGCATGGAATTATTGCGATGGGTGGCTTCCTGGAAGAATTAATATGCCAAGTTTCAGACAAGGTGTGAAATCTCTTAAGAAGTGGTCAAATGAAGAAGGTAAACAAATGCCCACCATAGGTGCCATCCCAATAACCAGTATTGGAAGGGATAGAGATCTAGCGATTGAAAAAGTGAATTTAAAAGGACTAATAAAAGCTGCTAAACCATTCTGGATGAAGCCAGAATCAGGAGGTTTTAAAACTGTGAATGATTTGGAAGGAGTTCTGATGGCAGGTGGGCCAGAAGATATTGTAAGAGAGGTGGAAAAATTTAAAAATGCAGGGGTAAATCACTTGGTATTTGATATGAGACAGCGATTTGATGATATGGAAGAATGTATGGAAATTATTGCAGATGAAGTGATGCCCGAATTCCATAAATAAATAATATTTTGCGTTATAAGTGAAAACGGAGAATGCCGAATTATAGAATAAATAGAGGATATAAGTTTAGTTACAGATATTAGTTTAAGAAAAAATTGAGCTGGTTAAGCTCTATCTCAGAAGTGCTTCTCGAAGAGCGGCAGGAATGCCCCTGGATCTGCAATATATGTCTTTCCGCCGTATACAGGATTATTGTATGCGTATGGTAAGATTTTCTGAGTTGCAGGGATGAACGCAGAGAAGTCTGCGTGTGCTGCAGCTGATGGCGCGTGGGCCGGTGTACGGCCTGTATCAGCAACCTTCTCCTGACCTAATTCAGACATGAACCATGCACAGAAAGCCATTGCAGACGAAGGGTGTTGTGCACCATTTGTTAGGTGGAGTGGGACCATAGAGGACAATGCTGGGTCTATCCACTGTATTGCGAGTGGGATGGATTGACCTTCTGCAGTTTGCCCAACTAGATCGTTAATGTATGTACATGTTAGGGCCTTTTCTCCAGACACACAAACATTATATGCACCAGTGTTTCCAGTTGTGAATTGTGGTTTGTTTGCCATTAAGTCCGCTGCCCAGGTTGTGAATTTAGCCTCGCCCCAGAGTCCCCATAATGTTGCGAATAGAGATCCAATAGAGGAAAGTTGACGTGGGTCTTGCATAACGAATCCATTCTGACCAGTTAAAGAGGCATCTGTCCAGCCCTCATATGATGTTGGAACATCTCCTTTAGACATTAGGTCTGTGTTGTAGTGTACGGCGTATGGAAGTCCATATCCAGGTAGCTCATAACGAGGAGCGCCTGGAGATTTCCAAGAACCTTCTGCATAGCCTAGATCATTGGCTACTTGTTTTAGCCAATGATCATTTTCAAGTCTGACATAGACATTTGTCTTTGCTACTGAACGAGCAGTTGGTAAAGAATAGAGAGATACATCAGAACTAACGATGTTGGCTTTATATTCAGAAACGAGTTTTGACGCGATTTCTGAAGAACCGCCACCCCATGGTTTCAATGTTACACCAGGGACTGCTTCTTCAAATCCAGGTTTGATTGGATCTAGCATGTCCGGTTCGTCCATTGCACCGTAGAGATAACATTCGCCCTCTGCTTGGGCTGCAGTTACTACTGCTGATGGGATCGTAATAGATCCTACTTTGAGTCCTGCAGACGCTGCTGGTTGTCGCTCTGCACGGCCGGCAGATGCAGATGAACTACCACCTTTAACAACGTTACTAGAGACTGATGTCCCGGACTTTTCGCGATTTGCAGAGGCAGAATCCCCCCCGCTTGACGCACAGCCTGCAATGCCAGCTACACCGGCACCTATGGCTGAGACTTTTAAAAATTGTCGTCGATTATATTGTTCTTTCATAATTTAAATTATTCCAGGTATACGTTACATTTCTGACAGAAATGAGCAACCTGAATTCAATCAAGAAGTCAGGTGTATTAAATTTTGCTATCGGGTGTGCATCCATGTCATGGGTGAATTCAAGAGTGTTTTTACAGGTTCTTTTGCGTCCGCATGTTACTGTTTTTTTGAGATTGCCACCCTCTAGATTCGGATTTTTTTGGGCCCGATTTGGAAATTTGTGAGTTTCTAGTGATATCGGACAAAGATTCTTTAAAACGAGTTCCGAGTTCTATTGAACAATCAGATAAAGGTTCTGCAACACATAGCAATACATATCCTATATTCAAATGTTCTTTTCGGAGTACTCTAGGAGGAGATGTGTGGATTATCTGTCCAGAAATTAAATGCCCGGTGCAAGATGCACAAGACCCCCAGGTGCATTCGGATGAAACCGCACATCCTGAAGAAATAGCTGCTTCAAGTATAGTTTGCCCAAAAGAAACTTTTACTATGTCTACATTGCCTTCGTGGTGGATCAAACGCACAGTATGAGATTTGGTAGACATAGTTCTTGAAAGCTGAATTATTTGATGAGAAAATGGAGAAGTTACTAGGTATTAAACCAAGCGTTAGAACGATAGAAGTAGATACTAAGCAATACAAACAACTAACCTATGACATTGTATGATATCGTTAGACCTATTTTTTTCAAACTGCCCCCAGAAATTGCACATGGGGCGGGGAAAGAAATTCTACGAATGAGTGGTTCGAATAGGTTGATTGGTAACAAAATTCGATCATATTACCAGTTTGAACACCCTATGCTTGAGATTAAATGTATGGATATGGAATTTTCTAACCCGATTGGGATTGCTGCAGGATTCGATAAAAATGGAGAAGTTACTAGAAGTATTATAGACATAGGGTTTGGTTTTGCAGAGATAGGAACCGTCACCCCAGAAGCACAAATTGGAGAATCTAAGCCCCGTCTTTTTAGATTGCCTATAGATGAAGGAATGATCAATAGACTTGCGTTTAATGGAGAGGGGGCAGACGTAGTTAAGGAAAGAATGGCGTTATTGAGAGATGTTTCTGCACCAATATCTGTAAATATAGGTAAAATGAACCATTCTGGACCTGAAGAAGCCATAAAAGATTATGTAGATGTGTTTGAGAAATTATATGAATTCCCAGATTATTTTGTGGTCAATGTTTCGTGTCCTAATACGCCAGATGTATATGATGAATCCAGCCCGGAACATCTTTCGGAGATTTTTGGGGCTCTGCAGGAAAGAAATCGAGAGAGTAAACCCATAGCTGTTAAAATTGGACCAGATTATAACTCTAAAGAGAAAATAGATAGTTTATCAAAATCAATTGAAGTTGCAGAAGATTTTGGAATAAGTGGCATTGTGGCGACTAATACTACTACTGACCACTCGGGGTTGAGTTCAAAGGATGGGGATGAGTGGGGCGGAGTAAGTGGGAGGCCACTAGAAAAAAAAGCTACAGAAACTGTCGAGAGATTATATGGGTTGACAGATTTGCCAATAATTGGTGTTGGTGGAGTGGATTCTGCAGAAACTGCTTACAGAAAAATTCAGCATGGCGCATCTCTTGTTCAAGTTTACACAGGTTTTGTGTACAAGGGCCCATCTCTTGCCCGGCAAATAAAGACTGGGTTGGTAGAATTATTAGAAAGAGATGGATATTCCAATATAGAAGAAGCAATTGGTGTCGAATGTAAAGAATTATAGAATATTTATTATTTTTAAAATGGAAATAATTAAAGTTTGAGGTTTTTCAAACGCTTTTCCTTATATTTTTTGTCATATATTCCAACTAGATCTCCACCTTTAAGAATGCCAAAAAGTGTCAATAAAAATCCACCTATGGCGATGACAATATGGTATTTTGGTTCTGAGAGTCCCATTATAAGAATGGTGGATAAGAATATTAGCCCCCCGGGTGTCAAAAGTAAAAATAAACGTATCTTGTAATGGTGAGACTCATTTAATTCCCACGTAAAATCTAGATCAGGAGAATCATCTGTTTTTTCGGAGATCTTACCCCCTTGTAGCGTCTGGTTTTGTGGAATTTCTAAACGAGGCATGGAGAATAAATAATGTGTTTTTTCTTATGAGGATATTGTTCTTGCAACCACTCTTGCGGGTGCGGCTTCGTAGCGAGGTATTAGGAGTGGCAAGCAGAAGATTTCAATAGTATCGTGAACGACTATATTGCCGATATTACATATATTTTCAACTATCGGTATTTCTGCATTTAACAATGTCACGTGAACTGGGCGGGAGGGATCTTTAACATGGTATTTTGATGCATCTACAGATTCAGTTACGAAATCTACAACGACGAGAGATACTTGTTTGTCTACCAACCAAGTTGCAGCATCTGGTGAGAGACTAGAAGATTCTACATAAACCCCGTCGGGGTAGTTCCCATTTTCTAATTGTTTATCTATGTCACCAGTCAATAATACTACTCGGTCACCGGGAGAAATCCCAGGGTCACATTCTTCGAGTATTTCTGAAGTGATGAGTTTACTTGCGTAAGCCCTCATATCGAAGACCCGTGCAATTCCACAGAAAATACTTACATCTATTTGGTCTATGGTTTTACCACCAGGAGAGTAGTGGATAGGAGCATCTATGTGAGTTCCAGTGTGTACATAAGTTGAGAACGCCCGAACTTCTCCAGCGAAGTTTGTTAGCTCCCCGGGAGAAGTTTGTATAGCTTCAAATCCAATTCTCTGTGCTGGCCGGATAGTACCTTCGTCAAGTGGTAACGTTAAATCGTACATACAGGTAGTAATGAGGGAGCTATGTAAAAATAGTAGGATTCTAGTCGAAAGGTGTTAGTATCCGCTCACGTTTCCTCAAATATATGAACAGGGATGGGCACATGTTAGATGGAATCAAGGTCATTGATTTAACCACATTCGTGACAGGGGGGTTTGCAAGTTTGATGTTAGGCTACCAGGGCGCGGAGATAATAAAAGTTGAAAAACCACATATAGGAGATGATAACAGGCACTCGGGGCCGCCATTTATACAGCCGAAGGAAGGAGAAGGCCCAGGAATAACTGCTTCGGAGAGAGGGGAGTCACCTTATTTTTGGACTGTCAATTATGGTAAAAAGAGTATTGAGATAGATTTAAAATCAGAAGCAGGTGTGGAACTTATATATAGATTGTGCGGCGATGCAGATATTTTTGTCCAGAATTTTCGCCCAGGTACAGCTGAAAGGTTAAGAGTAGGTTATGATGAGATTAAAAAACACAATCCAGATATAATATATTGTTCAATATCGGCATTCGGAGAGAGTGGGCCATGGTCGAGTAGGCCTGGTTATGACCTCCTCATACAGGGCACTGGGGGGATAATGGATGTGACAGGAGAAGAAGGGGGATGCCCGACTAAAGTGGGATTGCCACAGACAGACCTTATCACGGGCATGTGGGCTGCATTTGGAATTGTTTGTGCGTTAAATCGTCGAAAAGAAACAGGAGAGGGGGAATTTATAGAATTGAGTATGCATGATTCGGCATTGCCATGGTTAACTAAACAAGCGGCGAAAGTATTTTCAGGAGGAATTCCCAAACGCATGGGAAGTAAAGATCCGGTTTTGGCACCATACCAAGCATATCCGACTAAAAATGGATATATAAATATCGCCTGTGCAAACCAGAAATTGTGGAGAGGTTTGTGTGATGCCATTGATCACTTAGAGCTTGTAGAAGATACTAGATTTCAACAGAATGCAGACCGTGTTGAAAATATGGAAGTTCTAGAAGAAATACTGTCCTCGATTTTTAAAATGAAATCTACAGAAGAATGGATTGAGTTGTTAGCAGAGGAAAAACAATTGCCAGTTGGCCCGGTTTTGTCAGTTGAAGAGGCACTATATAATGAACAGACAAGAGCAAGGGGAATGATATCTGAAATGGTACATCCAAGATATGGAAAAATTCCAGTTATCAATCATCCTTTAAATTATAAAAATGGGAAAAGTGGTTTTGCTTCACCTCCGCCTTTGCTTGGGGAGCACACATACGAGATACTTCTTGGGTTAGGATATACAGCAAAAGAAATAGAGGAATTTGAAGATAATGGAGCAATTCCCAAAAGATGAGATAAAATTTTAAATTAGTTTTTCGCGCCACTGGTCAGGGATGTTGGTGGGGATGCCATCGCCATCTAGAAGAACTTGAACAGTTCTAGCAGTGGCAATTTTGTTTGAGTTACTGTGCAAAACATAATCCAGGGTCAGACTTGAATTTCCGACGGAAGATGGGGTGATAGAAACATCAACTGTATCACCTAGTTTTAGAGATTTTATATAGTCTATTTCAATATGAACTATGACAGTATTCGCGTCACCCAAAGATATGTTGAGTAAACTATTGAAATAATCTATTCGTGCTTGTTCTAAATAAGTAGCATATACTGCGTTATTTACGTGGCCCATTATGTCTAGATCTCTGAAACGGATATCGTAGTGAGAAGTGTGGTGTTTAGGTGTCATGTGAATTTATTGTTGTGATTAAAAATCCCTGAAGGGAATTACATATGGGGTTTTATGAGCATGAGTCTTCCACTAACAAGCATTAGAAGAGATAGGGAAATCATTCCAGCATCCCATCCGATCATCATTGAAGATGTTAGTTGAGAAAATAGCTGGTCAGACAGCATTAATAATCCATACAATACCATTAAGAATCCACTATCCTGGGATGAAAGATTGATTTTTTTAGAAGGGAATAGCAATAGAATTCCATGTAGAATGACTACGATTCCAAGAAAAGTTACGAGTGTTCTGATAGGCATACCTGGCACATATCCCATTAAAATAGAATATACCCCAGATACAATTGCTAAAGTGCTAGCGTAAACAGTTTCAGAAGGGAGTTTAAATAAATCCATATAGCCAGTATGTTGAGTAGGCATATGACACTTTATATTTGCAGGAATGCAAAGGAAAGTGTTTAGTCTAATAAAATGGATATTATAATAGAAATGGTAGAATATAAAGTGGAATATGAAGGCACAAATGAGGTCGTTGAAGTTTCAGACAAACACACTATATTGAGAGGGTGTCTTCGAGATGGTATTGCACAAGAATATTCTTGCCGTGTTGGAATGTGTCTGGCGTGTTGCGCAGAGATTGTTGAAGGCAAGGTTGTACAACCTGCAGCGCATGCTTTAACTAAGAATGAACGTAAAAATTATGCATTGACATGCATGGCGAGGCCATTGACAGATCTCATTATTAGAAGAGGGGTTTATCCACCTAGTGTCGAACTAGATTCCTGATAAAATATGCACGGAGCAGGATTCGAACCTGCGAACTCCTACGAGACAGCCTCCTAAGGGCTGCGCCTTTGACCTGGCTTGGCTATCCGTGCAAGATGTGAATCTTTATTGCGTTAGTCTAAGAACTTTTGTCTTTTAATCAAATAGATTCCATATTGTTATAAATTAATTATGCGAGTATAGCAAGAAGTGGTTTTTATAATATAAATGCAAAAATAGTGTGTGTACAACGCCCGAGATCATATCAAACAGTCTAAATGGATTTCAGAAATTGAACGGGTGGCAATGGAATTGAATCTAGGACAAAATACTAAAGCATATGCGATTGAGATATATTTGTCCAATATACCTGAAAATGATCGGTCAAAGCCGGCTTCTGTTGCCACAGGAATATATGTGGGCGCACTGATAGCAGGAGAAGGGAGGTCTCAGCAAGAAATTGCAGACGCAATGAATGTTTCACGATTGACCATACAATCTAGATGGAAAAATACTCTAGAAATGTCAGGTTTTAAACCGCCAACATGGTGAAATTTGGAGAAAACCACTGGCGCATAAATGCTTAAAATGAACCTATTGTTCTGCCTTTATCATCTATTTCACCGTGAAAAATACGAGTACTGGATGTGATTTTTCCATCTTCAGAGAGATGGAATGGGACAGTGATAATTTTCAAAGCCTTTAATGAATTTTTTTTACGTGAAAGGTTTATTAGAACCCCAACCGATTGTGTTTCTGGAGAAACTAAAAGCACGTCAAAATGATTGTCTATTGCAATTCCAGTGGGATGAAGTAGCTTTTTAATAGAAAATGTTCTTGAATAAATTTTAGAAAAAATTGAGAGTTCTAATGAAAGAGTTTCTATTCGGTCATCAAACTGGCGTACGGGCCTATAGGAGTGTCTAGTGTACGATGCCAGATTGTCACTTGTAAGCCCTACTGTGACATTACCTAGTTTAAATGCTTGATTGAAAATTGACCTATGTCCGTCGTGTATCGGGTCGAATGTACCTCCAAAAATTATTTTTTGGGGAGAAATCATTAGTTAGAGATTATTAAGCTCTTGCACAGATGTTCAATCCCACCTTTATTATATTGTGCACGTTGCCATGAATAATTGGGTTCGGCATCATAGATTTTAAAGAGACTGTCATTTCCAAGACGTTGACATTCTAGCTCTACCATTTCTGAAAGTGGAACGGGTGGCGAACCGGTCCAGTTGATAAATTTAGAATCGAACCCGTAACGGAGTGCACGCCATTTATTTTCAGATAAAATTTCAAGTCTGGGAGAAGTTCCAAGGCATCCATCGTCGTATTTATCAGATAAATCAGTTAATAGATGATAGACATACTCAAGTAAATGTATTACTTTTTTTGGATCTGTTTGGGCATCCATTATTCGCAACTCTACGGTCCCATTCGAGGTATGGGGACGAACGTCATGCCAAAGGGCACCCCGATCTACGATGGAGTTGGTATTTACCATTAGTTTTTCGAAGTGCAGGTATTCTTCCATGTCAGAGAACGAAGGGGGAATTCCTGTGTTAGGTAAGGATTCAAAAATGAGTGATCTTGTGGATTGAAGGCCTGTGTCAAATCCATTCCAATAAGGTGAGTTGGCAGACAAAGCTAAGAGAAGAGGCAAGTTGGGACGACATTGGTTTGACATCCACATTGCTTTGTCAGGGTCGTCGACTCCAAAGTGTATGTGCAGCCCAGCAGTAATATTTCGGTGTTGAGGATATTGAATTCTGTCTAATTGCACCCTATATCTTGGTTTGGTGACATGGTCTAAGTCCCTCCACATTGCAGATGGGTGAAGGCCTGCAGAAGAGAGTTCTAGATCATGTTTATGTGCATGATCAACCATGTTTTTTCTCATCTCATATAGGGCAGATTTTGCGCCGTTGAGATTGGATGCAACAGGGGTGCTGCATTCCACTATGAACTTAAAAAGTTCATAGCCAACTCTACCTTCGAAGTAACTTGATTGGTTAGTATCAGACATGAATTCTTCAGTGTTACTTACAGGTAATCCATTTGAATCGACAACAAAATATTCTTCCTCTATGCCTAAGGTTCCCATTGTACAGAAATTGTCAGGAGAACCTACATCCATGAAATATGATTGCATGCAGGGAGATAAAAATTAACTCATTTGATAGATTGAACCTATAGTTAAAACAGAGGTTCTGCGATGATAGCTAGGTGGTCTCTATGGTGCGAAGAAAGTTTATGGGTTTCAAGTATGTTGTAGCCAGTGGATAGCTCGTCTATTGCGTTTTTAAAGATAATTTTAGGATTTGTAGTTGCATTTTCACTTCTTGATTTGATTGTGAGAAATAGTTTTCCAGAAGCGGATAGGAATTTTTTGTTTTCTAGAGCTATTTTTACTTGCCCTCTTGCTGCAACATCTTGGACTATAAGATCTATGTTTGATTCGACCACATGGGAGTATGTTTTAGAAATCCTAGCGTCTTTCAGCAAAGGAATTATATTTTTCCGAGAGGAAGCCACATTGATGAGATCCCGCATTGGTTGTGGCGAGATTTCAACAGCATACACTATTGATGCTATGTCTGCTACGTGACTGACAGTTGTCCCATTTGCAGCCCCTAGATATAGAACCTTTGACCCAGGTTTAAGTCCAACTTCAATTCCTTGGCCTATAATATACCCTAGTTTTGACCTATGGTAATCCCAAAATCTCCACCCATCTTTAGTTGTTTCTCCATAAACAGGAGGACCATTTGTTGCTAAGTGGATAGATCCTTGAAAATTTATGTACTTGTAATTACTATAAGGAGCCATTATTTTCGACCTCTGGCGCGTATACGATCTATTTTTTCAGAGAGTTCTGAGTGTAGAGTTGGATAGATACGACCAGAATAATAATCAATTCTAGCTGCTATGGCAAGTTTTCCAGAAAATGTTCGTGATGCCGCTCCACGAAGGCTTTTTTCTGTTTTTGAAATATATTCATGCGTGTATATAACACCATGTTTAGGAGATGTTGCGTGACCTCGAAGATGTGCGAAAAGTGCATTTTCAGCCCCTATAACTTGAACAGTTCCAGAAGGTTTTTTTGCTAGTTTTTCCAAACCGCCAGCCAAAGATATCAATCTAGCTGCTAAAATTGGGCCAGCCATTTGGGTTAGATTCGGTGCTACAGATGGCATCTCTAGCTCAAGTAATTGAATGAATTTTTCGCGTTCTTTTGAAATTGAAAGTAATTGGTCATGTAAAGATATCAGATATGGATAAAAAGTATTTTCAGGATGATCTTTGGAAATGTTATTGATTGCTTCAGGCATATCTTGAGTAACTCCGGTATAGTCACCAATCCAATCTGAAAGGCGCGAACTGAGCTCATTCTCTATCCTATGGAGATCATCCACTATCCTTACTATATGCGATAATTGTTTGTCTGGAGATCTAGTTACATCAAATGCTGCATTTTGTGCTGCTTTTATTGATGATAAATTTAAATTGGAATAGTAATCATCTATTGTTATGAAATGGCCAGAATCAATAGCCATACCCGGCCAAGGTTGTGGCGAGTTACAAGAACCTTCTTGTATGGCAATTGAACCAGTAACTATGTCTTCTACTTCGAGTTCGTTGAACCATCCTTTGTTGACCATGTTTCGATTAATTTGTCCGGTAATTTAAATAATTCGAGTTATATGCGAGTGGAAAGATAAGATTAGACTAAATTCTTTGGCGAGTAAAACCATACAAGAATGGTGGTTTTAATTGACAATGAGATTGCTAGTGAAGTAATAGATAGAAACCAAGTAATAGAATCAATAGAATCTGCATTTCGACAACTGGGTTGTGGAGATGCAGCATTCATACCTAGAACTGACATAGTGTCCCCAACTAAAATTGGAGAATACTATTCATGGGGATCGATGGCGGGTGCGATATTGAACCCTCCAAGATTGGCACTTAGATTTAAATCAGATGTGATGAAGTATACTGATGTGGATGGGAAATCCATTGAAGAAAAATTCAATGTTAAGCCAGGAATATTTATGGGTGTTGTTCTTCTTTTTGATATGGTTGACGGGGCACTTTTAGCCATTATGAAGGATGGCGTGATACAACATGAAAGAGTTGGTGCTACAGCAGCTGTTGCCTGTAAATATCTATCAAATGAAAATTCATCGATACTAGGAATAATAGGATCAGGAGGCATGGCTAAAAGCTATGCCAGGAATATTTCTATAGTTAGAGAGATTGAAGAAATAAGAGTCTATTCCCCGACAAAAATAAATAGAGAATCCTTTGCTAAAGAAATGTCTGATGAGATGGGTATAGAAGTTCACCCTGTGGAAGAACCAATAAAGGTGACTTGTGGGGCAGACATAATTGCCACATGCACCTCAGCTCAACAGCCAGTATTTTCCCATAAATGGCTAGAACCTGGGATGACAGTTTTGGATGTCAGAAGTACTGAAATTGATGAAAAAACCATCCAGGCGGTAGATAAAGTTTTTTCGACGACTAATAAAAATCACTCTGTTAAGATGATCGGAGGGGGTGCGGAGGAAGAATATCAGACTAAAAGGGGTAAGCGTGGGTTTACGAGCACTAACTATACAACTTTGTCTGAAATTATTTCTAAAAAAGGAATAGGAAGAGAGAATAAAATGGAGACTATTTATTATAATAATCGTTCTTCTGGGATACAATTTGCAGCGATAGGGAATTTAGTTTTTGAATGCGCTAGAGAACAAAAGCTAGGGAATGAAATTCCAATAGAATGGTTTCAGCAATCCATAAGGAATTGACCGGTATTTTTTAGGCTGTTGAAATGAGTCGACAGTTATGGAAAAATCTTTTTGCGTAGTATATACAGACAATTTAAAAAAGGGTTTAGATATTGAGAAAAAAATCCTGAGCGAAATTAATGCAGAATTGATAGATGCAGAACTTTCAGATGAAAGTGTTGAAGAATTGATTAGAGATGCCGACGGAATTATTGTGAGCCAAATGAAATTTGACAGGGAAATAATTGAATCGCTAGAAAAATGTCGCATTATTAGTAGGACAGGAATTGGATTCGAGAATATAGACTTAGAAGCCGCTACAAAAAAAGGGATATATGTTAGTAATGTCCCGGACTATTGTATCCCAGAAGTGTCAGACCACGTTATTGGGTTGGCATTGTGTTTAGAGAGGAATATCATAGGTTTTGATAGGGTTTTAAGAAGAGAGGGATGGAAAAATTCGAGGAAACAAGGTGGGAAAATTAGAAGAATCAAGGGTCAAACTATGGGACTAGTTGCCTTTGGAAAGATACCTAAAGAAGTATGTAAAAAAGCGATTTCTATTGGGTTTAATGTTATCGTTTATGACCCATATGTTGATTCTAAAGAAATAAATGAATCTAATGCAATTGCAGTTGAAAGTCTTGATGAATTGTTGATAGAATCGGATTTGGTTTCGTTACATGTCCCATTGACTCCTGAAACTAAGGGGCTTATTGGAAAGAGAGAACTAGAATTGATTGGGGAAAATGGGTTTATTATAAATACATCTAGGGGAGGAGTGATTGATGAGAAAGATTTGGTTTGGGCTTTGAAAGAAGGAAAAATTTTGGGTGCTGGCTTGGATGTTTATGAAAATGAACCATTTAATGAAGATAACCCTTTGATAGATTTTGAACAAGTCATATTAACTCCGCATATTGCTTTCAAATCAAAAGAGAGCGAACGTAGTCAGAGAGAAATTATTGCAAGAAATATAAAGACAGTATTGGAAGGAAACCCCCCAATAAATTTGATAAATAAAGAGGTTTTGTCTTTATAGAGAGACCATATCTCCAATCTCAACTAATTCAATGCGCGAGGGGTATTCGAAACCTCTTGAGTGAGAAACTAGAGCCGAAGGGTTTGCAGTTAATCCTTTCCACATGTCCCAATGGGCTGGAAGCAATCTTTTGAGACGCAATTGGCAAGAAGCTTGTATAATATCAGACTCATCACAGTACCACTTTGTTAGTTTTGGCTTTCTAGTTTTTTTGTTTAGAATGATGCCAGAAGATCCGAAAGCCAGAGCACCTAGATCTATGGAATATTTATTTCCAATATCTTCGAGACAGGGGTGTGGTTTTGTATCACCTCCATGGAAAAATGTTCCAGTTTTATGTTGAATTACATAAGATACGGGGTGGCGTGCACCAGGATCATGTGCAGGTTCTACATGGATAGAAAAGGACCCCACTGTAAAATTATCGCCTTCGGATACTTCGTGGAATTGATTTGAGTTAAGACCCCAATTTTCAACCCAGTTTTCGGAATCAACCATGCTTAAGCTTTCATCGGGGGCATAGAAAGATGCCCCTGTTTTTGAAAGAATTGGTGCTTGAGATTCTGCATGAACGTGGTCAGTGTGATCATGCGTTGCAAGGATGGCATCTGCACGAACTATGTCTTGGGGATTAAAAGGGACCGGTATCATTCTGATAGTTCGGGGAGGATTTCCATTTCCGAGGTAAGGATCTATAAATATAGTAGTTCCATCGTTTGATTTGAGAACAAAACCTTGGCATCCAAGGTACCAAATAGATACTCCGTCGGGGTTTGAATTGTCTATCTCTAGTGGAAGATAATTTCCCCAGTTTGAGTGAATATTGTTTTCTTTCATGGTTTATTTGGACAAATTATAAACGTGCGAGTCCGAGATTATCGTTAGAAGTTATTAAAAATTTATTTAAGAACATCCACAGCCGCCAATTTGATCTCCAAAATCAAGAGATAAAGATTCAGAAATGTGTTCATTGACTTCGTTTAAGCGTGAAGAAAGTTCTTTTTGTGCGTCGAGAAATTTTATCATCACAGGTAAGTTGTTAAGTTCCTCCTGGGAGGCCCCGATTTTATCTAAGTCTTCTTTTGTTGCATCTCCGCTAGCTCTTTTTACGACGAATATTTGCCTCTGGTTTTCAAATTCATTGATTAAATCTTGTGCGACGATATCTTTTTTTACTTCAGTCCTAAGTTGCTCATATGTTTGGTATTCAGAAAGATTGGAAATTGCCTCCCCAAGTAACTTTCCGAGCTTTTCTATATCAGAGGTTGCTATTGAAGCTTTAGAATCTACATCTATACTCATAGAGACAGGTTTTGCAGGAGAGAATTTAGATGTACCGGAATGTGAAATTAGAGGGAGTTTTTAGATAGCCAGTTTTGGAAATCTAAAAGGAGATCTTCACATATACCATGCCCTCCGACATATGTAGAGAATGATACGTTAAAACCAATATTCGAGAAGACATTTGCTGTTTCTTTCACTTTAGAAAAAGGAATGAGTGGGTCATCGGTGCCAGCGGTTATAAATAGAGGTTTATTTGGCCTGTTTTTTGGAATTGGAATGTGAAAATCGTGGAGATAGCCATGCAACCCTGCACACCAGGAATACGGTTGAGTTGTATCTGAGAAGAGTGCCATTGATATCATGGCGCCTTGGCTGAATCCTAGAATTCCAGACTTAGTGTCATCAAAATCGTAAGATTCAGATAGATGTTCATAAGTTGAATTTATTAGGCAAATGCTTTCTTCTATTGAAGATCGGTTCGAACGAGTTGCCATGAGTTCACCGGATTCTGAAAACTCAAGTGGGTACCAAGCATACCCCCCAGGAATAGACAAAGGCGCTCGTAAACTGATTATAAAAGTATCAGACGAGAAATACCTAGAAAGAGATAATAAATCGAATTCGTTTGACCCATAACCATGAAGTAAAAATACCACAGGGGAAGGATTTTTAGACGGAGATTTTGGTTTTAAAATTTGGTATTTTAAAAGGGTATTGTGATGGGCCATAAAAATCGTTCTGTTTTTAGTTAAAATACCTTCATATTACTCTAATTCGCGATACTTTTTGAGAGAATCATTATCGACCAGATCGTCCCATCTAGAAAGTATGTCTTCTTTTGCACTGGCCGGAACACTACATCGAGCAGGATATGCATATTCAAGAGGTATAGTTGCATCAAAAATCATCTTTGCATTTTTATTTTCGAATCCAGGTTTTACAGTTGGGTCGAGAGTATTTCCTTTTGCACCAGGGATTATATCCACATCGTCCGGGACTCTGCAACGTGTTGAGAGAGCCCATAATACTTCTTCTTCATTGAAAACATCAATGTCATCGTCGACAACAATTACATGCTTAACCAAATCTCCTGCCGCGAGTGTTGCTAGAGCTGCCATTTTTCCTTCACCTTCAGATTGTTTGTTGATAGAAACATATGCCCTGAATCTACCGCAGCCACTAGGTGGGTGGTGTATCGCAGTGAGTCCGGTAATCCTCCCAGTAACTTTTAGAGCGTTATACCGACTGCCCTCTTGGGGGAGTGTCCCGGTTAACCAGTGGTCTCTGTGACCAGCAAATACAGTTTGTAGTATTGCGTTTTTTCTACGTGTGACATTTTTAACATTGACAATGGGTCGCATGCGTTGAGGCCCATAATAACCAGGATATTCACCAAAGGGAGCTTCTGCTTCAAGTTCATGTGGAGGAATCTCTCCTTCTATGATTATTTCTGCATCTGCAGGGACCATAAAATCAGACCCCCATGTTTCAGAAGGAACTAATCTAACGGGTTCTTGCATCATACCGCCTGCAACCTCATATTCATTGGTGCCGTAAGCAGCAAGAGTCAAAGCACCTAGATAAAAAGCGGGGTGATGTCCTGCGACAATTACAACTCGTGTTATGCGGTCGCTTTCCCAATTTTTTTGAACGATCCTGTGGTTATGACGGGGTGACATGTGAATCCCGAGTTTTGCAGGACCCTTGTATTGAGTACGTAGAAATGCGATATTGTAGAACTCTTTTCCGAACTCGGATACATCTTCAGGTGGTGCCTGCATCACATTTGCCATATCAATATAAGGAGCAGGATCCATTTCGTTTATATGCATAATAGGAAGCCTTCGAAGGTCAACTTCTCCGTAAGCTTCGACATGGCTGACTTCTTTTACTGGAGCATCTTCTCGTTTTATAATTTCTGGAAGAACTCGCTCACGCTCTCTGCGGGCATATTCGAGTGCGGGCTCCATGCGATATTGGGTTCTTGGCAGTCCTAATGCGCGTGCTATTCGTTTTCGGTCCGCAAATACATTACTAGCTAGTGTGACTTTCCCAGGAGATGTATCCATACCATCGATGCCTAGTGGATTGGTAAAATGAACAAGTGGAAACTCTCCGCGTTCTTCTAGATGTTCAAGTAACGCGCTGGCTTCAAATTTATCAGGTCGGATGACACTAGAAATTTCAAGTACCTCTTCTTCGACTTCATTTAGAAAATCTTGGAGACTTTTTGCCATAACTACCTTTATAGAATGATGCGGGTAAATTAAAGTAATTGCATGGAGAGCGAGGAATGAGAACGAAAGCGCCGGTATTAAAGGATTTGAGAGACATAAGAGATGTAATGGAAGAAGAACAGAGTGTAGATGAAAGAAACCATGGAGAAACTAAAATGGAGCTTACATATGGGAGAGAATGGGATTATGAGCTCGAACGACTTGTGGATATAATAAAAAAACGAGATGTCAAAACAGTTGGATTGCAATTTCCAGAAGGGTTGAAAAGAAGAGGTACTAAAATAGTTAAAGAGTTGAAAGGAAGAGTCCCACAAGAGGTTTTAATTGCCATATCTGGGCAACCGTGTTATGGTGCTTGTGATCTGGATATGCACCTATTGAAACGATCAGATTTATTTGTTCATTTTGGACATAGTGCTATGAAGACTTCTGATAAAATAATATATATCCCTCTTTATTCAAATGTAGAAGTTAAACCGATAATGGAACATGCACTAGAAGAATTGGAAAGTGCCGAAATTGAGCCGAACATAGGGCTTGTAACAACAACACAGCATTATAATAAATTTGGAGAAATGAAAGAGTTTCTAGAAGAAAAAGGATACACAGTTTGTACTAAAAGAGGAGATGAAAGACTCACGTATGAAGGACAAGTTTTGGGTTGCAACTATGCTTCTGCAGATGTTGACGCGAACCAGGTTATGTACGTGGGAGGGGGGAAATTCCATCCATTGGGGCTTGCAATGGTACATAAGGATAAGCGTGTTGTCATAGCAGACCCAATTAACAACATAGTTTCCATTGCAGATCCAAATAAATTTATTAAGCAGCGGTATGCTGCAATTCATAAATCAATGAGTGCAGTAACATGGGGCATCATATATTGTACTAAAATTGGCCAGGGGAGGTGGGAATTGGCACAGGAAATAATTGAAGATAATGAAAATGCATTTTTAATCACGCTTGATGAGATCACACCAGATCGTTTATTGAACTTTAAATTGGATGCGTTTGTTAACACGGGTTGTCCACGGATAACAACAGACGACGGGCCTAGATTTAAAAAACCTATGTTGACACCGCAAGAGTATTGGATTTCAAAAGGGAGAGATACATTAGAATCGTTGTCGTTTGATACATTCCATGGGACTTGGTGAGGACTGCAGTTATAGATAGAGAAACTAAGATAAATGAGATTGAATAGAGATGAACTGGAATTGAAATTGTCCAAAGTTCAAGATTTTGAAACCTCTAAAATAGAATACGAGCAATACATGACACCAGCAGATATTGCTGCCACTCTTGTTCATATAGCAGATATGAATGGAGATTTAGAAAAACAAATTATAATTGATTTGGGGACTGGGACTGGGATGCTTGCGTTGGGTGTTTTGTTGCGCGGTCCAAAGAAAGTTATTGGGGTTGATATTGACCCAAATGCACTTTGCATTGCCGAAAAAAACCGCAGAAATCTGTCTGTGGATATGCCTATAGATTGGATACTTGGAGATATTAAGAATAATCCAATAAAAATACCAAATAAATCAGATGTGACTGTGATAATGAATCCCCCATTTGGCGCACATAGGAGGCACAGAAATGCAGATAGGGTATTTTTGGAAACAGCTTCTGAAATAGGATCTACATCGTATTCAATTCACAATTGTGATAGTATTGAATTCATTAGAACATTTGTGAATAGTAGAGGAGGGGAAATATCACAATCGTATTCGATAGTGATGGAGATAAAAAACAGTCAGAAATACCACACGGAAGAGAAGAAGAAAATTCGTGCTGAGGCCCATAGAATAGTCTGGGAGTAAATTTAATTTATTTTGTATGTTGCTCGACCAATAGCAATAATGTGTTGGGATTCGATCGTTTCTTGATAGAGTTTCATCTCTGCAACACCGATCGAAGATCCTATTTTCAATGCAGTTCCTTTAACTATGAGATCAGAATCTTTTGCAGGAGACAAATAATCCACACGAAGATCAATTGTTGGTGATTTTGAACCGGTGGATGAAAAAATGGCGTAGTGTCCTGCGATGTCCAAGATACTAGCTATGATGCCACCATGTATGATTTTAGATTCTTTATTTACAAGAAATTCTTCACGGAAGGGAACATTTAGACAGACATTTCCAGAGTTGTATTGTTGAAATTGAATGTTTAAGAATTGATGAAACGGAGAACCACGAAGAAAATTTTCTGCAGTTGATAAGTCCATAAATAAAACAAACTAGTACTGAAGAAAACTTCTTCGGTTGGTCTATGAGACTATAGATGCAATATTGGATAATTTAATGAAATCCAATAAAAATTTGAAGGTTACAAGGGGTCTGGAAAATGATCTAATGCTATTTTTCTGGCTTTGGTTCTATCAATTTTTCCAGTCCCAGATAGAGGCATTTTTGGAATGGATATAATGCGCCTAGGGTGAGAATAGGCAGGGCCATTTAATAGAGCAAATTGTTTTATCTCTTCTTCAGTCACAGGATCTGAAACTATAAGCGCAACAGGTGCCTCTCCTTTAATTGAATGGGGCAATGAGACTACGCAAACATCTTTAATTTTGACATGTTTTAGTAGCAAAGATTCTACTTCTGCAGGGTAAACATTTTCCCCCCCAACTATCATCATATCATCTATTCTACCAACTATATAATGGAATCCATTGGGGTCTACATATGCTAGATCTTTTGTGTGTAAAAACCTATGTCCTCGAAGAGTTTCAAATGATGTTTTTTCTTGGTTGGGAAGATTGTGATAATTTCCCAATCCTGGGCTAGATACTAATAACTCCCCTATAGAATTGGCAGGGAGTTGTTTTTTTGTCTGGGGATCGATAATGATTGTTTTTACTCCCGGGAGAGGGATTCCAGAACTTCCTATTCTTTTATCCCCATGCCTAGGAGATAATGTAACTACAGGTCCACCTTCTGTGAGACCATATGCCACCCCCATAGAAGCCCCGGAGATTTCTTCAAAAGAAGTTATTAGAGACTCGGGTAAGCTTGAACTTCCTGAGACGGCCCATTTTATGCTAGATATGTCGTGAGAAGATAGTGATTTTTTATCTTCCACAATTAGTTTGAACATTGCCGGAACCCCTCGTAAGTATGTAACTTTAAAATTCTCTATTGATTCAATCATTTTTGAAGAATTGAAACCATTGAGAATGACGGTTGATCCACCAACTAAAAGCATTGGTTTTATAGCACCATTTAATGCATTACTATGATACATAGGGGCAGAAACAATTGCACGATCTAAATGGCTTAGTTCATGGAATTCACAAATTGTTTTTACATTCCAAAGAGAACCGCCATGTGATAGAATAACTCCTTTTGGTTTTCCGGTAGACCCACTAGTATAGGGTTGAAGTGCAGGGTCCCCAGGAGAAACAGGTACTGATCCTTTAATTGGTTTTGATTTTTTCATCAGTTTGGTAAGATCATAAATATCCGTGTTTTGAATGGAAACGTTTGATTTGATTCTCAAGAGGTCAGTGAAAATTAGTGTTTTTATTTGGTTCAAATGCGCAGAATCAAATGCACGGTCTGAAACGTTTTTTTGAGAACTAGATATTATAATTGATGCCCCAGAATCTTCTACAATGTAAGTGCAAAGTTCTGGCGAGAGTTCTACATTTATAAGAACTGGAACTGCCCCGGAACGGATTGTAGCAAAAAGGACATATAAAAATTCAAGTTCATTTGGGAAAAATAAAGCTATTCGATCTCCTTTTCTAACGCCTTCATCGTTTAGAACCGACCTTATTTTTGATATTTTCGCATCCAATTCTTGGAATGAAACTTTTACCCCGGTTTCTCCATCGATAAGTGCTATTTTTGTAGGTTCAGAATTTAGAGAATTTTGGAATAAATCGCCTAAATTTGTAATTTCTGTGAGATTCATTAAGGAGTGATTATTACTTTTCCAGTTAAGTTTCTATTTTTCATTTCAGAGAGTCCTTCAATGGCATTTTCAAGAGGCAATATGCGATCAATTATCGGAGTTAGTTCGCCACGCCAAACCACCGATGTCAGTTGTTCTAGATCTTTTCTTTGCCACCCCCTACTTCCAAGGATTGACGCTTCTCGAGAGAATAAATAACGAATATCAGTTATTGCTTCATGGCCAGTTGTTGCCCCGCAAGTTACAATTCTGCCCCCATTTGCTAAAGATCTAATGCTGCCTTCCCATGTTTCTTTTCCAACATGTTCGAATACGACATCCACTCCTTTTTTTCCGGTTAGTCCCCATACAGAACGGGAAAAATCCTCTTCTGCATAGTTAATGACATGATGAGCCCCGCGCTCCATGGCTAGTTGCATTTTTTCTTCAGTACTAGTTGCGGCGTAAACTTCTGCACCCATTAAATTCGCTATTTGAACTCCAGCAGTGCCTAGACCTCCAGATGCCCCAATGATAAGAACAGATTCTCCGGGCTGCAGTTTTGCCCTTGAGACTAGCATCCTCCATGCAGTTGCATACGCGATGGGCAGTGCAGCAGATTCTTCAAAGCTAGCATGGTCTGGCATAAGTATTGCATTTTTTGCAGGGGCCACAACATATTCTGCTAATCCCCCCCAATACTCCTCGCCTAGATTTCCATGTTCTTTGCCTTTACACCTATTTGTTTCGCCTATATTGCAGTAGTAACATTTTCCGCAAGTTATCCTGGGATCTACCAGTACACGGTCACCGATTTTTAACCCATTGACCTGATCACCTATTGCAGAAATTGTTCCAGAAATATCCCCTCCAGAAATATGAGGAAACGATAGATGAGATCCGGGCAATCCTTCTCTTACGAATATATCAAGATGGTTTAATGCACATGCTTTTACCTTTACCAGCATGTCTGTTGGAGATAGTTCAGGTATATCGACTTCCACGTGTTCTAGAACTTCAGGGCCGCCATGACGGTTGAATATTAGGGCACGCATTTTGACAGGATTCATATATAAATAGTAGAATTCTAATAAGATCTATGTTGCGCTAACGCACTAAGTGGAGTTTATAGTTGTGACAAGAAATGGAAATGGAAGTTTTTAGAAATAAATATGATAGTTAGATGCAATAATTGTTTTTGGTAAGAGTGGATGTAGGATTTGTGGAGCGAGGGGTGGCATAATACATTAATACATGGTTGTCACGCGAGACGAAACTTTGAAACGCCTTACCTTGTTAAACATCACATGGAATTGAGGGTTTTACGTAAAGAGAGTAGTGAGTTGATGATAGAAATCAAAGGAGAGAATCACACTTTTATGAATGTTCTGAAAGGGGCATTATTAGAAACAGAAGGTGTAACTGCTGCAACGTACGATTTGAATCCAATTCAATCGGGTGGACAAATAGATCCAATTTTGTCTTTAAAGACTGATGGAAGGGACCCACTAGAAGCATTAACAGATGCGACTAAAAGCATAGATAAAACATATAATGAGTTTCTTGATGCGTACAAAAATGCTAAAATTGAAATTGGTTGAATTGAGTGACTGATTGAATCATAGCCTGACTGGAATTCCATTCTTATGGAGATATTGTTTTGTTTCTTGAATGGTATACTCATCGAAGTGAAAAATAGAAGCCGCTAGAGCAGCATCCGCACCAGCTTTGGTGAATACATCGCACATATGTTGTGGAGACCCGCACCCTGAAGAAGCAATGACAGGAGTCGATACAGAATCACAAACCAATTTAGTCAATGGAATGTCGTAACCATCTTTTGTCCCATCTGAGTCAATTGAATTGACAAATATTTCTCCTGCCCCAAGAGTTTCTGCTTTTTGAACCCATGAAATTGCATCCAATTCAGTTCCTTCTCTGCCCCCTTTTGTGGTGCATTCGAACCAACAAGATTCCCCATCAACTGAGACATAATATTCCCCGGATTCATCGAATCTTCTGCGAGCATCTATAGAGATTACCACGCACTGATTTCCAAATGCCATTGCAGATTCTGTGATCAGAGAAGGATTAAGTAAAGCTGCAGTGTTTATTGAGACTTTATCTGCACCAGCACGAAGTGTATTTTTTACATCTTCCCGGGTGCGGATTCCCCCACCAACAGTCAACGGTATTGAGAGTTCATCTGCAACGCTAGAAACTGCATCTAACATAGTACGTCGCGAATTTGAAGATGCAGTTATATCAAGAAAAACGAATTCGTCTGCCCCCGCATTGTTATATTTTCTTGCTAAGTCCACCGGAGTCCCAGTATAGCGTAAATTCTTGAAATTGACTCCAGTGTAAACAACAGCATCGCCTTGAGAGTCCAAATCTACGTCTATACAGGGGATAATGCGGTTAGTGAGGGTCATGGTTGAGTTGGATATACGAAGTTTTAGAATATATTTCTAATCAACTTTAGGTTAACAAGATACATGACTTTGACGGGATGAAATTGAGAGATATTGTTTGGTATTGTTTTAAGAATCCATAGTTTGAGCTATTATATCTTGTAAAATCGTAATTTCTTTTGTAGAATAGGATAAGTTTGTAGAACTAGTTGAAATATCTAGACGGTTTTTATTTGTTGCATTGCCAATATTATAAACAGGAGCTATAGAATTGAATAGAGATTCAACCGCTTTTGGATCTGTTGATTCTACAATGACTCGCCCGGGAGATTCATTGAACAAAGCCCTAATTGTGTCGTAGGATTGAAGATTTATTGAAGCCCCCGTAGATTTTGAAACCATTTCAGATAGTGTGGTTGCAATCCCACCATCTCCGACATCATGGATGGAAAGCGTTGAATCCATTTGAGTAAGTTCTGCTATTTTTTTAAGACGGGTTAATGGATCTAGGATTATAGAATGGAAATTGTCGTTCCCCCCATGCTCATGCAAGTATACAGACCCACCCAGAGAATCTTCGATATCTCCGACTAGAAGGATTGACCCAGCCCCAGAAAAAGTATTAGGAGGTATTGAAGAGGTTGAACTTGTTTTTCCAATCATCATAACAGTGGGTGTGGGTGGTATCGAACCGTTAATAGAATCATTATATAGAGAAACATTTCCCCCAACAACAGGTAGTTTAAGTTTAGCACATATATCTACAATTCCGTTAACAATGTTTTCGAATCCATAGAAAACCTCTGGTGTTTCGGGATTTCCCGCATTAAGGCAATCTACCATGGCAAGTGGGAGTGCTGCTACTGTGGCCAAATCCGTTGCTGCATCTAGGACTACTGATTGAGAGCCCATATAAGGATCTACAGAAGTCCAGCGAGGGTTACTTCCTGTTGAAATTGCTAAATTTAAAATAGATCCGGGAAGAGACATAACAGCTGCATTAGATCCAGAAGAATGTATGCTCCTAGCCCCCACGTGCCGATCATATTGTTGATAAATCCAGGATTTTGAAGCCGAATTTGGATTTGAAATTACACCTTCAAATGAACTTTTAATATCTTTTTTTAATGGTTTTTCATAAGATACAGAAGAGCGGCGTAAGGAAGACTGAATATAAGATGGGGCACCATCCAAAATCAATGATGCAGGAACATCAACAACTACATCCCCATGAAATTTACAAATATAATTTCCACTTGTTACCTTCCCAATTACAGAATAGTCTAGGTCGTATTTTCCTACAACCTGCTTAAATGAATCTATATTTTTCGCAGAGACTTCATAGCACATCCGTTCTTGAGACTCTGCTAATAAAATTTCAATTGGGCCCATGTTAGTTTCTCTTATATGAACGTTTGAAAGTTCTATTACAGCCCCAAACCCAGATTTCCCAACCATTTCACTAGTTGCGCCGCCTAGTCCAGCGGCCCCGAGATCTCTGGCTGCAGAGACCAAACCTTTGGAGATCAGATCTTGGTTCATTTCGATTAGAAGTTTTTCTGCGTAGGGATCGCCTACTTGAACTGCAGATCTGCTATCAGTTTCTGCTGTTTCACTTAAATCTTCTGACGCGAAACTTGCCCCGCCAAGACCATCTTTTCCAGTTGAACTTCCCACTAGGACTAAATAATTACCAGATGTTTTTGCTGCTGCTGTTGTGAGATGGTTTGGCGTCAATATGCCGACACAACCAACATTCACTAGAGGGTTTCCACTATATTTGGGATGGAAATCCACACTACCTGCTATAGTTGGAACTCCAATTGCATTTCCATAAGAACTAATCCCGTTAACAACACCTTCAAGAAGATATCTAGTATGCTCTTCAGAGAATTCCCCAAAATAAAGATTGTTTGTGAGGGCTATTGGGTATGCACCCATAGAAATAACATCGCGTACAATTCCACCAACGCCCGTTGCTGCCCCATCGTAAGGAGCAACAAAAGAAGGATGGTTGTGACTTTCAATGCCGATTGCAACGTATAGATTTTTTGTTATTTCTATGACTGCGGCGTCGTCTCCAGGGCCCACAACTACATGAGGATAATCTGAATCAAATTTTGACAGCAAAGATTTGGAAGATCTATAAGAGCAATGCTCACTCCATAGATTTTCAAATAAAGCTACTTCTACAGAGGTAGGATCTCGATTGAGTTCCATGGAAATTATTTTTGAGTCAGAGGGAGTGAGACTCATTCAAGTAAAAAAGGAGAGGGGGGGATAAAGATATTTTTATGTGGGATTGTTTTGATGCGAAGGAAGTTTTTAGAGAAAAGATGATCGTGGGGCTTTTAAAGGAGGAGCATGATTTGCAGATCGAAAAAAGAAGATTTGAAAAAATATGTTTATGAAAATTGACCTTCACACCCATTCGGAGCTGTCAGTTGATGGAAAGGATTCTGTTGATGCATTGTTAAATATGGCACAAAAGAATGGTTTGGATGGTTTTGCCATTACAGACCACGATGAGATCGAAGCCAGCTTAGAAGCTGAAACTAAAGCTGCTGAATATGGAATCTTAGCAATTCCCGGGACAGAAGTAACTAGTTCTGTTGGCCATATTCTAGCAATAGGAGTTAGAGAATGCATTGAACCTGGACTCCCATTTCAAGAAACAATTGATCAAATTCACAAAATGGAGGGGATTGCAGTAATACCTCATCCATTTCAAAAAATAAGAAATGGAGTGGGTGTAAAAATACCAAGAGATATATTGTCCAAAGCGGATGCTATTGAGATATACAATTCTAGATTGTTTACAGGAAGAGGGAATAGAAATGCGAGAAAATTTGCAGAGGAGTATAACCTCCCAGTTACAGCTGGTTCGGATGCACATATTGCGAGAATGGTTGGCAGAGCGGGGATCAAAATTGAAACAGAGGAGAATACTGTTGAAGGGGTCATAGATGCAATACGAAATGGGAAAACTGAAGTGTGGGGGCGCAAGACACCGTGGAGCATTAGTTTTTTTCAGGCTTCTGCAGGCGTTGGGCGAAAAATTAAGAATAGGGGAGAAAAAATAAAAGATTGAAGAAGACGAAAGGCTTACAGTTAATCGAAAATACTAGAGTATATGGTGCGAAAAATCCAGGTTGGTTCAGAAGAAGTTAGACGCATTTCGGAATTGGCCAAGATTAATGTAGAGGATGAAAAAGAATTAGAGACATTTGCCAAACAATTTGAACAGATTATTAGTTATTTTGAGATTATAGAAACAGTTCCAGAATTTGAAAGTGAAGCCGATATAAAAAATGTATTGCGCCAAGATGAGATAGAGAATTCATTGTCGAAAGAAGAGGTTTTTTTAAATTTGGAGAGCGGCGATGATAAAGGGTATTTTAAAGGTCCTAAAATAAGATGAAGAATAATAATATATTCATAACAGAGACCCATTTGGAAGGAGAAAGTGGTGGTGAGTTGGAAGGGTTTACAGTTGCCATTAAAGACAATATATCTACAAAAAACATACGTACTACATGTGGTTCTGCTATGTTGAAAAATTATATCCCCCCATACGATGCTACGGTTGTAGAGAAACTGAAATCTGCTGGTGCAACCATAGTGGGTAAAGCGAATATGGATGAATTTGGAATGGGCACTACTACTGAGACTTCTTATTTTGGACCTACAATAAATCCATATGATGATACCAGAGTTGCAGGAGGATCATCAGGAGGGTCTGCTGCGGCAGTTTCATTGGGAAAGGCTAGATTAAGTCTTGGTACAGATACCGGAGGGTCTATCAGGTGCCCTGCTGCATTTTGTGGAGTTGTTGGGATAAAGCCTACTTATGGTTTAGTTTCCCGTTATGGTTTGATAGCATATGCAAATTCATTGGAACAGATTGGACCCATGGCTAGGACTGTGGAAGATGCATCTATGTTGTTGGATGTCATATCAGGAGGGGATGAAAAGGACCCCACTGCATCAAAAGATGAAAAGGATGAGAGATATGTAGATTTCGTGGGTAGAGATGTAGAAGGAATGACAATAGGAGTCCCCTCCGAGCTGGTTGGAGAAAATGTTGAGAAAAAGGTACTGATATCTTTTGAAGAATCTATGAGTGATATGGAGTCCAAAGGGTGTATAATTAAGGAAATGACACTCCCATCTCTTGAAAAGGCCGTGGCTGCATATTATATTATTGCTATGTCAGAGGCATCGTCTAATTTGGCCAGATATGATGGAATCAGATATGGATTATCGGGAGGATTTGATAAAGATTGGAATCAAACATTTGCCAAATCTAGAGAGGTCGGTTTTGGGAGAGAGGTCAAGAGAAGAGTTCTATTAGGGACATATGCTCTTTCTGCGGGTTACCATAATAGATACTATGCCAAGGCCCAGAGCGCGAGGGCATGGATAAGAAAAGAGTTTGATAATGCATTTAAAAAAGTTGAGATTATTGCATCCCCGACTATGCCAGTACTTCCATTCAAGTTGAATTCTAGTGAAAATGACCCTCTTAAAATGTACCTTTCTGATTCGAATACAGTTCCTGTTAATCTAGCAGGTTTACCTGCCATTTCAATCCCAGGGAAGGGAGATATTAAGAAAGGACCTGTTGGGATTCAATTTATTGCGCCTAGATTTGAAGAAGGGAGATTGATACGGGTTGGCAGTGCCCTTGAGACGAGATAGACAATATAGGATAAAAGAAATTGGTTAAGAATCTTCGGCGGGAAGATTTAGAATCCATTCTGTAAAATATTCAGAATTTGAGCCTGCATCGGGATGAGATAGAAATGGAGAAATAGTAGATCCGGCCATTAAAAGTGAATAATCAATAGGAAGTTTGAGAGAGGTCAAAGATGAAGTTTTACTCCCTTCAAATGTCGCAGGTTCTTTGTTTATGAAACCAATTTCAGTTAGCTTAGATGCAATTTTCCCACATTTTGCAGATGTTAAGTCGAGTTCCTTATGAAGTGAACTTTGATAAACTGATTTGGAACTATATATGAATTCGAGTACTGTTTTCTCATCTTCGCTTAGATCTGAGAATTCCTGGTAAGTAGCCATAAAGAAAAATGTAGGTGAAAGGACTTAGTTGTTATGATAGCATTAAATAAAATCGTTTAAATCTAATTTCGAACGGTTGAAAGTTCCAGACACAGTTCGAGGGATTGAATCTACAAAATAAATTGATTTGGGTATTTTATATCCGGCTATCTTTTTTTTACAGAAAGTGATCAGAATTTCTTCAGATAGAGAAAAATCATTTCTGATTGCGATTGCTATGACTTTCTCACCCCAATGAGGATCTATTTCCCCAAACACTGCTACATCTTGAATTCCTGGATGACTATGTAAAATATTTTCTACTTCGAGAGGATATACATTTTCCCCGCCGGTTATGATTTTGTTATTTTTACGGCCAACGACCCATAAAAAGTCGTTTTTTAAGTAGCCGATGTCCCCCGTGTGGAAAATATTTGTGTGAGTTGATCGAGTGTCGAAAGCTTTTTTTTCCCCGTAATAGCCCCTGTGTACCATCGGACCAGATACAACTATCTCCCCATGAGAATCGTCAGGTAGTGTGTGCCCATTATCGTCTATGATGGATATATTTATCAAGGGCAATGCACGGCCAACTGTGCCGGGATTTTCAAGTGCATCTTTTGGAGTTGCAGTTGCTATTTGAGAAGTTAATTCAGTTGCACCATAGGTTGGATAGATAGGCAAATCTAGATCTTGACATTTGAAGATTAAATTTTTTGGTGCAGCATTTCCACCTAATAATATAAATCTCAAACTAGAGAGGTCTATTTGTAGATCAATGATTTTATTCAATAAGGAAGGTATGAGGGAGATACCAGTTATTTTGTGTTGTTTCAGAGAGAATTGTAATTGTTTTGGAGAAGGGAAATCCATAGATGAGACCATATTTCCACACGCCAATGATCTAAAAATTGGAGATATTCCACCCATGTGATTCAAAGGCAAGTATAGACTCCAAATGTCTTTGTTATCGTTATTGAGCCTCAATGAAGATGCTATAGCACTAGATATTAAATTAGCATAGGTTATTTGAACTGCTTTAGGAGATGGACTAGAAGTTCCAGAGGTGAAAAATAAAAAACAGACGTCATCTATACTTTTTTTATAGAGTGTTGGGTTAAATTCGGTTATAGATGCCTGCGAAATCATATTGGAATGGGTAACCGGTATGCCAAAATCTGTGTGATCAATCGTAGGAGGTTTTTGGAAAAATATACGCCCTATGTTTGCTATTTTAGTAAAAATGGAAAGTTCATCGGGAGAAGATTTATTGAAAAGTGGGATACATATTGCCCCTATCCGGAGCATTGAATGGATTGTCACCACAGAAGATGCTGAAGTGTCCAAAACTAAACCCACCCTATCGCCAGGTTTGATTCCTTCTTGTAATAATGCCAAAGAAAATTTAGTTACTTCGTTGTTTAGTTCTAAAAAGTTCAATATTTTATTATTTGAAGTATCTAGAAGGGCAGGGAGATTTGGTGTTGAATTGGAACGATAGTGTAAAAAATCATTCATTGCTCTACCATGTCGTTAAATGCCCCATTCCCAGGTTTTTGAGGGACTTTAATATTGCCGTTGGATATTGGAGCAGGGTCTATTGAGAGATCGTTTTTGATTAAATGCGCAGTTGCTATTCCACAGGGTTTTAAGGGAGATAGGCTAGCTGCGAGATGTACAGCCGCAGTTCTAGCAATAACAGAATCTATAGTTGTAGTGATAATTGGTTCTATACCAAGTGACCTTGCGTATTGTGCAAGATCATATGCACGATCTATCCCTCCAAGAACCATTGGTTTCAATATGACATAATCAGCAGCATTCATGTTATAAATATCATCTAAAGAGTTTGAAATTAAAGATTCATCCAAACATATGTTAATCGGGCTATTTCTAAGTTGAGAATGCCCTTTTAAATCATCTCTTTTTAATGGTTGTTCAATGTAATCTAGATCTATTTTTTCAAGCTTTTTAAAAGCAATTTGTGCTTGTTTTAATGACCAGGCGCCATTCACATCAGCCCTAAGTTCGATATCAGGGCCAACTGCGTTTCTGACAGAAAATAGACGTTGTAAGTCTTCTTTTAATGGCCTTTTGCCAACTTTTATTTTTAAAGAAGAGATTCCAGTTTCTACTGCAGATATGCACTGATTCACTGTAGATGTGAGTGAAGAATCCCCGATGGGGATATTAACAGGAAGTGAAGATAGGTGGCTACCGCCTAAGTATTGGTAAAGTGGAATCCCAGCAGAACTAGAATTTTTATCCAACAATGCGAGAGACAATCCATGTCTTGCTGCTGGTAGTGATTCGAGTTTTTTTAATACAGAATCTAAAGAATTGGTAAGAATACCCGTCCTAGCTGAAATTAAAGATTTTTTGCAAGAAGTTAAGGATTCGGTCCACCCATTCAGAGGAGTTGATTCGCCCACACCAGTTTCAGAATCAATAAGTTTTATCAGGAACCCATTTCGAGAAGTTAGTGTGCCAAAAGAGGTAGAAAACGGTTTGATTAGGTCTAAAGAAAATTCGTCTATTAAAATTTTCATAGTAAATAATGGATCTCAGATGGATTAATTTTTTCGGGGCGAACTTTTCTGAAACTAAATTAGGCCAGATAGGCCTATTCCAAATAAAATCGAGAAAAGTAATGTTAATGAAGTTGTGTTTTTTAGGATACGATTGAAAGAATCGATTGAGGGGTTATGGAATATAGAACGTATTAAAAATAACCCATAAGGCAGAGTTATTAAAGGAAGCAAAATTATATTTGAAAATGAAAAATAAAGATAAAGGAAAATTGGAGTACAATAGCTTAATAAAATTAAGAGTGAGTATTCCACTTTACTCCAGAATTGTCCAAGAAATACGGATAATGTGAATTTTCTAGCAGCAGAGTCAGTGTCTATGTCACGGGTATTATTTACGACTATTATTGCAGTGGTAAGTGTGGCCATGGAGAGACTTGATATCAATGCTATCTGAGATATTGTTCCAGGAGGGAACCATAGTGGAAAATAAGATAAAGTTGATACTGATTGAACATAGTAAGTTCCAGTTACAGCGATAATACCGAAGAAAATAAATACAAATAAATCCCCAAGACCATGGTATCCAAACGGGTATGGTCCCCCAGTATATAATATCCCAGCTGCGATACTAAATAGACCGATTAGTAGAATAGGTATACCTCCAAGATACAATAGATAAGAACCGAAAAGTATTGCGAGAAAAAATGTAAAAATCCAAGCTTTTTTCACATTTTTTTCAGAGATTAGACCTGCAGAAGTGACCCTAACAAACCCCTCTCGTGCAGGAGTGTCAACTGAATTTAAAGCGTCAAAATAATCGTTTGATATATTTGTCCCTATTTGGATTAAAAGAGCACATATCAATATTATTGAGACTATAACCGGATTATAAACCCCATCATTGATGGCTATGCAGGTTCCCACAATGATTGGGGCAATGATTGCAGGAAGAGTGTGTATTCTGATTGCCACTATCCAAGTTCTTATTTGGAAATTTTTGATAAAATTCACTTCTAATTAAACATAAATTGTGGAAGGGAAAAATAGTTACGAAGATGAATTATGTAAATAGAAGTCTATAGTGGAATAGATTGGAAATGGCCTCGTTGGATTAGAAATACCATGGTATTTTTGAGAAATTAGGTTTTCTATTTTCAAGGAATGCATTTTTTCCTTCTGCTGCTTCTTCTGTCGCATAAGCTAGTCTTGTGGCTTCACCAGCGAATAATTGTTGACCTACAAGTCCATCATCTATTGAATTGAGAGCATATTTGAGCATTCTAATCGAGGTAGGAGATTTAGAACCGATTTTGTGAGCCCATTCAAGGGCAACGGATTCCAATTTTTCATGTGGAACGGATTTATTTATCATACCCATATCTTCTGCTTCTTTTGCTGTGTAAGTATTTCCGATAAAGAATATTTCTCTAGCTCTTTTTTGTCCTACTTGTTTTGCCAAATATGCAGATCCAAATCCACCGTCAAAACTAGCAACGTCAGCATCGGTTTGGAGAAACTTTGCATTCTCTTGACTTGCAATGGTTAAATCGCAAACAACATGTAAACTATGCCCACCGCCTACCGCCCACCCAGGTACAACTGCTATGACGGGTTTTGGCATAAAACGAATTAGTCGTTGGACTTCTAGTATATGTAGACGCCCTATTGAAGATTGTTCGTCGTACTCGTATCCAGATTTCCCTCTGACTTTTTGATCCCCTCCTGCTGAAAATGCCCACCCACCATCTTTTGAAGAAGGCCCATTGCCAGTGAGTAAGATGCACGATACATCAGATTGTTTTCTAGCATGGTCTAATGCAAAATACAATTCATCAACTGTTTTTGGCCTAAAAGAATTTCTAACCTCTGGCCTATCGAATGCGATCCTGACTACGTTTCCTTTTTTCTCCCTATGGTAGGTTATATCTTCAAAATGATTTACATCTACAGGAACCCACTTGCTTTCATCCATAATGGCAGAGATCATACTATATAGACTAATTGGAAGAGAAAAAAGTTGAGGGTTTAATTGTTGGTTTTGATGAAGGCCCGATAGGTTGCTACACCCACCATAGTTGGGGCACAGTGTTTGGACTAGATGCCCGTGAAGGATTGAAATGGACCCAATATCCCTGGATGGGACTACTAATGAAATAGTAATATATTATTATCTAACTTTTATCAATTAGATAGCCTTTATATGACTTCCAGGAAGACCTACATTATGGTGTCTTTTACAAACCCCATAAAAGCCAGTGCCCACTGCGACGGACCATGCGGAGTTTACGACCCCGCTAGTTCACGAATAGCAGCAGAAGCCGTACAGTCAATGACAAATAAAATGTTGGCTTTAGAATGTCCTGATTCTTCCAACACGCCTTCAATGGCCGGATATCTAAACACAATGAGCAGATATGCATCTATAAAGGAAGAGCAAGCCCATCTAACCAAAAGTGAATTGTTAGTTCTTTGGACTGATTACTTCAAGCCCGAACACTTAGAATCCAACCCAAACTTACATGATCTTTTCTGGAGAGCTACTAAACTCTGCAGTGCTTGTAAAGTAGAAGTAAGCCCTTCTCACGCACAAGATCTTATGGACATAATAGAAGAAATCCATGATATCTTTTGGGCAACCAAGGGGCGTGAGGTTCAGTGGGTTCGAGCAAGCTAGATAGGCCATTTCAAGTCCTTGTTAGCGGTTATAGCATGTGGCCCACATTGAGCGATGGTGACGAAGTAACTTGCAACCCTCTGTATTACACTCATTCGGCACCAGAAATCGGAGATGTGGTCCTATTACGACATCCATTCCATTCCAATTTACTTATCCTCAAAAGAATTTCTGAGGTTCAAAACAATGGAATGTTCTCAATTGTGGGAGATAATCCAGACCCCACTAGTAGCGATGATAGTCATAACTTTGGCCCAGTTCAAAAATCTGCTATTCTTGGAAAAATAACAATCAAATGACTGGCAACACTTGAAAGAACTATTTAGTAGTATTAGCGGATGGAGTAAACACACAGGGCGCCCCGGAGAGTGCCCTTTCTCTTTGTCAAAAACTTAATTGTTGTTCTGTAATTTTTCAATAACCGTATTTTGGAATTGTTCACGTGAGGCATGACTCTTAATTGGATCGCTGATGACTTCGATGATGCAAGAATTGTCCTCTTCCAATGCATTGGCATATGAATTGGAGAAATCTTGGAGTGTAGAGACACGTGTGAAATCGAACCCATACAAGTTAGAAACATGGGATAAATCTAAATTGTGTGGTGTTTGGAATCCTTCTGTGAAAGAAGGACCATATTTTGAAACTGGAAGTCTATAGAAAATACCCCCACCATTATTGTTTATTTCGATGATTATCAATTTTAGATCAAATTTATTGAGAGCTAATAGGCCTGAAATGTCATGGTAATATGCAACATCACCTATTAATAGGATTGCTTGATTGGTCGATGCACTTGCCACACCAAGTGAAGTACTAGTAACACCATCTATCCCGCTTGCTCCGCGATTTCCAATTAAAATCATATCTTTAGTAGAAGGCATTCCGAATCTATCTACATCTCGAATGGGCATGCTATTTGAAATGGTTATGGTTGAATTGGGAGGGGCAAATTCTAAGACTTTATGTGCCACTGTGCCTTCAAAGAAAGATCTATTTTCAGAGAATATTTTCCAATAATTCGATTCTGTTGAACTCAGATGTTGGAATAGATCATTTGGGGGAAGATTGAAGTTATTTGAAATTGTATTGCAAAACCAATTTGGGTCGCATGTAACGAGTTCCGATGAAAAAAATGTTGGATCTCTTGACTGACCAGTTGGGTCAACTAAGAATTCATATGCACCGGTATTTTTGAGATAGTTTTGAAGAGCTATTGAGATGGGAGCAGCTCCAAATCGAATGATTAAATCGGGTTTTGTCCAAGATTGAGTGATAGTTGAATTTATGTATGAATCATATCCTCCGCAGACTAAAGCAGAATCTATGTGTTTTCCAAATCTAACCCCTGATAATGGATCTGCTAAGATAGGAAATCCAAGCGATATTGAGAGATCTGAAATGGAAGAGGCAGAGAGAGAAGTTGGACTGGAAGGCCCGACTACAATTATACCGTTTTTAGATTGAGATATAGTATCAGATATTCGTTTGATATTTTTTTCGCTGAGGATTAGAAGTCCAGAAGTTATCTGAGTATATGCATGGGACCTTCCTCGTGCAGCTATGCTATTAGAATTAATGAAATCGAGTACAGATTCATCGGTTTTTTCACTAGGGACCAAAGGTTTTTTGAAAGGAACATTTAGATGCACAGGGCCTGGCCGAATGCCCATGCACTCGGATAGAGACCTAGAAATAGATGAACGAAGAGATAGAAATTTACGTTCGGTTAATTCGGGCTCGGGTAGAGTTCTGCCCCAATTAATTGTGTTTGAGAAAATATTATCTTGAAGTATAGTTTGGTTGGATCCGCTATGGAGAAGTTCAGAGGGCCTGTCTGCAGTTAACACCATCATGGGGGTGCGAGATAGGCTTGCTTCGACGATGGAAGGGTGTAGATTTGCAACTGCAGTCCCAGAAGTACAAACTACAGGTGTCGGGACGCCAGTTAATTTTGCCCGCCCAAGGGCAAAAAATCCTGCAGACCTTTCATCTAAGTGGACATAGGTGTGAATGGCTGGATGATTAAGTAATGCGAGAGTTAATGGTGCAGACCTACCCCCAGGGGTTATGCAAGCATGAGTTATTCCAGCGAGGGATAATTCGTCCGCGATTGCTTGCCCCCAAAGAGTATTGACATTATGTTGAATCATTAGATAAGGGAATTGAGGATTGATTGGAACTTAAGTTGGATTTCATCCCACTCGTCTTGGGGATTGGAGTTTAAAACTACTCCTGCGCCTGCATAGAGAGTAACTTTGTTTTTATCAGAGATTGCAGATCGGATAGCAACTGAAAATTCACCATTCCCCTTTGTGTCGAACCAACCTATTAGACCACCATACCAACCCCTATTGAATGGTTCGGTTGATCGAATTAATTTTTGAGCCTCGGTTGAGGGAATGCCACTGATAGCTGGTGTTGGGTGGAGTGATTCGGCTATAGAGAGTATATGTTCATCGTGGTCGGAGTATGCACTCATTTCAGTCCAGAGATGTTGGACTGTTGTGAGTTTTTTTATTTTTTGGGGAGAGATATTTAAAGATTTTGTGAATGATTCCATTTTTGATTTTAAAGTTTGTACAACTAAAGAATGCTCATGCTGGTCTTTAGAGCTAGACATCAATTTTTGTGATAAAACATTGTCGTCCATTAGAGTTTTCCCCCTGGAAGAAGAACCTGCTAAGACTTCTGTTCGGATGGATTTGTCATTATAGGACACCAGTAATTCTGGTGTGGCGCCAAAAATGGAAGTGCCATCCAATTGTTCAAATAAGAAATTGCAACATTCAGGGTTTTGGTCGCAAAGAGTTTGGAAAATATTGATTGGGATACAAGGTAATTTTAACGTTGCTTGTATAGATTGGGCAAGGACAACTTTTTCAATAGACCCAGATTCTATAGATTTTAAAACTTCGTTTATTTGAGATATCCAAGATTCGTATTGAATCGAAGGATCTAGCTGAGTTAATTGGGGTTTTACGTGTGGAATTGTAGAAATAACAATTCCAGATTCGAGTTTTGATTTTATTGACAATAGAAATGATTCAAGTTTAGCTGGATTGGGATCCGTAGTGTATTCATTTACAGTTAATTTGAACCCAGATTTAGACTTAACAAGTTGTATTTTTGGCAATATGAAAAGTGCGGCAGGGAAGGAACTCCAAGGTGGTGATTCTTGATGGGTAGAGTCAAAAGAAAAACCTCCAAATAATTTTGGACTGGATATAGTTCCATCTTGATTTTTTACATCGAGATTGGAAAATAAAGAATCCGCCTCCATTTTGATTTTTTTGAAACGGTTTTGCCCCGAGGCAGAAATGGCCCTGGAAGATCCAAATGAGACTGAAAGTGGATGGCGTGGAGAACTCAATATAATTCGGGGAGCATCCATCTGGTTAAAAATTGGCATAAGTTCGATATTGGATATATCTATGCTTCTGCTAGTAAGAACTCCTTTTTCAATTTGAGATGAAAGGGAGGGTTTTGGATCATCTTGTTGGATTGATACTGGCATGTATGGATTCTTCCTCTATTTAGTTCAAGATATTTCAAGCAGATATTTGGACCTTTCCAAATGATACTATTTATAAAAGACATATTTAGATAGGACTATACTTTCTAAGTCAGTGTCAATCATACTCAAGGAATATTCTTATACAAATCAAGCGTTTAAGTTAGCAGAATGCATAAAGATGAACTAATTCAATTGCACAATCACCTATCAACGATAATGGAGTATTTTGTACAGCAAAATGAAATTGATTTTGAAGTATTTTCCCCATACGAAGCGCTTGATGTGAGTCCAAGCCACATTCATAAATCTAAAAGTGAACACAAGCATGCTGTTTTTGTACTAGGTCAAGCTCTTGCAGATGCCATGAGCGATTATGAGTTTTCGAATGCAGGGAGACTTTCTAAGAGAATGGGTGAGTTAGCAGGTGATGCTCTGAAGAGATTGTAAAAATGGGATGGAAAGAAACGATAAAAAAATATGGGATTCGTTTTTTTATATACTGGACTGCAGTCTGGGCAAGTAATGGCATAATAATATTTTTCCTCCTAGAATATGGCCTGATAGGTGGCACCGATGCCATAGCAATTTTTAAATTAGTTCATTTGGATTCTTTTGTATCCATAGAATCCATTGACCCAACATTGGGCAATATGGCCCTTGCATATGTGATAAATGAAGTTCTAGAGATCGTTAGATTTCCAATTGTTGTATCTACATTCATGATATTTAATCGCGAGATAAGAAGGTTGAAAAAAGATATATGAAAAAAATACCAGGAATGGAAAAGATAGAAGAAATAGAATTGCAGAAATATTTGCAAGTTTTATCAGATGTTGTTTCTGAATGCCCAAATATAGAGATGAGAGTTTCATTTATAACTAAAATAGAATGTAAATTCAAAAAGAAAAACTGCATAGAATTGGAAGACATAATTACATCATGGGAGCAATGTTTTGGTTCTGAAAAAGTACCGAGTCTAGAGAAAGTTACTTCTGCATATTTATATGAAACGGGGTGTGGAAAAATAGATGATGAAATTATTGAGAAACATGTTGAAATTTCAGAAATATTGTTGAGAATGAAGAAAAGAAAGTGAAAAAATGCAGTTAGAAGAGGAACCGAAACTAATTTTAGATGCCCGGGCCGCAATATAAACTATGGATAACGGAGTTCTTAAACGAATTGAGTCTTGGGAATCCCGTTTTTTTTCTAACGGTGGTTTAAAAATAGAGGAACTATTGAGTAGTGGATTTTCTGGAATGATCGAGAGCGAGATGGAATGGATGTTTATTCTTAATGGACGGATAATAGGATACCAAGGGGACAGAATACAAGAATTTGGAAAAAAAGAGGGCAAGGTGTATACTGCCCCTCACCCGGCCCTTCCAATTTTATTTTATATGCAGGTTTCAGAAAAAATAGGGGAGAGTATGCAGTATTATACGGAGGAGAAATCTATTGAGGAAATAGATGCTACTCTGAAAGAAAATAAATTCACAGGATATATAGAATTGGCAGATGACGTATTAAGTGGAGATTATTACATCGTATATCACGGGGGTAGATCTATGGATGTTGCGTTTATCGGGAATATGGATCGTTTGATTAGCGAGGAAGAATCGCGTAGAAGTATTAAGGATGAAATTGGAATTTATCAAGTTAATCATGTGAATATCAAGCCAATAGATATAACCGTAAAAGATCCAGAAAAAAAGAAAGTTGCAGGGGGTCTAATAGAGTCTGAAAATGTCAAGTTGGAAGAAAAACATGCGAAGATAACAGAAAATAAAGAATGGCCCACTCAATTGGAAGGAATGGAAAATAATGCTATTGGAGAAATGACAGAAAGAGAAGGAAATGGCAGAGATAAATTCGAACATGAAGTTGCTTGGAGGGTGTCAAGAGTTGTCCCTTCAATAGATCCACGCAAAGATGGAGAATTGGTTAAGTTATTGAAAGAAAGTACTGAATGGAAAACTGATGATAAAAACCGAGGCAAAGAAGTTCAATCGAATGAAAATGTGCCGTCTAAGAAAGTGGAAGTTGAGGAGGAATACATAACTGAGAAAGAAGAAGTATATGAGAAAATTGTAGAGGAAGTAGAAGAAATAATAGAGGATAGAGTGGAGGAAATAATTGAAGAAGATACGGACAAAATGACAGGTTGGGGGGCAGAAAATATAGAGTTGGAAAAGGATGAAAATTTAATAGAGTTGATTTCTTCAGATAGGGAGTTGATGAAGGGGAATGTATCGGTGAATAAAAAGGTAGTTGACGCAAAATATGCAATGGAATCTGCAATTGTTTTTGTAAGGTATAAAAACCCAAGTGGCCCTACCATTATAAAATCTTTGAAGAGAAAAGAAAAAATAGGAAAGGATGCAGTTAACAGGAATTTGAATTATGGGAATAACATCCAAATTCCAGGTATCAATGAAGGAATAACATTGGTCGAAGGGAATAATGGAGAACCAGAAGAATTTAAAGAATATTTGGAAAAATCCGCAGAGATGAGGTTCATAAAATGGCTGGTTGGGTCGCTAATATACGAGATTATAGAAACTGAAAACATTAAATCAATGAAATCGTTGTACGCGGCAATTCCAAAAATTGATCAAATTCGGTTTGGTCGTAAAATAGAGGCAAGTGAAAAGAACGAAGGTCTGCGAGCATATGCTTTTGATATGGTCATGGAAGATGATGCGGGGAATCCGCTTATTGTTGCAAATATGAATGATTCCATAGACCCGACTGAGATAATGGATGTGAATAGATTAGTAGAGAGTGCTTCAAGAGTATCAGCTAGTGTTAAATCTATTTCAGCAGCTTTCTTGGTCAGTTCTAGTTTCCATTCTGCCGAAGCTTTAACTGCTGCAGATGAAAGTATGAAAAGAAGATTTAGGTCGCGAAAAAAAGAAAATACAAAGGTCAAGGCATCTAGAAAAAATAAATATAATTTATGTTTGGTCGAGTGCAGAAAGGGAGATGGAGTTTATTTAAAAATTCCAAAGTTATAGGACTATTTATCTGAAAAGTGTCTGTTTTAGGTTATTTTTATTAAATCTAGTTGCGAACAGATACCATCGATTCTAGAACTGAGGTTTTCAATAAATGCGTTTGTGGTTTCTGTTGTGACTGCACCTTGACTAGATGGAGCGATTAACTTACCTTCTTCCAATACTCTGAGAGAATATCTTATTTTGTGATGTTGAAGTCCAGTTTCATTTGACATTTTTACAATTCCGATTGGTTCACTGGATATAACTAATTGCAAAATCTCAAGATGCCTACCCAGCATTTCAACTTCTTTTTCTAGACGATCTATCATAATATACCAGTATAGGGCAATTGAAATAATAAGTCTTCTTGCAATTTTGACTATGTTTGTGCAGAATAATTGAAAAAATTATCCAGAATGGAATGGAATGAATATCTCAAATTTGGATAGATTTAGATAGGAAATGATACAGATCATATATCGGAAAAGGTATAGTCGGAGTACGTCCTTTTATAAGTTGATATGAGCGTGACCATTGTAGGTTCACAATTAGGAGATGAAGGCAAAGGTCGCATAGTAGACATATTTTGCGATGAAGCCGATATGGTTGTTAGGTACCAAGGAGGAGACAATGCAGGGCATACTGTGGTGATAAAAGGAGAGAAATATCAACTATCATTAGTTCCTAGTGGGGCCATAAGAGGCAAGATTGGAGTTTTGGGGAATGGGTGTGTGATTAACCCCAAGACCCTTTTTGAAGAAATTGATAATTTGAAACTGAGAGGCATAAATCCGGAGATATATATCTCACAAAGAGCACATGTAATATTCCCATTCCATCGTGTTGCTGATGGAATAGAAGAATCGACAAAAAAACAGTTGAAACTAGATGCAGGGACAACGGGGAGAGGAATTGGACCGACATATGAAGATAAAATGAGTAGAAGAGGTATTAGAATTGGAGATTTGATTGATGAAGATTTGCTATTGAAAAAACTTGAATATTTGATTCAAAGGAGAAGGATGATAGCTGGAAATTCAGTTGATATAGATCAGAGTGGAGGTTTTGATGTGGAGTCAGTTTACAAAGAGTACAGGAGTTATGGAGAGAGGATAAAAAATGAAGGAATGGCAATTGTGGCAGGAGATTTCATTACAGAACACATAAAAGCAGGTGGAAAAGTTATTTTTGAAGGTGCCCAGGGAACATTATTAGATATAGATCACGGGATATACCCTCACGTAACATCTTCTAACTCTTCTGCAGGGTATGCTGCAACAGGGAGTGGGGTGGCACCTACAATAATAGGAAAAGGAGAGATAATAGGCATAATCAAAGCATATCTATCCCGAGTTGGAACAGGCCCACTTCCTACTGAATTGGATGGAGAATTTGCCGATGAAATAAGAGAAAAAGGTGGAGAATATGGGACTGTGACCGGAAGGCCTAGAAGAGTTGGTTGGTTAGATATGCCGATGTTACGTTACGCGTCCAGAGTCAATGGATTTACAGGAATTGTAATAAACCACATAGATGTCCTGTCAGGACTAGGTTCAATAAAAATTGGAGATAAATATATATTGAAAAATGAAAGATTACTTACCATGCCACCTACAACAGAACTATGGGGAGAATGCGAGGTTGAATACAAGGAGTTTGAAGGATGGCCTGAATGCGATTGGTCAGAGATAGCAGAAATAGGATATGATGCTATGCCAGATGAAGTAAAGACATATGTAGAATATATAGCAGGAGAAGTCGATGCAGATATTGTTGCTATAGGAGTTGGACCGGGTCGATCAGATACTATTATGAAGAGAAGGCCGATTAATTGGTAGAAAGGGTCTCGTTACATTTTTAATACTATGGGTGATTGGAAGAGGCATGAGAGAAGATCTTTTAGAGATACTATGTTGCCCTGCTTGTAAAAAAGAACTAATAATGGAAAAAATTGAAAAGATTGAAAGTGAGATAATAACTGGAACCCTCACATGTACGAAATGTGGGGAGAAATATCCGATTGAGGACGGAATACCCAATATGCTCCCTCCAGAGATGCGTTAGTGCGTTTGGACTAACATGCATCTTTTTTACCTTGCTCGACAATAGTGAAATTGTGTCTACAGACGTTGAAGTTCACCTCAATAGAAAATCTAAGAATTCAATTGAGGTGGAAAAGTCCCCGGTTAGGGTAAGTGGATCGTTCGGAATTATATTATACAACTATGGAGCCCCGGTTCATGTCTACTTACACCTCATTGATGATGAAATTGCAGAAATTGCGCAGATAGGTTCGGCTCATAAATCCATAAAGTCAAAAGAAACAGTTGTTTCAGAAGTTTATGTTGATTCGGTTCACCCTGCAAAGGGACGGCTCAAAATAGTTACAGGACATGGTGCTGAAACTGCATATGTTGAGATTGAGATTGTAGATGAAGAAGCAAGTTTATCCAAAGTTAAAATAGATAAAAGATTGGCATCTCCGAGGCCGATTAAAACCAAGAGAAGGATAACAATTTCAAAGGATAAAATTTCATTGGGCGTGCTGTCATTACTTGTTATTGCCATTTGCATTGGCACCATCATGGTAACGAATAGTTGGATTATGGTGGTTGGAATAGCAGTTTTAATAGGTTGTGTTTCTATCGCTTTTCGACTAGTTGTCAATTGAGATGGAGTGATAAGATAAATAACTTGAGAGATTAAGTTGCCAGAAGTATTAGAATTAGGACTTCCAAAACACCCTTGTAAAGAGGACTATAAGTGGGAAAATTTCTAGCCTGCCGGCAATCATTAGACCAGACATATAGAGCTTAGATGGGGTAGAGAAATGCAAATAGGTCCCCATGGGACCTGATTGGCCGAATGAGGGGCCAAAATTCCCAAGTGTAGCTGCGACAGCACCCATCGCTTCCAAGAGAGATAGGTTCAGCCCAATCCTGTAGGAATCAAGAGATATCAAAATTGTTGAGATGCCGAAAATAAATATGAAAAGAAGGGTGAATGCATGGATTTGTTTAATTGTTGATTCAGTTAAAGTTTCATTGTTAAATCGAACGGGGACTACTGCGTCTGGATGTATAATTTTGATAATATCACTTTTAACTGATTTCAAAATGATTACCCAACGAAGTATTTTAATAGAACAACTTGTAGATCCAACACTACCCCCAATGAACATGGCCAAAAGTATGAGATATTGGATAGGCAGATCTAATAAAGTATAATCGAAATTGACATACCCGGTGGTTGTTATGAGTGAAACTGTTAGAAAAAGAGCGCTTCTAAAGGAAGATATTGTCGTGGAATCGTTTTGAATCCCAATGCTAGTGCCGGTTGTTAGAAAAATGCCTAGAAATATAGCACATAGAGCTGCGATTACTAAAAGATAATATTTGAACTCAGAATCCTTCAAAAAGACTTTTTTGTCATCCGACATAAATTTATAGAATAAAGCGAAGTTTGTTCCGGATGCCACCATGAATGGTATAATGACCCACTGAACAGCTGCGGAGAACGTTTCAATACCGCGAACAGCTGGTGAAAATCCACCAGAGGCAAGAGTTGTCATCCCATGACAAACAGCGTTATAAAAATCCATATTGGGAGCTAATCCAAGCACATGTAACCCATATAATGCCAAAATTTCAAGGAATGTAATTCCAAGATAAACTATCCAAAGAAATCTTGCAGTTTCTGCTATCTTGGGTGTTAACTTCTTCACTCCTGGACCAGGGGATTCAGCATCGAGTAAACGCATACCACCAGAAGATAATGAAGGAATTATGGCTAGTGCCAAAACTATAATCCCCATGCCACCTAACCATTGAGTAAATTGACGCCAAAAAAGTATTGACTTGGAATAAGAAGGTGAGGAAAGGTCTTCAATGACAGTTGCTCCAGTGGTTGTAAATCCACTAACACTCTCGAATAGAGCATTTATTGGTATGGATAAAGAAGACGAAGTTCCAAACGTTGAAATTAGATAAGGGAAAGAACCAATAAAAGCTATAAATACCCAAGCAAGAACAAGCATTAAAAACCCATCTCGTAGATTCATATGTGGGTCGGGGTCTATTCGTTCGAAAAGTAAGCCCAAGGTTAAAGATATTGCCCCAGGGATTACAAAAGGCCAAATTGAATCTCCAAAATATACTGCTACTACAAGGGGTATGCAAAGTGCAATTGCTAGCCATTTTAGAATAGTTCCAGTTAGGCTAAGAGCTGCTTTCCAGTTAGATCGTAGATTCATAATTGTTGCAACACTTTGTCCAATACAGACACATCAGTGAGAATCACAATGTGATCTCCGTATTTGATAGTTGTGTCGCCGCGAGGAGCTATAGCTTGTTCGTCTCTCACTATGGCACCTATTAAAACTAAATTTGGCATGGATGATGATATTTCTTGGATAGTTTTTCCAGAAATATTGCTATCAGAACCTATCTCGACTTCAAGAAGTTCTACGCGGTTTGAATCTAAAAGGGCTATGTGTTCGGTGTTTACTTGGTGAGTAAATCCAATGATTGCTTCTGAAATTAATTCTCTAGGGTTAACAGCTACATCTATACCTACGTTCTCGAATAATGATACATAAGACCCAGAATTGACTATTGAAACTATGCGGCGGACCCCTAATTGTTTGATTAATAAAGAGATTAGGAGGGTTTTTTCATCAGATGACAAATGTACAACAACTAGATCGGATTGGTTTATGTTTTCAGCTTCTAGGAAGCGAATATCAGATATGTCGTGGCACATTACCATAGTATTGGGGAGTTTTTTGGCCAATTCTAGAGAAGCATCTTTCCCGGAGGTTATCAGTGTTGTGTTGACTTTTATCGAGGAGAAAAGAGATGCAGTTTCTGCTATGATTGAACTTCCCCCGATTAGAACTATGTTTTGAGTTTTTTTTGTGGTTGGTTCTAATTGAGTTGAGAAACTTTTGACACTTTCAGGAGTCCCTATTACCACTATACGGTGCCCAGGTAAAATCATAGTAGAACCGGTGGGTATGATAATTTCGGATTCAGTTATTATAGCAGCAAATGTTAGTAATTCGAATTGATCAGCTTCGAGTACTGTTTTATTTGAAATGAAACTATTGGGATTGATTTCGAATTCTGCCATTTGAATTTTTCCATCTGCAAAATAATCTGCGTCTAGTGCGGCAGGAGTTCCAGTTATTTTTATTATTGCTTCAGAAATCAATCTATCAGAGCATGCCATGAAATCTACTCCAAAACTCCCTTTTGAACGGGACCAGGATTCGAATAAAACTGAGTTTTTTACACGGGCCACAGTGAACGCGTCACCAATCATTTTTGAAGATTCACAAGCTATAAGATTTTTTTCGTCGTCGTTTGTGCATGCCAAAAATAGATCGATTTTGCCCACCTCTTCTAAGTTTTTAATATTATTCCCATCTCCGCATATAGCCAAAACGTCATAAGAGTATGATAGATCTGAAACTCGAACAGGATCTATATCCATTATGACCACTTTATGAGATTCTGACAGATTTTCTGCAATGCTTGATCCGACCTGTCCAGCCCCTATTATAAGAATGCGCACGGTTGGCTACCTATTCGCTCGATTGAAACGCAGCGGATAAGGCTGTTCCGCTTCGTATTGATGAAGCAAAAATTCACTAAAGTGGCATATTAAAGTTCGATTGGGATGGAAATTATGGCAAAAGAGGTAAAATTTTGATTTTGAACAGGGAAAATATAATATTCAATAAATTCACTATCGCCACTGTTATTAAAATGGAAAGTGAAATATAGAAAATAGATGCTCGAAGGGACTAACATTGCAATAGGAATCACAGGCAGCATTGCGGCTGTAAAAGTTGTGGAGATCATTCATGAACTTAGAAGGAGGGGTGCCAATGTCAGAGGAATCATTACATCTAATGCGACAAAAATAATTCACCCTTGGTCTATCGAATTTGCAACAGGGAATGCAGTGGTTACAAACATTACAGGATCAGTTGAGCATATAGAATTATGTGGATTTAATGGATGGGCAGATGTTTTAGTTATTGTTCCGGCTACAGCGAATACTATTGGTAAAATGGCAGCATCTATTGATGATACCCCTGTGACTACATGTGTGACAACCGCAATAGGCTCTAAGATCCCAATAGTAGTTGCTCCAGCGATGCATGAACCAATGGCAAACCATCCAGGGATTATTGAAGCACAAATGCGTCTTGAGTCATGGGGACTTAAATTTGTCTCCCCAATTATAGAAGAGGGAAAGGCTAAAGTTGCAGATATAGAGACTATAATTACAGAAATTGAAAGGGCCATTGATGAAAAACCTCTTTTGGGGAAACATATAATAGTGACATCTGGGGCGACTTATGAGAGAATTGACCCTGTGAGAGTTATAACAAATAGTTCGTCTGGTAAAACGGGATATGGTATTGCTAGAGGATGTTATATAAAAGGTGCTAAGGTGAGCTTGATACACAATGGAATGGAAATTCCATATATGAATACGTACCAAGTAGATAGTAGTGCAGAAATGATTGACTGCGTTTTGAAACTTGCAGAAAATGCTGATGGACTTGTTTCTGTCGCAGCAATTGCAGATTATGGCATAGAAGCATTAGAAAATAAGATCAAATCCACAAAAACGGAAATAGAATTGAAATTGTTTAAAAGGCCTAAATTACTAGATGTGGTCCGTGAAAAATTTCCAGATTTATTAATGATAGGATTTAAAGCTGAAATGGAAAAAGATCAGGAGATAATGATTGGACATGCACGAGAACTATTAAAAAGAGTTAATCTTTCATTTGTAGTTGCGAATGATACTGAAATGATAGGGTTGGACGATACAGAAGTATTAGTTGTGAGAGAAAAAAATGTTATAGAAATAAAAGGTCCCAAAAAAGATGTTGGTCTTGCAATAGCCGAGGAAATATCAAAAGAAATTAGTTGAAAGTGGGGAAATCTAATATTAACAAATTGAGGTTATTTTTTAGAAGGTGGTTTTTTACTGAGAGATTTGGCATCAGATTCTATCGGCCACGTGATGTCTCCAAAAAATTCAACTCCCATTTTCTGAGCTGCACGGGAAATCATATGGCTACCTGTTGGTGCGGTTAAAAATAAAAAGAATACACCTACTAGAGATGTCAACCCCATTCCTTGAAATCCAAAGTAAATAAATCCGGAAAAGAAAATTGAAGCCGCGCCCAATGTAGTCGATTTACTTGTTGCATGGAGGCGGTTGTAAACATCAGGTAAGCGCAGGAGCCCGAATGTGCCTACAGATAGGAAAAAACACCCCATAAGAATGAATAAAATCACAAAAAATTCCTGTAGTGTTGAGATTAAATCCACACTTGAAAATAAATTGTTTAAAATATTCATTGTATGACCTCGTTTTCAGAAAAATAATTTGCCGCTGCAACTGTGGTTATGAAGCCAATAATAGCTAAAACTAGAGCTATTAGAATAAAATGATCGAAGCCGGTTAGAAACGCCAATAAGACAGCTATGGCAGTTATATTTGTGCCGATAGCATCTAATCCAATAACTCTGTCTGGTATCGTTGGGCCAACAAATGCTCGATATCCGCAAAATAAAGTAAGTATGCAGACAAGAATCATAGCTGGCAACAATATTGTCGGGAGTAAAATGTTCAAAGACATTTATAGGACCTCATGTGATTTAAGAAAAAGTTTATGGAGAGGGGTTCTTGAGGGTAATTCATGGAAAATATTCAATGCATAATCTTCCCATATATAAATGGTATCAAGAATTGATTTAGTGTTATTTGAATCGATTACATGGACTATTAATGCGTTAGAATCTTCTACGTAATCTAGTGTTAATGTCCCAGGTGTCAGAGTTATACTGTTTGCCACAGTGGTTATGGCTAGGGGAGATTTAACACGGAGATGGACCAGGACGATGGCGGGTGAAATTGGCAAATTGGGATCCAATATTCTTTTGGCTACGTCTATGTTGGCTGCAAAAAGATCTCGTGAAAAAATGAACAGGAATAAGAGTATATAAGGGATCGACCAAATAACATCCGAGATGGAAGTATATTCGGGGAAAAACATACGGAAAGCGTAGGCTATGGGCATGCAAAATAGTAGTGAAAAAATAAATTCTATGATAAAATTTGATACTGGCAGGGATACCCCCCTGATAAATATCCACATTAAACTCAAGAATATACCCATTATAATCCAAGATTTAGTTTTTTTATTTTGGTTCATGTGAATCCTATTTATTTATTAAAATCCTATTTATTTATTATAGAGAACTGCATCGATATAACCAGAGCTATCCATTGCAGAAAAAGCTGCAGAATCTATAAGTGAGAACATCAGATCAAATCCCATTCCAAATACAATTAATAGAATGGCAGAAAATAAAATTAGATATTGTCCAAGAATGGGGAATTTAACAGATGCCACAATTGGGCTTATTTCACCCCAGAAAATCATGTTCCATATACGGGTGAAGTATAACAGAGAAAGAAGAGTTCCAATAATAATTATAGAAACAATAAAAATAGAAGAGTATGGATTTGAAGAGAGTGCATGTGCCGGCATAATTAAAAGATACAATTTTCCGAAAAATCCGATAGAAGGTGGAATTCCAATTAAAGAAACCATACAGATTAGGAAGGATAATGAAAGTATAGGTGCACTTTTGTGAATTCCGCTCAATTCAGATAGATTAAGAGAGCCAGTTATTTGTTTAATATAACCACTAGCTATGAATAGTGAAGACTTTGCAATGGAATGGTTAAGCATAAAAATGATAGTTGCGACTATAGCCAGATGTTTAAATACAGGGAAAAGTGCACCTATAGAAAGAGGCAGAAGTATGAAACCCGCTTGACTGATACTTGAATAAGCTAAGATTCTGTCGAGATTAGTTTCTGAAAGGGCCGCCAGACCACCGAATATAATACTAGAAGCAGATAAAATGAAGAGTATTGCTCCAAAAAACGCCAAAATAGACAGATTTCCAAATAAGATGGAATTCGCAGCGGGGATGTCAGAGGGGAGAATGGTAAAGAATATTCGGATCATTGCATAGATACCAACTTTTTTTGTAATTCCAGATAGAATGGCAGATACTTGAGATGGTGCTTCTTGGTACACGGAAGGAATCCAAAAATGGAATGGGACTAATCCAGATTTTAGAGCGAATACAATAAATAAGATTAGAAATGGTAAGAAAATGGAAGATATTGAAATATTATATAATCCTGGATGGGATAGACGGTAAGATAAATCGGCTAAGTTGAGTGTCCCGGTAATGGCATAGATCCCACCTATTGAAAGTAGCATCAGAGTCCCCCCAATGAGATTTAAGAGCACATAAGTGATAGCTGCCCGGGTTTGTCCTATGTTGGAATGGATGGTCACCAATATGTAGCTTGATACAAGTGTCACTTCAAACCAAACAAATAGGTTGAACAAGTCACCGGTTAAGAATGCCCCAGTTACCCCAAAAAGAATGAAATGAAAAAATGAGTGATAAGATAGATTTTCATCATTTAAATGAGGCGCATTGATAGAATTAAGTATAACTCCAAGTGCTACGATTGATGTCATAATCAGCATGATTAGGGAGAGTGAATCTGCTACGAAAGATATTCCATAAGGCGCGGGCCAGGAAGAGAATTGATATACTAATGCCCCGGATCTAACGAAACTAGCTAAAAATATAACAGATGATATGTACATAAACACACCCAATAAACTGAAAAAGAGCGTTAGTTTAATAGATCGTCTGAAAAGTAAAGTCAGAGAAGCAGTTGTTAGTGCCACGAGAAGAGGTAGTGCAGGAGAGTGTCCCGACAATATCTGAATTAGAGTCATATTCCCCCCCATATTTGATCAAGGTCCAATGTGCCGCATTCTTCATAAACCCTCAATATGAGTACAAGGGCGAATGCAGTTGTCCCCAGGCCAATGACTATTGCTGTAAGAACCAAAGCTTGAACAAGTGGATCCGTCATAATAACATAAGTTTCATGACCGGATATAACAGGGACTTTTCCAGAAATTCCACCCATAGATATAATAAATAAATTCGCCGACTGACTCAATACCACAATCCCCCAGAGAACTTTAAATAAATCCCTTCTTAAGATCAAAAAAGTACCTATTGAGAAGGATAGTGCTATGAATAAGGCTAAAATGAATTGTGGCATTTTACTGACTCACCTCGGATAAGATAGATAGCAGAGAACCTGTAATTGTGAGAAATACACCCATGTCAAAAAAAATTGAACTAGACATATCTAAATGTCCAATTAATGGCAAGTTTGGGAATATGATGAAAGCTTGTGTAAATAAATTTAATTGGAAAAAAATGGGTAGAACACCGGTTAAAATAATTAAAATTAAGCCGAATGAAAGTAAAGTTTTCCCACCATCTGATAGATTAATAGTACTTTGAGATGCCCCATGTTTAAATAATTTAGAAAGTTCATCTCTCCCGTATACTATGTAAAGCAATGCGACTCCGTTTATAATTAGAACAGATGCTATGAACCCCCCACCAATTGAATTGTGCCCTTGAATGAAGAGAATGATTGAAGTGATAAAAATCAAAGGTGCGACTATTTTTGCCGCAGTGCGCGTGATGATAGTGGTCACATTTGCCCCCTAAATTGTCTTGATGAGAGTATAGTTAAAATGGAAAGTGCCGCAAGTACTACAACAGATATTTCACCTAGCGTATCAAGAGCACGAAAATCAACTAAAATTACGTTGACTATGTTCGAACCGCCCCCATAATCTATTATTATATTTGAAGATTGAATGGCTGGTGAGCTAGCTCGGTTGATGAAGAAATTTGATAGTTCTTTAGAAGGGGCAGAAATTGTTGATACAATGACTGTGAAAAAAACCATAACTCCAACAAATATGGACAGGAAAATGTCCCGAGATATACGAGTTGGTGAAAGTGTGCCGTAATAAGCAGGAACCTTCCCAAGAATTATCAAGAAAACCACAAGTAGAAGTGTTTCTACAGTTATTTGTGTTAAAGCCACATCAGGAGCACTAGAAAATAAATAGAAGATTGAAACCATAAATCCAAAAAATGACAGAAATAGAACCCCCATCACCCTAGATTTTGATTTTATTATTGCTAAAAGTCCTATAATGGATATGAATAAAACTATAATTATTTCAAGTGGAATGTGATTATTTTTAACTAAATTAAGATTGAAATTTAGATATAAGAGGGATGGTATAGTCAATGCACATGTGGTGCCCAATAGCCACATGATATGAGACCTTAGAGGTAGTTTGGTAGTTTTAATTATTAAGAGAGATCCATATGAACTTAAATTTGATAATATGCCATGGTATATTTTTGTTAGATTGAAACTGTGACGGAAAAATGTTTGAGACATATTGAGTATAAAGTCGTATTTATAAAATAATAGCATTCCAAAAAATATGCTTAAAAAACTCATTAAAAGTTGAGGACTTAGGTGAGTTGGGAATCCAATATTGATAATTGGTCCTCCAAGGAGATGGAGAGAATTAGATGGTGAAATTAAAGTTATAGCTTCCATGGGAAATAATGTAATTAAAATTGAAGTAATAACTAGAATTAGAATTGGGAATGTCATTGAAATATGAGGCTTTGGGGCACTCCGATATTCAGATTGGTTTGGCCCAAGAAAGATCATTATAAATCTAAGAGAATATACAATTGTCAAGCTACTAGCAAATATTATAAGCATGGGCAAAATCCATAAAAAACCTCCTTGGGTTAATGCTAGATTGTACAAAGATTGGAATAATAATTCCTTTGAATAAAATCCACTAAATGGAGGAACTCCTGCCATGCATAGAGAAGCAAAAATACCTGCCATAGATAGTAGGGGATATTTACGCAGGAGTCCACGGATGTTTGAGATACGGTTTACGCCTAGTTGGTATGTTATAATTCCAGCTATAAGGAATAAAGTAGCTTTGAAAATTGCATGGTTGAGTAGATGAAACGAACCAGTTATAAATCCTACTGAAGAAAATGCATCGTTTATGGTTGGCGGAATTCCAAAACTAATTAGCATCATACCTATATGTGAAGCGGTGGAATATGCTAGAAGTTCTTTCAGTGTTGTAGATAATATGGCTAAAAATGCAGTGGAAATCATTGTTAGAAATCCAATACTTAATAGCAATAGATACCACTCATCTCCGACTAGCATGGGATGGAATCTTCCAAGTAAATAGACTCCTGCCTTTACCATGGCAGCAGAATGTAAAAATGCAGAGACTGGAGTTGGTGCCACCATAGCACTGGGTAGCCATATATGAAATGGAATCTGTGCAGATTTAGATGACGCTGCTATGACTATGGCCAAAAGTACTGGCAAAAATAATTTTTGCTCTCGTAATAAAGATTGGACTATATCTGGTTGATTTAACATGTAAACTATATCGAAAGTTCCAACTGCAGAATATAAAATAAGGAAACCAAAAAGCATGAATATTCCACCGAATGAAGTTATAATTAATGCTTTTTTTGCTGCATCTCTAGAAGATTTTTCATTGTTAAAATGCCCTATTAATATATAGGATGAAAAGGAAGTTAATTCCCAAAATAGAAATAGAACTATTAGATCGGCAGAGAAAACAATCCCGAGCATTGATCCCATGAAGACTAATAAAGTTGAATAATAAGTTGGGCCAAATGGTTTGGATTTTGCATATCCAATTGAATAAATAAATATCAAGATACCCACGCCAGAAGACAGCAGACCGAGTAGGATTGATAAACCATCTACATAAAAACTTAGATTTACATCTAATGAAGAAAGCAAAGGCATTGAAATTTGACTAGTTGACCCATAAAGATTAGATAGTAAATAGAAACATATGAATGCTATGAGAGCAGCAAAATATGCTGTTTTTTCTTTTAAAATTGGATAAATAAAAAAAACAAATGCTGCAGAAATAAAGGGCAATAAAATGATTGTCGCCAGGGGAGAAAAATCTAATTGCACGATCGGGTGTTTATAACTCTGGATCTAAGAAGATAAATAAACTATTATCTTCAGCCAGCCACCATATGAGCGGTATTTTTTGAGATAGATATTGCAAAATTATATTCGGAGATCTTTTTCTTTACAGGAATAATAATTTAGTTATGGATTGGTTAAAGAGATCTCTTTTGAGCGCGCCAATAATAGAAAAAAATGGGTATCACTATTTTGTGCACCCCATATCAGATGGAGTTCCAATGTTAGAACCAGGCCTTCTAAGAGAAATAATCGTGAAGATAATTAATAAAGCAGATTTGGAGAATATAGACAAGATAGTCACTCCTGCTGCAATGGGGATACATATTTCTACTGCCCTTTCCTTGGTGACAGATATCCCACTAGTTGTTGTGAGAAAGCGCCAATATGGGCTTGAAGGTGAAGTGGCTTTGACACAAGTGACAGGGTATGCTAAAAGTGAGATGTATATAAATGACATTAATAAAGGAGACAGAATACTGCTTTTGGATGATGTTATTTCAACAGGCGGCACCATATTAGCTATAATGGAAGCACTAGAAAAAATAGGTGCTGAAGTGGTAGATGTAGTTGCAGTGATAAGTAAAGTTGGAAATGAAGATGCGATGAAGAATAAAGACTGGAATGTTAAAACTTTAATAAATATTGATGTGATTGATGGAAAAGTAGTAATAATTGATGAAAATGGTAATGGGTGATAAAAACATATGCGCGCGCACATAGTAAAATTATGAAGTATTTACCTGATCTTTCAGAGAAAGTTGCATTAGTTACAGGGAGTAGCAAGGGCATTGGAAAGGAGTTATCCCTCAAACTATCAGAATGTGGATCTGAAGTTGCAATACATTATTATACAAATGAGGAAATGGCAGATGAAGTTGTTGAAGAGATTATTTTGAGGGGCAATAATGCAGTGAAGGTCCAAGCGGACATAACAAAACCAAATGATGTTGAGTGTCTTTTTACAGAAATAGAAAATAAAATAGGCCAAGTAGATATCCTAGTTAATAACGTTGGAGACCAGGCTCCACAACATTGGAACGATATTGATTTTGAAACGTGGAATAGAGTAATGAATACTAACTTTATTGGAACGTATTTGTGCTCTAAGCGTGCACTTCCAGGAATGAGAAATAAAAAGTGGGGAAGAATAATAAATATAGGTTATGCATCTAGTCAAAAAAGTTTAGTGAATACAAAAAATTTCCCGTATTTTGTTTCAAAGGTTGGAGTTCACATGTTTACTCGAATGTTGGCTTCAGATACTTCGGGTAGTGGGATTACAGTTAACTCTTTGTCCCCGTATGTAGTGGAGAATTCGGAAAATTTCCCTAAAAAAATCCCTATGGATCGGCCATCAAAACTTGAAGAAATATCCAAATCTATGTTATTTTTCATAGAGGAAGGGTCAGAATATATTAGTGGTTCTGACTTGGAAATTCATGGTGGTTGGTTGCCAGAGAGTGTGTAGCAGATCAAGGTGCATAAATGATAAGAATAAACTTTAATATGGAGGTTATTGGCAGCAATGGGTAAGGATTTCATTGAAGTCAGAAAGGCTGCAGAAAACAACCTAAAAGGGATAGATGTAGTAATACCAAGGGAAAAATTAATAGTAATAACAGGAGTATCCGGATCTGGAAAATCTTCCTTGGCTTTTAATACCATATATGCAGAAGGTCAGCGCAGATATGTAGAATCTTTGAGTGCGTATGCAAGAAATTTTCTTGGCCAAATGAACAAGCCAAATGTCGAATCTGTTGAAGGATTGTCCCCTGCCATTTCAATAGATCAGAAAAACGCAGCTAATAATCCCAGATCCACTGTTGGAACAGTTACTGAATTGCATGATTATTTGAGATTGTTGTATGCAAGAATAGGAGTACCACATTGTCCTATTTGTGGAGAAGAAGTAGGTAAACAATCAGCCCAGCAAATGGTAAATAGAATTTTAGAATTGCCAGAGGATTTGAGAGTCAAAATTGCCGCACCTATTGTACGAGATCAGAAGGGATCTTTCAAAGGGTTAATGCAAGATTTAATTGCTAGAGGTTATACAAGAGTGGAGATTGATGGAGAAGAATTTGATTTGGCTTCAGAAGTTCCAGAATTGGAAGAAACATATGACCATTCTATCGACATAGTTATAGATAGAGTAATGACAGGAGAAAGTGTCAGATCAAGGATTACGGATTCTGTTGAAAACGCATTACTAGAAGCAAAAGGCGTGGTGAAAGTTATTGTTCCAGACCCACCTAAAAATATTAAGTTGGGAGCGCAAGCTAGGAGGACTGGGGATCTTTCTGGAAGATTGGATAATAGATTGGTTGTTGAATTTTCAGAAGATTTGGCATGTGGTAATTGCAAAATAGATTTACCAGAAATAGAGACTAGATCGTTTTCTTTTAATAGCCCACATGGAGCATGTCCAGATTGTGAAGGTTTGGGGAATAAGAAAAAAGTAGTCCCTAAACTAGTTATAAAAGATCGGAAATCCCCATTGAAAGAAGCATTTGACCCATGGAACTATAAACGTCCAGTGTATCAGGGTTTTATAGATTCATTGGCAGATCATTTCGGAGTTTCTGTTGAAACGCCGTATGGAGAGTTGAAACAAGAAGTTCAAAATGCATTTTTGTGGGGGACGACTGACATTGTTCGGATAAAAAGATGGACAAGAAGAGGAATGCGCTGGAGAGAAGGCCCATTTGAAGGAATTATCCCAGGGATGGAAAGAAGATATTTTGAAACAGATTCCCAATCTAGTAGAGACCAAATTGAAAAATACATGGCAATAACTACCTGCCCATCATGTCTTGGTACTAGATTGAAACCTGAAAGTAGGTCAGTGGAAGTTGCGGGAAAAAATATAACAGAAATAAATGAAATGAGCATAGGTGCGGTTTTAGAATATTTTACCGTTTTGAATGAGAGACTGGACGATAGAGAAACTAAGATAGCAGAACAACTTGTGAAAGAGATCCGATCGAGATTGAAATTTATGTGTGAAGTTGGATTGGAATATTTGACATTGGATCGTGAGGCACGTACGCTTTCTGGTGGAGAAAGTCAAAGAATAAGACTTGCGACCCAAATTGGATCTGGATTGGTTGGGGTATTGTATGTTTTAGATGAACCATCAATTGGATTGCATCAACGCGATAATGAAAGATTATTGAATACCCTAGAAGACCTAAGGGATATTGGAAATACACTCATAGTGGTAGAACACGATGAAGAAACTATGCTTAGGGCAGACCATATTGTTGACATAGGTCCAGGTGCAGGAAGAAATGGAGGATTATTAGTTGCACAGGGGACAGTGAAAGACATCATCGAGTGCGAAGAATCACTAACAGGAGGGTACCTATCCGGAGTTAAAAAAATACCAATTCCAGACAATCGCAGATTATCAAATGAGAATATAAAGATAAAAGGTGCACGTCAACACAATTTGAAGAATATTGATGTTTCGATCCCAATAGGAGTTCTAACAGTGGTCACAGGAGTTTCTGGATCCGGAAAATCTACATTGGTTCATGAAATATTGTACAAAGGTTTGGCTAGAAAAATACATAATAATAGATCAATTATTCCAGGGGATCACGATAGTATTGAGGGGCATGATAAAATAGAAGCCGTAAGATTAATTGATCAGAATCCAATAGGCAGAACACCTAGATCAAATCCGGCAACATACACAGGAGTTTTTACACATATAAGGGATTTAATGTCAAAGACTAAAGTGGCTAAGCAGAGAGGATATATGCCAGGGAGATTTTCATTTAATGTCAAAGGTGGAAGATGTGAGGTTTGCAATGGCCAAGGGACTGTAAAAATTGAGATGAATTTCTTATCGGATGTTTATGTTGTGTGTGAAGAGTGTAAAGGATCTAGATACAATGATGAGACACTAGAAGTCAGATATAAAGGAAAAAATATTGCAAATATTCTTGATATGTCCATAGAAGAAGCAAAAGAATTTTTCGACAATAATAAAAAAATTCTCCGTAATTTGGACTTGCTGTATGATGTTGGATTGGGGTATATGAAACTAGGTCAATCTTCGGTGACATTATCGGGCGGGGAGGCTCAAAGAGTTAAATTGGCTGAAGAACTGGGTAAGAGAAATAAAGGAAATGCCCTGTATTTGCTTGATGAACCCACTACAGGACTCCATTCAGAAGATGAATCTAAATTGATTGAAGTACTACATAGATTGGTTGATAGTGGCAATACAGTGGTAGTAATTGAGCATGAACTAGATTTGATTAAAAATGCAGATTATATAATTGATTTGGGACCCGAAGGAGGGGAGAGAGGTGGGGAAATCATAGCAGAAGGTACCCCAGAAAAAATAGTTAATAGTGAGAAATCATATACTGCTAAATACCTTAAAGAGAAACTTAAAAATGTATGATTTTGCCGTAGTTGGTGCAGGGCCTGCGGGATCATATTTCTCACATAAAAGTTCCCAGAGAGGGAACGATATAATTGTATTAGAAAGTGGAGAAGTTGGTTCCCCTCTATCTTGCTCTGGCCATGTTAGTCTAGATTTATGGAAACATTTGAAAGAAAAAAATAAAGATGAATTGATTCAAAATGAGATTTTTGGAGCAAGATTTCATGTGAAAAAACATAGTGAAAAAACATATAAATTTTACAAGGATGAGCCAATTTCAAATGTCATTGATCGGATTGGACTAGATCGTTGCTTGGCTGATATGGCAAGAAAATCTGGCGCAGAAATAAAAGAGCGCCACACGGTGATTGGGATTGAAGAGTCTAAGGAAAAGACTTTGATTAAAGTGAGATGCCCAGATGGAAAGAAAGAGATAGAAGCCAAGATGGTAGTTGGATGTGATGGGCCGAAATCGCGTGTTGGGCGTTCTTTGGGTATAGAGGACCCAGACGAATTTTTACATGGAATTTTGGGGTTTGAATCAACAAAAGATTTCGGTGATTTTGTTGATGTTTACCTCAACATACCTGGTTTTTTTTCGTGGAGAATACCAAGAGGGAATGCAGGAGTAGAATATGGAATTGCAGGTAGCATGAGTACGGATATAATAGGAAAATTTGAAGAATTGCTTGAAAATTTGGGTGTTGAGGTTGAAAATAAATGCTCAGGCATCATACCGATAGGCCCTCCGAAATGCGTCAGTTCCAGAAGAGGGTTTTTAATTGGAGATTCTGCAGGGCAGACTAAACCATTTACAGGAGGGGGAATAATTTATGGAATGACAGCTTCTGAATGTGCTGCCAGGGTTGTTGATCCAAATAAAATAGAAACAATTAAGCGATATGAAATAGAATGGAGAAAAAAGATAGGAAATGAGATAAAAGTGGGAAAATTGATTAGAAAGGGGTACTCATTACCACAATCAATTCAGCGCGTGGGTCTATGGTTTCTTTCTGGGAAGATAGGAGTCCATATGGATAGACCAACTTCATTGTTTTCGATGGATCAATTTGGTGCCATGTTTGGAGGGGGGAAGAAGAGAATATAAAAGATAGACTTTTTGTCAAAGGGGTATAAACTTAACATAATGAGTATTGGGTGTATTTTTGGTCACGCTTACAGCGACATCCAGAGAGAAGAGAGAAAAAACGAAAGCGGAAAAGAAACTATAATCACTATTAAAGAATACAAGAAATGTGTTAGGTGTAATAAAATTATAGTTTTGAATGAACGCAAGGAAATTAAAAGTATTGAATATAAGGTTGGCAATGGAGAGGAAATAGATGGCGAGACAAAAGAAGATGCCAAGATAGAAACAAGTGAATGGCCAGTTGTCGAGGGGATAGAAGATATAGGGTTTAGTGCAGAATTACCAGAAAAATTAGAGGAGAATGTGGAATTTGGCGGTGGGTTGATACCTAAATCAGTGAAAGTTAGCTTGGAAGATTCTGATGGATCTAAAATAGTGAAATCACCAGTTATTGAAACTATAGATGAAAAAATAACAGAATATAAAAAAGAAATCCCTAGTGTACGTTTGACTAAGAAAAAAGATGAAATAGCGTATTTGTGCAAGGAATGTGGATTTAAAATTTCTATGTATAGATCATCTCTAAGAAAGGGTGATGTGTGTCCAGAATGTAGAGGTGGATATATTGATGAAAAGGCAGTTATAGGGAAATTGAAAAGATAGATAAAAGGTGAAACAAAAATGAGAGAATATGAAATTAAAAGAGGTAAAACGTTAGAAGAAAGAATGCCAAATCTAAAAGAAATGGTTGGAGAATACTTTGGCCCAATAACGGGGACTCGTGATTACGAGGGTCAAGACCTATACCATATAGAAAACCCCGATAATCCCGTGTTTAAAGCAGTCAGTATTGGTGCGGGCAAATATCCAGGGAAGAAGGATACACTTATTGTAGATTTTGAAGAGCACCATATGAAAGATATTGTTGAAGCAGGAAATATAGAATTTACAGCTGATGCGGTGACGTCAAAAAATAAATTTTTATTGGAGGCGACAGGAAAGGATTCGAAGGCTCGTCGAAAGGCTATGAAACGCCAGGATAAAGAAAAATAAGTGTTGGGAAATGAATTATTAGAAGTTAGCGTGAACGTCCGATTTTATCTCGGTTTATAGACACCCCAGAAGGTGTTGCTATTATTTGGTCATCTCCTTTTTGAACTATATCTCCACCAACCTCTGCAACTACCTGTTTTAATTCATTGGTGATACGATTCATGACAGAATCTTTGGTCCTTAAACGCGTTATGTCAGCAATTACTATGCCCCCACCATATACTAGATCTTTTACTGCAATTACATCTTCTATGTCTCGAATTTCTGCTATATGCACTTGGAATGATTCTTTAACTGCCGTCATATCGAGATCATCGCTACTGAGAGAGATATAATCTTGTACATTTCGTTTTGATCCACCAAAAAGATTATCGAATAAACCCATAAGATAGTAGAGCGCAGGAAGGAGCATAGTTCTTACGGCTGGGATTTTCAAACTATGTTTACATTTAAAATGAATTTTTATTAGTTTGTGGAGAAGAATTACACGGCCAAAATATCTATGAAAAGTGATATAATTTATCGCCAACATGGTGAATTGATTCTATTGCTTTTCCAGAGCTTGATACCATTTCTATGCCAGGGACTATTGCCCTTCCAATGGATAATGCTTTATTATGAGTTCCTTCTGCTATGACAACAATATCACCAGGTTCAATGGATGAATCCGATTCAACAATCCCAGGTTTCATTATATCGGCCCCATTGGACACGAATGGAATAGCCCCTTGATTGACTATAACTAATTTTTTAGATGGGAGAGTCATATTTGCCCCCTTGACCGTTAGAGAAGGAACATCGTCAATATAGCATGCTAAGGGTTCCCCATCTATGAGAATCAAATCGATTTCAAAGTCAGAAAAGGTTACTATTTCGTGTTGTTTTCCAGATAATTGAATGCCAAAATGATTTAAAATGGAAGACCTTAAGTGGCGCACAGAATCCCTGCGAATATGGTGCCGTGAAACGATCTGCATGTGGAAAAATAAACATGGTGCGGACTTTAATATTCGGGTTACGTGGTTGATTGAAAATCTACATTTAAGATAAATAGAATTATATTGTGGAATTGTTATCGTAATAGGAAGTAATTATTTGCTGACAGGTAGAAAGTAGATATATGATGGATGGAGAAAAAGAATCAGTTGAAATTTTTGAAGAGGACTATTTAAGATTAGTTAGCAGAAGAGATGAGTTATTAGAGAAATTTTGTTTGCAAGATGGTTTTCCAATTGAAGCTACTGAAGAAGCACAAAAATGGGAACGGGAAAATAAAGAAGAGATTAAAAAAGAAATGGAAGAAGAATGCAGGAAAGATTTGCGCCATTTGACTACATGGACTACAGATCCAGCGAGTGCTCAAGATTTTGATGACGCACTAAGTATAGAAGTTGATGAAAATGGATACCGTGTTTGGGTATACATAGCAGATGTTACCCATTATGTGACTCCAGATACAAAAACATGGGAAATGGCAATGGAACGTGGGAATTCTACATACTTGTCGGGACATACAATACATATGCTTCCAAGAGAACTTGCAGAAAATGTCTGTTCATTGGTTCCAGGAGAAGATCGGTTGGCACATACAGTAGAGATGTATATTAATAAGGAAACTTTGAGTTATGAATCGATAGACATATACAAATCAGTCATAAGATCTAATGAAAGGCTAACATATAGAGAATGTGAGAAGAAATTGGAAGATGTGGACGCTTCGCTATACGAAGAGTGCAATAATATTTATGAGATGGCGAGTAGATTTCAAAAACAGCGTAGAGAAGATGGATCGCTTGTTCTGAACCAGAATAGGGATAGGGCCCATACAATGATTGAAGAATGCATGTTGAAGGCCAATAGAGCAGTGACGCATGAACTGATGTGGACTAGAGGGGTTGAGGCCATGTATCGGGTTCATCCGCAGCCCACCCCCATGGAATGGGATTCTGCATTACAAGAAATACAAAAAATATCCGGGATAAATATATCAACTATTGTTTTAGAAGACCCTAGAATGGTGGTCAACGCTGCGATAGAATCTGCAGAGCCCTACCAAATTGATAGAATCAAACGTTCGGTGTTAAAAGTTATGCCAAGGGCTATGTACATGGCAGACCCGTTCGGTGGTCACCATGCATTGAACTTTGATATTTATGGACATTTTACGTCGCCAATTAGAAGGATGAGCGATTTGATAAATCACTGGATTGTTCACACAATGGAAATTCCAGAAAATTTAGATGAATTATGTAAAAAAGCTCAAGAAATGCAGAAGAAATCAGAAAAATGTGAGAGGGAATATGACCAGATATTGAGAGATGAAGGTTTGGATCCAGCAAGGGTTAGAGATGGTGGCATAGAATGTGTAAAAATGCAAGATTAGAATGGTATTTGAAAAATGATTTATGGTTTTAAATCAGTTTTTAGTTGGATGAAGAAGGAAATAGCACAGAGTGGCTACTGAAAATATCAATCCTAAGAATATAAATGCCAAATCAATGCCAGATAATAATATTCCATATGCCTCAAAAGAATAATTATCTGCCAAAAATCCAACTAAAACAGATGCTGTTGCGCCTATTCCAATGAAAATTGATCTTAACAAACCTAGCCCAGATCCTTGAACATTTTTTGGTATTGATGCGGCTAAATACGCATTATTTACAGGAGCTAGTCCGGCTCGAGTGCCTAATAGAAAAGAGATGAATGTCAAAGGTAAGATTCCATTGATAAAAGGTAAAGATATTAAACATATAGTATGCAAGCCTGAAAGAGAAATGAGTAGTAATCTTTCGCCATACTTATCTGAAATAACTCCAGCTATCGGTTGAGATATCGCACCTGTTATGAAGAAAACAGAGAAGAGTGTAGCCGCCATGGTGGCACTAGTACTTTTTACAGTTATCAAGAATAGTGGAAAGAAAGAAGTGAATCCTTGAAATGTAAAAACAGATATTAGCGTTGCACTGCTAACTAACAAAACATTTTTTTGAGAAAGTGCGGTTGTGAGAGATGAAATTTTTGATTTGAAATCGTGTAACCCCCATGTTGAAGAAGAATGGGGTTTAAAAGGAGCTTTCCAGAGAGAAATAATTACAATGAAAAATATAGGAATGGAAAACATAAAACCAAATCTCCAGCCAAAATATAGAGCCATTAATCCTGCAGAAAAAGGTAAAACTGCAGCGCCAATGTTACCTGCAGAAAATGTCAGCCCTAGAACCGTATTGGAATTGTCAGGATATAATTTAGAGAGGGAAGTTACACGCGGAGTGCCAAATAATCCAGTTCCAATACCAAAAATGATACACGCGAGTAAGAAGAAATTAAAATTTGGAGAGATGGAAAATAAAATTATCCCGATTGCGCCGATGAAAATACTAAGGGTAAGTATTTTTCTCTCGCCAAAATTATCTGTGAAAATTCCAGCAGGGAATTGAACAATAGAATAGGCAAGCCAAAGAATTGTAAGTGCACCTCCAGCAGCAGTTAAGGATAATCCATATTCAGATATCACGCCGGGTAAAATTACAGGAGGTACTAGACGCATGCCTAAAACTAAAAACCATCCCGATGCAACTGAGACTAGCACGCCTCTACGTTTGTCTTTTAATAATGAGATGATTGGAGAAAATAAGGAAAACTTTGTGATAAAATAAGTCAACAGGGCAGGGATGATCTTGGAAAACATGAGTGGAGCGATTGAATGAATAAAGTTATTGTATTATTCTTCATTAAATAAGATAATACTTTGTATTAGGGCAAGAGAATATTTGTTTAACTCATGTCGACATGATTATGTCTTTGACGAATGAAATCAAGATAGTGCACCCTGATCCAAATAGAATATTACACGACAAGAACCCAGAGGAGTTTCTTGAATTAATATTTAGAATTCTGAATCAAAAACATTCAGATTCGTGGGGGGATTTGGAAATTGGACAAATGGCAACACAATTGGCATCTTACTCGGGGATTAATTTGTATAAAACAATGAATAAACATTCAAAGTACGTTGAAGAATGCACAGGTATTTCAATTATATTTGATTCAAATGATATTGAAGAATTGGATAAAGGTATGCAAGAATGGGGATGGGATGTTTAGAATATATCTTTTTTTTTGGTTATATTGAATAGGATAATGTGGAGTGATACGTTATTTTGTAAAGTTTTATAATGGACTCACTGGCCTACCTGATAAACTACATAAAGGTCTTGACGGTTTTGAGGTAAAACTATGCCATTTTAGGTAAAAATGCCCCCAAATGATCGAGGTGTATTTACCTGGCAGATGGCGCACAAGTAACTATCTGAAACAATTGATTGATTGATTGATTGATATACTATATTATTGCCTCAGGGGGCCTATCTAATAGCAATCATGGCGGGAAAAACTTACACCTATGCAAATGGTGACCAATATGTGGGTGAATGGAAAGATAGTAAGCCCCATGGTCAAGGGACTTACACCTTCTCAAATGGTGGCCAATATGTGGGTGAATGGGAAGATAATCTGAAACATGGTCAAGGGACTTTCACCTACGCAAGTGGTGCCCAATATGTGGGTGAATGGAAAGATAGTAAGCCCCAGGGTCAAGGGACTAAGACCTTCCCAGATGGTGCCCAATATGTGGGAGAATGGAAAGATGGCCGTCCCAATGGTCAAGGGACTAAGACCTACTCAGATGGCACTCAATATGTGGGTGAATGGAAAGATGGCCGTCCCAATGGTCAAGGGACTAAGACCTTCCCAGATGGTGCCCAATATGTGGGTGAATGGAAAGATGGCAAAATTCTATACTAAAATAAAGTTCGATTACCAAAAAATAATATGGGCCTTTGAGTATCTGGTGAGATTGGACTCACCGGGATTTGAACCCGGGGCCTCAACAATGCGAATGTTGCGATCTTCCACTGATCTATGAGCCCTACTCAAAATACAATGGTGAATAATATATGAGAGTTGCGAGTTAAAATAGATTTGATTCCCGTTATTGAAGGGTCAAATTTGAAATATAAATTGTATTAGGAAACTAAAATGAATCAGATACTAATGAAGAATTATTTCTATGCTGACATCTTTTGGGACTTGAATACGCATTAACTGACGCAGAGCCCTTTCGTCCGCATCGATATCTATTAATCTTTTATGTACGCGCATTTCCCAGTGTTCCCATGTTGCAGTCCCCTCTCCATCGGGGGATTTGCGACAGGGTATTTCTAATTTCCTGGTTGGTAAAGCGACTGGTCCGCTCAAGTTCACTCCGGTTTTTTCGGCGATTCCACGTACATCAGAACATATGATATCTAAATCCCGGGGGCTTGTTCCTGCTAAACGTATGCGTGCCTGTTGCATTATGCCTCTTCAATTTCGAGAACTTTTCCAGCTGCAATTGTTGCTCCCATATCACGTATTGCGAAACTCCCTAACTCAGGTATTTCGGATGCTACTTCCACTACAACAGGTTTTTGTGGCCTTACCCAGACTACTGCTGCATCTCCGGATTTGATGAAGTCTAGCTTTTTACCATTTGTATCCTCGATTTCCTCAAATGTGCATGCTACTTGAGCAGTGTGTGCATGGAAAACAGGAGTATAGCCAACAGTGATGACACTTGGATGCTGCATAACTATTATTTGAGCTTTGAATCTTTTTGCCACTTTTGGAGGACTGCTTGCAGGTCCTAAAACATCTCCACGACGAACGTCGTCTTTCCCTATTCCGCGGACATTGAATCCAACATTATCACCAGGTCCTGCTTGAGGAACCTGTTCATGGTGCATTTCTACAGATTTTAGTTCTCCTGAAGCACCAGAAGGCATGAAAACAACCTTATCCCCTGGTTTCATTATCCCAGTCTCTACACGCCCTACTGGGACAGTCCCAATACCAGAAATAGTATATACATCTTGGATAGGAAGTCTCAAAGGTGCATCTGTTGAGGTTTTTGGAGATGGTAAATCATTAATTGCAGATAGTATAGTGGGACCATCATACCATGTTGAGGTTTTTGGAGATGGGTCCTTGATATTGTCGCCATTGAAAGCTGAAACTGGAATGTAAGTATTGCCATTGTACCCAACTTTGGCTAGTAACTCCTTTACGCTAACCACAACTTCGTCGAATCTATCTTGAGAAAAGTCTACAGTGTCCATTTTATTTATAGCCACAATAAGTGTCTCTATTCCAAGTGTTCGGGCTAGGAAGACATGCTCTTGAGTCTGTGGTGCGATTCCATCGTCAACAGAGACAACTAGAATTGCATTGTCAGCTTGGCTTGCCCCAGTGATCATATTTTTAACAAAATCCCTGTGGCCCGGGCAGTCTACGATAGTGAAATAATGGTTATCTGTATGGAAATCCTGGTGCGCGATGTCTATTGTAACACCACGTGCACGTTCTTCTGCCAGATTGTCCATTACGTATGCAAATTCGAACCCTCCTTTTCCAATTGCCTCAGCTTCTTTTCTATACATATCAATCACATGCTCGTCGACTGCCCCTGATTCATAGAGGAGCCGGCCCACAAGAGTACTCTTCCCGTGGTCCACGTGACCTATTACAGCCAAATTTTGGTGTGGTTTGTCGCTCATAGTAGCTTCTGAGGTCGTTAGACACAGTAAAGTTAAAACGATTACGATAAGGTTTGGACATAAAATCGCTTACATGCAACGTTTTTCATGATACTCATAGTCACACTTGTAAACGCTTTAAATCTGCAAATATCGCGGCTGCAGTAGGACCGCCACCTGCCCCAGGCCCAATAAGATCTAAGATACCGCCATTCTTTGTGTTAATTTGGGCTATGTTTTGGGTTCCTCTGACAGCAAAAACATCGTTTTTTGGAACTAATTTTGGAGAGACATGGATGCCATCACGAGTGGATTCTCCTATTAATCGAATTGTATGCGATTCTTTTTTTGCCAGATCTAGAGCGTGATTTGATATATGTTCTATACCTTCTATTTTTGCATCTGATAAAGAAAATCCACCATCGGATAAAATATTAGACAGTATGACACATTTAAGAGCCGTGTCTATACCCCCAACATCAAATGAAGGGTCGGTTTCTGCAACCCCTAGATCCTGTGCTTCTAGTAAGACATGGTCATAGCTCAAACTTTTTGCATCCATGCGTTCTAGGATGAAATTTGAAGTCCCGTTTAGAACACCCCTAATAGAGATAATGTTCTGAGGATCCATGTCTTCAATTGTTGAAATTATGGGTATCGCACCCCCCACTGTTGCTTCGAATCTAAGAGACCCATTGCACCCATTGCAAATATTTTGGATTTCATCGTATCGTTCTGCCATGGGACCTTTATTTGCTGTGACCACGTCGTGGCCCATTTCTAAAGCTGTTTTAATGTAGTTAAATGCAGGCTCTGCATCTCCTATAAATGTGGGAGTGGCTTCAATTAATACATCGTAATCTGATTCGAGTAGATCGGACATGGAACCATCACCCAACGGCAGTTTCTTTTTTTTGGAACTTAATGCAGCATTTATATCAATACCTGAAGAATCTATGATTGCACTTTTTGAATCTGCAAGTGCCACTACAGAATGCCCATTTTGATGAGCCAAGCGTGCCACTGTTTGGCCGACGCTTCCGAAACCTGCAATGGCTATTTTCATTTTTCAACCTCTTGATCAATTATAGAAATAACATGTAGATCATAATTTCCGGCTATTTTATTTATTGAATCAATTGTTTCAGAGGTGCCTTTTGAGTTACCAGATATGTGGAGAATACAGCTAGCTTCTGTGGAAGAATTTGGAGGCATTGTTACTGAAAAATCAATAACTCTGATGGACAGAGTTGTTAATGCAGATATAATATTAGAGATATTATTAACAATTGATCCGCCCGTTAGTAAAACGATCATACCGGGATTATTTGAACCCCCTGCTACGCGGACTACGTCTATATCAGATCCCTGAAGAGCTGAGAGTATAGATTCTAATTGCCCAGGGGAACACTGTATGTCTACCTCTACAGGAATATTTCCACGAGGAGTTATATCACCACGCTCGTGAAAGATTGATAACAGATTCCCCCCGTAAGTTGCGATGGGGCCCAATACTTGTAAGAGTTCTCCAGGTTTATCAGCTAATTCGAGACTGACTGTGTATGCATCAGGAACATTTGGGACATTGGCGCTCATTAGTCAAATGAATAAAACTCAGGATTGGATTAAATACTTGGCTAATTCGGAATCTGGGAAATATTGCTAGAATATAGTTAAACTAACTTGATAGTTTAGAAGTAAGTTACACCTGCAGGGAGTTGCATTTTTAGCCCTTTTCGCTCCCTTATTTTAAGAATTGTTTCTGGCTGTAGGTTATCAGGTAAAGGCTCAAAACCAGCGTTTTCAGTATTCCAAGATGCCCTTCCTTCTGTTGCAGAACGAATATCTGATGAAAAGCCTAGCATTTCAAAGACAGGTGCAACGCCTACGACAACCATTCTGTTTCCTTCTTGATACATATCATCAATTCTCCCACGACGGCCTTGAATTTCTCCAGATGCAGGACCCATGTGTTCAGATGGAACATCGATTCTAACATTTTGAACAGGTTCTAATAATCTAGCATGGGATGCTATGAGGGCATTGTGAAGTGCTTCCCTAACTGCAGGAATGACTTGTGCTGGGCCACGGTGGATTGCATCCTCGTGTAATTTTACATCGTGTAAACGGACTAGAGCTCCTTGAACTGGTTCTCTAGCTAAAGACCCTTCTAGGAGTGCTTCCTCGAATCCTTCTACGATTAATTCCATTGTTTCGTTTAGATATTGAATACCTTTGGTGTTATCTACGACTATATTTGGCCCAATGATGGTTTTGACTTTTTGGGCTGTTGCCTTGTCCATGCCTAATTCCATAAGTAATTCCCTACGTTCGAGTTCTGGAAGATCCATAGAAATTTCATTTGATTTTAATTTTTCAATTATAGGATCTGAGAGTAATTCGACTGTGACATAGAACCTATTATGGCGATTTGGTGATTTCCCTTCGACTTCTCTAGAGAGTCTCCGGGGAGATTCACGATAAACAACAATGGGTTGACCAGATGTCACTTTTATACCATGATTACGTTCAATGCGGTTTATTATAACTTCTAAATGAAGTTCCCCTTGTCCCGAAATCAAATGTTCTCCTGTTGCTTCGTTTATCGTTATTTTCAAAGTTGGGTCTTCTTTGGAAACTTGCTGAAGAACACGTATCAATTTGGGGAGATCATCCATAGAATTTGCCTCTATTGATTGAGTAATCACAGGTTCGGAGATATGATCTATAGATTCGAAAGCCGCCATTTCTATAGCAGCTACAGTGGAACCTGCTATCGCATCTTTTAGTCCAGTTACAGCAGCTATGTTCCCAGCAGACACAGTTGAAACCTCTTCTCGGTCCCCACCCATGAAAATGCCTACAGATTGCACTCTGTTTGTCCCTGCAGTTCCAGAAACATAGAGTTCTTGTCCACGCTCGATGGTTCCAGAAAATAAACGCCCAGTTGCTATTTCTCCTGCATGAGGGTCTATACTGATATCCGTCACCATTAAAACAACATCGCCACTGCGATCTACAGTTTTCATTTGCCTAGAGATATCAGTTGCATTATCGCCTTTCCAGATTTTGTCTATGCGAGCTGGTTGAGCATCTAATGGGCTTGGGAAATGTTCTGCCACCATGTTAAGCACAACATCAGATAATGGTGACTGTTCTTTTAATACAGATAAATCTCCACTTTTATTGTATTCAATTATTTGAGAAAACGAGATTCCAGTTTCTTGCATTGAGGGTAAAGAAACCGCCCAATTATAGAGTGCAGAGCCAAAAGCTACAGTTCCACCTTGAACTGAGAGTTGCCAACCTTCATTGGCGTATTTTTCAGGTGCTAGTCCACGTATGATTTCATTTACAGAATTGATTACGACCTCTAGACGTTCTTGCATCTCTTGGGGACCTTCCTTAAGTTCGTTTATTAAACGGTCTACTTTATTGATAAATAGAGCTGGTTTGACACCCTCTCTTAACGCTTGTCTAAGAACGGTTTCTGTTTGAGGCATTGCACCTTCTACCGCATCTACAACTACAAGTGCACCATCAACTGCCCTCATGGCCCTAGTGACATCGCCGCCAAAGTCGACATGTCCAGGAGTATCGATTAAATTTATTAAATAATCTGTGTCTTTGTATTTATGCGTCATGGAAACATTTGAGGCGTTAATTGTTATTCCGCGTTCTTGCTCATCTTCATGTATATCCATTGCGAGTTGCTTGCCCGCTAGATCTTTTGAGATCATTCCAGCACCAGCTAAAAGATTGTCTGAAAGAGTAGTTTTACCATGATCAATATGCGCTGCTATAGCCATATTACGGATCTGGGATGGCTTGTCCATTAATTTCTCGCACTGCTCGACTATTTTTTTACGTCTGCCCATTGAATATCTATTGAAATTGGAGTGCTCAAAAGGGTACTGTTTCGAGATGGGGAAATAAAACAGATGATCTATCGAAAAAATAAGCTCAAAAATTTATAGAATAGATAAAAACTAAAGTAAAAAATAACTAACGTGCTGCAGCAGCAACTCGTTCTTTTTCTTCTTTATTTCGTATTGCATATGTAGATGCATCATATGCAGATGCTGCGATTAATTGAGTGGCCAAAGCTTTGTGTGCTGCGGTTTTTTTCTTAAAAGATGCACTCTTAGTACCTTCAGCGAGGAATTTAATTGCAAGATCGACACGGCGTTGAGGTGATACATCGACGGCTTTCGGGACTGAAATTCCACCATACTTCAATCTTACAGTTTCTTCGCGGGGGGCGGCGTTTTCCACGGCCCTAACAAAAATTTGGACTGGATTTTCTTCGGTACGGTCATGAATTAAATCGAAGGCATCCCTAATTATTTGAGATGCTTTTTGTTTCTTTCCCGTATTTCTTCCAGTTGTCATGAGGCGGTTGATCAATCGCTCTATAGAGCTGATTTCAGATTTCTGGAATTGTTTTGAAGAATGTTTTCCCCGGGTATCAGAATAGGGCGACAAAACTATGTAATGTTGTAGTCCAATGTCCCTATATTCAATATCCGTGAGACTCCATTTTCCAAATAAATCAGATAAGATTGGAGGAGATTCAGTTTCTTTTTGGGTGTTGGGTTGAGTTGATTCTTCGACCATTATTAACGCACTGGTTTCTCCTTAGTTCCCCGGACCATTTCAAGTAGACTTACACCATTTACTTGTTCTACTTTATAATTGACCCCAGAAAGATCCCCCATGGTACGCCCGGTTGCGCCTCCAATTCCAGCAATTAAGACCTCGTCGTGCTCATCTATGAAAGATATAGCAGCGTCACCAGGACAAAATGCCGTTACTTGTTTACCGTTTTTGATTAGTTGTACACGGACACATTTGCGGATTGCAGAATTTGGTTGTTTTGCTTCTATTCCTACTTTTTCCAATACAATCCCTCGGCCTTGTGGGGCACCTTCTAGCGGATCAGATTTTTTAACTAGGCCCTTTGTGCGTCTTGCGTATGTTGGTTTGGACCATCGTCGTTTTTGGCGATCTTTTTTTAATTTTCGTGCTGCGTACTTTCCGTTAGACATTATATTGAGTTAGTTTTTGAATGGACATATTTAAACATCTTTCTTTTGTTTTCGGTTTTCATAGTGCTATAGTTTGGTTTCATCCAACAACAATTTTGCTGCAGATTTCAGTTGATTTGAAGAAGAAGCACTCACTCCAGGTAAATTTGTGAGATCGGCTTCTTCCGCGTTTGCTATCGATTCCAAGGTTGTGAATCCAGCTTCTATCAGTGTCGTGGCTTTTTTGGGCCCCACCCCAGGGAGGTCAGTTATTTTGAAATCGAATTGGACTTCTTCCGTAATATTGGAAGTGGTTTTTGAAATTACAGGGGTGGCTTTTTTGTCCTTTTTTAGAGATGGGGGGACATGGACACCATGTTTCATGCGTAGGGATACATCCCCAGTTCCTAACTTAATTGGTTTTCCAACAATGACATTTTCAGTTACGCCAGATAGGAGATCTATTTCCCCATAAACGGCAGCTTCGATTAAATGATTGACAGTTACTTCGAAGGATGCCCTTGCAAGAACAGATCCTTTTGAGCCAGATACACCATGACGCCCTATTGATTCTATAGTCCCAGTATGCGTCATCATATCTGAAACTAACATTAAATGACGGACATTGACATCTCCAAGACCCTGTTCAGACAAGGTTGTCATAGTTTCGTTTATAATTGATTCTCTAGCTGCTTCGATGCCCAATGTTCGATATATTTCATTAATGTTGTTCGTTGTTGTCCTAGTGGGATCAACACCTTCTATTGAAATTATACGTTCGAATGCAGAACCTTCAGTATACAGAACATATTCTTCTGCACCGTTGTCTAGAGTTTCCTTTCTAATTACCACGCGATCTATGGTATTTACGCCTTTGAAAACAAGTGTTCGAAGAGTTGCTACTAGTTGCAGTAATGCGCGGAAAGTTTTTTGAGTAGGAGATATAGTTATTTTATGCCCCCTCATCTTCAGTTCCACATCCATTTTGTCCTGTATTATTTCTGCTATTTCTGCAGGTTTTAATTGCCTTGAAATTAGAGTTGATTTATTAAGAGCTATCACAAGAGCCATGTCAGCTACATTTGTAGACATACTCCCTAGATTTGAGATACGAGAAGCTTCTACGTTCCACACTACAGAATATGCTTTTTCTTGATCTGAAGCATAATCTTCCTGTAAATGAATTGTCATTGTAGGAGTTTCTGGTTCACGACGAGCATCAACCAATTCGATTAAACGGGGGAGTCCCTGGGTTACGTCTATTTCTGCAACACCAGCATAGTGGAACGTATTCATAGTCATTTGCGTTCCAGGCTCACCAATACTTTGGGCTGAGACAGTACCTACAGGTTCTAGTGGTTCTACCCGAGATCTTAGATATACTAATTCAACTTCGCTTGCTATGGCTTGGATTTGATCATTGGTTAAAGAATCGAGCTGTTCAAATGTTTCGAATAGGTCGATCTTAAGACGTCTAGGTAGATCTTTTGATTCTACAACTCCTTGAATTGATTTTGTTATTTGGACCATTATTGCATGTCTCCCTTATGAGATTCATCGTGTTCTGAAAGTCGAGTTGGACCATAGGACTTGTCCCTAAGTCCATCTGACTGAATTTTATCCATTTCGGGGTTTAGAACCTGTTGTGCAATCTCAGATACATTAACTGAGAATTCGCTGCTAGATGAAACAAGAGTTGGTGAAATTCCGTCCTCTCCAAATTCGAATTGAATTATTCGATTATTGCTATCTCGCACAGTTCCGTCATACTGTACTTCTAACTCGGTGAGTGCGTTTATTAACCGTCTTTGTAGATAACCGGACTTGGATGTTCGAACCGCTGTGTCAACCAGACCTTCTCTCCCACCCATTGCATGGAAGAAAAATTCAGTGGGGTTCAATCCCCTAGTATAAGAGTTTGCAACGAATCCATGTGCAGCAGCAGATTTATCATTTCGTGGAAAGTGACTAAGTGTCCGTTCTTCGAAACCGCGATTGACACGCTCGCCCCGAACAGCTTGTTGACCCACGCAACCTGCCATTTGAGTTAAATTTAGTAATGAACCTCTAGCACCAGATTGTGCCATGATAACAGCGGGATTAATATCGGGGAAATTTGCTTCTGCTATTTCACCTGCAGTATTTCTAGTCCCACCCATTACTTGCATGATTAAAAGTTCTAATGTTTCAGCAGGCGACCGTCCAGGAAGAGTTTCAAGATCCCCTTGTTCATAAGTTTCTACCAAATTTGAAACTTCTTGGTGGGCATCTAAAATTGCTTGGTCTATTTGGTCTTGTGCGGCAGGGGGAATTGATTCGTCATCTATTCCTATTGAAAATCCAAAATGCATTATTGCGCGCATTGCTAGACCTGATACTTCATTGATGAAAATTCGTGCCCGCGTAGATCCTGATTTTTTGAAGATAGTGTCTACAATGACCCCTCCAAAAGCACCTATTGCAGTTTCATCGATTGTGCCGCCAATTAATTGACCGCTCTGAATTACAACAGTATCACCGACTGAAGAGGTGAATTCGAGGTCTAGATCCTGAGGTAAAAGCTCAGAAAATATAGTCCTGCCACGCCATTTATCAACGCCATTCTCATCAATGAAATCTGCAGGTGGGAGTTCATCTATGCTTGTTGTTCGAAGTAGATCTAAAGCCTGGGTTTCATTGAAACCAGGATTTTCATGAGTTAGTAAATAAGTCCCAGTTATATGATCCTGGATTGCCCCGATAATATTTTCACCAAACCGAGGTGAAAGAATTTGTTCTTGTACACGCATCAGAACTCTTGCTTCCGCACGTGCCTCTTCGTTCTGCAATGCATGCAGGTTCATTTCATCTCCATCAAAATCAGCATTATAAGGAGGGCACACCACAGTGTTGAGTCTGAAAGTCTTGTAAGGCATGACTACAACTTCATGTGCCATGATTGACATTCTATGAAGGGATGGTTGTCGATTGAATAGTACTATGTCACCATCAATTAAATGGCGGTTAATAGTCCACCCCACCTCTATTTTTTCGGCGAGTTCCTGGCAATTCTTTTCGGTTACTTTTAATCGCCGCCCATCTTCACGGGTGACATAATTTGCACCAGGATGGTTTGAAGGCCCATTTCGAACATATCTCCCTACTAGATCGAAATTGGACTCTTTTACGATCATGGTTTGGGTCATCTCTAATGCAACTTGTTCTGGAACTCCCACTTCGTTCAAAGATAGAGTGGGGTCTGGGCTGATCACAGTTCGGGCAGAGAAATTAACACGCTTTCCAGATAGACTCCCTCTGAAACGACCTTCCTTTCCTTTTAACCTTTGAGAAAGTGTTTTAAGAGGCCGTCCAGATCTATGACGTGCCGGAGGAGTTCCAGAAATTTCGTTGTCCATGAAAGTGGTTACATGATATTGCAATAATTCCCAAAGATCTTCTATGATGAGTTGTGGTGCCCCAGCTTCTCTGTTTTCCATAAAACGCTGGTTGATTCGTATGATATCCACGAGTTTATGAGTGAGATCGTCTTCGGAGCGCTGTCCATTTTCTAATGTTATCGATGGCCGAACAGTTACAGGAGGTACTGGAAGAACAGTTAGTATCATACATTCTGGACGTGAATTTTTAGGATCTATACCCAACAGTTCTAGATCATCTCCAGGAATGTCTTCGAACCAGTCTCGGATTTCAGAAGGCATTAATTTGTTTGCATCTTTTATAGTGAGACTTACCTTCCGATCAGAACTTGAAAGTGCCCGTTCAATGGAACGACGATTTGATTTTAAAGGACGGAACTCACCAGACAATATCTGATTGATTCGTTCTATTGGAATTTTAGTTTTTTCAGACAGTTCTGTTGGAGAAATGCCCATGGAATTTTCATCCTCCGGATCGGGTTGCATTGCTGTGAGGATTAACTCAGGGTAATCATTGGAAAGAACATCTTGAACTTCATAAAAAGTAGTTGGTTTTTCGTGCTGAATGTCGTATTGTTTGGCATTGCAATCGGGATGGGTGCAATGGTCGTGTTTTCTTGCAGTTTTTGCAACTTCTTTAGCTACAGATTCAGTAGAATTGAGCAGTACTTTGGCACGTTTATATTGATCTTTTATAGAAGACTTTTCTTCATCTGTCAAGCACAATCTAGAACAGCTTCGGCAGGTTGTTCGGAGGAGCCTTCGAATTAGTTTTGAGAAACTGACATGGACAACCGGTGCAGCAAGTTCTATATGTCCAAAATGTCCATTGCAAGAACCTGCACGTTGACCACAGGTTTTGCACTCTAATCCAGGATCTATAACGCCTAGACGGGGATCCATCAAACCCATATCTATTGGGAAACCATCGTCGTCATATGTGTCTGCAGTTATTACTTTTGTTGCAGACATTTCTCGGTACTCATCTGGGTCCATCAGACCAAAACTAATGGCCTTAATTTCTTTTGGTGTTTGTATTGTTCTCATGATATTCTATTAAACTGCATATTCGAGTTGTAACCTTGGAGAAATTCCAAGAGATTTCATTTCATCTAGAAGTAATTTAAACGCATAACTCATTTCCACTTCATGGATATCTGTTTCTTCGTTGCAGTTTGGACAATAAACACGGTGATGAGTCCTATGTTCTACCGCAACCATTCCACAAGACCCACATACGGGTATGATTTCACCATCGGATTCATCGAGCAGCCTCTCTTTCAAGGTTAAAGCTGCACCATGACCAATGAGTACATCGCGCTCCATCTCTCCGACACGCAACCCACCTTCTCGTGCTCGGCCTTCTGTTGGCTGGCGTGTTAAGACTTGAACAGGTCCACGAGATCTAGCATGAAGTTTGTTGCTGACCATGTGGTAAAGTTTGTGGTAAAGGATTACACCAACAAAAATATTAGCTTGGATTTTTTCACCAGTAACGCCGGAATGCATTGTCTCTTTTCCAGAAGACATGAACCCGTGACGCTCTAGAGAATTACGTAAACTATCTCCATCTTCACCAGTGAAAGCAGTGCCATCGACTCTGCGACCTTCTATAGAACCTACCTTCCCACCTAACATTTCTAGAACATGTCCTACAGTCATTCGAGAAGGGAGTGCATGAGGATTTATAACTAAATCCGGGACTATGCCTTCGCTCGTGAAAGGCATGTCTTCTTGAGGGGCTATGTGACCTATAACACCTTTTTGACCGTGCCTAGATGCAAACTTATCGCCTAATTCGGGTATGCGCTCGTCGCGGACGCTTATTTTGGTTAGTTTGGACCCATTCTCACCTTCCATCAAAGTTACCGTATCTACAATTCCGTGTTCTCCAGACCGCATGGTTATACTTGTTTCTCTTCGTTTCTGGGGAGACAAACCACCCATTGAATTGGGTTCTTCTAAAAATCTAGGAGGGGATGTTTTTCCAACTAGAACCTCGTTCCCCACTACAGTTGTTTCGGGTTCCACTAGTCCGTCATCTGCCAGATGTGCATATGCTTCTTCGCCTCTTGCACCCCTAATTTCTTGATCTGGGATTTCAAACGTGTCCATCTGTCCGCCAGGATATCTACGTTCTGAACCTTCGTAAGTTCTGAAAAAATGAGACCGCCCCAATGCGCGATCAACAGATCCTTGGTTTAAAACTAGAGCGTCTTCTATGTTGAATCCTTCGTATGACATGACCGCAACAACAAAGTTTTGTGCAGAAGGTCTGTCGTCGAATCCGATTTGTTCAGATGTTTGAGTATGCACTAGCGCTAATTGAGGATACTGTAGGAGATGTTGACGTGTATCTGGACGGATGCGGTAGTTTGCAGCACACATTCCCAGAGACTGTTTCATCATACCAGACCCCATTGTTATCCTAGGAGATGCATTATGTTCAGGATAAGGGACCATCCCAGCACCTATTCCAAACATTAATTGGGGATCTATTTCCATATGAGTTGTCTCAGGAGTTATGTCCTCTTCGTTGAGAGCAACTAGTAAATCTTCCTCTTCCTCTGCATCAATGAATTCTATTCGTCCAATTTTAACTAAATCTGTGAAAACAAAGCTCCCGTTATGGAATGATTCGAGTTCTTCAGGGGTTATGGTTAATTGGCTGTCAACAACCACTAATAAAGGCCTGCGTGCACGACCAGCGTCAGCGTTGACAATGATTTCGTGCGTGCCTTTATTGTAAGATACATTCAACATACTAGATAATGTCCCGTGCCTTCTGAGATCCCTGATACGATTGACCAAAACCATAGGCCGATTATGAGTTCCCACGAGACTTCCGTTTAGGTATACTTTTGCTTCGCGTGGCATGATTAAACACTCTCCTCCAATTCAGCTTTATTTAAGTCTGAGAATCCAGGTAGTCGATTGACACCCAGAGAAAACAGCTCAAATACTAGTTTTTCTGAATCTTCGGAATCTTGAGATAATTCCATCGCTTGAGCAAAATTTTTCACTAGGCCACAGTTAGGACCTTCAGGAGTTTCCGAGGGACAAATTCTACCCCATTGAGTTGCATGTAAATCTCGTGCTTCGAAATGTGGTTGACTCCTAGAAAGGGGGCTCCTTAGCCTCCTTAAATGAGATAGTACACCCATGAAATCAGTTCGGTCTACAAGTTGAGATACTCCGGACCTCCCTCCAACCCAGTTTCCAGTTGCGAGGGGATGTTCTAGTCTTTCGGTTAATACATCAGACCTTACGACCGTGCTCACGGTGAGATTTCTATTCCGCATATGAGCTCGTTCAAGTTGGTATTTAACGTCCCGTGCTAGTTTATTCAGTGCAGTTCTAAATAAGTCTTGCATCAAATCACCTGACACTTTTAATCGTTTATTGGAGTAATGATCCTTATCATCTGGTGCACGCCGACCTAGTGCTAGTTCGAAACATGCTTCTGCCATTCTACAAAGATAATATGCTTTTGCAATTCGAGTATCTTCATCCGAAAATCCCGACTGATGTAAATGTGGGAGTAAATAACGATCGATGATATATGTGGCACGTTTAAGTTGATAATTTCTTCCTTGACCGCTTGCCACACGGCTACCTAAGTTTTGGATGGCTTCTTCATGTGTGTGGACTGTGGCTTCTTCTAAATTTTCCAGCATGAATTTTATAACTTCAGGATCATCTGAAACCCTTTCAACTATTTCTTCGTCTGCTTCTAAACCAAGTGCACGTACTAGAGTGACAAAATTTACAGACCCAGATACACTTGGGAAATTGACCTCTAAGATACCATCTCGAGATCTTTCGACTATGACAAGTGCCCTATATCCACGACGTTGACTAAATGTTTTGGCCACTTGGATTTGATCCCCATACCTAGAATCATATTCCGCTAGTATTTTATTGGGTGCTAGATCTTCAGAGGTCATGAGAACACGTTCGGACCCATTTACAATGAAATAGCCACCAGGATCTTCGGGGTCCTCGCCAATGTCGATTAATTCTTCTGGTGTGAAATTTGAGATATTGCAAACGCTTGATCTTAGCATTATAGGCATCCGCCCAATTTTTATCTCAGATTCGTCTATAAGTTTGGCGTTATCTCCACGCCCTTGAAAGATACGCATTTCCATAAATAATGGTGCAGAATAAGTGAGATTTCTTAAACGGGCTTCTTGAGGATATATAACTTCTTCTGAACCGTCAGCTTCCCTTACTCGAGGAGTTGTTACCCTGATATTCCCAAGTTCTACGTATATAGGAGGTTCATCCCCTTTGTCTCCAATATCAGTTTCAATAAGTTTTTTTTCTGAAACTACGTCTTGCATCCCGTTTTCGATGAAAGCATTGAAGGATCTGAAATGATGTTCTGCTAGACGGTCTTTTGAAAAATACGACCGAGAAATGTCTCTTCTATCGTCCATAGTGAGTTTCATTCGATCACCACCCGATGTACAATTGCGTGGTCAATGGTTCTAGCGTCACGGGTTATGCGTATGACGTCGCCTATAACGGCCCCATCAGGTAGTGAGGCATCGGTTATTTTTATTTGAGGAAGGCTACTTTTTTGAATGTGATACTCAAGGAGTATAGATTCCGCTTCACTTTCATTTAAGATTTCATGAAGAGGTACAAGTGTGTGTGTGGGGCTATCGGACATAGGGGGTCTTTGAAATTGGTGGTAGAGAGACGTTGCTAAGGAAAGACAGGGCTATTATAATAAGTGTGTTGGACCACTATCTATTTAAAAATTATTAAATTGACGCAGGGTCAAATATATCAGATTGTGGCCCTTATAATGCCATTTGAACTATGTTAATGAATAGGTTGTGAACGGACATATACTTTCTCTAGGAAAGAGAGAACAAGTTGGAAAGTTTTAAGTCCAAATGTAGGGTACTCTGCAACGCTATTGTTTAAAAATATATAGCAAATGCAGTTGCCTTGATGGTGTAGTGGCCTATCATACGACCCTGTCACGGTCGTGACTCGGGTTCAAATCCCGGTCAAGGCGGTCGTTTTTTAGAGTAGAATCCAAGTACGGTCCTATAAAGTAATCCCCCATGATTTTCAGGAGATAAAATCATTTTGAAAATAATGAATTGTCAAAATGTTTCATTGCAGTAATTTGTTTGTGCATCAGCGAACCATTTATCATATTTGGAAAACTAATGGCACTCAATATTTGTAATGAATAAAAAGGAATTTTAAATGGAAAAATTTCCATTGACAGATATTGAAAAGAAAAAGTGGGTGAATGAATATTATGAACATCTATTGGAAAATTTAGTTAAATTGAAAGATGATAAATCTGCATCTGTAGAAATTCTAACATTGATTGAGGAATTCGGTACTGATGAGCAATATTGGTTCGCACTTGAAGAATTAAGAGATGGGAAAGATAAAATTGCGATGCCTTCTAAGATTGAAATTGAAAATGATTCAGATTTGTTTTGGGAAATGTTTGATGAGTTTGTTTATAAAAAAGTAGATGGCAAATACAATCTTGAGAATTGATTTTGGAATATAGAAAATTATTACTCTGCTACATTGCAGATTGATAAGGCAGCATATGCATACATCTTAGCTGCTTTAACTAACTCATCTGGACTCAATGATCGACGGGTTACATCTGAATGTTCAGGTCCAGGCCCAGGTCCACATTTAACACAAGGTATCCCATGTTCGTGGTATATAATGACATCATGCCAGCGGCTATGTTGTTCCCAGTGAAGAGGTATTGGTTCCGTTTCGTACACAGCTCTGTAGGAAGTTTCAATGTGATTTGTTAGATCTTCGACGAAGGATGCCTCTGGCCCAGTTCCAGTTTGGGACCGATAACAAACTACCTCGATTTCTGGATCGAGTCCTCTGATGAATGCACGGAATTCTTTTTCGACATCTAGAGGAGATCTAGCTGGCGAGGTTCGGACATCGACATACATATTGAGTATTGCTGGCTGATAATTTGGTTTTGGGGGTGCACCTGACCTAATAGAGCCTACATTAACGTTTGGTCGTATTTGTCCGCGTTCGAATGTGTATACATTATCTTCAGTGTATTTTTCACCCCAGACACGTATCGCATCTATGATTGGCAAGGACTTATAAATCGGATGGCGTTCGTTATCTATGTAAGGTATATATGCAGGGTGACCTTTTACAGTTAGTTTGAAATAAAGAACCCCGGGGAGGGCATAGCTCACTAACATTCGTGAGCTTTCTGCCACGACAGCATAGTCGGATGTGACTCCTGAGTTGAGTAATTGTTGAGTCCCTATACCGTGTCCCCGGTACCTTGGACCTTGGTATTGATCTATTTCTGCTTTCCCAGTTTCAGCTGCCACACCTGCTAAGATTAGATCGTTGTTGAGCTCCACCCCAGCATCCTTAATTGCTTTTGCAGCTATGAGAAATGTCGCCACATTCCCTTTACAATTGGAACTTCCAGCACCATACAGTCGCCCATCTTCCATATAGGGTATGGGTTGCCAGGATTTGTGTTCAGATAATTCACCGTAGACTAGATATTCGTCGTGGGGATCCAATCCGCCTTGACTTGTGTCAAGATGTCCATTGTACATGAGTGATTTTCCTTCTGCAGGATTTACACCTTTTATTCTTCCTATGGCATTGTAACGCTCAGGGCCTATTTCTTGAAGTCTACCAGACAGACCACTTTCGGTCATCCACTGGGCCACAAATTCACCCACGGGACCTTCTCCGCCAGGAGGGCTAGGAATAGCTATGAGTTGTTTTGCCAAAGATAACACTGCGTCTTCATCTATTTTTTCGAAAACTTTTTGGATTTGTTCTTCCATGTGAAAATTAAACAGAAGAAACGAGTTAAATGTACCTTTTTGGCAGCACGTTTTTTTGAGTGATGTTGTATAAGCAATTAAAAATAATATTTTAAAAGTTTTTGAAATTTAAAGAAGCCCAATATTTAGTGAGATTATAAAATTGGTTTTAGGTTTGTGCGAGTTTAATTTTTAATGAATAACAAGCTAACTTTTTACTCTATGGACGAGGATAGTAAGGCTATGACTGAATTGTTATCGAGGGTTCTTATTCTCACCACAGGGGGGACTATTCAAAATGACCTAAGTATAGAGGGATATCTATCAGGGGAAGAGTTAGTGAGTAGAATTCCTGAAATTCAAGAGATTGCAGAAATCTCTGTTGAAGACATATCAAGCGTTGGGAGTCATCAGATTACATCTGATATCTGGTATGCACTAGCTAATAGAATCAATACGATAGCAGATTCGGATCATTGCCCCGATGGTTTTGTGATCACAAGCGGGTCGAATACACTAGAGGAGACGGCTTATTTCTTAAATTTAGTATTGAGAACTAAGATTCCGGTTGTTTTGACTGCATCTCAAAGAAATCATGGGATGGTTGGGAATGATGGAGATATGAATTTGCTTTCCGCGGTGAGAGTTGCCATATGCGAAGAATCTGTAAACAAAGGAGTTCTAGTGGTAGTAAATGACCAAATACATTCTTCGCGCGAGGTGACTAAAATAGTTACCAGTCGCCCAGATGCCTGGTCTTCTGGAGATATAGGAGTTCTAGGATTATGTGACAAATACGGATATGTTCAATACTATCGAGATACTCAGAGAAAACATTCACCGGATGTTATTTTCAACATAGAGGGTTCGGATCCAAAAGATTTGCCGAAAGTGGTTGTCGAGTATTCAATAGCTAATTCGGATGGAGTTGGTATAATGAATTTGGTTGAATCGGGTGTGAAAGGAATTGTTTGCGCAGGATTTCCAACAGGGGCTGCTGCAGAACCAAATGGAAAAGGACAGGGTAAACAACTTGAAAGAGCATCAGAAATAATCCCAGTGGTGATGAGCCACAGGGGAGCGGATGGATGGCCATATCGTAGAAGAACGGTTTTGGAAGACGGGCCGTTTATTTGGGGAGATACTCTATCGCCCCAGAAAGCTGCGATACTGCTATCATTGGGAATTACAAAAACTACAGATCCCAAAAAATTACAGAAGATGTTTTCAGAATACTGAATAGATAGATTGAGAAACTCCTAAGAATCTATAATTTTATTATTTTCATCTAGGTGTAGTGCTGTTGGGGGCCCTATATTATTGGTTTCATATATGCCATACGTCATGATGATCACAAGATCATCGATATCAGATAAGTGTGCTGCTGCGCCATTGATACAAATTTCACCAGTTGTACCTTCGATAGCATATGACCAAAACCTATTTCCATTGGTAAGATTTACAACCTGGACTTGGTCGTATTCATCTATATTTGCTTTTTTGAGCAAAGATTTATCAATGGATATGCTGCCCTCATAGTCAATACTAGTATTGGTTACTCTTGCCCGATGTATTTTGGATTTTAGGCGCATTTTCATCATATATCGGTCTTTTTGTTTGTGTCTCTATTTATTGTTGATGGTATAAGCTCAGCTTGTCTATTCAGATTTGAAATGAGTTTACGAGGTGAAAAGGTTGGATTGAGAAATTTGACTAATATTAGCCACTAATAACATATAGATAAGGCTAGTTGACTTTTATTATTAGTATGCTCGAATTCAAAAGTTTTATATGTGTGATCGTATATGACAGATGCAATGATCACTAATAGCACGATTGAGTCTATTAAACAACGGGTTAATTTCAGGTATCAAAGGTTTGTTATTGTTGGGCCACTGTTGTTGTTAGCGGCAGGAGGTGGGGATTTGATATTCAATACATCGGGGGCGATGAAAGAAGTCGTATTCAATCAATTTTTTGATGCTTATGTTGCAGTTTCTGTCTTCGTTGCCATTACACTTTTACTGTTTTTTAGTTTGGAGAAGTACCTCGATATAGATGTTGGGACAGTTATGCAAGATGCCAAGATATTACAAGTTCCTGTTGCAACGTTTCTTGGACTTCTCCCGGGTTGTGGTGGTGCAGTGATTGTCATTACAAGTTTTGCTAGAGGAAAGATTACATTGGGTGCAATGGTAGGTGCATTGATTGGGACTATGGGAGATGCGGCATTTCTTCTGATGACTCAAGAACCGATTACATATGTAAAAGTGATCGTATTGTCATCCATTGCAGGAATTCTAACAGGTTGGGCTGTGGATAAATATCACCCTGGTGATCTGTATACTATTACAAAGGTTAAAACTCAAGGTTTAATTGGTAAAATTCGTAAACGAGATATCCTATACATTGTACTTGTATTCCCGGGACTCATTATAGGAGTAATGCAATTAATGCAAATAGACGTGCGTTCTATTGAGATATTTGGTTTAGATATAGTATGGTTGGGAATAAGTGGGATAATTATTTCACTCGTTGTATGGGTAGTTTCCCCAGTGACGGCCATAACAATGACAGGAGATCACCCAATTACTCGCACAACTGAGGAAACATCTTTTGTCACTGTTTGGGTCGTTATAGCATTTTTGGCATATGATATGTCCCGTGCGTTTTTAGGTTTAGATTTGACCACAATAGCCAATTCAGCGTGGTTATACATACCTCTATTGGCAGTGTTGATTGGTTTCATACCAGGTTGTGGGCCGCAAATTCTCGTGACAACTTTGTACCTTCAAGGAGTTATTCCATTTGCTGGTTTGATAGGTAACGCTATTGCTAATGATGGAGACGCGCTATTTCCAGCAATAGCGTTAACGCCTAAAATGGCAATTATTGCTACACTTTATAGTTCAGTGCCTGCCCTAATAATTGCATACTTTTTCCTATTTTATGGATGAAAAATAATTGTAGAAAGCATTTGTGGCGATCAATAGAATAAATTTCCAGCCATTATAGGCCTAGCTGTCCTATCTGATTCGGTATGAATAACTTGATTTTTATCGATGTTGACCCCAATTTTCATTATTCCTTTTGGATGACCTATTGTAATTGAATTTGAATTGGTTTGGGACGATGAATTATTGGGAATTGTTTTTGGCAGTAGAGCTGCAGCTGCTGTGCACATAGCACCGGTTACTGCATAAGCTGGATGTGCTTTTTGCATAGACATTATTCTTGCGAAAATGTCATATTCAGTTTTTAGTACATGTCCCCCAGAAGGAGTGACATAATCACAAGGTGAATCTACAAGGACCACTTTTGGAAATCCCGGACTGTCTATAGTTGCACGTTCAACCGACCCCACAAGTCCGATTCTTTCGCATGCAACAGATCTTATGTACTCTAATGTTGATAAAATGGTTTGGTCACTGTTTATTTCTTTAGGGGATATTGGACACGAGATGCCCAGGTCAGATGCTTTTATAAATACACAGGGAGTGGTCACATCTAGTATAGATACCGTTAAATCGCCGAATGCATCTACAAAAATTGTTTCTGTTTGAGACCCAGTGGGGAATAATTTTCCAGTTATAGACCCAGAAGGATCTATAAATTGAGAACGTATTGGTCCGCCGGTTCCGGGTACACCATGAACTAAAAAATCACCGTTGTAATTGGGCAATCCATCTGGAGATATGTTGAGGGATTGTTTGATTGTTGACCCGGTATTTTCGTTATATAATGTTAAATTTGAAATTGAAGATGTGGAAGAAATTATACCGGATTCGATTCCAAATGCACCAATTGCGAATGTTAAATTTCCGCAATTCCCACCCCAATCTACAACTGAATTGTCTACGGATACTTGTGCGAATTTGTAATCAAGGTCGAAATCTTTTCTTGATGACTTGGATACTATCATAGCTTTGCTGGTTGTTGAATGAGAACCCCCAATACCATCTATTTGCATAGAATCTGGACTTCCAAATGCCCTTAGTAAAATAGAATCCCAAGTAGATTCATCAGTGGGTAAATCGCCTCGCTTGAAAAAAATACCTTTGCTTGTTCCGCCACGGATTACCATTGCAGGAATGGATTTTTGTACCATTATTTAGAGTTGGTTAGAGGGCGTTAATAAGTTACGGTGAGAGTTGATCGGACGATGCAGCTATTTATTGTTTGTTGAATCGTGTCTTTGTTTGATTAAGTTGACAGCATGCAATTCCCAATTTTTACGGGAGAACCCATAGAACACAATTGAAGCCATCCAAGCATACGATAATATTATCCCAGCATAGATCCCATGAACTCCGAAATTTAAAGGAACGCTCAAGAGATATGAAACCCCCAAGAATACTCCAAAGAATCCAGTAGTTCTAGCGATAAATGGCGTCATTGCATCTCCGGCCCCTTGAAGTGCCCCTGCTAGCGAGAAATATAGAGATACAAATATTATTGCGATAGAAAATGCTTTTGCAAAATTGGTAGCATGGAAGATGGTGAGGGGGTCGGAAGTGAATATACTTACAAGAAATTCCGATTGCAAAAATAAAATAGAACCTGCAATGGTTAGAACTACTAGGCTTATACCCGTGGTCACCCATCCTTCGAATCTTGCTTGTTTGGTGTCTCCTTTTCCCACTGCCTGCCCAACGACTATGCTGGCCACAGTACTATAAGCCCTATAGAAAGGACCAGTTAATTGGTGATACATTCTTCGCCCAATATGGTATGCTGCAGTTACTTCTATTCCAAAAAGAAGCAACAGTGCGTTGAAGGGAAAATAAACAGCTGTGGTTATAATCCCACTTACCATTTGAGGTGCACTTATTAAGAAAAGTTGGCGGGTAACGGTGATATTTCGGGGGAAGCGGAATTTTGTTAAAGTCCCGGTGGAAGTGAGTGAAAATAGAATTAATGTTGCGGAAAAAAAATTTGCGATTGTAGTTCCAATTCCTACACCGAGAAGAGATAATTCAGGAAATGGACCCACCCCGAGTCCAAGTAAAACCGATAGTAGTATGTTGAGCACATTTGCAGCTATGAGTATATAGGTAGGAGTACGCGTATCCCCAGTTCCTTGAAGTGCCTTAGATCCAACAATAGTAATTATATCTGCAGGGGCTGAAAGTAGAACTACTGACAGATATAGACCTCCAAGTTTGGAAACTTCAGAAGGTGCACCGAGTAAATCTAGTGCACTTTGTCCAAATAAAAGTCCAACTATGGCCAGGGGTATTCCAAGTAATAATCCCAATAATAATGATTGGGTTATTACCTCATCTCTGCTAGCGATATTTTGACCTCCAGTATCCTGGCTAGATAAAGAAATTGCACCGCCGCCCAATCCATGTCCAACTCTCATTGAAAGTTGAGCATAGACATCTGCGATTCCAATGGCTGCTATAGCTGCTGGGGAAAATAACCCAGTTATAAAAATATCAACTGTCCGCATCAAAGTATTAAAGAATTGTTCTGCCATTAATGGGGTTGAAAGAGAAAAAGATCGGGAAATGGCTTGTTTAAGTTCTTTGATATTTCTGGGCACGGTGTTGCAACATTAAATTGTGCTTGTTTTAGAGTATTGAATGTTTTGTAATGAGATTAGAAATAAATCATTATTCCTGCACCCATTGCGACAAAAATTGCCCCAACTGCGACTTTCTGCGTTATGCGTTCGACATCTCTTAGAAATATAAAAGAGAGGAATACGGTGAAAAGTCCAGCTGTGCTGATTAAAGTTGAAACTAGAGCTACAGGACCTATGTCAAGAGCCGTGAATGCTAGGAATAAACCAACAGATGAAATAACTCCAGCAGATAAGAAATAGCCAGTTGCAGGTAGAGAAGGAAAAGCCAATAGATCGCGACGAAAAAACAGTAAAAATACAAATAGTCCAGCGAATGCTGCTAGGTCATTGAGAGCTATTGCTTGTAATACGGTTGCAGGAGTTTCTACGAGTCCGAATCTCCTTATTACTTGCCCGAGTCCAAATGAAAATCCAGCGAAAACTGGGAGGATAAGATCTTTAAGATGCCAACCAGATATATTTCCACCCTTTGAAACTGCAAGAAGTGAGAGGCCGACTATAACTAGAAAAATCCCCATTGAATGTAATGCTGAAAGTGGTTCACTGAGTAAAAATAAAGCTAGAATTGCAGCGAATGCAGGGAGAGTTGATGCACCGATTCCTGCGATACTAGCACCTACGCGATCGATACCTATGTAAAATGAAATCCGTCCTAGTGTAGTCCCTAGAAGCCCCCCTCCAAGAAAAATTAAAGCTGTTTTTGGAGAAATGCTATATATAACTGAAAAGCCTTCAAGATAAATTAAAGCTGACCAAAATAGAATGGTTCCGACTGTAATGATTGCAAAGGCTGCTTGTAGTGGATGCCCCCCATGCCCCATCCCGCGTTTGGACAGTACTGGGTCGATCCCCCAAACTATTGCTGCAGCGAATGCGGCCATGTATACACCAATAGACACATGAATGTTGGGGTCCAAATTGGATAAAGTGGACGATCTAAATAAAAATGATGGGCAAAATTAATAATAAAATATCAGATGAAAAATTTGTTGAAGTTTCGGTGAAGATTGGAAAAATTGTTCTGATAATAGGGATAATACTTAGTTTTTTGGTAATAGCGATACAAATAACTGAGCCCCCAGTAGTTCAAGAGAAAGAAATTCCAATTGTAGAATGGGAAATTCAAAGAATTAACTCTACCCATATTTCAATTGCCCATGTTTCTGGAGAACCTATTGAATCTAAAAGAACAATAGTTACGGTGGAAGGTAGAAGTCGACCTATTGATAGAATAGGTTATATTGACAAAGGAGATGTGATAATAACTCAAGCTTATGAAGGCACACTTATCGAATTATTCTGGGAAGAAGAAAATGAATACCTTAGGTTGTTGTATAGACATAGGGCATAGATGAAAAATTTATTTCATGTATGTTCAGTTTTAATTCCACGAGCGTGACGTGATTTGAACACGCGATCTAGAAGTTAGGAACCTCTCGCCTTATCCTGGCTAGGCCACACGCCCTTAGTGAATGGGTCTTGTAGACGTTGGATTTTATAGATATCTAGTTTAGTTTCTGCAAAATTTAGTGTAACTCGGTGAAGAAACAAAACCATTCGTCAATGCCATTCATAGATAAATCTTCTTAAATAATAAGAGAGATGATCATTTATTCTTCGGGTTCTTCTGCAGATTCTTCTGCAGATTCTTCTGCAGATTTGTCGTCTTCGTTTGACCCCGCACCTGTTAAATCATTTAATTCTTTTTCTATTTCTTCTCTGCCTCGTTTAAACTCTCCAAGTGCTTGGCCAGTAGACCTAGCTAATTTTGGAATTTTGTTCGCGCCGAACAGGAGTATTGCGATGAGCAATATTACGGCGAGTTCCATCCCACCAGGGATGCCAAACTGAAGAGGTATAGATACTATAGCAACCATCGTGAGGCAGATTAGAGAGATGTGATAATAGTCTTTTTGGTTATATCGGGGACAAATTGTGAGGATAATATGAAATAGAGAGGAGTCTAATATTACCCAGATGTACCGAAAAATATGAAAAATAAGAAACTTTCTGAAGAAGATAAAATTATTAGAGGAGTTATGCAAACATATGATGAAATTGCATTTCATTTTTCCCAGACTAGAGATAGTCCATGGCCAGATGTAGTTGAGTTTCTAGAAAATTTATCAGGAAAAGTTGGCCTAGATATATGTTGTGGTAATGGAAGGCATTCAGAATTACTTTCTAAATGTGCTGAAAAGGTAATTGGAATGGATTTGAGTTCAATGATGTTAAGAGAAACTGTTCAGAGAGGAGTTGGAAAAAATTTTGAGGTTATTGCAGTTAAAGGGAATTCTATTAGATTGCCGATTAAAAGTGAATGTGTAGATATAGGAGTTTATATTGCTGCCATACACCATCTTCCAACTTCAGAGTATAGGGTGGATAGTTTGAACGAGCTAGAAAGAGTACTATCCCCAGATGGAATTGCAATCATAGGTGCATGGTGCACTGAACATGATCGTTTTGAACGAGGAGATGGGTTTGATACAATTATTAATTGGAAACTGCCAAATGGAGATTTGATTCCACGTTACTATCATATTTATGACATGGAAGAATTTGAAAAGGAGATTAAATGTAGTAAACTTAATGTAATAGAGACATATGTGAGTAGAGGGAATTGTTATGCCATCGTAGGGGGAAGTTAAGCATCTATTTTGATTGACATCCCAGGTTTAAATTTAAAAGTTGAAATTAAAGCAACTATGTTTAGTAAAAATAGAAAGATGAAAGCAGAATTGTAATTTCCAGAAATATCTCTGAGGATTCCGATGGCAAAAGGACCTATAGCTGCTATTGTATATCCAAAGAAGAGAACTATCGAAGTTAGATGGTCTGCTGATTTGGCAGTGGGTGAATAGTCGATAGGTAATGTAAGGGACAGGGGGAAGATCCCCCCGAGTCCAACTCCAAGAATTCCCACCCATAAAAATGGAATAAAGAGTGGATACATGGAAATAAAAAATAGACCTATCGAGCTGAGAAGAAGGCTAATGAAAATCCATGGCCTGCGATCGTCTGAGAAATCTGCAAGAATAGAAATCCCCGCAGTGCCTATAAGCTGTGTTAAGAGGAAAACCGTAAGTAATAGACCAGATTGGTTCTCGGACCAACCAAGTGCCACATACATTGGAGATAGCCAGGATAGAACAGAATAAAATAAAAGGGTGACTAAAGCTAGAAAAAGGGACAATAGCCACACCCAACTATTTGACTTTGATGGACGGGGAAATGCGGGGAGAGAAAATGGCACGGGAGTTTCTTGAGAACTCGTTTTTGGTATGATCAATGACCAGATTAATAGAGTGACTATACCAAAAATAGACCAGGTCGCGAGTGCAAAATTCCACCCGCCTAAAAATGTAAACAAAGGTACTGTTAGACCTGCAGCAGCAGCAGCTCCAATGGTTAAAGAAGTGGTATAAACTCCAGTTATTAAAGAAGCATTTTTTGGGAAGTTAACTTTTACAAATGAAGGGAGTAATGTTTGTGCAACTGCGATACCAATTCCAAGAAGAATTGTTGTCAATAGTAGCAATGGGAGATTTGACCCCCATAGCCTAGCTGCAGTGCCTATACTAATTAAAGAAACAGCATAAAGTATTGATTTTTCCCTGCCAAAAATTTGAGACATGGGGAATGCCAAAAGTGCAAAGATGCCCATTGATAAAATTGGGATAGTAGTTAGAAGACTAATTCCAGAATAACTTAAACCCAAATCGTTTTTTATTACTTCTAAAAGGGGAGGTACAGAAGATATAGAGGGCCTAAGATTAAAAGCCACCATTGCCATGCCCAAGATAAGTAAAAAACGTTTGGGATGGTGAGATTCAGTCATGGAAATGAGAGTGATTGAAATAATAAAAAATTATTGGTAAATAGTATTTAGCATACTTTGAGAAAACGTTGCCTTAAATGGCAAAGGCCATATGATAGAAGAATAGAAGTAGCATAGTGTGCGCCGATGGTCTAGTGGTATGACTAGGGCCTTCCAAGCCCTAAGCCCGGGTTCAATTCCCGGTCGACGCATTGTCCTAAGAGGTTCAGTTCTTGATCTAAAAATTCAGTAGATAACAGAGTTAAAGCAATTTGTCAGGGAATATAGATCTAGCTTTTTTAATTTTAGGAAGTGTGTTGAAAACACAATAAGGATGAGAGGGATTTTTTGAATAGTAATTATGGTGATATTCTTCTGCTTCATAAAAAACAGGAATTTCTGCTATTTCAGTTACGATGGGCACATCATAAGTCCGAGTTTGAGTTAAATTTTCTATATACGATTCTGCAGATGATTTTTGTTCAAGTGTGTGGTAAAATATTGCAGACCTGTATTGAGACCCTACATCGGGACCTTGGTGGTTGAGTTGAGTGGGATTATGTATTGAAAAGAATATTTCTAGTATGTTTTCATAAGACAGAAATTGAGGATCGTAGGAGAATTGAACTGCCTCTGCATGCCCAGTTTTTCCAGAACATACTTCTTCATATGCAGGGTCAATGGTAGCCCCGCCACAATATCCTGGTTTGATTGAACGTATAGATTTATATTGAGAAAATGCAGCTTCTACGCACCAAAAACACCCGCCAGCAAAAGTGGCATGTGGAAATTCTTCAGACATGTTTGATAGATTGTAGTGGAAAGATATGTACTAAATGGTTTAGACAAAGTAAATGATGGAAAAAATAGACTAGATTGAATGATAAAATAGACTCCAAAATCTAGGGTAAAATTATAAACATTGAGAAACTATTCCGTTCAATGGCAATCATGGTAGAGAAGAAGAAGTTAGGAGACAGCATTCGGAAACATCCAACTGCATTTTTGATCACATTCATGTTCTGGTCGTTCGTTGGTGGAGGAAATGTAATAGGAGGATATCTGCCAATTTTCTATTACTATATGGAGGATCCTGTCGTCGTCGCTATTTTCATAGTTGGTGGCTTGGTTGTGCTATTTCTTCTTAGTTGGATCATCACAGCAATATGGGCAGGTATAACAGGTGGGAAGAAATGGTTCGAAAGGGACAGATAAGATGAAGAGCACTTATCCCAAAAATAATCGAAAAGATGCATGGGACTGCCTAGATTGGAAGTTGTGGGTTCAATGGGCCAGCTCGGATTTGAACCGAGGACGAACCGGTTATGAGCCGGGCTCTCTAACCAGGCTGAGATACGGGCCCACATATTACATTAAGACACGAGGTATGCAAAACGATTTCTTCTCGTGATTTGTTCAAGAATAGAAAATTTTAAGTGCGAAATGGAGACCGGCTATATATCAGTGATGGTGGGAATGATTTCCATGAGGATGGGAATGACCCCCAATAATAAATTCTGAAGCGTCCCGGATTCCATCTGCAAATTCTAATTCGCGGCCATCTAATTCATATTGTGATATTGAATTTATACCATATAGAATTTGTTCTGCGATAGTGACCCATACCCGGTAATATACTTCCTCTGTTTGGTCTTGTAAATCTTGAGGATTTATTTGAGATATCTGTTTAATGAGTTCTGATTGAAAATGATCCCATTGGAAAAATTCACGTTCGTTTAATGCGACTACTATGCCGAATATACTAGCTTGCCAAGGTTCATTGAAAATTGGAGTGCCCCCAGTTTCTTGAGGAAATCCAGTGGTATTTGTCAATTTAGAAATTATATCCATGGCATTCTGAAGAGTTTTTTTGTCAGAAGGAGTTGAATTAGTTTTCATGAAGTGACGTTGATTTTTGAGACCCCAATCATAGAGTTCCTAGTTACAAGTTGAGCAAGTTCTTCTTCGGTTAGAGATTCCGTGCCTGTAGGTTTTTGTGGCAGAACCATATACCTTATATCCGCGCTTGAATCGTGAACTTTTATTTCTACTTCTTGTGGCAAATCTAGTCCAAATTCTTTGAGAACCGCCCTAGGTTCAATGACAGTTCTTGCACGGTATTCAGGTGATTTATACCATGTTGGAGGTAACCCAAGAATAGACCACGGATAGCATGAACAAAGAGTGCACACTACAATGTTATGGACCGAGTCAGTATTTTCAACTACTTCGACATTTTGAGACCCCATTTCAAAATTAAATTCCCCTATTGCAGATATAGAATCGTTCAAAAGTCTTTTTTTATATTCTGGATCGGACCAGGCTCTGGCAACTATTTTGGCCCCATGTTGTGGCCCGATGTCGTGTTCGTATACCGATATGGCTGCATCAATTGCCTCGTGGGTGATTAGGCCTTTTTCGACTAGTAAAGATTGTAATGCCCTAACACGGGATTTTGGATCTTGTATTTCTTCTTTTAGAGGAGGTTGATTGGACATATATATTAGATGTTAATTGGAAGGGAGAGGACGTATCTTTATCGGTATTTTACAGAGATGGCAATACATCATTCGATAAAGTTTTAATGGATTGGGAATAGTCGGGGCCTAGTTTTGCCAAAATAACTTGTTTTAGGTTTTGAACATCTTGAGTTTCAAAAAGCCGTGCCAGTCCCTCTATGCAATCGTTGGCATTTCCAGCTATGAAAGTTGCATTTACCATTTCATTTGTAACCAATTTAGCAGCTTCTTGTATCGTTGCCCCATGGGCAAATGCTTCATGAATTTTGTTAACATTCAAAGGATTGACACCTATAGATTCGAAGTCTAATGGTGAAAACCCAGTTTTTTTGAGAGTCATGAGAGCATGTGCAACATATGGTTTTGGAAACTTCATTGCCGCTTTTGAATCAGAATCTATCGAAACATTTAGTTCTGCCAATAACGAAGAACCAGGATTAGTAAGTGATAGATTTTTAGAGTTGAGTTTTGCATAAATATCATCCAGTTTTCCGGCCCTCAGAAGAGGCAAGTACATTCCACCGAATAATACCCCATCCATACATTCTCTAGCAACTTTCATTGCATAATCCCCATAACCACCCATATAAAATTTAATGGGTGCTTGTGGAGAAAATCGAAGTTGCATTTTTCCGTTTTCTTGTAAATTGAAATATTGTTTAAGTAGTGGGTAATCGCCGAAACTAATTTTTTTCCCGATTAGTAATTGATTTACACAAGTGACTGTTTCAGATAGCATTGTGTAAGGATAGGGGGTTAAGATTTCATTTCCCGTTTGGGCAATGCTACCTCTACCGATTCCAACACTTACCTCACGTCCATCAGTCAATTCGGTGAGGGATGCCAAGATATCAGCGAAGTCTACAGGATTTCTGTAGTAAGGAACGGTTATTGCGGTGCCTATTTTTATAGGGACTTGTGCAGCAATTGCGGTTAAAACAACGAAAAGGTTTCTATAACCTAAATTGTCATTTACCCAGAATTGAGAGAAATTTTCTTCAGATGAAAGCTCTGCTAATTCGACTATTTGGGGCACCTTGTACTGATTTGATATATGGATTGTGAATTGTAGCCCTAACTCTCCTTTAAACTTCATATGAGAGATAGTTATATCTGAGAATATAAAAAAGAGACACCAACATAAGCTTAATACCACATAAGTAGTAAGATGAGCAAGGTATTATGAAAGTAATTGTTACAGAAAGAAGATTTCCTAAAATTGACCCGTATAAAGAATCAGTTGAAAGTGCCGGTGGGGAAGTTATATATGCAGATTTTAAAACCGAAGATGATCTTGTAGAGGGGCTTAAAGATGCTACAGTAGTAGTTACATTTAAAGCCCCCATTACCCGTAGAGTGATAGAATCTATGAAAAACTGTAGACTTATTCTCAGGAATGGGGCCGGGTTTGATAATGTGGATATTCGAGCCGCTAATGAGCATGGAATTCCGGTATCGTCCATGAGAGGATATGTTAATGATGAGCTTTCAGAACATGTTATAGCGTTGATGTTGGCTGCTGCAAGAGACATACCGTATGCAGACAAATCCATGAGAGACAATAATGGGTGGGGGGACAGAAGAAATGTTAATTATATGGGCCATGGAACTTTGGGGGTTGTTGGATTGGGAGAAATTGGCCGTGCCACAATACCCAAAGCGAAAGCCTTAGGAATGAAAATTATTGCTTATGATCCGTATGTTTCGAAAGATATTTTCGAGTTAGTGGGTGCCGAAAGAGTAGGGTTTAAGGAACTAGTTGAGAGATCAGACTGCATAAGTGTTAACTGCCAGTTGACGGCAGAGACTCACCATATGTTCTCTGTGGAGGAATTCAAAAACATGAAAGATACTGCAGTTATTGTGAATACTGCTAGGGGCCCAATTATTGATGAAAAGGCCCTAGTCGATGCGGTGGATAATGGAGAGATATACTCTGCAGGATTGGATGTATTTGAAACGGAACCGCCGGAAAACAGTCCGGCTTTAAGCTGTGAAAGAATAGTATGTTCCCCTCATCATGGAGCTACAACTCCAACTGGAGAATATAGGTGCATAAAATGGGGTAATGAAGAGATTTTAAGAGCACTTAGAGGAGAAGCATTAGAGATGGTGGTAAATCCAGAAGCACTATGGTACCAAGAAGGGAAGATATTTAGTCCAGAAGGGGATAATTGGGCAAATGCTAGGTTGGGTTCTTATCAAGAAGAAGAGATCAACACTAGTCTTCGAAGGAATTTTGAAAGAGAAACTGAAAATTAGATTTCATAATAGAATAACTGATTATAAAACATTACATAAATATGAAAAATAAAATAAATTTTGGGTTTTTAATACCTCATTTTGGAAGTATAGCGTCGTCAGAAAAAATCACTAGTACGTGCATACTAGCAGAAGAATTCGATTTTAATTCCGCATGGGCTAGAGATCATCTTGTTTTTGGACCTCATGCCCATGAAGATTCAGATAAAACTTTTTTAGAACCGTTCACAGTTCTTGGTCATGTTGCATCAGTTACTAAAAAACTAGAATTGGGTACTGCCGTGATCAATCCACAGCGTCATCCAGTTCATTTGGCTCAACAATGGGCTTCTTTAGACTATCTTTGTGATTCTGGAGTTATTTGCGGGATAGGAACAGGCAGTTATGAGCGTGAATTTTTAGAACGTCCTTTTGATAAAAGAGAACAACTTATAAAAGAAAATGTGGAGATAATGAGGAAAATATGGACAGGGGATGGGACAGAATACAAGGGAGATATTTTTGATATTGAGTATGCAGAAATATATCCAAGGCCTAAAAAATCAATTCCCATTTGGTCAGGTGGATCGACCCCTGCATCTCCTAAACGGGCGGTGGAATATTGTGATGGATGGCTTCCGGGTAGAATAAATTTCAAAACGTGGGACATAGCAGTGAGATCTATGAAATCTAGATCTGAAGAAATGGGAAGAGAAATGCCGACTTTGGGGGTTATTCCAGATGTTAGCCCTGCATCAGATAGAAAAACTGCAATTGAATTGGCAGATATAGAAAATTTATTGAACCTTGCAAATAGAAGAAAGTATTGGAAAAGGCCATCCAAAGGATCTTTTGAAACTGTAGAAGATTTAGAGGGATTGGTTATGGCAGGTACTGCAGAAGATATCGTGCAAGAGATATCCAAATATGTAGATCACGAAATTGGAGTTGACTATATGATATTTGACCTACGTCAAAGATTTTCAGATATGGAATACTGTATTGAAACGATCGGGGGAGAAGTTATTCCAGAGTTTAGATAAAAATTGAGGAGTTTCAAAATATCAAAACTTCTTTGGGAATTTTCGGAGGCCCTGGTAGATAGAAATACCTGTTTTTGCCCCCTCTCCAATTGCTATTGGGATTTGTTTATTCCCAGGAGTGATATCGCCTACGGCATATACTCCAGGTATAGAAGTGAGTCCATTTTCATCCACAATAATTTGTCCTTTTTCATCTATTTCACATCCAAGATCAATTGCTATGCTATTGTTATATTTGGACCCATACATTGCAAATCCTCCATAATATTCACGTCTGGATCCGTCTTCGAATTTTAATGCCTCAAGCCAACCGCTTTGGTTGTTTTCAACAGACACTATCTCTTCGTTTATGATGACTATAGGGTGGGAATTTAATTGGTCACCTACCTCGGGAGACCATGTTGGTTTTTCATTACGCAAGAGTAAATCGACCTTATTGGTGAAATTTAACATGATCATAGCTACCTGAGCTGCCCCGTCCCCATGGCCCATAACATAAGTTGGTTTGTTTCTGAACATGTGTGCGTCGCATAGAAGACAGTAATGAAGCCCCCTGCCAGTCCTGGGCAAAGGTGGTTTTGGCGGAATATCTATGAATCCAGTTGCAATAACTATTCGACGAGAAGTATAGATAGAATTATCAGTATTAACCTGAAACTGCATAGTGTTTGAGGATTCAACAGGGGTTATTTTGGTAACAAATTCACGAATATAAGTTACACCGTAACTTTTTAACTGGTCTATTGAAGTGGCTAGATATTCAATTCCAGTTACAGATTCGGGGATGCCAATAACATTGTGTGTATTGCGCATCATTGCGGCCCTCCCACCTCCGCGATTGATAACTGCAGTATTGAGGCCTAACTGGGTTGTATACAGTGCTGAAGAAAGACCGCCTGGACCCCCACCAATCACGATTACATCATAAACTGTCATGGTACAAATAAGTTAGAATCACAAACATATTAGAGGGATTCTATTTATCCATGAATCTTAAGAATAGGAAGATTGAGAGAAAAAATGAGATATGAATATATATAAGAAACATATGAATGCTGCGGATAAAAATAGCATTGTAAATCCATAATACGCTAAAATGAGGCCGAATAAGATTGGTCCAATTACCTTACCTAGTGGTTTGCTAGTATTCATGGCCCCTACGACACCACCTCTATGTTTTGCAGGTATAGAAGATGCGACAGACTCATTCAATATAGGTATGAAAAGAGAATCCCCAATTCCAAATATACCAATTAAGAAAAAGATAGGCAGAATGGATGTAGAAAATGGGATTAATGCTACTGAAATGGCAGATAGTATCAGAGTTAGTTTGACTGCGATTGGTTTAGAGACATAGGAAACTAGAAAACCTGACAGAGGGGAGCTAAAAATACGAACGAATCCTCTAAAAGATAGAGCTGCTCCTGCAATGAATGCACTTTGATCTAATGAAAAAACTATGAAGAGTGGAATGAATGTTATTACAGATGATTTTAGTAAAGAACCAACAAATGACCATCCAAAAAGTACATTAAAATTGGAATTAAAAATCTCAGATTTAATAGTATATAAGTAGTTTTTAAAGGTTGGAATTATTTTTTGGTCATTTGATACAGAAAAAGTTTCAGGTAGAAAGAAGAATACTATGATTGCTGCAGGGAAAGATAAAGAATATAATAAAAATGGGTAGTTCCACGAAATGTCTGCTAGAAAACCTGCGATTGGAGGAATGGAGAGAACAGAGATCCCATGGAAAGAGCCACGGAGTCCTTGTGCAGTTGCACCTTTAGATCCTTTGTACAAATCTCCAATAATTGTTATACTAAGAGGGCTTAAGCTAGCAAATCCGATTCCCTGAATTGCTCTTAAGATTAGCAAAGAAGCAAATGAATCCACAAACGCTATCGATGTTCCTGCAATACCGAAAATGAGCAAACCTATCAATGTTAGTTTTCTTCGCCCGTACACATCTGCTAAAATTCCAACAATGGGGATTGAAATTAGAGCAGAGAAAAAAAATACAGACATGACAAGCCCTATACTTTGTTCAGAAATTGACATGGAACGCATGAGAATTGGAAGTACAGGAGAGACTAATTGTGCCCCCAATATCCCAACAGAAGATACCAGTAAAATGGATAAAAGAGTAGAGTCCAGTTTAGGAATTGCGGACGATTTTAACAGAATGCCCATCTACTTTAATAGTAATTGAAAGAGAATAAGAACACTGAAAAATACATGGTGGGGTTTGCAAGAACATTAAATATGGAATAGGACTTAATTTTTTGTAGATGAAAGGTTGTGCCAAGGCCCCTGGAGCAGGGACAATATTAAATGCATTGGCCAATGGATATGGATCTTCATTTGCTATTGACATATACACTAAAGCTAAAGTTGAACTATGCAAAACGGGGGATATAGAAGGAAAAATAAAAAATATTCCTGGCGGAGATACTATGCTTATTGAGCGTTGTGTGGAGCTTGTTATAGATCGTTTTGGTGACAATGAAGGAGGGTCCATAATAACAGAAAGTGAGATACCAATGGCATCGGGTTTAAAGAGTTCTAGCGCTGCGGCAAATGCTGCAGTTCTTGCTAGTTTGAGTGCATTGTCAATCGAAGTTGGAGAGGATGGAGAAATTGGGAAGATAGATGCGTCTTTGATTGGGGTTCAAGCTGCAAGAGATGCAGGAGTTACAGTTACAGGGGCATTTGATGATGCAAGTGCATCTATGATAGGAGGATTGACTATAACAAATAATAATTCTGACGAATTGTTGAAACATGATGCAAAAATAGATTGGGAAGTCCTAGTTTGGGTACCGGAAATGAAAGCATACAGTTCGGATGCCAATGTTGAGCGTTGTTCCCGTATAAAAGGAGTGGCTGATATAATCGTGGAGATGGCAAAAGATGGCAGATATGCAGAAGCCATGACCATCAATGGTTTATCTTTTTGTGCAGCCTTGGAATATTCTGCTGCCCCAATATTAGAAGCGATGCAAGTGACAAATGGAGTTTCTCTTTCGGGCACCGGGCCAAGTATGGTTGCAATAGGCAGGGGAGAAGACTTAATTAGGTTGGAAAAATTGTGGAATAAAAGGGGTGGAAAGGTATTCTTTACTAGAACGCAAAATGTGGGAGCATGTGTAATATGAGTTTGGATGAAAAGAGGAAAAAAATTGAGGAAATAGACAAAAATATCATTGAGTTGATTGCAGAAAGAACAGATTTGGCTGTGTCGATTGCAGAGATAAAAGATAGAGATGGACTTCCAACCACTGATAAAGATCAGGAGAAAAAAGTTAGGGTCAGAGTATCTACATATGCAGAAGCTTTTGGATTGGAAAAGGACAGGATTGAAAAAATTTTCCAGATGTTAATTGAATTGAACAAAAATAAACAGAGAAGAAGTAGATAAAATATCAATAAGACGATATTATTTTGTTTAAAATTGTACTGGGAGTTGGAATGCTAACAGGAGATAAGTGAGAAACGCTGATGACATCATTCATGATTGTTTGTCTGTCCGTTCCATTGGATTCTATTACTTTGCCATCTCGGATATCTGCCCAGACATGATCATGAATTGTTGCAGACCCATCATCATTCAAATTGGACCTAATATTGCAAAGAGTAGAAGGCAGAGTTAGAGAAATATTTAAATTTGAATTTGTCCCTATTGGAGAATTAACATTCAAATATTCTGTTGGGCCTATAAGGCCTAATTCAACTGATTTCTGTGCTAGGTATGCAGTTGCATTTGCTGCATTTTGATATTCATCTATAGTAGGAACCCTTGGGAATTCCCCTATAGGAATGAAAAGAGATGAAGAGATAGAAGGCACACCTAAAAAGGTAGATTCTATTGCGGCACTTATGGTTCCAGATCGCCCAATAGAATAGAATCCAACATTCGCACCGCAATTACAACCTGAGATTACCAAATCTGGCTCGAGTTTAAGTGCAGAGAGTCCAAGAATAACACAATCTGCAGGAGTTCCAGAAACAGCATATCCTTCATCTATTAATTCTATTTGAATTGTTTTAGATGTTTGCCGACCCACACCGCTCATGTCAGAGGATGGGGCAATAATAGTTACATTTGCGAATTTACTAAGAACATGATATAAAGCCCAAATCCCATTGGCATTTATTCCATCATCGTTTGTGAGTAAGATATCCATGATAGACAAATAATGCAAATAGGATATGTCAGCGTCGATTGGGATTTGAACATAAATTAAATTGGCATTCGGCATAGTTGATGTTAAAATTAGTAAAGTACCCTTATCAACGTATAACACATTGCGTAAGACAATATGAGAATAGTACCAGATACTAGTATCTTGATTGAAGGTTATCTATCGGATGAGATTATGGCAGATAAAGGAAACAAATATGAGATATACATTCCAGAAATAGTAGTTGAAGAATTGGAAATCCAGATAGGCAAAGGCATTGAAACGGGTTTTGATGGAATTGAAGAACTAGAACGACTTTCTAAAATGGCTGACTCTGGAGAGATAATATTAGAATATGTTGGCAATAAAAATGAATTTGGAATGGGGTTGAAACATGAAAAATTACTTAATGATGGTTTAATCCGAGAGTGTGCAAAAAATATAAAGGCGATTTTATTTACTTGTGATGTTGCCCAGACAAAGATAGCTAGAGCAAAGAAAATTGAAGTTGAGTATAGGCACCCTAGAACTAACCAAAATGATCCGCTTCCAATTGAAAAATATTTTGCAGAAGATACCATCAGTGTGCATCTTAGATCAAATGCATTTCCAATGGGAAAAACTGGAGGAATAAAAAACTTGAAGTTTGAGAAACTTTCTGAAGAAAGATTATTAGAGAGTCAAGTTAGAGAGTGGGCCAAGATAATTGGAGAACAATGTAGACGTTCTGAGAAAGGGTTTTTTGAATTTGATGAAAAGTATATGAAAATTATTCAGTTGAGAGAGTACAGAATAACAATTACTCAGCCCCCATTTTCAGATGGGTGGGAAATAACTGCGGTGAGACCAACTACAAAAACAGTTATTGGTGATTATGAAGGTTCAGAGGAATTAATGAGAAGAATACTTGAGAACAAAAGGGGTATACTTATTGCAGGATCTCCAGGGATGGGAAAGACCACTTTCGCGCAAGCAGTAGCTGAATTTCTATCAGGAGAAAATTTCTGTGTTAAAACTATGGAAAGACCAAGAGATTTGCAAGTGGGCCCAGAAATTACTCAATATACAGCTTTGTCAGGAGACATGGCGAAGACTGCCGATGTACTGTTATTGGTTAGGCCAGATTATGTGATTTATGACGAGATAAGAAGAAACGAAGATTTTGTAGTTTTTGGAGATCTGAGATTATCAGGAGTGGGGATGATAGGAATTGTTCATGCTACGAGAGCTATCGACGCATTACAACGATTGATTGGTAGAGTTGAGCTTGGAGTAATACCCCAGATAACAGATACAGTTGTATACCTCAAAGAGGGCCAAATTGAAACTATTTATGATGTTTCCATTGAGATAAAAGTTCCCACGGGTTTGATTGAAGATGATCTTTCACGCCCAGTGATAATGGTGAGGAATTTTAAAACGGGAGAACTGGAATACGAAATATATACATTCAGTGGTCAAATAATAACCATTCCAGTAAATGGGAAAGAGAACAAAACGAATGGGGTGGAGAAATTAGCCATTCAAGAGATAGAGAAAGAAATAAAATCTATTGTTAAGGGGAAAATAAGAATCGAGATAGAGAATGGAAATCGTGCCATTGCCTACATAGAAGAAAAGGACATAGGCAAAGTAATAGGAAAAAGAGGTGAAAGGATTGCCAAGGTAGAGGATCAGTTGGGAGTTAGTATTGATGTAAGAGCATATGAAGATGAACAAATAGAAAAAGAGAGACATGACAGTGGATATGAAGATGAACAAATAGAAAAAGAGAGACATGACAGTGGAATTGATAAATCTACTATTAAAGTTAATATTACAGAAACACATATTTTGATACCAGCGGCAGCACATATTGGAAAGGCAGTTGAGATTTTTTCAAAGGGGGACTATCTTTTTACAGCTACTGTGGGGAATAAAGGCATGATCCAATTGGCCAGAGGCAGTTCTATTGCAGAAGAGTTAGAAAAATCTATAGATAACAGCGGAGAGGTTTCTTTGATCCCAGTTAGTTAGATAAAATAATATAGAATTTAATAAAGCTGAGGAGAAGAAATTAAGTAAAGAGCATAAATACCATGCAGGGCAAAGGTGGTATATGTCAGAACTAGAAGACGCCATAAAAGAAGTTTCAGATGCATGCAATGTTGTGTCCAACGCAGGTTTAACAGAATTATATGCAGGACATGTTTCATCTAGAGTAGGGAACATTGCATTGATTCCAGCACATCTTCACCACGATGGGAGAGGAATGGAATCGATAACACCTGAAAAAATAATCAAGTTGAATTTAGAAACTGGAGAACAAGAACCTAAAAATTTAGAACTTCCAGAAGAAGATACAATACACACTAGCATATTTAATGTTCGAGACGATGTCAAGAGTTGTGTTCATGCGCACCCGTTGTATGCAACTGCCCTGAGTATGACAAATACATCTATAATACCAGCGTCAATTAGAGCGGTTCGTTTGGGAAATGTCCCGATAATGGACGCGGGCCCAAGATTGATTGAATCAAATGCACCAGTAGAAATTGCCCGGGGCGAAGCAGTTGCAAAAAGTCTAGGGAATGCATCATGTCTTTTGATAAGAGGTCATGGAGTAGTTACAGTGGGGCGCACAGTGGCTGAAGCTGTTAGCCGTCTGTTTATATTGGAGAGGGCTGCGAAGCTACAGATGATTGCAAGTTTAGGAGGTGGCGCAGTTGCCTGGGAAGGAAATCCATATGGTGCCGCGAGCCATCCTGAAATAAAAGAAACTACAGAGAAACCAAGTGAAGATACTTATAAATTTTTACGGAATCAGTATTTGAAATAAAATACCATAAAATGATCGATAAATACGCCGAGTGGGAGATTCGAACTCCCGTGTCCTATTGGACAGATGCTTTCGAGGCAACCGCCTTGGCCGGGCTAGGCTAACTCGGCAACGGTCACGTTACTCCCGTTTGGAGTTTATCGTTTGCGGTTTGTTGCGGCTACAAAAACTAAGAATAGCGGGCTATGCAATATATAGAAATAAAAGACATTTAATTAGTGAATTAAATCCGCCCACCCCGATTTGAACAGGGGACATGTCGATCTACAGTCGACTGCTCTACCAAACTGAGCTATGGGCGGTATATTAAAACATAGATGTTTTTTACAATTTAACGATTGTCATTGCAAGTGGAAGATTAATGACACATTTGTATGTAAAAATGACAAGTGGGAAAGTGGTTTGATGAAGTAAATTTATGATGGAAGGACATTTGCAATACAAATTGCCTAAGTAATACAAAATATAAGGAAATAATGTAATGCAAAAAAAATTGATAGAAATGGAAAAAGGAAGGGATATATGTAGAAAAAACTAAAAATAATTTGAAATATTTAGATGAAAAGAATTAGAATAAGGCCGATTGGTTTAGTAAGAACCCCAATAAACATATGAAAAATAATGCTATGGAAATAATATTAAAATGATTAAAGACTATAGAATTGTATGCATTTGTAGTGCAAATCATAGATACCTTTATATACCTCTTTGCTCAATGTAGAAAGTACGTAAGACGCATGTTAGCTCGCGGACAGACGTAAAAAGGACAATGTGCCCGTATAACGTCTACAGCTGTCATACACCTGATGACTTGGCATCTTACTAAAGGGGAGAAAATATAAAATGGAACGAATAACACTTAGAATTCCAGAACAGCAAATAGCAGAAGTTGAGCAATTGGTTCAGAAAGGAGAGTATCCTAACCGTAGCGAAGCAATTAGGTCTGCTATTAGAGAAATGTTAAAAGAAAATGAACAGACTTTTGAATTTAATGACCCACGTGCGTGGGGGAGGTTATAAACATGTTAGACATTGTGCAAGATGCATTACAAAACGAAGAGAAAGAAAGAGCAAAAAAATCATACCATAGAGAAGATGATTTTGGCGAGCCACGTATAGTTGTTGTTGGTTGCGGTGGTGCAGGCAATAATACGATTAATAGATTATACAACATGGGGATACATGGTGCAGAAACTATTGCAATAAATACAGATAAACAGCATCTAAAAATGATAGAAGCTGATACCAAAATTCTCGTGGGTAAATCTCTTACAAATGGTCTGGGTGCGGGCGGAGACCCAAGCATGGGAGAAAGAGCAACTGAATCTGCTGCAGGAACTATAAAAGAAGTTCTGGGCGGTGCAGATCTAGTATTTGTAACTGCTGGCATGGGAGGAGGAACAGGAACAGGTTCGGCCCCCGTAGTATGTAAAATAGCAAAAGAGCAAGGAGCCATTGTTATTGGAATGGTGTCGACACCGTTCCAAATTGAACGTGCAAGAACGATCAAAGCTGAAGAGGGTTTAGAGGCATTACGCGAAACTGCAGATTCAGTGATCGTGTTAGACAATAATAGACTTCTTGACTACGTCCCCAATTTACCAATTGGAAAGGCATTCTCAGTTATGGACCAGATTATTGCAGAGACAGTTAAAGGAATATCAGAAACAATAACTCAGCCATCACTGATTAATCTTGATTATGCAGATATGGCTGCAGTAATGTCAGCAGGTGGCGTGGCTGTGATGCTTGTTGGTGAAACTGCGGATAAAAATAAAACTGAAGAAGTTGTTCGAGATGCTCTGAATCACCCGTTATTAGATGTTGACTACAGAGGGGCTTCTGGAGCACTAGTTCACATAACAGGGGGACCAGATTTGACTTTAAAAGAAGCAGAAGGTATCGCGAATAATATTACAGAAAGACTTGATCCAACTGCAAATGTTATTTGGGGTGCCCGTGTTGAAGACGAATTCAAAGGAAAAGTTCGAGTATTAGCCATTATGACAGGTGTCCAAAGTGCACAAGTTCTAGGGCCTTCATCCCAAATGCAAAATGCACCTATTAGGGGATTGGCAGATGGAGATTCTCGTTGGTCTGATGGTGGAAAACGGGAAGTGGAGCAAATTAATGGGCTAGATGTTATCCGCTAGGCTTTTTTTATAGCTTCAATGAAAATACATTTCTGACAAATTTTTTGAGTGGTTGGAGAACCACAATTTATACAATACTGTAATTTTAATCCTTCTTTCAAAGTATTATTTTTTGATGCCATAGATGCAAGTTCTTCATAACCGGACATGATAGAATGGCGAGTCCCAGGATGATCGTCTTCGAGATTCAATATCAGATCCCTAACGGTTCCACGGAAAGAAGTTGGTGCGTATGGACAATCCCCCATATAAAATGGGATTTCCATTAAATGAGCATAGAGGGCCACTTCTTTTTCGGGAATGTCTCGAAGTGGTTTGGCTCGTGGAATGAATTCCGTGGTTCCACGTTGATGGAAGGGTGCTAGTGAAGCTTCGAAATGTTTTGCCATTTTTCTAATATCCCCAGATAAAAAATTCATCATGGCTGTTTGAGATTCATCATCAAGATTGTGCCCAGTTAGCAATTTGTCTGCTTTTAGATCATTTGCCGCCAGATCAAGGAGGCCTCTTCTGAATACTCCGCAATAAGAACACGCATTTAAATTTAATGGGTTTTTTTCTACAACCTCGTCCATATCAATTCCAAATTCTTCTTGATAACTGAATATTTCATGATGAATACCAAGAGATTTGGTAAATTTTTTGCATACTTCAATACTTTCGTCTCGGTAGCCTGCTATTCCTTCATTAACAGTTAAAGCTATCAGATGGATTCTAGGATCTTTGTCTAGCATATTATGTAGAATATAAGTTAGAACTGAGGAATCTTTCCCGCCAGAAACTCCAATGACCCATTTTTGAGGATCTTTTTTATTTGTTCCATGGAGCAGGTTGTCTGAACGAATACGATGCCTAACTCTGCGTTCTACGGAGGTTATAAAATGCGAAGAGCATAAATGAGATCCAGAATATGGTGTAAAAATAACAGCTGAACTATTACACTTAGTACACTTCATAAAAGATTAATGGATGCCAGGGATTTATCTATTTCCACATAGAAAAAGTGAAAATAACTTCAAATAAATAGATTAAATAAAAAAATATAGGGATTTGGGATTACATTCTGAAGGTCCATTCATCCGAGGAAAATTTTTCGTTCTCTAAGGTTTTTGCGCGCGCCATTTCCGATTCAGACCATGATTCTACCTTTGCATTTGACCATTCTATAAAAGAATCGGATAAAACTCTAATGACATGTTCCCTATCTAAATTTGTTTGTTCTGAAATTGATGTGATTCTATTTTTAACTTCGTTGGTAGAAATTGAAGGACTAGAGAATATAGAAATAATTTTTTGCGGATCGTAAGAATAAGTTATTGATCCGTGTTGAGTGACCACATCGTGGGATCTTTTTTGTGCATTTCCACTTATTTTTTTACCAGAAACTATGAGATCATGTGCAGGGTGAATTTCCCGGAGATAGCAGGAGGACTCACATATAGCAGGGAGGGATAATGTTGATAGTTTGGCAGATATGCCCAATTGTTTAAATGCAGAGAGGAGAGGGAATAAAAGAAATTGGTATGACATAGATATATCAGTAGGTAGGTTAGAAGCAAGAGTGGTAATAGAATAGGATATATCTCCAAAGTTGCTATGATAGATCCCACCGCCCCCAGTGTTTCTACGTACAATGGGTATTTTTTCTTGTAGACAATATTCTTGGTTAATAGAGTTTATTTTTTGATTATATCCTATTGAAAGTGAACTTGGATTCCAGCGATAAAGTCTGATTGTTGAAGGTGCACCTTCAGACACCCTAAGGGCCGATACTGAATCTATAGCCATATTCATAGAGGCACTATGGGTTTCTTCAGGTATTAATCTCCAATCGCGATGCATGAAAATAATTAAAGCCCATATGGTAAATCTATTTAGAATTAAAATTGATCCGAATTAACTATGCATATGTTTAAGCAGATTAATTTTTAACAAATATATGGGCAAATTTGGGTCTTTTTTGGTTTTAAAACAAATATGGAACAGAATCGGGTTGGAGATTCCAGAATTGAGTATGAAGTAATAGATGCGAAAAGATTTACTTCAACAGATTGGAGTTTACTCCTAGGATTGGTGTGAAAAGGTATGGTTCAAAATGCATCTCATTGTTTTCTGAAACTTGAAAGGGAAGATTTTCACTTATTATCAGGAGTAGAACAGGGGATGCGGTTTTCACAATGGGTGGACATAAATAAACTACCAGAATTTTCTAATTTGTCGATGAAAGAAGTTAGATATAGAACAAATAGGTGTGGAAAATTTGGATTGATAGAATATAAAAAAATGCAGTATGAAGGTTGCCGTTTGAAGTTTGAAGGATATGATATCCTAGCACTAAGGAATTTTGTCGAAAGTGGAGTGATTGAAGGATTTGGTCAGTTGGTAGGGGTGGGAAAGGAATCAGAAGTTTATGAAGTTGAATCTTATAAACCTATAGTATTAAAATATCACAGAGAAGGGTATTCTAATTTTAGAAAAATAAAACTAAATAGAGATTATACATCGAATAAAGGCCATAGTTCATGGTTATACACTGCTAGAAGGGCTGCAGAAAGAGAATTTAAAATTTTGAATGAAGTATACTCAAAGGTTAGAGTTCCACTCCCCATAAGTCAAAATAGACATGCAATAGTTATGGAGATGATGAGTGGAAAAAATCTTTCAAAGTTGGCTTTGAATGAAGATCAAATAAATAAAGTTTTAGATTCCATATTGGTAGAAGTCAATAATACATTCGAAGTAGGGTATGTGCATGCAGACCTAAGTGAGCATAATATTTTTGTAGATGGGATAGATGCGACATTATTTGATTGGCCACAAGCTGTTTCAATTGACCACGAAAATGCAGAAGAGTTTCTTGAAAGAGATATTAGCAATATTATTAGTTATTTTGAGAGAAAATATCCAAAAAATATTATTGTAAACGATACTAAAATAATTATAGAAGAGATAGTTTCTGGAAATTTTAATTCTGCGATGACACAGACTACTTAAAATAAAAAAAATAAGATCCCACCCAGAACGTAATTCGTTACTGATCTAATTCGATTATTCCAGATTCGTAACACTCAGGGCATAAATCTGCACCCTCTGGTTGATGAAAAATCGCGCCACATAGAAGACATTTGAATAGTGTTGCTTGGCGTTTGAGCCCATATTTCAGCATATATTCATAGTATTGAATTTTTGAGTTTCTGTGTTGCATTGTTCGATAGACACCATAAGCAAAAAGAATTATTGCTGCTGAGGCAGGCAACCATGGAAAATTCCATTCATTCACTGATGCGTTGACAAAAAGTAGAAGGCTGGCTAAGGATATTAACCAAGTCCACCACACAGAAATTATACCCGCAGGTATGTCCCGAATGTCAGATGGCACGACTAGTTGGTTAGTTGCAGGTTCTGTCATATGTATATTACCTAAATTTCTACATGGATATCAGGGGTCATAAATACTTCTAAGCATATTTGATGTGAAAATTACAGTTTTTCGAGTGAAATTAAGAAAATATTTACTCACTAATTAGTAGATTTTTCAGACCAGAATCTAAAAGCTATAAGCCATAAACCAAGAGACAGAAGAGTTGCTTCCACAGTTTCTGGAATTGCAATACCAGAAGTATATAGATCTAATAAGTAAGGTGCAACTATTTCTACAATAGATAAAAATGCTACCGCCCCGATTATTATCAATGCGATTCCAAAAATTCTAGATTCAGATAGATAAGATAGGCCAACAATAGATAGTCCAATTGGGGTGGCAATGAAATATATTGCTGCTACTGGGAAATGGAGAGGGGATGGGATTGGGAAAACCCCTACCAAAGATAGACAAATTGCCCCGATGAATATGAGCGAATAACCGATTTTAGAAATAATGGAATCTAATTGTAATTTGCGGGTTAAAATGATAAAGGCTGCAATCAATATTCCTGCGATTATCATGCCGAAATTAAATATAAAAATGTGGAGATTATTGGAGGGTGCTGTCCGAATATCCCTACCAACTAGTTGGCCTATTCCGAGGTCACTGAGAGCGAATATATCCCAAGAAAACCAGGGGGCAAAATGAATCGATAATAGTACAGTTAAAAGGCCAATTGCAGGCCCGATAAGTCCAAGATAGATGCCTATAATAGGATTGTCCCGTTTAAACATATGTACAGTTATTGGGCAGGGAAAAGGATAAGAAAGAGGGTTGTTAGAAATAGGTTAAGATTGTATAAGAGTGATATAAGTAGTAAAGATAACAGATAATAGATAAGATATTATGCACCCATTGGAGCTATCCCGCAGAGAATTGATAGCAGGATGCGTGTTTGCGATTACAGGTTGTTTGGTTGAAAGTAGTACTGTTTTGTCTACACCAGAGGAGAATGTACCATATTTTGTAGAAATATTTACACCCACCATTAAGCGCCGGTACACTCCTAAAAATACTCCTAAAAATACTCCTGAAAATACCCCTGAAAATACCCCTGAAAATACCCCTGAAAATACCCCTGAAAATACCCCTGAAAATACCCCTGAAAATACCCCTGAAGCTGATGAAATAAGTCCATATGGAACTTATGAAATTCTAGTAGCTTATGAGAAATATGGATT
>Ga0209402_10000062_pt1 | contig 122622 bp, 106 predicted proteins | sample ArcticOcean_MG_C_3_FD_187437 | JGI IMG/M metagenome (GOLD analysis project Ga0209402, IMG submission 187437) | Marine microbial communities from western Arctic Ocean - ArcticOcean_MG_CB8_126 (SPAdes) (version 2) | ecosystem: Environmental > Aquatic > Marine > Oceanic | place: Arctic Ocean...
GTACCTCTTGCGCCAATTATAGTATGTTGCATCGCTGATGCCTGCTGATCGGCAAGCCATCTCTACACTGCTACCAGACGCCAGACTGAGCTCTATCTGACGCAGCAGGTTCAATACATCTTCATCGGAATATCGCTTCCTTGCCATCCAAATACCTCCACACCTTCGTAAAATATCACGAATTACGTGGCACAGTTATAGGGGGGCAGGACAGGATGGCGAGCGCCTTGAGATGGCGATGCGTGGCGTTGACTATGTGGTGCACGCCGCTGCGATGAAGCATGTGGCGACGGCCGAATACAATCCGTTCGAATGTGTGAAGACAAATATCTATGGCGCCGAGAACGTGGTCATGGGGGCAATCCGAAGCGGGGTGAAGAAGGTGATCGCGCTGTCGACCGACAAGGCAACCAATCCGATTAATCTCTATGGCGCCACTAAACTGGCCTCCGACAAGATCTTCGTCTCTGGCAACAATCTATCCGGCGTCAGCGGCTGTAATTTTTCGGTCGTACGCTATGGCAATGTGATTGGCTCCAGTGGCAGCGTGATCCCGTTTTTCCAAAAGCTTATTAACGACGGCGCCACCGAATTACCAATTACCAACGAACGGATGACCCGGTTTTGGATCACCTTGGAGCAGGGCGTCGCCTTCGTGCTGTCCTGTCTGGAGATGATGCAGGGTGGTGAAATTTTCGTACCGAAAATCACCTCGATGCGGGTCACCGATCTGGCGCTAAGTATGGCTCCCGATTTGCCGCACAAACACGTCGGTATCCGTGCAGGCGAGAAGTTGCACGAAGTGATGATCTCGGAAGACGACGCCCGCAGCACCGTCGAACTCGCTGATCGCTATGCTATCCTGGCGCCGTTTCTCGAGGCCCGATACGAAGCCTACGTCAAAATGGGCGCCAGTCCGATAGTCGGGGATTTCCGCTATGCCAGCGACACGAATACCGACTGGCTTGAGGCCGAAGAATTGCGGCGGGTGATCGCCGATCTTTAGGCCGGGTTAGATCGGATCCGGTATTATTTTAACAAAAATTCCAATTTTGCCTTCGCCGTCGCGTGCGGGCGAATAGTCCGGTTTAAATGGGCCTAGTGGTCTCCTCGAGACGGATAGGAACCATCCGGCTCGGTTAGGGGATTAATCGTCGATCCCACTGGAAGCGTGTTATTCCGACCAAAACGAGCTCGACTATGGCGCGAGTGGCCGATAATGGCGTCATGTAGCTCCTATTCCTCACCATCGATTACATTGAACGTGCTCAGGCGTGGGGCAGCCATTCGCTAGGACGGCGGGTGAGATTTCTCTGGCCTTTCGCCAGGGCGGGACGGAGGTCGGCTTGGTGTCAACATCGGCGCTCGTCTAAAGCCACTGCGTTTTATCCCGCCAGCTTACCACGGCTTGGCCAAATCCGACGGCCGGCCAGAAAGGGTCAGGCGGCTTCGGCGCCGTAATAAAGCGTCACCACGTGCTTTGCCTCTGCGAAGAACAGCCAGCGTTCAACGACGGTCCCAATACCACCGGAGATCAGTGCCGCCAGGGTCAGGACGATCGATCCGCTTTGCCCCTCGATCATCGAACCGCCAAGTGCTAGGAGAACAGGTAGGGCGAAAAGCGTGGTCAAGGCGATCTGTCTTAACTTGGTCGAGTGCTTACGGGCGATCCGAAAGCCCATCTCGCGCATCACGAAATTCTCCGAGGTGTTGGGCGCGTCAAGCAACCGGACCTTTTCGGTCCCGCCGCCCAGACCCGTTGCGGTGCCGGAGGTCGAGGTGGCCGGGTTTTCGTCGAGGCTACGCCAATAGGTCAATTTCATTATGCCGGTGAGTACCGCGAGCGCCAGGACGACCCAGTTAAACTCCTGCGTGTAAACGTCGAACACCGCCGACATGAACGCCATCAACAGCGCGCCACCCAACAACCCTATCAGGATATACACCGGCACCACCCGTCCATCGTGCCACTGCCGGATGGTTTTCAGAGACGCATAGATCTTGCCGGTGCAGTAGACGGTGACCAGCGCCATGACCGCAGCGAGCAAGCCCCATGCCTTCCAGTTAAATTCTAGTGTTCCCGGGAACGCCCATCCTAAAAAGAACAAGCCGGCCGGAATGTAGGTGAGGATCGCGAACAACGCCTCACGAGACAGCCAGGACGTGCGCCATTGCGAGACGGCGCGCCAGGCGCGTTCCGGGTGCCCGAGATGCGCCGTGGAGCAAAGCAGGCCGCCGGTGATCAACGTCAGTGCCAACGCCGTCGCGCAAAGCCCCATGGCGCTATCCTCGGGAAGCAGGTCGAGGGCGGCAAAGACCGCAAGCAGCGCTAGAAGACCGTAGCCCGCTCCCGAGGCGATGGTGAAGATAATGACTGATAGTGCCGGATGCATCGTCCATTCCCTCAGCGTGATAGGACGGTATCGACCCAGCGCAACAACGCGCCGCCGGCACCTGCTGAACCAGGACTGGCCTCGCTTTGGGCTTGCGCCGCCAGCGCTGCCAATGAGGTTGGCGCCCCGCCCTCGCCGCCACGATCTCGCCGGGCACGCGGCGGCAGGTATTTGTTGGTCGGTTTGTAACCCATCTCTGGCATCAGATCGTAACCCTGGCGTTCCTTGACCAGGATCGAAACCTCGGACGTCGGGTCACCTAAGTCGCCGAAATGTCTGGCGCTGACCGGGCAGGTCGAGACACAGGCTGGAACCCGGTCTATCTCTTCCAGGTTCTCGTTATAGATTTTGTCGACGCATAAAGTGCATTTCTTCATCACCCCATCGGTATGGTCGTATTCGCGTGCGCCGTAGGGGCAGGCCCAGGAGCACAGCTTGCAGCCGATGCAGGTATCCGGGTTGACCAGGACGATGCCATCTTCCTCGCGCTTATAGGAGGCGCCGGTCGGGCAGACCGTCACGCAAGCGGGTTCCTCGCAATGCAGGCAGGAGCGCGGGAAATGCACAGTGTTGCTCTCGGCTCCCTCGCCAACCTCAAACGTGTGCACGCGATTGAACCAGACGCCCCAGGCGCCGGCATCTTCGCCATCCTGGCTTTCGGTGCCGGAATAGGGGTTCCAATCGGTCATCGGGGCGGAATGGCCTCCGGAATTCCATTCTTTGCAATTCACCGCGCAGGCGTGACAGCCGACGCAGATATCCAGGTCGATGACCAAACCCAGCTTGGTCGCACTTGGCGCGGTGGGCAGACTAGTCATTGCCGGTCTCCCTTGGCGCCGTATCTTAATATGGCGTCGCCGCGCGGGACGGTGGCGACCGGGGTCAGCGCTGGGAATTGTGGCTCGGAGGTTTCACCGGCGCGGTCTTCGGTGGCTTTTTCGACTTTTACTCTGAGGTCGAACCAGGCGGCCTGGCCGGTCACCGGATCGGCATTGGCGTAGCGATGCCCGCCGCCGCGCTCCGGCAGCAATTCCGAGATCACATGGTTCAGCAAAAAGCCCTTGGTGGCTTCCGGGGCGTCGGTCGCTAGATTCCAGGCTCCACGCCGTTTGCCGATCGCATTCCAGGTCCAGACCGTATCCTCGTTCACCCCTTCCATCAGCTGGACTTGGGCTTTGATCGCGCCGTGATTGGAGGTTACCCGCACCCAGTCATCATCACCGATCCCAAGCTTGGTGGCGCGTGTACGACTCATATAAAGCCGGTTTTGGCCATGGATCTGCCGCAGCCAGGCGTTCTGCGAGCCCCAGGAATGGTACATCGCCATGGGGCGTTGGGTGAGCGCGTGCATCGGGAAGGCGTCCGGATCGACCGCTGCTTCCTCGAACGGCGTGTACCAGATGGGCAACGGGTCAAAATAGGTCTTAACTCGCTCGCGGTGCTCGTCGGGCGGCTGGATGTCACCATGGCCCTCCGCGGCGAGGCGGAATTTTTGCATCGCCTCGACATAAATCTGCAGAACAATCTGATTTGGCGCGCCGATTAGGCCCATAGCCGTGGCTTTCTCCAGATAGGCCTTATTGGAATGCTTGAAATAACGCTCCGTGGGCTCGAACTCGTGGCGCCAGAAGCACTCGTTCTCAACATATTGTTCAAGCTGGCGAGGGTTGACGGCCCCCTTGCCTTCGGATTTCCCGCCCTCGCCGCGAAAACCGGCCAGCGGCCCAATACCCGGCGCACGCTCGTGGTTGACGATATAGTCGGGGTAGCCGCCGGGAAACTTCGCGCCGCCATCCTCGTTGGTGAAGGCTGGCAGGCCTAAGCGCGAGCCCAGCTCGATCAAGACATCCTGGAACGGTCGGACGTCGCGATCCGGTTGGACCACGGGCTGGCGAATCGAATCAGCAATACCATTGGCGTCGCAAATCGGCCGATCCAACAACGAGATGCAATCCCAGCGCTCCAGATAGGTGGTGTCCGGCAGGATGAGATCCGCATAGGGCACCGTCTCGGAGAAGAAGGCGTCGGAATAGATGATTTTTGGGATTTTATACTCCCCGGTCACCTCGTCCTTGTCAGTCAGCATGGCGATCGTGTCGGGTACATTCATCGACGAATTCCAGCCCATGTTCGCCATATACATAAACAGAGTGTCGATCGGGTAGGGATCGCCTTTATGGGCGTTGCTGATCACCAGGTGCATGAGCCCGTGAGCCGACATCGGTGCTTCCCAGGAAAATGCCTTGTCGATCCGGGTAGGTAATCCATCCGCGTCAACCAGCAGATCTTCCGGCCCGGTGGTAAAGCCGAGCGGTGGGCCCGGCATCGGGGTTTCCGGTTTGACCTGCCCGGGCTTGCCGGCCGGCTTCAGCGGGGGCGGCGCCGGCTTTGGGAATGGCGGCTTGTAACGGAAACCGCCGGGCACATCGATACTGCCGATCAGGATCTGCAACAGATGCAGCGCCCGGCAGGTATGGAAGCCGTTGGAATGGGCCGAGATGCCGCGCATCGCATGCATCGCGACCGGACGGCCGATCATCTTGTCATGCTTGCGCCCGGCCCAGTCGGTCCACTCGACGTCAAGCTCGATGGTCTCCTGGAACGCCACATGTGCCAGCTCGGCGGCAAGGCGGCGGATCATCTCGCCGGTGATGCCGCAACGCTCGGCGACTGCGTCTGGACTGTATTCTTCGTCGAGATAGCGCTCGGCCAACAGCTGGAAGGACGGAACCGCCTTGCGGCCGTCCGACAGGGTAAAGGTGCCGACAACGGCGGGCGTGATATCGGTCGCCAACGCCGGCGCCACCGAATTGGTTGCCTTGTTCCACGACAAGGGCCGGCTCTCGGCGTCGCGGGCGAACAGGCCATGATCGGCGGCTCCCTCATCCTGGATCACCAACCAGGGCGCATTGGTGTAGCGGATCAGATAGTCCAGATCTATCTGGTCGGCTTTCAGCAGTTCGTGAATGATCGCTAGCACCAGTAAGCCGTCGGTGCCGGGCCGGATGCCGATCCATTCGTCGGCGATCGCCGAATAGCCGGTCTTGACCGGGTTGATGGAAACGAACTTGGCGCCCCGGCTTTTCAGCTTGCCGAGGCCGATCTTGATCGGATTGGAATCGTGATCCTCAGCGACGCCGAACATCATGAAATATTTAGTGTGCTCCCAATCCGGCTCACCGAACTCCCAGAACGAGCCGCCGATCGTATAGAGCCCCGCCGCCGCCATATTGACCGAGCAGAAACCACCATGGGCGGCATGGTTTGGAGTGCCGAACTGGCTGGCCCAGAAGCCGGTGAGGCCCTGGCTCTGGTCACGCCCGGTGAAGAACGCCAGTTTGCGTGGGTCAGTCTTGCGGATGTCTGACAACCAGTCGGTCGCCGTTTCAAGTGCCTCGTCCCACTCGATCTCCTTGAACTCGCCTGACCCGCGTGGTCCAACCCGCTTCAACGGTTTGGTCAGCCGAGCTGGCGAATAGTGCTGCATGATCCCAGCCGCGCCCTTGGCGCAGAGCACGCCATGGTTCACCGGATGGTTTTTATTGCCTTCGATATAGCGAACCTTGCCCTCCTTCATATGGACCTTGATGCCGCAGCGGCAGGCGCACATGTAGCAGGTGGTAAACTTGACCTCGTCGGAGATGACTGGCGAGGTATCGACGGTCTCGCGCACTGTCTTGAAGGGATTAAAGTTCATGGATTTTCCGAGGCTGGGATATCAAAGATTATTGGTCACTCTGGCCCGTGTGCGGGGAGGGGGTCAAGTTATGGTCGGCCGTTCGCAGCGGTTTTAAACTGACCATCCAAAAGTGACATATTGCCTTGGAAGACCATAGGCGGAAAAGTTCAGCCCAAGAATGGCTGATATTAACGCAAATTTATTAAATAAGTATGGGCTGAATGCAAGCGGCCGGACGACCAATCGGCCGCGATCAATGCCGCTGGGCGTCATTTGGTGTAGCTTGTGGTCGTTGAAAACCACCATGCGCTGGAGAAGAAATATGCGGCAATATCGAATCGCCGCCGTTCCCGGAGACGGGATCGGGACCGAGGTTATACAGGCTGGTTTGGAAGTACTTCGGGCCTTGGCGGCGCGGGACGGCGGTTTTTCGCTGGTGATCGAGAGCTTTCCTTGGGGCACCGATTACTACCTTGAGCATGGTAGGATGATGCCTGAGGACGGGCTGAAGACCTTGAAACCCTTCGATGCGATATATTTTGGTTCCGCCGGTGATCCCAGGGTGGCGGATCACATCTCGCTTTGGGGGCTGCGGCTGGCGATCTGTCAGCCGTTCGATCAATACGCCAATGTCCGGCCCTCGCGGCTGTTGCCAGGGATCAACGGGCCGCTGCGCGATGTTGGATCAGACGATCTCGATTGGGTGATCGTGCGCGAGAATACCGAGGGCGAGTATGCTGGCGCCGGGGGCCGGGTGCACCGCGGGCATCCTGAAGAGGTTGGCATGGACGTGACCGTGTTCACCCGCTCTGGTGTCGAGCGCATTCAGCGATTCGCCTTGGAGTTGGCCCGCACCCGCTCGGCAAAGCATCTGACCATGGTCACCAAGTCGAACGCCCAGCGTCACGGCATGGTGATGTGGGATGATATCTTCGAGGAGATCAAGGGCGATTACCCGGACGTTGAAACCGACAAGATGCTGGTCGACGCGATGACCACACGGATGGTGCTGGACCCCAGATCCATTGATGTGGTGGTAGCGACCAACCTGCATGCCGATGTGCTGAGTGATCTGGCGGCCGCGCTAAGCGGCAGCATGGGCATCGCGCCGACCGGCAATCTCAACCCCGAACGCCGATACCCCTCGATGTTCGAGCCGATCCATGGCTCGGCGTTCGATATCATGGGCAAGGGGATCGCCAACCCCATCGGCGCCTTCTGGTCGGCTTCGATGATGCTGGAGCATGTTGGTGAGCCGGTTGCCGCCGCTGCGCTGATGGACGCGATCGAGCGCTTTGCCGCAAGCGGCAAGGGAATGCCCCGAGACCTCGGCGGCGAGGCCACCACGCGCGACGTAACCGATGCTGTCATCGCCTTAATCGAAGGGAAAAACGTCTGATCGCGGCACCGCTGTCAGGTCAGGGCGTCGATTTGCTCGTGGCTTAGATTGCCGGGTACGATAGTGACTGGGATACGGATGGTGTTGGCCCCTTTACCGGCCAAGTAACTGACCAGCGGTCCGGGGCCTTCCTTGCCGGTGCTCGCCGCGAGGACCAAGATCGAGATCTCCGGTTCCTCGTCGATTAGCGCCATCAGTTCGCGTACGATTGGCCCGGAACGAACATACAACGCCGGGATCTGGTTGGAGATTTCAACGACTTCACTGGCCAATTCGTTGAGCCGCTTCTCCGCCGCTTCCCGGGCTTCGTCCTCCATCAATTCGCCGATACCGGCCCAGTGATGAAAATCGGCCGGCTCGATATCGCGGAACAGCGCGACCCGCCCACCGCTGTTCTTCGCCCGGAGCGCTGCGAAGCGCAACGCGATCCGCATTTCGTCGGAATCGTCCACAACCACCAGGAAAACCCGGTGATGGGCTGGGTCAAATTGGCTATCGGAGCCAGGCGATGATGTTTCTGACATACTGTCCTATAGTCTACAGCCCAATCCTCTCTCGCCCTAGACTTTACGAAAGATCACGCTGCCAAGCCAGCCGGCAAAGACCGCGATGATGATCGCCGCGATTCCATACAACGCGGATTGGCGATGCGCAAAATTGTAGATCTCGGCGCCAACGCCCACTTTTTCGACTAGGATCGGTGTGCTGATGGATTGAACCGCATTGCCTTCGTGGAATAAATAAACCGAAGCCGTGTAGGCTCCGGTCGCCATGTTTGCCGGAAAGTGAATGCCGGTGCGGAACAGGCGGTTCGACAGCACGGTGATTTCTCCCGGCTCCCGGCTGAATAAGCCTTCGTTCTGCTTGTTGCGGATCAAGGCCGCGCGAAATGTAGTCAACTCCTCTGCCGGTCTGCCGCGATCCGCGATAGAAACTGTAACGGCAATGTTCTCCGCGCCGATCTGTTGGTTTTCCCGCACATCCGGCGTGGCGATCTCACTCAGCGGGCGGGTCGAGGCAACGGCGTAGAAATTTGGCACACCCTCGAACTTAATGGTCTGCGCGTTCACCCAAATGCCGGCGATACGCTGCTTATTGCGAACCACGACGTCTTCTGGCGGTCCGGTGATGACCACGACGATATCGCCTTCGCCGTCGACCGCGCCGAACATAAGAACCTCGGCACCGGTAAATCCGGTAGTGATCGCCACGTGATGTCGGGACAGATCGGCGACCAGCGCCTGACCATGGGCGGTGGCGGCGAACGCGCTGACGAGCGTCATGACGAGAAGCAGAAGGCTGGTGGATGCCGTTCTCATACCGCCGTCCTCAATGCACGATAAGTCGGGCGATGGAATACAGATCATCGGGCGTGACGATCAAATCGTAGGCGATCTTGCTGGAAACGCCGATCACCATAACGGCCAGCAGCCCCCGTAGCTGCTCGCCTTTCAAACGGACGCTGTATTTGCTACCGAACTGAGCCCCGACGACCGCTCCCGCCAGCAGCAATATCGCTAGCAGCACGTCCACGGTCTGGGTGGAAACGGCTTGCAGGAAGGTGACGTTCGCGGTGACGAAGATGATTTGAAACAGTGACGTGCCGATAACCACCGATGTCGGCATACCGAGCAGATAGATCATCGCCGGCACCATGATGAAGCCGCCGCCGACACCCATCACCGCCGAAAGCAGGCCAACAACCGCACCAATGCTGAACGGCAGGATCGCGCTGATATAAAGCTTGGAACGGCGAAACCGCATTTTCAGCGGTAGGCCGTGTAGCCAATTGTGCTGATGAAGTTTGCCGCGGCGGGGGCTGGCCGAACGCGCGCGCAGCATGGTTCGCACGCTTTCCACCAGCATCAGGCCGCCGATAATGCCCAGAAACACCACATAGCAGAGCTTTATGGCGAGATCGATTTGGCCCAGAGACTGCAAAAATTTGAACAACAAAACGCCGAGCGATGAACCAAGAATGCCACCGGCGAGCAACACCGCCCCCATTTTGAAATCGACATTGCCGCGTCGCCAATGGGCGATCACGCCGGAAACCGAACTGGCTACGATCTGATTGGCCTCGGTGCCGACAGCAACCGGGGCTGGGACACCGATAAAAATTAACAATGGGGTCATGAGAAACCCGCCACCTACGCCAAAAAGACCCGAAAGAAAGCCGATCCCCCCTCCCATCGCGAGGATGAGGAAGATGTTAACTGACATCTCCGCGATCGGCAGATAGATGTACATATGACCTTGTTCGGTGGGTAAGAATCAGGGGCCGATGACCGTTTCCAACCCCGACCGAGGGCACGCAACGTCAGCGGATTCAATATCTTATATATAGAACTTCGAGTCGCACCGCTATGCTTGTTTGAGTAAAATGCGGGAAAATCAGTCATTTCCGGGCTGAATTTTTCCGCCGGCGGCCTTCCAAGCCAATATGCCACCTTCAAGTCGGTGGATGGGGCCTTCGAAACCGGCGGTTCGCAGGATCTGGGAGGCCATGCCGCAGCGCACGCCGCTCTTGCAATGAAACACCAAGTGTCGCTCGGAATGGGTGTCGACCGCACTTAGGTCGAAGTTCGATAGCGGTAGGAGGGTCGATCCGGCGATGCGTTCGGCGGCGAACTCGGCCGGCTCCCGAACGTCATAAAGGTCGGCCTCGCCAGCATCCAGCCAGGCGGTCAGGGTGGCGACATTGATCATCGCTGTTTCGTTCGGTCCGGTCATTGAGAACTCCGAGGCAAGTAATAGGGGCGGGCGCGGACCATGACTTCAGTATCCAGGGCAATCAAGAAATTTGAGTGTAAGGGGGGCCTTGGTGGCGATTTTAGGCTGTCGATGCGGCGAGGCTGACCGCACTCAGCAGCGGAGGTCGACCGCCGCCGAAGATCAGAGTCTATTCAGCGCGCGCGTCACGCTCGTGGGCAAGACGAACGAGTTTGGAATGATCAGATTTCTTAAGAATACCCTCGGTCTGGGAAGCTCGGAAATAGACGCAAATACGATTGCGACGCCGATTGAGGTGACTGCCGACAGCGAAAACTTTCAGTGCGAGGTCGAGAGCGTCTCGGCCGGTGGATTTCGATTGACGCCGTCCCTGGAGGCGGAAGTCGGTGCCACTATTCTGTACCCTCAAATCCGGACTGAGCTTGGAGGGAACCGTGGGCTCGGTCTGGGTGCGCATGCTGCACGAGGAAGCGTAGTGGTCCGCCTTGGCTGATGGCCAGGCGAATGGTCCGCTTGACCTCGAACGACGGTAAGACTGGCAATCAAGATGAGGTGATAAGGCTAAGGGCTCTCTTGTGGTTCGGGCTTTCGTAAGGTCGACCGGCTGCCTATAACGTTGCAATGCGTATCCTCTTCATAACCGCCAACCGCCTGGGCGACGCGATTCTTTCTACCGGATTGCTGCATCATTTAGTCCAGCAGTACCCCGAAGCGCGTTTTACTGTCGCTTGCGGCCCGGTTGCCGCGTCGTTATTCGATGCCGTGCCACGGCTGGAAGCACTGATAAAAATGCGCAAGGGTTCCTGGTTGGCGCATTGGCGCTCGCTGCTCGGGGCGACAATTACAAAACGCTGGTTTATGGTTGTCGATGTTCGGGGATCGGCCACCGCCTATGTGCTGCGAGCCAACCGCCGCCATGTCTACAGGCGCCGTGACGGCAATGCCCACCGGGTCGAGGATCTGCGTCACACGCTTGGCCTCGAAGCCCCTGCCACACCGCATATCTGGCTGGGACCGGAGCATCATGCGCTCGCTGACCGGGTGTTGGGCGCCGTGTCGGACCGACCGCTTCTGATGCTCGGACCGACGGCGAACTGGGATGCCAAGGTTTGGCCGGCCGATCGGTTCGCGGCGCTGGCCAAAGTCCTGACCGCCCCTGACGGGGCGCTTCCCAATGCCAGGATCGCCGTGGTTGGTGGACCGGGTGAACGCGATGTCGCGGCGCCCGTTCTGGACTCTATTCCAGTCCAAAACCTTGTCGACCTGATGGAGGCCCCGGTGCTGGATACGGCTGCCATTGCGGCGCGGGCTTCGCTCTATATTGGTAACGATAGTGGTTTGATGCATCTGGCGGCGGCGACCGGTGTGCCGACCCTGGGCCTTTTCGGCCCGACCCGTGATGAGAATTATGCGCCCTGGGGTCGGTGTTCCGCCGTGGTCCGCACCCAGCAGGCGTTTGACGAGCTTCGCTCTGACCCGAATTATCGTCCGAGTCCGGATAGCAGCCTGATGGACGGTCTTGGGGTTGATGCCGTGGTCGAGGCGGCCACGGCGTTGCTGGAGCGCGACCGGCTTAATCGGGATCCTGGAGCGGTGCAGACCCAACCGTGAATGTGCCGCGTTCCTCTTGAGGGCGCACCACTAGCGTCGGCCCAAGTCGCCGAGCGCGCTCAACACCATTTCGACGCTGATCTCATCCATCCGATCCTTGCCATGGCGGACTAGGCCGGGGGGTGAAAGCGGGGTGATTCTGGGATCTTCGTGCAGCGGGACCGACCCGCCGAACAACCCAAGTGACGGCGTATCGACGGCGGCGGCGATCTGTAGCATCCCGGTGTCGTTGCCGATGCAAGCCTGGCACAAGGACACCGCTGCCGCCGCCTCCAGGATCGGTCGATGGATTAGGCATGCCAACCATGGCGGCTCCTGGAAGCGTTTAGCCAGCCGCATCGCCATCTCTGCCTCCGCCGGCCCCCCGACCAGCACGACCGCGTGGCCCAGGCCTTCGTGCAAGGTTTGGATGAGAGCGCCGAAATTCGCCTCGCCCCATTGTTTGAACGCCTCGCTCGACCCGATAGCCAAGGCAATGCGCGGCTCCGGAAGAGTCGCCAACGCGAACTTGGCGGTTTGCAGGGCGTCGCCAGGGAGCGGCAACGCCGGCCCGGCCCCGGCCAGTAGCACGTCATGCATTTGCAACAATCGATTGGCCTTGGCGATGGCCGACAGCGATCGATCCCGTCTCGATAACCCATGCGGCGAAGTCAGCAGCGCGTCCTGCCAACCGATTCCGAAGCCGATGCGCTTGGCGATGCCGGCTCGCCAAGCCGCCAAGGCATAGCGAACCGAGCCATGCAGGATCCAAACCTGACCGAATTGGTAAGGACGCAGATCCGTGCCGAGCCGCCAGCCGCCCAAAGGCCCGCTATGGTTTTTACCGTCGGGCGCTATATAAAGCACCTCGCGCACATGATTCGCCGCTGCTAGCAGTTCCCTGGCGAGCGAGCGTTCTTTTGTCAGCAACGTTATCCGACGGTCCCGGGAGGTTCCGGCGATCGCCTGCAGATGCGGTAAATGCCAGATCGTATCGCCGATTCCCGGCAGCGGCTGGATTACTAGAGTGCCGCCGGGTGTATCTGATTTGAGGCTCATGCGGCGAACCTCCGGGATCGGCGCCGGTGGGAAAGGGCAAGGTCTTGCCGTTGCCGGATGCCTACACCACAATCCGTACCAATGGCACTATCTTTTCGTGCTGGAACCGCTGGGGTGACCGGAACAATGGTGAAACTCCTACAGGCGATGGCCGGCGCGAAACATGGGGGCGCCGAGGCCTTTTTCACCCGTCTCGCGATTGCTCTGGAACGCAGCGGCCAGGAACAGCGAGTGGTGATCCGACGCGACGAAGATCGGTCGGCGGCATTGCGCGGCGGTGGGGTAGAGCCGCTACAACTCAGCTTTGGCGGGGCGTTGGACTTGTTGACCCGGCGGCGTCTCGGCGGCGAGATCCGCCGCTATCACCCGGACGTGGTGATGACTTGGATGAATCGTGCGACGGCGAAAATAAAGCCGGGCCGGTTCGTCCATGTCGCCCGGCTCGGCGGATATTATGATCTGAAATACTACCGCCATTGCGATCACCTGATCGGCAACGCGCCGAGTATCGTCGCGTATGTAATCGCCCACGGCTGGCCGGCCGAGCGGGCTCACTATATTGGCAATTTCGTCGATAGCCGAAAAGGGAGCCCCGTCGGGCGCGCCGGTTTGAACACGACGCCGGACGCCAAGGTGATCCTGGCGCTGGGTCGGTTTCACCGGAACAAGGCTTTTGATGTGCTGATCCGTAGCCTTGCGGAGGTTCCGGGCGCGGTGCTTTGGCTCGCCGGAGACGGGCCGGAGGAAGATGAACTGAAGGCGCTAGCGCGGGATGTCGGGGTGGTCGACCGGGTTCGCTTCCTCGGTTGGCGCGACGACACGGCTGATCTGATTGCGGCGGCGGATATCCTGGCCTGCCCGTCGCGCCATGAACCGCTCGGCAATGTGGTGATCGAGGCCTGGGCCCAGGCCAAGCCGGTGGTCGCGGCGGCGAGTGACGGGCCGAGACACCTGATTACCGACGGTCAAAGCGGTTTGCTCTGCCCGATCGACGCGCCGCAGGGCATGGCCTCGGCGCTGCGCCGGGTCGCTGAGGCACCGGCGCTGGCAGCGCTGTTGGGGGCGGGTGGCGAGGCGGCCTTTCACGCCAGTTTTACCGAGCAAAAGATTGTTCGCCAGTACCGGGAATTGTTTTCCAGTATCGTCGGCTAAGCCTTGGTTCGTCGGGCTTTTTATTTCTATAATAGGTCTCTGATTTCAACCCGTGTGGGATCGATGGCCGCGGCCTCGGGACCGATTGGGAGCCAACTATGACGATCTCCGATACCAATGTACCGAATGACCTCGATTCCTTGTGGATGCCGTTCACCGCAAACCGCCAGTTCAAGAAGGAACCGCGACTGTTCGTCGAGGCCGAGGGGATGCACTACATCACGGCCGACGGTCGTCGGATACTGGATGGGACCTCCGGGCTGTGGTGCGTCAATGCTGGCCATCGCCGGAAATCAATTATCGAGGCGGTGCGCCAACAAGTTGAAAAGCTCGACTATGCGCCCGGTTTTCAAATCGGCCACCCGCTGTCCTTCGAGTTTGCCTCCCGGTTGACCGGGATGCTGGAGGGGTACAGTCAGGTGATGTTCACTAATTCCGGTTCCGAAGCGGTCGACACAGCCCTGAAGATGGCGCTCGCCTATCAGCGGACCATCGGTCAGGGCACCCGAACCCGCTTTATTGGCCGCGAGCGCGGTTATCATGGCGTCGGTTTCGGCGGCATCTCGGTCGGCGGCATTTCGCCTAACCGCAAGATGTTCGGCAATATGTTGACCGGCATCGACCATCTGCCGCACACCCACAATCTGGAGGAGAACGGCTTTTCCCGGGGGCAGCCGGAATGGGGCGCGCATCTGGCTGACGACCTTGAACGAATCGTCGCGTTGCATGATGCCTCGAATATCGCGGCAGTCATCGTCGAGCCAGTTGCTGGCTCGACCGGGGTGCTAGTTCCGCCCAAGGGCTATCTGCAGCGGCTGCGCGAGATTTGCACCAAGCACGGTATCTTGCTGATTTTCGATGAGGTGATCACCGGGTTCGGTCGTCTTGGCGATAGCTTTGCCAGCGAGTATTTCGGCGTGCAGCCGGATCTGTTCACCACTGCCAAGGGCATCACCAATGCCACAGTGCCCATGGGCGCCGTGTTCGTTCGCGAGGGTATCTATGACGCTTTTATGAACGCGGCGACTGACGAGAACGCCATCGAGTTCTTCCACGGCTATACCTATTCCGGTCATCCGCTCGCCTGTGCCGCCGGTCTGGCGACGCTTGATCTTTATCGCGACGAGGGTTTGTTCGAGCGGGCGGCCGGTTTGCGCCAGTATTTTGAGGATGCGATGCACTCGCTAGCCGATGCGAACCACGTGATTGATGTCCGCAATCTTGGTGTCATGGGTGGCATCGATCTTGAACCGATCCCCGGCAAACCGACGGTGCGAGGCTTCTCCGCCTTCACCAAGGCCTATGAGAGTGGGCTATTGGTGCGCACGACTGGAGATACCATCGCGCTTTCGCCGCCGCTGATCATTGAGAAAGCGCAGATTGATTTCATCGCCGAGACTGTCCGCGACGTACTCAAGACGGTGCACTGATCTTCAAAGACCGGAAAGGTGCGGCCAAGAGCCTCGATCTCGATATCGAAATCCAAATTGGCTCTAAAGCTTTTGACTTGCCAAGGATTCGAGGAGCCGTCACTGTTGCAGTGGCTCCTTAACGGGGGTGCTGGGTAGTGCCAAGAACCATCGTTCTCTCGATCGGTTTGTTGCTGCTTTTGGGGGTGTGACGAGGATATCCGCACGGTGGTGGATGATCTGTTCGGCGCAACGCAAGAAAAGCCAGCGGTGGCAGTCGTTGAACCGCGGTATTGCTACGGGACCATCGGTAAGGTCAATTGCTATACTCAGCCCCTGGGGGGCGAGGGAGAAAACCGGTTGATCGGCTATGAGGGGGCCGCGCCTCGCCCCACCTCAAGCATTGGACCGCTCCGTCCCTGACGATCCCTTGCCACCTACTTGGTTGGTCTCTTGCGTCGATATTTCACAGTCCCGCTCCTTGTCATCGCCGTCGCGTTATCGGCGTTGGCGATGCATTCCGCCTCGGCGGAGAACGGCGCAAGACAATCCTACAAAGAAGCCATGGATTGGTATCGCAAGAACGCTAGGGCCGGCGATCCCGAGGCGCAGTTCTATTACGGTTTGGCCTTGGAAGCAGGCGAGCAGGGGCCCCGTGACCTTGCTACCGCGCGGCTATGGTTCAAGCGGGCGGCTGCGGCCCAGTATCCCCTGGCTCTATACAAATTCGCGCTGATGACCCAGTTTGGCCAAGGAGGCCCGGCGGATCCGGCTGAGGCGCGGCGGCTCTACCGGCTTGGCGCTGAGCGGGGCGTGGTCGAAGCGAAATTCAATCTGGCGGTGATGCTGCTGGATGGTGTTGGCGGTGCGGCGGACGGAAAAGCTGCGGCTGAGTTTTTTGTGGCCGCGGCGCGGGATGGTGTGACGGTTTCGTTCCTTCATCTGGCGATCCTTTATAACCGCGGTGAAGGGGTAGAGAGGGATCCCGTCGAGGCGCTGAAATGGGCATGTCTGGCGCGGCAGGCCAAGGTTCCTAGGGCCTCTGGAGTTGCCGAGAGTCTGGCTTCAGGTCTGTCGGGCGAACAAATTGCCGACGCTGAAGCGTGGGCTCGGGCCTGGAAATAATCCGGGTCTGCCAAGCAGCCAAGGAACGGACAGGTAACCGTGCGACACTCTAAAACGACTGCAGCACGACGGCCTCGATATCTGCCCTATCTGTCGGGACGATTCCGCTTGGCTATGGGGCTGATGGCGCTGGACCTGGATGAGTGGATCGAACCGGACGAGCATTTCATTGCCGAGCTTGCCGAGAAGGGCCGTCTTTTCGCCGAGCACCACGCGGCTGTCGTGCTCGCCCTGGCTGGTAGCGAGCCAGCCCAGCAGGAAGTGTTGGGGCTGTTGATTGAGCATATGATCCGCCTGCACCCCCATCTATTGCGTTCGGACGGCGATACGGTGCGGGTCGTGCCAAGCGGTGCGTCCTATCGGCTAGAGGAATGGACGGCGGCGCCGCTCGACTTGGCCGGGCGTTTGGCCCAGGAGGATTTCTGTCTGATGGCGCCGGGAGAGGCGGGCTATACCTTGCAAGCCGCGTCGTTGTGCTTCCCCTCGCGCTGGCAATTGGCCGAGAAGATGGGCCGCCCGATGGCAGCGATCCACGGTCCGGTGCCGGGGTTCGGCGACAAGCTCGCCCACCCGGTTGACCGGTTCTTCGAGTACTTGCATGTCGACCGTCCGGTCTGGCGGGTTAATTGGTCGGTTAATGACGACCCGGCATTGTTTCAACCGATACGCCGCCGGGGACCAGATGCCGGCACGCCAATCACCCCAGGGAACGCCGGCGAGAGGCTGTTCACCCGCTGCGAGCGGCAAACGTTGCGCCGCCTACCCTCGACCGGCTGGATCCTGTTCACCATCAAGACCTATGTTGATCCGTTGTCATGTCTGGCTGATCAGCCGGAAGCCGCCGCCGGCTTGGCGGCGGCGGTCCGGGATCTGCCGGCGGGAAATAGGGGCTACAAGAACGTCGCGTCCTACGAAGCGGCGATGCTCACCTATTTGGACCAGCTTGCCCTGGCCGGTGAGTGAGGGGGACGGCGGAATAACGGAGCCGGGATGACGGCAAACCCGACGAACCTCTAACCGGCTTTTTCCGTCTCGAAGATCAACCGAAGCTCGGTCTTTAAGATCTTGCCGTAATTATTCTTCGCCAGCGAATCGACGAACCGATAGTCTTTTGGTCGCTTGAACCGGGCGATATTGTCCAGACAAAGCTGGTCCAGTTCCTCGGCGCTGATGGCCTGGCTCGGATGCGCGACGACGAAAGCGACGACTTCCTCGCCCCAGTCGGAGTGCGGCCGACCGACCACCGCGCACTCGTAGACCGAGGGGTGTTGCAGCAGTACTTCCTCGACCTCGCGCGGGTAAATGTTGGTGCCGCCGGAAATGATCATATCCTTCGAGCGGTCCTTCAGGGTCAGGAACCCTTCGGCATCAATGGCGCCGACATCGCCGGTCCACAGCCATCCGTCGCGGATCGCGTTCGCCGTGGCCTCGGGATTGCCCCAGTATCCGGCCATCACCACGTCGCCGCGCAAGGTGATCTCGCCGATCGCATCGACTGGCAGCGGCGCGCCATCCTCATCGACGATGCGAACCTCGACATCGGTACGGGCGACGCCGGCCGAGGCAAGCCGTTCGTGATAGCGCGGGTTCTGTGGGTCCAGGAAGATCCGTTTGGGCAATCCGGTGATGGTCATCGGCGACTCGCCCTGGCCATAAATCTGCACTAATTTAGGTCCCAGCAGGTCCAGCGCCTTCAGCGTATCGGTTAGGTACATCGGTGCGCCGCCATAGACGATGGTCTTTAGGTTCGAGGTGTCCGCCTTGGCTATCGTCGGGGCGTTGATTAGCCGGGTAACCATGGTCGGCGCGAAGAAAAACGTACAACCCGGCCAATGTTTGATCAATTCCAAGGTCTCGTCGACGTCAAAGCCACCGCTTTCGGGGATCACGTTATTGGCGCCGCGCGCGACATGCGGCAACGCGTAAAGACCGGAGCCGTGGCTCATCGGGGCTGCGTGGATCATGCAGTCCTCGGGCTCGATCACGTCGACATCAACAAGGTAGTTCATCGTCATCGAATGGACGTTGCGGTGGGTCAGCATCGCCCCCTTTGGGCGTCCCGTGGTGCCGGAGGTATAGAACAGCCAGGCAAGATCGTTCGGCGTGACTTCGGCCATCGTCATGGTTTCGCTGGCGCATAGAGCCTCGTATTTGGGCGTTGCGACGGTAATCACGCGCTCTAGCTCGGGCGCGGCGGAGCGGGCGTCGGCCACCGCCTCGGCGAGATCCGAGGTGATGAAACAGAGTTTGGCGCCGCTGTTTTCCAGGATGTAGCCGAACTCGCGCGGATGCAGCTTGGCGTTGACCGGCACCGCCGCCAAACCGGCATACCAGCAGGCGTACATCACCTCGATATCCTCGACGCAGTTCTTCATGATCAACGCCACCCGATCACCGGGCGCCAGGCCGAGCGGGCCACGCATCGATGCAGCTAGCCGGGTAACCCGGTCCGCCAGTTCACTGTAGCGCCGTTGAACGGTCACGCCCTTGGAGATGGCCGGTCGATTGCCATAGGTGAGGGCAATCCTGGCGAGAGTTCCGGCATAGTTCATCGGCTCGGGCTCCACGAAAGCGATACAGCGGCGACTATACCAAGCCGGGGCATCGATTTCAGCCTTGGATTGCCTAGACGCCACCGTCGCTTTGCCTCTAGCCGCCAGCATCAAGAGGGTGCTGGTGAATCCTGGTGGAATTCGAGGCGCCAAGCTCTAAGCTGATCGTGACTACGAGAGGCGCCTCAACGTCGCAATACGATTCCGACTAAACCGATCGCGCTTTGGGGAGAATGTGATGATCATCAAGGAAATCCGGACCCGCCATCTGCGCGCGCCCTGGATCGAGCCGCCGGTATTTGGAGCGGTAGTGCCGGAAATGCGCGACCTTCTGGTGGCGGAGATCGAGACCGAGTCCGGTATTGTCGGCATGGGATATCTTATCCTGCTGCGTGGCGGGGTATCGACGGTGCGGGCCTGTTTGGATGAATTGGTCATCCCCGAGCTGATTGGCCGCGACGCCACCGATATCGAGGGCATCTGGCAGCATCTGTGGGAGGCGAATTACTGGATAGGTCGGATGGGCGTCACGGTGATGGCGCAATCAGTGATCGATATCGCGCTCTGGGATGCGTTGGGCAAGCGCGCCGGACTGCCGCTGCACCGGCTCTGGGGACATTGCAATGATGCGATCCCGGCCTATGGCAGTGGGTGCTGGCGCGGCTATGGGCCGGAGGGGATGGTCGATCGGGCCGAACGCTATGTCGCGCAGGGTTTCACCTCGATCAAGATGCAATGCGGGCATCTGTTCGATCGCCATCAGGACGTGCGCAATGTCGCGATGATGCGGGAGGCGCTGGGGTCGGAAATCGACATCATGATCGACGTTAACATGGGATGGACTGCCGATCAGGCGATCATCACCGGCCGGCGGTTTCAGGAATACGACCTGTACTGGCTGGAAGAGCCGGTGGTCTGCGAGGATTTCGCCGGCTACGCCCGGATCGCCGAGGCTCTGGATCTGCGGGTCGTCGGCGGGGAGACCCATTTCACCCGCTTCGACATGCGGCCTTTCTTCGAACATTCCCGATTGCCGATCTTACAGCCCGACGTGATGCGCGGCGGCCTCACCGAATTGCGCAAGATCGCCACCGTTGCTGATACCCACGGGATGACCATTGCGCCGCATCTGTTCCCGGAACTGATGGTGCAATTGATGGCGTCGATCCCGAACGGGTTGATCCTGGAATACGTCAACTGGATGGATGACGCCTGGATCGACCCAGTGCTGCCGGTCGGCGGTGTTTTTTCAGCGCCGGAACGTCCGGGCCATGGATTGGCGTTCAAGGAGGAATTCCTCAAGGAATTCACCTTGAAGTAGCTGAGCGGATTATTGCGGCGCCTCCAGTCGGCCCCATTCTCCCGTCATCTCGGCGAAGGCCGAGACCTATTTTTACGACTTTAGCTTTAGCTTGGATGGGGTAAGCTTGGCTGCACGGTCCACTGGGACGCCTAGACGTGGGACCAGAGAAATGTGACGATGGCTGAGGCGTTCCGGGGCCTGTGGGCGCAAACAAAGACGGGCGTGGTTTTCGCCAGCGTATTTTCGTTCATCGCGCCGGCGTTTCTGGTTTGGGCGCGCCGATTACCTCGGGGCTTTTGCTGGCGGTGCCGTTCGCGTCGATTGCCGCGGGACCGGATGCCGGCCGAGCGTTCGCCAGGGCCGGGATTTGCAAAACCGCGGAGGAACGTACAGCGTCCCTGGAGCTGCTCTGGATAGGCTATTTCCCAGGGATGCTTGATCCCTGCCCGACGTCAACTATGCTTGGTGAGGTCTCGCGACTACTCGCTTCTGGAGAGCTAGGTAGTTGATCGCAGCGCCTGGGTGAACGTGTCACCTGTCGCAATCCAATAGTGTTGCGCTGGCCAACCGCGCTGCGCTGGCTAGCCCGGATCGAACCGCTTATCCTGGCGGCTTGATGGTGCGGAGCCGATACATGACCGATGACCAGCCTGTAGAGCCAGAGGGCAATCCCTGGACCGTATTGTCCCGGCGCGTCGCCTACGACAATAACTGGATCCAGGTCATCGAACATGACGTGCTCAACCCGGCCGGCAACCCTGGGCTCTACGGGGTGGTTCATGTGAAAAGCCTGGCGGTCGGGGTGCTGCCTATTGACGACGATGGGGCGACCTATCTGGTCGGCCAATACCGGTTTCCTGGCGACTATTTCAGTTGGGAGTTACCGGAGGGCGGTGGGGCAGTGGACGTGCCGGCGGAAATCTCCGGGGCTCGGGAATTGCGCGAAGAAACCGGTTTGACCGCCGCCCGCTGGCACCAGTTCCTGCGCATGGATCTTTCCAATGCGATCAGTGACGAAAGGGCTGTTGGCTTGATCGCCTGGGGGCTCCGGCAATTTGCGCCGGAGCCGGAGGAGGACGAAAAAATCATAGTGCGCCGGATGCCCTTCGGCGAAGCATTGGCGATGGCGCTTTCCGGCGAGATCGTCGATTCCTTCGCCCAGACCATGTTGTTCAAGGCTAAACTTCTGGCTGACCTCGGAGCGTTGCCGGACCCGGTGCTAAAACGATTGGCAGTCGGGCAATAAGGCGTGGATTCGGGGCTTATATTTAGGGCTTAGCCCACATCCGCATCAGGTTCAGCCGGCCTTTTTCGAGCTTGAGAATCACTTCTCCGTCTCTCTTGTCGCGCATCAGGATATCTACCGCCTGGGCGAGGTCTCCGAGAACTTCGCGCTGTTGCGGGTCGGGGATCATGCTTTCGATCCAGGTAACCGCGGCAAGTCTGCGGCCGGTGGTGATCGGGTTAACCCGATGCATATAGTGGGTCGGATACAACACGGCGTCACCGGGCGTCAGCTTAAACTCGTGCTCGCCGAAAGGTGATTCTAGAACCAGTTCACCGCCCTTATAGGCCTCGGGAGCGTTCAGGAAGATGGTGATCGACAGGTCTGTTCGCATGCCGGGATATGGCCCCATCAACGCCGCGTCGATATGGCGGTCATAGCGCTCGCCTTGCTTATAGGAGTTAAAGATTGGCGAGAGGATCCGCCGTGGCATGGCGTTCAGATTAAACGCCTCGTTCTGCCGCATTGCCGCCATGACCAGTTCCGCTAACTCGCGGTATTGCGGACTGTTGGGTGGGACTTGGGTGTTCTTTTTGATTTCGGCGCCCAGCACACCACCACTCATCGCGCCGTCGGCGAACGGTATTGAAAACAATTTGGTCGCAATCGTGCGAACTTGATCCTTGGAGAGGAGCTGAGGAATCACCGCGACCATATCGACCTCGTCATTGGCTATGCGGCGAGTCTAACCGGCTCCGGTGCCTTACGAAAGCGTCGCGATCGGTGCGATGGTGCGTTGGTCCACAAAGACTGAGACCCTAGGCCTAACGATCCGACCCGAGCGGTAACCAACATAGCGGGTTATTCCTGGACCGCATTTTGCTGAACCAGGTGGCAATGTTTTCCTGCCCGCCGCGGTCGCGAGACGGGAATGGCTGGAATTGAATGATTTTCCACCGGCACGGCTCTTGCGTTGTTCCTTCCGAACGCAACCGATTCATGTCTGCGGTATCGGGAGTCCTCACGAGGAACTTTGCCGTGGGCTCGGCTTGATGAAATCAGTAATCTTCGAAGGACCAATCAGTGTCTCCAGCATGATCCGGCGCTAAAAGCGCATTCAAGTCAGTCGGTTCGTCGAATAGTTCCAGCGGGGAGCCGCGCTGGAGCGGTCCCCGTTCTTCAGAGCCGCCCCCTAATCGATTGCGTGGCCGGCGCATCATCGACATTATGGCGGTTAATAAGGATAATCCATCGAGACGGTGCGTCGGCATGCAATTATTGGACGACACGACAATCTCCTCGTTTCACGAGGATGGCGCGGTCATCTTGCGGCGCGTCCTATCGGCGGAGTGGATTGAAACCCTGCGCCGGGGGGTCGAGCAAAACATGAGCACGCCGGGACCGTATACCCGTGGCTACACCAAGGGCGGCGCGCCGGGGCATTTCTTCGGCGATTATTGCAATTGGCGGCGTATCGACGCATATAGCTCGTTCTTTTTCGACTCCCCCGCCGCCGACCTTGCCGGCGCTCTGATGGGCTCCTCGAAGGTCAACCTTTTCCACGAACATGTCCTGGTCAAAGAGCCGGGGACGCTTGACCGCACGCCCTGGCATCATGATCAGCCGTATTACTGCGTTGACGGGCGCGATACCTGCTCGCTGTGGATTCCGTTGGACCCGGTGTCGCGAGATACCTGTGTCGAGTTCGTCGCCGGCTCACATCGCTGGGGGCGTTGGTTCACGCCGACCAAGTTCGTCGGCGTTCAATATGACCGGCAGGACGATGGATATGAAGCGATGCCGGATATCGATGCGAACCGTGATGCTTATCGGTTGCTATCCTGGGATCTCGAACCTGGAGACTGTATCGCCTTTCATTTCCTGACCGTGCATGGGGCCCCGGGCAATCTTTCGCAATCCACCAGGCGTCGGGCCTTTGCCGCGCGCTTCACCGGTGCGGATGCGACCTATGTCCGACGCCAGGGCGAGATGTCGCCGCCGTTTCCCGAGGTGACACTCGAGCCCGGACAAAAGCTGGATTGTGAGACGTTCCCGGTCCTACGCGCCGGTTGAGTTGGCCGGATCAGCCGTCTTCGACTTCCGGGTCCCGTAAGATCAACCGGGTGCTATAGCGCCAGAACGCCTCCGAGACCGCCTTGTCGCCGGCGCTGTCGCAGTAACGTCGATAGGCGCCGGGTACCGTGACCGCAGAGACCCCGTCCTTAATCGTCGGCAGCAGGCTGTAGAGCGCCTGGAACACCAATCGATCCGTGCTCTTGGGGAGCAATCTCTTATGAACTGCGGCGGTATCGACCAGGAAGGCGTCGCCGGCGCGACCATCGATCGAAATCAGGTTCTCGGCGCCAAAGAAAGCTTTGACATGGCGGTCCTCGAACCGGTTGGCGTGCCTGAAGGTCTCCAGTAATGCGCCGTTTTCGGTGGTGTCCTGTTCTTTCAATACGTCGAAGCGCTTTTGCCGTTCCCCCCGGTTATGAGAGCCGGACACCATGACATGCGGCCCGGCGCCAGCGTCGACATCGGTTAGATAGACGAACAGTTTCACCCATTTGAAATCATGAAAATCGATGTGAAATAATTGCGCGTCCCGGGCCCTGCCGCGCTCGCGTAATGACTACCACGACGCAAGATAGGGAATCGTCGGTGGGACGCCGAGATACTTTGACACCACCGGGAGGATCGCGGGGTTGAGGGGCAGATCACGCAATTACGGCGCCAGGGCGATAGCGTCTGCGTCGTACCCCGCGACGTTGACCGTGGTTGGAACGTCATCTCGGCCAAAACCGGGGCCACCGTTAAGCGATGAGTCAGTGAGCGGCAAAGGATCAAGAAAATCTTGGATCTCGGCAATCTGACTCCCCGTCAGAACCCATTCGCCGTGAGCTCGCCGACCGCGCGGTCCGCTGTATTGTCGCTGGGCGGCAGGGGGAATTGGAGTTGACGGTTGATGAAGGCCTGGGTGATCCGAGCGATACGATCATGGGCGGTGATCGGAATATTATAGCGAAGCTGCAACAGTAACTGTCGCGCCCAATTCGGGTTATCGTAGTCGAAAACACTTGGGCCGGTGGGGAAAGCCATATTAGCCAATCCGTATTCGTCGTCGTCGCGCGTGATCTTGAAGCATAGGTCCGACGGGGCCAAGGGCCGACGGTTTTGAGTGTTCGATGATGGCGCCGTGACGGTCAGGTTGCCGGAAACAGCTCCGGATAGTCGACATAGTGACCTTTGTCGATTTCGGGTGGTGGCCAAACCATCGCTTCCAGAAATGTCTCGATCACTGGCGGTGTTGTCCTCGTCCAGCCCGGACAATCGGCGGTTTGCGCATGAATGCCATCGACCAGAGCGGTCAATTCGGCCAGCGAATTCCTCTGCAACCGGAAGCCATGGGGACCAAGGACATGCTCGACGATCTTTTTATCAAGCAGGCCTTTCCTGCGGGCTAGTTTCGGCGGAATTTTGTGCCCCTGCGCGTTGACGATATGCTGACAGAGCACCAGTCCCTCCTCGGCGAACACAACACCCTGGCTGACCGCATTACCCAGCGCCAACGGCGTGCCAAGGCCCTGAGCGAGGGCCATCGGTCCGGAATCGGTAATCTGCAGATGGTAGCGGGCGCGGGCGACCGCATAGGCCTGAAGCATGAGTTCATCTACAACGCTGAGATCGATAACCCCGTCTTGGCGATCAAGAGCGGCCATTCCCGGATGGCCGAGCCGAATGATCTGACCGCCAAGGTCGCGTGTCACATGCTGGATGATTGCCGATACGTGATCTTGATCCAGGTCGCGCGCGCCGTCAGCCGGGCGGTCAAGATAGCCCGGCTCGCGATAGTGTAGGGTGCAAAACCAGGTCGTGATGTCTACCCCCAACTTGGTCAGCCGAGCTTGCAGGACATCGCGCTTTTCAGGGGGGATCCGGAGGTGTGCGCGGAGAAAAATCCGACAGTCTCCGTGGATCCATCATCCAGGGAACAAGCAAAAAGTCCGGCTCGGATGCACCATCCGCTTCCCACGAGTGCTGTTGATCATGGCGTTCCCGGGTCGATGTACCATCGAAATAACTGAGAAACGGATTGTCGAGACCATCGCTTGTCCAGCAATGGTGGATATGGGGATTCATCTCGATGATGTCGGCCAGATAGGATCGATCATCAGTGTAGCAAACGTGAAGCTTGGCGTTCGAATAATTAAGAGAAACCGACGCACAGAACAGATTGTGATGACTAAACCCGCCGAGAGTTCGATCGAATAGGCCGGCAAAAATTATAAAAGGGTGGTCGGTTTCAACGTGGCGCAGGTTCCGGGTTAGCGAAATGTCCTGACGTTGGCGTGGGTGCAGTAGAGGCTTGAAATTGGCAAGCATTTCAAGGTCCATGAACCAAACCTTCAGGTTTCATGCCGCGGGGGCGTGTGTTTCAACGAAAATAATGAAGTCGTGCCATAACATTATTGGCGTGATCCGTCTGCATGCTATCGTTTTGGTTATGCGGTTTCCCTGCCTGCTTGGAGGTCGCCGTGGTACTGATCTTGATTGTGTGACGTGTTGAATAAAGACGGAGCAAGCGCGTTTATGTCCTTGGTGCTTCACGGCTATTTTCGGTCATCGGCGGCCTATCGGGTGCGCATCGCGCTCAACCTCAAAGGGTTAGGCTATGAAAGTCTTTCGGTTCATCTACGGGCCGGCGAGCAGGATGCGCCGGGATATTTGGCGCTGAACCCGCAAGGCTTGGTGCCGGCGCTCATTGATGGCGGCCAGACGATTACCCAGTCACTGGCGATCCTGGAATACCTTGACGAGGCCTATCCGGACACGCACCGGCTGTTACCAGAGGCGCCTTTGGAACGGGCCCGGGTGCGGGCCCTGGCGGCAGTAGTCTGTTGCGATATTCATCCCATCGGTAACCTGCGGGTTCTGAACTATATTCAGGGTCCGCTTGGCCAGGACGAGGCGGCGATGATCGCCTGGTACAATCATTGGATTCGTCGTGGATTTGGGGCGCTGGAGGCGATGCTGACGGCGAATGCTGGCACCGGGCGGTTCTGTCATGGGGACGCTCCGGGGCTTGCCGATGCCTGCTTGGTGCCGCAGGTCTTCAATGCCCAGCGCCACGCCCTGGATCTTTCGCCCTATCCGACCATTGAGCGGATCTGGAAAGCCTGTGAGGCGCTTGAGGTTTTCGCGGTGGCACACCCAAGCCGGCAGCCAGACGCTCAATGACGCTGTCCCGTGACAAAACCCAGTGACCGCCCCTAACGCCATCCCGCTTTCGCCGTCCGATCCTGCAGCACGGCCGTTTGACAGGAAAGGCTTGTGGCGAATCATGCTCATCATGGGTTTGTTCCTGTTGTTCGTGCAGATGAACCGCACCGGTGGTGCGGTGCTGGCGACGGCTCTGGCCGATACGCACGGGCTCAGCCCGGCGTCGATCGGCTTGGTGACCGGGGTGATGTTCCTGGCTTCGGCGGCGGTGCAATTACCGGTCGGGCTGATGCTTGATCGGTTTGGACCGCGCAAGATGGTGACCGGCCTCAGTTTCCTGGCGATCGCCGGCATGATCCTGTTTGGGCTATCCGACAGCGCTTGGGGGTTGACCGCCGCCCGAGTGCTAATCGGTGTAGGGCACGGCGCATCGATCACCGGCATGTATCTATTGGTGGTCGCCTGGGCACCGCCGGAACGGGTCGCCAGTGTCGCCGCGACGGTGATCGCGCTCGCCGGCGGGCTCGGTGGCCTGCTGTCGACGGCTCCGTTGGCGATATCACTGGAGGTCTTCGGCTTCAGCGAGACCTTTCTGGCCCTAGCCGGGGGCTCCGTTCTGATTACCGCCCTGATCTGGAGTTTCGTGCGGGATCACCCCGAAGCGGCAACGACGACGCGGCCCCGCGAAACACTGGGTGAGGCTTTGCGGGGATTGGTTGAAGTGATCCTCGATCGAAATCTGCGACCGATTTTCGTCATGGCGCTATGTTTTTCGGCCCCGTTCACTACTGTCGGTGGTCTTTGGGCCGGCCCCTATCTTCGGGATGTGCACGGTTTCAATCCCGCAAGCGCCGGCGTGATCCTGTTTGCCATGGTGTTGTGTTTGAACGCCGGCACTTTTGCCTACGGGCCGATGGACCGGGTTTTCAATAGCCCGAAACGGGTGGTGTTGGGCGGCGTAGGGATCATGATAACAGCCTTGGTGGTACTGGCCGCGCTACCCGCATCCCCGTTATATATTGTGGTGATATTGTTCGCGGTGTTCGCCTTTGCCGCACCGATTTTTGTGACCTTGGCGGCGCATTGCCGAAGTTTCGTGCCGGAATACCGCGCCGGTCGGGCTATCGCCGTTATCAACCTGATCGGGGTCGGGTTCATTTTCGTGCTGCAGGGCACGACCGGATGGCTGATCGAGATGTTTGCCGTGGACGGCGTGCCGACGGCTCTTGGCTACCGGGTGGTTTTCGCTGCTGTTGCCGTGACCCTGGTGTTGGCCGGATCGGTCTATGCGTTCAGCCGCGACGCGCCGCCACGGCCATAGAGCGTCGTTAGTTTGGTCGGTATTTCCCTCTGTCGCATTAATTCGACTTAGGCTTAACCCTTGCCGCGCTGCTGTGTGACCAAGTCTCTCAATTGGCCTTCTCCCATCGCGCCGGGGATGATTTTACCGCCGATAACGAAGGCTGGCGTGCCGCGAATTGCGAGCGCTTGGCCAAGCTCGCGGGATTTGCGGATTTGTTCCATCACCGCCGGTGCGTTCATGTCCTTTTGGAGTTGTTCGGTATCGAGCCCGACCTCGACCGCGGTTTGGAAAATCGCCGGCTCCGACAGGCGGCCTCGCAGCCGCATCAAGGCGACGTGAAAGGCCTCATATTTGCCTTGCTTGTGGGCGGCCAGCGAGGCGCGAGCCGCGATCATCGATTCCGGGCCGAGGATCGGAAACTCTTTCAACACAATCCGTAAGTTGCCGTCGCTGCGGGCGAAGTCGAGCAGCGGATCGATCATTCGTTTGCAATACCCGCATTGATAGTCAAAGAACTCAACCAGGGTGACGTCGCCATCGGGATTGCCCATCACCGGGTCGCTCGGATTATGTTCGATCGCCTCGTTCAGCGAGGTGACGCGTTCTGTCTGGAGGCGTTCCTGCACCAACTGTTCGCGCTCCTGCATCGCTTGCATCGAGTCCATAATCACTTCCGGGTGCTGCATGATGTAGTTCCGGATCAAACGATCGAGCGCGGTCTTTTGTGTCTGGTTGAACGGGTTATCCTCCGCGGCGCTAGCGGGAGAGGATAGCAAGCCGGCACAAAGGAGCAGGACGACGACAAAAGCAGACCGAATGCGAGCAGTGCTGGTCATGAAAAAGATCCAAGATTGCAAAGACGTTGCGCTGATTGTGGAAGAGGGCGATCGGTTCAGTCCAGTCGCGTCACCGTGAGGTCGATTGAAGATCGCATAGTGTGTCTAACGACCACGGTCTTTCAAGCGTCGCTTGGATAATTCCTCGATATCCAAAGAGCGCAACCATCCAGGAGAGCCCCGCTTGAGGGATTGCCGCGCGCGCTTTGCTTGTTGGACTGCGTTCTTCAGCTGGTTGCGCAACAGTGCTTCCTCTGCCAGCGATAACGCCAGCATGCCAAGCATGTCATTGCGGCCTTGGGCGGTCGCCAGTAGGCGCCAGGCGAAAGCGGAGTTCGGCATTTCCCAGCTTGCGCTTTGCATATGCTCGAGGGCTGCCCGGTTGGATTCGTTAGTATTGATCGCCAGTTCGGCCCGCGCCAGTTCGGCCTCGACGAGCGGCGCGGCCTCGAGCAAGGTCAGAGCCTTGCGGTAGGCGACGCGGGCTTCCAGAGGCTGTCCGGATTCGGCGAGGATTTGGCCCCGCAGCTCCCAAAAGTAACCATCTTCGGGAAACGCGCCGAGTAACCCGTTGAGCAATTCCAACGCGCGTTTTGGGGATGGTTCGCGAAAGGTTGCAATCACCCGTGCATAGCGCGCCGGGACCGACTGGTCGGTCTCGGGATAGCGCTGGAAGGTACGTGCCGGCGAGAGCAGGAAGCCGGCTAATTTAGCGATCATGCGGGAGTGCCTCGCATTGAATTCCGCCGAAGTTTTCGCCTCTGCAAAAGGCGACTGGGCGGCATGGCTAGCGACGAAGTTTATCCGGTCCTGGGTTAGCGGATGGGTGTTGGCATAGGGGGAGCGGCGTGCCGGCGCCAGTAATTCCTCGCCGCTCAAGGTTTCGAGGAAGTCGTGCATGCCGCGTGACGATTGACCGGTTGCGTCGAGGAACCGAACGGCGGCGTGATCGGCGGATGATTCTTGAGCCCGGTTGTATTGCAGAAGCGCCGCTTGGCCGGCGCCGGTCGTCCCCTGGTACACCGCGACACCGATATCGGCGCGTCCGGTGGTCAATGTTGTTGCCGCACCGAGAATCAAACCCAGTAACGCGGCGTTAGAGGCATTGCGGATGGCGCCCGTGGTTCGGACCAGATGACCGCCGGAAATGTGGCCGATTTCATGCGCGATGACGCCGATCAGTTCGGCCGGATTTTTGGTTTCCATCAACAACCCGGTATTGAGAAACAAGTTCTGCCCACCGGCGACAAAGGCGTTGAGTGTCTCGTCTTTGATGATATAGATTCGCACCTCTTCCGGGGTGAGGTCGGCGACAGTGAATAGTGGCGTGGCGAAGGCTTGGATGGTAGCTTCGATTTCCGTGTCTCGGATTGGCGTGCGGCCCTCCGCCATGCTTGCGCGGGGCGGCGCGAGTACACAAGCTGCGAGTATGCTGAAGGTAACCAGAAGTCTGGCATGGCCGGCAATGCGCATCATCGGACAAGATCCATTCTGCCCCGATGGGACTGCATATCAGCGCTGTGAGGCCAAAGATCAAGCTCAACATCACAATAGACGGATATTTCCGATCATGCGCATTCTTGCTCGAGCGTCGGCGACGCTTGTCTGTCTTACCACGTTGGTCGCCTGCGGCGCCGAACCCTTCGAGGTTCAAGAGGGGTTTTTCGGTGGGGTGGCGGCGGATGAACCCCGCGCTGCGTTGATCATGCGTGATGTATTGGTTGAGGGCGGGCGCGCAACCGATGCCGCGGTGGCCGGTTATTTTGCGCTGTCGGTAACCTTGCCGTCGTCGGCCGGGTTGTCGGCAACCGGATCATGCGTGGTGTTTGATCCCTTGTCCGAGCGGTACGAGCGGCTGGATTTTCCGGCGCTGCCGTCCGCGGATCAGGGCGCGGTGATAGCTCTGCCCCTGGCGCCACGGGCGATGTTTGCGTTGCATGCTCGCTATGGCCGTCTGCGGTTTGAGCAATTAGTCACCGGGGCCGAACATCTGGCTCGATTTGGTGAGCCGGTCTCGGCTCGATTGGCCGCCGATCTCAGTTGGGTCGGTCCGACGATGTTGCAGGATCCGACCTTGGCTGTGGTGTTCGGGCGTCAAAGTGGTGGGGTTTTGGGCCGGGGTGAGACGCTGACACAAATAGATCTTGGCACCACATTGGGTCGTCTACGGCGCGCCGGCGTGGGTGATCTCTATGTCGGGTCGATGTCACGCAGCTTTGCCGCCGCAGTCAAAGCGGCCGGCTACGCCATTGATATCAAAAATCTACGCACGGCGCTGCCGCGATGGAGCGATGCCGTGGGCTTCGAGCATCGCAATCACAATTGGGTGGTGGTCGGAGCCGATCCGTCGGCCGGCCGGCAGGCTTCGTCAATGCTGGCAGGGCTGTTCAAGAAAGGCGACTGGGGCGGGAGTGATGGACTTGGCCGGGCCAGACTGATGGCGAAGGCGGCCCAGGAGTTTGGCGCTCAAGCCGGGGTGTCTGTGCGTCCGGACGTCCCCGGCGCCACCAGCTTCATGGCGGTCGACCAGGTTGGGCAAATGGTTGCCTGCGCGATCGGAATGGGCCGTCCCTTCGGTCTCGGCAAGACCGCGTCCGGGACCGGCATCGTGCTGCGCTCCGCCAAGGTAGCGGGGCCGGCGTCGGCCTTGGCGGTAATCGCTGGGAATAAAAACGCCTGGCAGGTTCATTTGGGCGCCACGGCCGGCGGTGGCAAGGTGGCGCTTTCGGCGCTGCTGCAACCAGTGCTCGATCAATTCGAAGGTGATCGGTCGAGTGCCGAGGCGGTAAAAGCGCCGCGCACTTACCCGGACCCGGCCGCCGATACGATCTATGTCGAGCAAGTCTGGGGTGCCGAAGCGCACTCCGCCCTGGCGAAGACCGGGCTTGGCGTGAAGACGATACCGTCGCTGGGGCGTGCAGCGCTGTTGCGCTGTGTGGATGGTTTGTCGAAAGAGGCGGAAAATTGCGATATCGCCGGTGATCGACGAGGCGGCGGTTTAGTGCTTTTCGAGAGGGATTAGAAATGGTTTTGAAGGTTGCAGGCAGGGGATTATTGGTCCCGCCATTCATCGTCATGGACGTTATGCAGGCCGCCGCCGATCGAGAGGCCGAAGGCTCGGATGTCCTGCATCTTGAGGTCGGGCAACCCTCGACAAGCGCACCGCGCGGGGTGATCGACGCTGCGAAACGCGCCTTGGACCAGGATAAGCTTGGTTACACCATGGCATTCGGTCTGCCAAAGCTTCGTGAGTGCATCGCCGAGCATTATCGGGCCTGGTATGGCCTCGAGGTGCCGGTTAAGCGGATTGCCGTGACCAAAGGGTCCTCGGCAGGTTTTTTGTTGAGTTTTTTGGCTGCCTTCGATGCTGGCGACCGGGTGGCGATGGTTTCGCCCGGCTATCCGGCCTATCGCAACATCCTAATCGCGTTGGGTGTCGAGCCGGTGCTCATGCTCTCAGGCCCAGAGCACCGATTCCAGCCTACCCCGGCGCTGCTCGATGCGCTGGACCGGCCGGTCGACGGCTTAATCCTGGCCAGTCCCTCCAACCCGACCGGCACCATGGTCGGCGCCGAGGAGATGCGGGCTCTCACCGACTATTGCCTGGCCAAGGGTATCCGTATGATCTCGGACGAGATCTATCACGGAATCGGTTTTAGGACGCCTTGGGTTTCAGCGCTGGAATCCGATCCGAACGCCTTGGTGATCAACAGTTTCTCCAAATATTTCTCGATGACCGGTTGGCGGCTTGGTTGGATGGTCGTGCCGCCGGACATGGTGCGGGTCATCGAATGCCTGGCGCAAAATATGTTCATTTCCTCGCCGACGCTATCGCAGCATGCGGCGATTGCGGCGTTCGACTGCCATGAGGAATTGGCGACCAATGTTCAGCGCTATAACCGCAACCGTGAGGTGCTCCTAAATGAGCTGCCGAAAGCCGGATTGCCCGATCTGGCACCGGCGGATGGCGCGTTTTACGTCTATGCCAATGTTGCCGAGATCACCAATGACAGTGTCGATTTTTGCCGCCGGATGCTGAGCGAGATTGGCGTGGCCTGCACGCCAGGCGTCGATTTCGATCCTGACCGGGGCCATGCGAGCATTCGATTTTCATTCGCCGGCCTGACGGAGGATATGGTTGAGGCGTGCCGGCGCATGAAGGTTTGGATCAAGCCTTAGCAGGCTGTTGGATTTGCCCAAGGCCGCGAGAGAATTCTGGCCAAGAGATTAATCGTCGCGTAATTATTCAAGCTGAAAAGCAAGGCGCCGACCGAGCCAGCTAGGCTCGATCGGCGTCTTGATCTCTCAAAACGAACGACGCGGTGTGTCCCGGCCGAAGCCGAGGCTGCTAACAGCGTTAGGACAACAACCGGTTCCACCAACCCTTGCGCGAGGGTTGCTCGGGGGTGGCGTCTTCGCTGACCACGGCGTCGCCGGTTCCATTGGTTTCCTCGGCCATCGTGGCGACTTCGGGTTCGATAGTTGGCTCAATGGCCGGCTCGATCGCGACCGGGGCCTCGGTGACTGCCGGTTCGACAACCACTTCGGGCGCAGTGGCAACGGGGTCGGGTTGTGGTTCGGGTTCCACGACCGAGGCCTCTACCGAGCTTTCCTCCTTCCGCCGCCGGGGGCGCCGGGGGCGCTTGGCGGCGGGTATTTCCTCCGCAGGAGCATCTCCTCCTGGGGTGTTGGCCGCGGCGGTGCTGTCTTGGCTTTCCGTTTCAAGGGTGCTTGTTTCAAAGACATCCGTTTCAGGCGGGCTCACGTCGCCGGCCTTACCGTCACCCTCTGCCCTGTCCTCAGCCTCCCCTTCAACCTCGTTGCCGTTCGCATCTTCAGTCCGAGGTCGCCGCGCCCGCCGCCTTCCGCCGCGTTTGCCGCGCCGGCGCCGTCGTTTCGTGCCATCATCGTCCTCGCCGCCGTCATTGTCTTCGGCGGACGGATCCTCACCTGTGGCCGCATCGTCCGACGTGACGTCGGCGGATAGGGCATCCCCGGTGGCGGCGCTGTCGGTTTTGGCTTCGCTGTTTTGCGGGCTCCGCTCGGAACGCCGCCGCCGCCGTGGCCGTCGGTCCGATTGTGTGTCGTCGTTATCGGCCACCTGAACCCCCGCCTCATTACCGGCCTCATCCTCGATATCGTCGTCATCCTCGATGACGGTGACTTTATGGGCACCTATAGCTTCGAGAACCGCGTTGCGTTCACTGGCGGTCTTGGTGCCTAGTCGATCGATCCGATGTTCCGGAGCCACCAGCGTGTCGTCCGGCTGCAACGATACCCGAAAGGCGTAGCGCTTCTCGGCCGATGCCAGGACATCGCGCTTGTTGTTCAGAATATAAAAGCCGATCGCCGCCGGGACATGCACGACGATTTCCGAAGCCTGTTGCTTGAGGCCTTCGTCTTCAATGTTGCGCAACACCTGAAGCGCGGCGGAATCGATCGAGCGCACCCGCCCGGTGCCTTCACAATGGGCGCAGGGTTGAGTGCTGGCCTCGGCGACACTAGGCCGCAATCGTTGACGCGACAGTTCCATCAAGCCGAACTGGCTGATCCGACCGAGTTGAATGCGGGCCCGGTCGGTCTGGACCATGTCCTTCATCCGACGCTCGACCGCGTATTGGTTGCGTGATTCGTCCATGTCGATGAAATCGATGACGATCAGGCCGGCCAAGTCTCGCAGCCGCAGTTGCCGGGCAACCTCGTCGGCTGCTTCCAGGTTGGTCTTTAACGCCGTCTCTTCAATGTTGCGCTCTCGGGTGGAGCGGCCCGAGTTGACGTCGACGGCGACTAGCGCCTCGGTCTGGTTGAGCACAATATAGCCACCGGATCGTAGCTGAACCGTCGAAGAGTAGATGGCGTCGAGCTGGCTTTCCACCTGAAAGTGGTGGAACAGCGGTACCCCGCCATTGCTGAATGGCTGCACCCGGCGTGCATGGCTGGGCACCAACATCTTCATGAAGCCCTTGGCGATGCGATAACCTTCTTCGCCTTCGACCAGAACTTCATCGATATCGCGGGTGTAAAGATCGCGAATCGAGCGTTTGATCAGATTGGCTTCTTCGTGCACCAGGCAGGGCGCGGCGGATTCCAATGTCAGTTTGCGGATTTGATCCCAGAGCCGCAGCAGATATTCGTAATCGCGCTTAATCTCGGTTTTCGTGCGCTGACTGCCGGCGGTGCGCACGATAACGGCCATGTCCTTGGGCACATCCAGGCCTTCAACGACCTGCTTCAGGCGCTTTCTGTCGACCAGGTTGGTGATCTTGCGGCTGACACCGCCGCCGCGCGGCGTGTTAGGCATCAGGACACAGTACCGACCGGCCAGCGACAGGAAGGTGGTCAGCGCCGCGCCCTTGTTGCCGCGTTCCTCCTTGACCACTTGGACCAGCATGATCTGCCGGCGGGTGACGACTTCTTGAATCCGGTAGCGACGATGCGAGGGGCGCCGTGAAGGGCGCTCCGAACGGGACCGGCTTCTCGGACCGGTCTCGGCCTTGGCCGAAGACTCAGTCTCACCGCCGTCTTGGCCATCACCTTGCCCGTCGGCGTTACTCTCATCCGAGTGGTTCGGCGCGTCGCTGTTTCGAGACGCCTCGTCTGCATCGCCTTCGGGCGCGGCCTGATCGACGGCGTCTTCGTGGTTGCCGTCCTGGCTTTCGTCTTGATCACCGGCCGAATCCTCAGCGTCATCATCGGATTGGCCTGTCGAGTCGTCCGAATTGTCGTCGGCCTGATCGTCGAGGTCGTCGTCCAGGTCCCGGGCCGCGTTGGCTTCCTGCTCTGCCATCAAGGCCTCGCGGTCTTCCATCGGGATCCGGTAATAGTCGGGATGGATTTCGTTGAAGGCTAGGAAGCCATGGCGATTGCCGCCATATTCAATGAAAGCCGCCTGCAGCGAAGGTTCGACCCGGGTAACCCGGGCGAGGTAAATATTACCCTTGAGCTGTTTGCGGTTGGCGGTCTCGAAGTCGAAGTCTTCGACTCGGTTTCCGCTTGTCATAACCACCCGCGTCTCTTCCTGCTGGGTGGCATCGATAAGCATTCGCTTGGTCATTTAACATAAACTCCGGAATGCCCGTCCTGGCGCCTGGTCGAGGCATCGTCGCGCCGCGAGGCCAAAAGGCGGTCGCGCGTTGAGTCCGATGCGCGGACTGGGCCACGGGCGTCATGTTGGATGTTGAGCGCCGGGTATGGGTGCTTAACCACCCATCCCTGCGGAAAATCGTGTCGCGTCCGCACCCCGAATGCCAGGGTCCCACACATTGGGGATTAGACGACAACGCGTTCGCGGCGACCCTCTTTTTCCCGTGATCCACGGGGAGGTTCGGCCAGTCGATTGCCTTGTCATATGCGCGCGTCACGTCAGGACCTCGTCCTTAGGTGTCCACAGATAGGCTGTTTGCTTCTCTGAGAAGTCGTAATTTTACAGGATACGGGTCGGAACCCGCGTATTTCGGCCACTATTGGTTCGATATCAAATGAACATAGCGATTTTGGTGGGCCTTAACAATCTTTTAGTTCGCCATTTGATCGAACTTTCGGGACTTGGGGGCGGGGCGTGTCGCCATTTATGAAAAAATTGATAGTTTGCGCGAAGCTAACGTTATAGTAATCTGATTCTAAGGATTAATTTTGCATTGGGTTATTCCGTTCGGTGTAAGCCCGCAGACCAACACAGGATCTCGGCGTTCATGCAGCCTCGCCTTGCACCATCGTCCGGTGAGAAAACACACTTGCGACGGTTGGTCGTCGGCTTCGGCGTTCTCGTCGCTTTCCTGCTCTTGCAAGCCCCGGTTATGGCGCAGACTCGGGTTTTGGGGAAAACCCCCAGTGTGGCGCTATCCGCCACAACCACCGGCAAGACCACGATACTCGGCCTCAGGATTGGCGTTCACGGCTCGAAGACCCGGATCGTCATGGATATGGATGGCCCGGTACGGTTTCGCAGCTTCGCGCTGGCCGATCCCTATCGGGTCGTGCTTGACCTGCCGGAAGTTGATTTCAATTTGACGGTGCCGAGGCTAATCCAAAAGACCGGCGGCGTATTCGGCTACCGGTTCGGCTTGTTCGAGCCTGGCACGTCGCGGGTGGTGATCGATCTGGCGGAGCCATGGATTATCGCGGCGACTTTTGAATTACCGGCACGCAACAACCGTGGTCACCGGTTGGTTATCGATCTACAAAAGGTCAGTCGGTCGGCATTTCTGGCCGCGTCGGCGCAATCGGTCAGGGCCCGCATCGAGGCGCGCCGACGGGCGCCGCAGCCCGACCGGATCAAGTCCCGGTCTGTTGGAGCGCCAAACCCCAAAACGCCAAATCTGGGGGCACCGACGCGCGAAAAGAAAAAGCGGGTGATCGTCCTTGATCCAGGCCATGGCGGTGCCGATCCGGGCGCGATCGGTGCATCGGGAATTTATGAAAAGACGGTCGTTTTGGCGGCGGCCCGCACCCTCAAAAGAGTATTGGAGGCTACAGGTCGGTATACGGTTGTCCTGACGCGGGGAGATGACCGATTTCTGCGTCTACGGGAACGGGTAGCGGCGTCCCGGGCGGTGGATGCGGATCTTTTCATTTCGGTGCACGCGGACTCGATCGCCGACAGCCGATTACGCGGCGCGTCGATCTACACCCTTTCAGAACAGTCTTCCGACAAGGAAGCTGCCCGACTGGCCGAGCAAGAGAACAAGTCCGATATCATCGCCGGGATGGATTTCAGTGATAAGACACCGGAGGTCACCAATATCCTGATCGATCTGGCGCAGCGTGAAACGATGAACCAGTCGGCGCGTTTTGCCGAGTTTCTGGCGGCGGAACTGCGCAGCGCGGTGCGAACCCACCGCCGGGCGCATCGGTTCGCCGGCTTTGCAGTTTTGAAGGCGCCAGATGTGCCTTCGGTACTGTTGGAGATCGGTTATCTCTCGAACCCCGAGGAAGAGCGGATGCTGCGTTCCCGTGCCTTCCAGGAGAAGATCGCGATCGCTGTTCGCCGTGGAATCGATCACTATTTCACCGCTGTGCAATCGGCGGCTCGTTGACGGATTGCCTTGGTGGCAACATATTTGTAACGGAATTTCGACGGGTTAGCCCGTTAGGTTGGATTGAACCTGGGTTAGCTTGAATCCCGACGCGGATATCCTATCACGAACTCCCATCAGGTCCGAATACATGCGCTGGATACTTTACTTATTCTCCCTGCTTTTGATCCTTGGCGCCGGCGCTGCCGGTGCGATCGCATGGGGCTTGTATACCTATGGCCAGGGTTTGCCGGATTACGGCCAATTGGCCGACTACGAGCCACCGGTGGTGACCCGAGTCCATGGCGGCGATGGTCGATTGTTGGCCGAGTACGCGACCGAACGGCGGGTTTTCGTGCCGATTTCCGCCATGCCGAAACGTATAATCAAGGCGTTTCTCTCCGCCGAGGATAAGAACTTCTATAGCCACTCGGGCATTGACTTCATCAGCCTAGCCAGCGCCATGGTGCAGAACCTACGCAATCTCGGCTCGAACCGACGCCCGCGTGGCGCCTCGACGATTACCCAGCAGGTGGCAAAGAATTTTCTGCTAACCAACGAGGTCTCGATCGAGCGTAAGGTAAAAGAGGCGATCCTGGCGTTTCGCATCGAGCGGACGCTTTCCAAGGAACGGATACTCGAACTGTATCTGAACGAAATCTATTTGGGTTTCGGCTCCTATGGTGTGGCGGCGGCGGCGCTGAACTATTTCGACAAATCCTTGGGCGATCTTACCGTCGACGAGGCGGCCTTCCTCGCGGCGCTGCCCAAGGCGCCCAATAACTATCACCCGATCCGTCGCCGCGAAGCGGCAGTCATCCGGCGCAATTGGGTGATCGAGCAAATGGCGCGCAATGGTTTTATCTCCACCGCCGAGGTGACCGAGTCGCAGGCCGTGCCGCTGATGGTCAAGCCGCGTTCGGCGACGGAATTCGTCGAGGCCGGCTATTTCACCGAAGCGGTGCGCCGGTCACTGATGAAGCGGTTTGGCCAGGCCGGGGTTTATGGCGGCGGGCTGTCGGTTCGGACCTCGTTGGACCCTCGTTTGCAACAGATTTCCGATGAATCGCTGCATGCCGGTTTGATGGGCTATGACCGCCGGCATGGTTGGCGCGGCCCGGTCAACCGGATCCCGGTCGTCGCTGGATGGGGAGATGCCCTCAAGGATCTTGAGCGTCCCCAGGGGATGCTGGCGTCATGGGCAATGGCCTTGATTTTAGTGGTCGAACCTGGCGCGGTAAAAATCGGTTTCGCCGATGGGAGCCTTGGTCAAATTCCCCTGGCAGAGCTGCGCTGGGCCCGCGCCTGGAAGAAAAACCAGGCGGTTGGGGCCAAGGTTAAATCCGCCGGCGAAGTGCTGGCCCGAGGCGATGTGGTCTTCGTCGAGTCGGTCAGCGAAAACGCTGATGGTGAACCCTACCCGCCGGGGACCCATGGGTTACGGCAAATTCCGGATGTCGGCGGCGCGCTGGTGGCGATCGACCCGCATACCGGACGGGTTCTGGCGATGAGCGGTGGTTGGGATTATGCAACGTCCGAGTTCAATCGGGTGACCCAGGCGCGGCGCCAGCCCGGCTCGGCCTTCAAGCCCTTCGTCTATCTCGCCGCCCTGGATAACGGCTTTACGCCGGCGACCCTAATTCTGGACGCCCCCTTCGTAATAGACCAGGGACCGGGCCTGGGAAAATGGAAACCGGCCAACTATACGAAGAAATTCTATGGTCCAAGCGCCATGCGCATTGGTATCGAGAAATCCCGCAACCTGATGACGGTTCGCCTAGCCCAGACCATTGGTATGGCTCGGGTGAGCGAATATGCCCGGCGCTTTGGCATCGTTGACACGATGCCGCCGCAACTCGCCATGTCGCTTGGCGCCGGCGAGACCACTTTGATGCGCATGGCGGTCGGCTACGCGATGCTGGTCAATGGCGGAAAACGGATCACTCCGAGCTTGATCGATCGGGTGCAGGACCGAAATGGGCGAACCGTGTTCCGTCATGACCAACGGCCCTGCAGCGGATGCAAGGTCGAGGGATGGAGCAACGCATCGGTGCCGAAAATTCCGGACCTGCGTGAACAGGTGGCGGATCCGACCTCGGCGTATCAGATGGTAAGGATGCTCGAAGGCGTGGTTCAGCGCGGCACCGGTCGACGCATCGCCTCATTAGGTAAACCGCTGGCCGGCAAAACTGGCACCACCAATGACAATGTCGATACCTGGTTCGTGGGGTTCTCGCCGGACCTGGTGGTCGGCGCCTATGTCGGGTTTGACACGCCTCGGACCCTAGGCCGCAGGGATACCGGCTCCAATGTCGCGGCGCCGCTGTTCAAGAGTTTCATGGCCGCGGCTTTGAAGGAGATGCCGGAGATTCCCTTTCGGGCGCCACCGGGGATCATCCACGTCCGCATCAACACCGAGACCGGCGGATTGGCGCGCCCGGGAGACAAGAACGTCATTCTAGAGGTCTTTAAACCCGGTACCGAGCCGACTGGTGACACGCGGGTAATCGATGGCGGCTACGCGGCCGGTTGGCCCGGTAATGGAAACACCCTAGGGAATCTCAGTGGGGACGCCAGAGTGAGTAAAGGGGAGCGTAACGGTGACGTCGACGCGGCTGATCTGACGCCGACGGTTGCGGGCTCCGGACGTGGACTCTATTAAGGGTACGAAAGTCATCGCCTTCTCAGAATCTGGAGTTCCCATGCGCGCGGAAATTGCAGCCACGGCGGAAGAAATTAGGCAATCAATCGAATTGCTCCGGAGGCATCTTTGACTGGGATCAAGCCAATCTGCGTCTGGAAGAGCTGAACGCACTTGCCAGCGATCTCAATCTCTGGAACGACCATGAACGTGCCCAAGGCATATTGCGCGAGCGAACCCAGCTGGAAAAATCCATCGGTGATGTCACCAGGCTGACTGATGAGGTCGACGAAGCCCTGGAGCTGATCGAGCTTGGCGAGGTCGAGGGCGAAGCCGATATCGTTACCGAGGCCGAGGCGACCCTGGAACGGGTGCGCCAGATTTGCGCGAAAAAACAACTCGAGTCCTTGCTGTCCGGCGAGGCTGATTCCAATGATTGCTATCTTGAGGTCCATGCCGGGGCTGGCGGAACCGAGGCTCAGGACTGGGCACAGATGCTGTTGAGGATGTATTCGCGATGGTGCGATTTCCGGGGCTATAAGGTTGAGTATCTGGAGGAAAGCGCCGGCGAAGAGGCTGGGATCAAATCGGTGACCCTCAAGGTGATCGGTCACAACGCCTATGGTTGGTTGAAGACCGAGAGCGGCGTACACCGACTGGTCCGCATCTCGCCCTATGACAGCGCCGCGCGCCGCCACACCAGTTTCTCCTCGGCCTGGGTCTATCCGGTGGTCGACGAATCGATCGATGTGGTGATCGAGGATAAGGACCTGCGCATCGACACCTACCGGGCCTCGGGCGCCGGAGGCCAGCACGTTAACCGGACCGATTCGGCGGTGCGGATGACCCATCTCCCGACCGGCATCATCGTGCAATGTCAGAACGACCGTTCGCAGCACCGCAACCGGGCCACCGCTATGGGTATGCTCCGGGCTCGTCTCTACGAGCATGAACTGCGCCGGCGCGAGGCAGAAGCCACCGCCATCGAGGCCACCAAATCAGACATCGGCTGGGGCCATCAGATCCGCTCTTACGTGTTGCAGCCTTATCAGATGGTCAAAGATCTACGCACCGGCGAGGAGACCTCGGATACCCAGGGCGTTTTGAACGGCGATCTTGACCGGTTCCTGGAGGCGGCGTTGTCGCAGCGGGTCGGCGGCGGTGGCGCCGAAGCTAAGGCCGACCTCGAAGCGTAGAGTGCGCGACCGTAAGCACCCGGCGCCAGGGCCTGACTTCCCGCTCCCCAGCTTGCCCCGCGTGGCGTCTTCCCGCAGAGTCGTGAAAATGCTGCCTCCGAACGCCACCCCGAGAATTTCCCAGGCGAATTTACCTGGTGCGGGGATGGGAGGCAGCGGATTTCGAGGGAGGATACAATGGGTCTTTATGCCGATACCTACCGCCGGTCGCTGGAGGACCCTGAGGGGTTCTGGGCCGAGGCGGCAGAGGACGTCGTCTGGCAGAAGCGCTGGGACCGGGTGCTCGACAATGACAATGAGCCGTTCACCCGTTGGTTCGTCGGCGGCAAGCTCAATACCTGCTACAACGCCGTCGACCGCCATGTCGACGAGGGCCGGGGCGCGCAAGCTGCGGTGATCTATGACAGCCCGGTCACCGATACCATCATCACGATCAGCTATGCGGCGTTGCGCGATCAGGTAGCGGCCTTTGCTGGTGTGCTGTTGAAATACGGCGTCGGCTATGGCGACCGGGTGATTATCTATATGCCGATGATCCCCGAGACTGTGATAGCGATGCTGGCTTGCGCGAGAATCGGGGCGGTGCATTCGGTAGTCTTCGGGGGGTTCGCCGCTAATGAGCTGGCCAAGCGGATCGAGGACGCCACGCCAAAGCTGGTGGTTTCGGCTTCCTGCGGCATCGAGCCGGGTCGAGTGGTCGTTTACAAGCCGCTGCTGGATGGGGCGATCGAGGCTTCGGCGCATAAGCCGGACACCTGCATTATCGTGCAGCGCCCGATGCTCGAGGCGCCGCTGATCGAGGGCCGGGACGTGGAATGGACGGCGGCGCACACCGATAGCACGCCGTCCGACTGTGTCGAGGTCGATGCTAACGATCCGGTCTATATTCTCTATACGTCCGGCACCACCGGGGTGCCGAAAGGAGTGGTCCGGCCGACCGGCGGGCATCTGGTGGCGTTGAAATGGTCGATGAAGAATATCTATGGCGTCGATCCGGGCGAGGTTTATTGGGCGGCCTCGGATGTCGGCTGGGTGGTCGGGCATTCCTATATCGTCTACGCGCCGCTGTTCCAGGGCTGCACCACGATACTGTATGAGGGCAAGCCGGTTGGTACGCCGGATGCCGGCGCCTTCTGGCGGGTGATCGCCCAGCACAAGGTGTCGTGCATGTTCACCGCGCCGACGGCGATGCGGGCGATCAAGAAAGAGGATCCGCAAGGCAAACTGTTGGCTCAATACGACATGTCGCATTTCAACTCGCAGTTCCTGGCCGGCGAGCGCTGTGATCCCGATACGCTGCATTGGACCGAGAAGATGCTGAAGGTTCCGGTGATCGATCATTGGTGGCAAACCGAAACCGGTTGGCCGATCGCCTCGAACTGCATTGGCATCGAGTGCCTAGCGATCAAGCCAGGTTCGCCGACTGCGGCGGTTCCGGGCTGGCGGATCGAGGTTCTGGACCCTGAATGCAATCCGGTGACGGTTGGGGAAATCGGCGCCATCTCGATCAGGTTGCCGTTGCCGCCGGGCGCGTTGCCTACCTTGTGGCGGAACGACGACCGCTTCGTCGAGAGCTATATGGCCGCGTATCCCGGCTATTACCAAACCGGTGATGCGGGCGTCATCGACAAGGAAGGCTATCTGCACGTCATGTCGCGCACCGACGACATTATCAATGTCGCCGGGCATCGACTGTCGACGGGCGGCATGGAGCAGGTTCTCGCGTCGCATCAGGATGTGGCGGAATGTGCCGTCCTGGGGGTCGCCGACGCATTGAAGGGGCAGGTTCCTCTCGGTTTTCTAGTGCTGAAGGATGGCGTCAACAGGCCCGATGCCGAGATTGTCGCTGACGTGGTGCGCATGGTGCGCCAGGAGATTGGACCGGTGGCCTCGTTCCGCCAAGCGGCGGTGGTCAAACGGTTGCCAAAGACCCGGTCCGGCAAGATCCTGCGCGGCATTATCCAGAGCATAGCGGATTGCCAGGACTATCAAATGCCGGCGACCATCGATGACCCGGTGATCCTTGACGAGATTGCCGCGACCTTGAAGGCATTGGGTTACGCGGGAGGGTGAACCGGCGAACGGTGGAGCCGTGGTGAAACGAAAAACGGTGACTCGGATTAGCCACCGGCGATCTTTGGCTGATAAATAACGTCAGACAGCGATATCGAGCTGGGTGCCGCGGTTCGGATCTTCCGGTATTGGTAGATACTGATCCTGGCTTGCTTGATTAGTGGCGTTCAACCGATTGACATCGGGGGGACCGTTAACCTGCTGGCCGTTCTGAACAGTGCCGGCTGGGCTTGTCCCGTCGGAGTTGGCTGCGTCACGCCCGCGCGCTGATTGGCGCGATCAACATTCGCGCTTTGGCTGAATACATCTTGTTCTTCGTTGGGAAGAGCTGCCGGTGCTACCGGAGGGCTAAGCCCGCGAAGATCCGTTGTTCCTGCCGGATCGACTTGACTGATTGCTGCTATATCATCTTCTCCGTATGTGATGGAGGCATTTGAATTTAGCCCTTTTGGGGGTGAAATTAATCTCCGTCGGTTTGCCGTTAACCAAGTCCCCTCATACGCCCCCGGTCGCCAGGAACGAGGCCATGTGGAAAGACGATTGCTCAGGACCATAGCGGGCGTCGCGACCGACCGGGCAGGCGCGGCGTGCAAGGCAGCCTGCGATCCGACAATCGGCACTATTCGGCCCTTGTAAATGCTCGGCGCAGGCATCGACGCGGTATTGCGATCTGGCGAACGCCTCGACCGGGCAGGGGGTAAGACAGGGACGTTCGGCGCAGCTTTCACAAGGGTTCTCCAGGGCCTCGCGCCGCGGTAGCGACAGCGCTTTGGCAAAAACTAGCGCGCCGCGATAGCCATGCCATAAACCCCATCTCGGGTGGATGAGAATGCCCAGCGGCGACGGATATACCGGCTCGGCGCGCATCGCCCAGCGTTGAAACGGGGCGAAGGGTGGCCCATCGGAGGGCATCACAACGCCGGCGTCGTGGCAGGTGGCAATCGTTTCCAGGATCGACCGGCTCCATCTGTCCAGCGGGTCCGGTTGGTGGTGTTCGGTCCGGCTGAACGCTTTCCACATTGCCGGGCCGGCATTGCCAGCGAGCAGCACGGTGCGCGCCGGCCGGCCATCCGCCAATGGGGGCACCGAATCGGCGGCTTGAACTTCGAAACCGCCGCGCGGCGATAACCCTGCCGTGGCCAACGCGCGGCAAATGTCCTGGTAGGGGCTGGTCAGCGCCATCGGGTCGTCCTCATGTTCGCAACAACGCCCATCGCAATTGATGTCTGACCCCGAATAAGTGATCAATAGACGAGATAATTGCCCCTGGCAGACTGATTTACGAAACGGACCCGATCTTCCCAGAATTTACCCCGATCCACGAAAGATTAATATCGTCTGAGTAAACGTTTCCATTTTACCCTAGAGGCGACGGATGGCAGTGTCCTGTTTCCTCAGCAACGCTAATTGCTTGTGAAGCGACACTATGTATTTTTGCGAGGCGACCAGTCGGGGTGTTCCGTTTCAGCGCTCTGCTATCCGAAAGAGCTTGCGGGATGTTCGATGACCCCAACGACGCCCCTTTAGAGATTGATTTTGTTCTCGTTCCAAATTTCTCGATGATGGCTTTTACCTCAGCGGTGGAGCCGTTGCGTTCGGCGAACCGCACGGCGGAGCGGTCGCTTTATCAGTGGCGTGTCCTGAGCCGTGACGGCGGCCCAGTGGCCGCGAGCAATGGGATTGAGGTGCTAACCTCCAGTTTGATGGCGTCGGCGAAGCGTAGCAAGGTGGCGATCCTGGTGTCCGGGATCAATGTACAAAACTATGAAGATGGGTGGATTTTTGCCTTCATGCGGCGCATGGCGAGCCAGGGAGCGATGATTGGCGCGCTTTGCACCGGCTCTTATTTGTTGGCCCGGGCCGGGCTGCTCGACAACCGGCGCTGCGCCATCCATTGGGAGAATCTCAGCGGGTTCGCCGAGGAATTTCCTAAAATCGAAGTGTCATCGAATCTCTACGAGATCGACCGGGACCGGGTGACTTGCTCTGGCGGTACGGCGGCACTCGATATGATGCTGCATCTGATTGGCCGGCAACATGGCCAGGCCATCGCCAATGATGTGTCCGAGCAGTTTATCCATGACCGTATCCGCGAACCGCACGACCATAAACGTATGGAGCTGCGCGCCCGCCTGGGGGTCAGCCACCCGAAGTTGATCGCCATCATAAGCGAGATGGAAGGCAATCTTGAGGAGCCGCTCAGCCAGACCGAATTAGCCCAGCGCGTCAGCCTGTCCACCCGGCAGTTGGAACGATTGTTTCGCAAATATCTGGGGGCGACACCGACCCGCTACTATCTCAACCAGCGGCTACGGCGAGCCCAGCAATTGCTCTTGAAGACCACCTTATCGATTCTGACGGTGGGGCTGGCTTGCGGCTTCGTCTCGGCCAGCCATTTCTCGAAATGTTATCGTGAATGCTTTGGCAAGACGCCCCGCGCCGAGCGCTCGGCGAAACACGCCACGCCCAGGGTAGTTTAACAGGATATTGCCACGATCGGCTAATTCGCCCTTAGGAAGACCCGGCGGAGCCCCGGATCGGGCATGCGACTGTCCCCCGTCCTGGGTTCTACGGAGCCTCTGAGATTGACGCCAGCTGGCTTTCCGGAGACGCGGTTTTACCGCCTGCCTTGACCACCGCCGTTTCCAAATCCTGTTGCGGGCAAAGGCCCAGCAGGACCGGGTGGCGAGCGGCGATATTCTGCGAATTCCAATGGGTTCGCTCGCGCACCTTGTCGATGGTGCCCTTGGTCGTGCCGACGAGACGGGCGACCTGGGAATCTTTCAACTCGGGATGGTTCTTGAGCAACCAGGCGATGGCGTCGGGCTTGTCGCCGCGCTTGGAGATAGGCACGTATTTTGGCCCTTTGCTCTTGATCGCCGCCTTTGGAAGATTGCTCTTCTGCAAGACCATGCGTAGCTCTGGCTTGTCGGCGCAGCGCTCGATCTCCTCGCGGGCCAGTTGGCCATTGGCGATCGGGTCAAATCCCTGCATGCCGGCGCTGACCTCGCCGTCGGCGATGGCTTGAACTTCCAGCACGTGAAGCTGGCAGAAATCGGCGATCTGCTGAAACGAAAGCGCCGTATGGTCAATCAACCAGACGGCGGTTGCCTTGGGCATTAAAGGTTGTGTCATCACGTTTCCTTTTCCGCCGTCAAGCGGCGTTCCTGTTGGCGGACCATCACTCGATCATATCGATGGGGAAATTTCATCTGGCGCAGTGCTATTTAGAGAACAGGGTTATATAGGGAAATTGTCGCGTTTATCAAACACGAAGAGCAGCGTGACGTGCGCATTATGTGGACCAAGGATCGCGATCAGAAAGGGGCGGACATGGACATCGAGGATTTGGAGCCAAGAAACGCGGTTGCCAAGCCAAAGGACCTCAGCGGCTGGAACATAGAGGATCTTGAGGAATATGTTAAGCGGATGCACTCGGAGATCGCTCGGGCCGAAGCAATGATCCAGTCGAAGCACAATGTCAGCTCGGTTGCCGACTCTCTGTTCAAGCTATAGCGCGCTCGGTATAGGTCGCGGTCTGATCTGACGGTACCGCCCTCCTGCCAGTAAGGCCACTTTACCAGTAAGGATGACAGGACGCATGCACGCGCCGATTTATTTCGAAGATATGTCCGTCGGTGACACATTCGAGAGCTTCTCGAAAACCATCACCGAAAGCGAGATCATTGAGTTCGCCTGGAAATACGACCCGCAACCATTCCATATCAGCAAGCCGGCGGCAGAGGAGTCGATGTTCGGCGGCTTGATCTCCAGTGGCTTTCTGACCATCGCGGTGACCTTCCGGCTGTTCTATCAAGCCAATGGGTTTCAGGCGACCTGCGTCGGTGCACATGGCATCGACAGTGTCCGTTGGATGCAGCCGGTGCGACCGGGCGATACGATTCGGGCGACGATGGAGGTTCTGGCGCTCAAGGAGTCGCGGTCCCGGCCCGAGATCGGCAACGTACGAACCCTTACATCAACGATCAATCAGAATGATGAGGTTGTGATGACCATGGAAACCCCCTGGCTTGTCAAGCGCCGTCCGGCCCCTTGATGGATGGTGGGGACCCGATGTGTTCTGCTCCAAGCCAATCACAATGACGATAAACCATGGGCATGGTGATTGAACGGGCTTAGACTTTAGCTGGTGACGAGCTATGCAGGGATGTTTAAAAAGTCGTCCAATAGCATTCAAACGAAGCTATGTGTATGAACAAGATTTTTTTAAATTTGTTGTTGAGGCTGGCGAGTACGGGCCGGACGAGGCGCCGTCATGAATCAACTCGTGCCTAAACAGGATGGTGTCTTGAAGCCTCCCCCCAGCCCGAATGCCCCCAGCCTGGACACTGTGAGTATGAATGCAGCGACGCCTAGGCGTGGCAAGCTGTTGTTCGCGGTAGCCCGGACGCTGTTGTTGATGACCTTGTTGATTGCGATGGGCTTATGGGCGGTGCAATGGGCCCGCACAGCGGTTTTGTTCGTGCATGAAACCGATGCTCGGATCATGGCGGACCTGGTCTCGGTGAGCAGCGAGGTCGATGGGCGGTTGAGCGAATTGCTGGTCGGTGAGGGGGATCGGGTTACCAAGGGGCAGACCCTGGCGGTGATCGACGCCCGTTCGGTGACCCTCGGGCTCAACGAGACCGAGGCCGAGCGCAAGACGGCCCTGGCCGAATTGGCCCGGGTCGAGGCCGAGACCCGGATGATCGGCGCGCAGACCGAGTACCGGATCCGTAGCGCCAGATCGAAGCTGGCAGAAAGTAAGGTTAATCAGAACGTCTTCGCCCTGGAGGAGACCTTTGCCGAGAACGACTTTCGCCGTGTTGAGAAACTGGCTAAATCCGGAGCCGTGTCGACCTCGCGGCTGGATCGGGCAAAAACGGATTTTCTGAAATCTCGGCAGGAATTCCAAAAGGCTGGGGCGGAGATCAGCACGGCCAAATCGCGGCTCGACGAAGCGGTTGCGGATCGGGCGCGGTTGATGGTCAAGAAGGCCGAACTGGCCGAATTGGAAGCGCAAGTGGCGGAGATCGAAACCCGGATCGAACGCCAACGCATCGATATCTCCGATCGCACGATCGCCAGCCCGATCAATGGGGTGATAGGCCGGACTTTCGTGCAGCCGGGCGAGTATCTGTCTTCCGGACAGCGGGTATTGGTCCTGCACGACCCAGAGCGGATTTGGGTCGAGAGCAATATCCGGGAGACCGAGGTTGGGCGCCTCGCGGTCGGACTGCCAGTGCGGATCGAGGTGGATGCCTATCCGGATATCGATTTTGAGGGCAAGGTGAGCCGGATAGGTGATGCGGCGACCAGCCAGTTCGCGCTTTTGCCACGGTTGAACGAGTCCGGGACCTTTACGAAAATTACTCAGCGTATCGAGGTCCGCATCGATCTTGGGCAACACCAAAGCATGTTGAAGCCGGGAATGATGGTCGAGATCTTCGTCGATGATGGGACCGCCGGCGACCTGTGGTCATGGTTGCGGTAAACACCGAGGGGGCTTCGCCCCGACCAAAGCCTAAACCAATTAATAAGGTCGGCATCACCGTTACCGCGATGATCGCCATGATCTCGATGATCATGTCGTCGACGATGGTCAATGTGGCGATCCCCGACATCATGGGGGCGTTCGGCATCGGCCAGGACCGGGCGCATTGGATATCCACTGGCTTTTTATCGGCGATGACCGCGGGCATGCTCCTGAATGCTTGGTTGGTGACTAATTTCGGACCACGCAATGTCTTTATTGGGGCGCTTGCGTTGTTCTCGGTCACCTCTTTCGCCGGGCAATATGCGCCGACCTTCGAGGGAATTGTCGCGTCCAGGATCATGCAGGGCCTCTGCGCCGGGCTTATTCAACCTCTGGCGATGAGTACGGTGTTTCTGGCTTATGCGCCGGAGGAACGTGGCAAGGCGATGGGCTGGTTCGGCATGGGAATCGTCTTCGGTCCAACCATCGGGCCGGTGTTGGGCGGGTTGATTATCGATGTAGTGCATTGGCGGTTCGTCTTCGCCGCGCCCGTCCCGATCATGTTCATCGCCGCCGGCCTGGCCGCGATTTTCATGCCCGGCCGCGATGACACCTTGACGCGAGCGCCGTTCAACCTGCTGAGTTTCATGCTGGTGACGGCGGCGATCATGCTGTTTTTAAATGGCATCAGTGCCGGACAACGTGACGGTTGGGGTTCCAACTCAGTGTTCTTCATGTTGTTCGCCTCGGCCAGCTCGATGCTCGCGTTCCTGGTTCGAGAGGTCAGCAGCCCGGCGCCGCTTCTACAGCTCAAGCTGTTCCGCTATTGGACCTACGTCGCCTCGGCGATTATCGCCTTTGTGTTCGGCGCCGGGATGTTCGGATCGCTGTATATCGTTCCGGTGATGGTGCAGACCGTTCAAGGTTACACCGCCTTGAAGGCCGGGTTGATGCTCCTGCCCGGCGGCATCGCCTCAATGTTGGTGTTCCCGATCGCCGGTCGGCTTTCGGCGATGATCCAGCCGGTCTACACGATTTCCTTCGGTCTCGCGGCCTTCGCGATTTCCTGTTTCATGCTCGCCGGGACGGGAATGCTGACTGCATTCTGGACCATGGCGCTGGTCGTGGCCTTCGGGCGCGTTGGGCTTGGGATCGTGATACCGTCCCTTAACCTTAGCGCGTTGGCATCGGTGCCCCGCGAATTGGTACCCTACGCTTCGGGCACGCTCAACTTCATTCGGATGACCGGCGCGGCGATCGGGGTCAACACGTTGGCGCTGATTCTTGACGCCAGAACGACCGAGCATGGCAATATATTAAGGGTTAGCCAAACCGATGATAATCCGGTCACCCGCGAGATGTTGGCGGCGGTGGCCCAGCGACTTCAGCCTACCGGATTGTCCGAGATGGAGCGTGCCGGCGCGGCCATGGTCTATCTGAAGAACACGCTGGTGCTCAAATCCCATGAGCTTGCGTTCCAGGATGGGTATCTGGCTTTGGGGGCGCTGTTCGTCGTTGGCATCGCCATCACGATTTTGCTGTTGCGGCGGAACTGAACAGCTCGACAGCGCGCAACCGTTGTGGATGTTGCGACTCTACACTATCGCCGTTTTGATCTTTCTGAGCCTTACGCCACCGGTGCTGCCTAAGCCTACGCTATTTTCTACTCCATGCCGAGCAGACCAAGCATCTGGATTACGTGGAGGGGTGACGAAACTGCAGGGACCAGGTGATCCCGTTGATGCAGACCAAGCGTGGTTTGACGCATTCTGCGGCACCATCGAAGCGGCGATTGCCGACATCGCCAAGCAATGGGGTCTGAAGCCGTCGGTGCTGACCGCCCAGGCGACGGAAACACGCTCCGTCGTCGAACCGTCGGACAGTTCGGTGCCCGCCAAACCGGTTATCGGGGCCGCCCAATTGGTGACCCTGTCATTCAGCTGGTCGAAATAGCCTCTGATGCCGCCAGCCAAACATCCCAGCCTAACATTTGTCGACCGATTGCTAGCGTTCCTTTGGTGCGTTAGCAACCGGGAGCGCCGCGCTTAGTCGAGTTCGGCGACCTCGCCATCTGGCAACGGCACGTGGAAGGTGTTGAGGGTCATTGAGATCAGCGTATAATAGCCGAGCACGCCGACCAGATCGACCACCCCGGTCTCTCCAAACTCAGCTATGGCGGCGGTATAGGTCGCATCACCGACCCTGTGGTCCCGGTGCAGCTGCGTGGCAAATTCATAGACGATTCGCTCGGCGTCAGTCGTGAAGTTGGGTACCTGACGCGTGCGGATTGCCTCGACTAGAACCGGGTCCAAGCCGGTCTCCAAACCGATCTTCTTATGCGCGTACCACTCGAACTCGGCGCCCCAGAAGCGCCCGGTCACCAGGATCGCCAGCTCGCTCAAGTGGGTCGGCAAAGAGCTTTCATAACGGCAGAACTGACCAAGCTTCTGAGCCTTGTCCGCAAGACTGGCGCTGTGCAGCCAAACCTTGAGCGGGCCTTGCACCTTGCCGCGCGGTCCGGAGGCTATTTCGTCATAAATTCGCCGTTGTTCGGGATTCATGTCTTCTTTGACGATATCCTTAATCCGCATTGTCTTTGTCCCTGTGTCTTTTCATTTTGAATCGTCGTTGATATCAGACTGGAAAGCCGGCTTCGGCGCGCGGCATGGCGTCGAACAGGTCGAGCATGCATTCGCGCCAAGCATGCACGGGGTCATCGGTGTCGAGCAAGGTGAAGGCGCTGACACTTCGGGCCCACATGAAGGCGCCGAATACCGCGTAGTCGGAAAAGTTGGGGCTGGAGCCGCCGAGGAAAGCGTGGTCGCGCAGGATTGTGCGAACCGGGTAAAGGGCTTTTTTCAATTGTCCGCGCGTCTCGTCCCGGTTGGCGACGATTGCCTCCAGGGTCATGCCGAAGCGTTTCTCGCGGTTCGCCCGGAAATACGCATGTTCCTTTTCCGGGATTACTTCAAGGATATCTCGGACTACGCAGCGCGCCACCAGGGGGTGCAGCTGACTATCCGTATAGGCGGCGACGAACCGGGCCGAAGCCTCGCCGGCCTCACCGTGGAATAGGGACGGGGGATCCGGATAGGTCGCTTGAAGATGCCGAGCGATCTCCCAGCTATCGGCGACAACGGTGGCGCCGTCCACCAATACTGGCACCAGATTCTGACCGGAAAATTCGAGCTTGGCCTTATCGGAAAATCCAATGAGTTCGACGCTTGTGTCCAATTTCTTATGCGCCAGAGCCATACGGACCCGCCAACCGAAGGGGCTAAACCGCCGAGCGTTCATGCCCGAAAGATCATAAAAGGTTATCGCCATGCCGCGTGTTCCCGGATCGGTGACCAACACCACTCTGGCGATTGCCTCGAGCGTATCGTGATTGAGTACGGACAAGGTTTGTCCACACGAGATTGCGTAAATCTGCTCTATAATGAAAAAATAGACCAGTGTCAGTGGCTTGCGGAATCGTTAGAAACGATTCTACTCATTCCGGATCTGCTCTAGCATGGCGTCCTGGTAGGGGAAAGCAGAGGGGCCGAGAAATCACATCTATCGGCTTGAGCCGTTAAGCCAATCGGCGATAGCTCCGTGCCGATCTGACCTTAGGTCTCGGCCTTCGGTCGATAATGAGTCTCGAAGGCGTTGGTGATCGGATAGCGCCGGTCGCGGCCAAAGGCGCGGTGGCCGATCTTCACGCCCGGCGGCGCCTGGCGGCGCTTGTACTCGGCCCGGTCGAGCATCCGCCAGGTGCGCATGATGGTTGCCTTGTCATAGCCCTTGGCGACGATTTCCTCGACCGAGGCCTCATCCTCGATCAGGCCTTCAAGGATCGCGTCTAGCACCTCGTAGGGCGGCAGGGTGTCCTGGTCGACCTGATCGGGCTTGAGTTCCGCCGAGGGCGGCTTGGTGATGATCCGTTCCGGCATCACTGCGCCGTCGGGGCCAAGCGCGCCGGCCGGCTTGTTGGCATTACGCCAACGGCAGAGATCAAAGACCACGGTCTTATAGACGTCTTTCAGCACTGAATAGCCGCCGCACATGTCGCCGTAGAGCGTCGCATAGCCGACCGACATCTCCGATTTGTTGCCGGTGGAGAGCACCATGGCGCCAAATTTATTAGACATCGCCATCAAGGTCATCCCGCGCGCGCGGGACTGGATGTTCTCCTCGGCGACTCCGCTGTTGGTGCCTTCGAAATGCTCGCCCAGCATGCTGCCGAACGCCTCCATCGCCGGGCCGATCGAGACCGTGTCGAGCTTGGCGCCAAGCAATTTCGAGGCCGCCGCCGCATCGTCCAGGCTGTGCTGGCTGGTATAGGGCGAGGGCATCATCACGCAATGGACCCGGTCCGGGCCGAGCGCGTCAACCGCGACGGCGGCGCTAATCGCCGAATCGATGCCGCCGGACATGCCAAGGATCACGCCTGGAAAACCGTTTTTATTCACGTAATTGCGTAGCCCCACGGTCATCGCCTGATAGATCGCCGCCAGACCGGTCTCGATCGGTGCGGTCTTGCCCGGCGCGCAGATCCAGCCCTGTGCGGAACGCCGCCATTCGGTGATCGCGATATTCTCGCGCCAGGCCGGCAGTTGCCAGGCCAGCGTGCGGTCGGCGTTCATCACGAAAGAACCGCCGTCAAACACCAGCTCGTCCTGACCGCCAATCTGGTTCAGATAGACCAGCGGCAACCCGGACTCGACCACCCGGCCGACGGCGTGGTGAACGCGCACATCCGACTTGCCGGCCTCGAAAGGCGAGCCGTTGGGGATCAGCAGCAACTCGCCACCGGTCTCGGCGATACATTCGACCACGTCGGGGGTCCAGATGTCCTCGCAGATAGGCACGCCGATGCGCACATCGTGGAAATTTATCGGTCCGGGGAGCGGGCCCGGATCGAACACGCGCTTTTCATCGAACACCCCATAATTCGGCAGATCATGCTTGTAGCGCGCCGCGCTGACCGCGCCGTCCTCGAGTAGCACCATCGCGTTGTGCAAGCGGTCGCCCTCGACCCAAGGCGTCCCCAGCAGCATCGCCGGCCCGCCATCGGCGGTCTCCCGCGCCAAGGCTTCCACCGCCTGGCGGATCTCGGCGACGAAAAGCGGCTTGCGCACCAGATCCTCCGGCGGATAGCCGCAGGTATAAAGTTCGCTGGTCAGGAGCAGATCGGCGCCGTTGGCCGCCGCCTTGGCCCGCGCCTCGCGCAGCCGGTCCAAATTGGCGTCGAGCCGGCCGACGGTCGGGTTTAATTGGGCAAGCGCGATAGTGAGTTTATCAGTCATCTTCGATGTCTCTTCGATACGCGGAGGTGGAAGTCGGGGCTGAAATTAGGGCCCAAGATAGGGGGCCAGAAAACCTGCCGGCCTAGATCTTCAGGCCGTGCTTTTCCTTGATCGACTTAAGGACTGGCATGAAGTCATAGGTCGGATGAAATTCGGTTTCGAAGGCCCCCCAGGCGCAACGTTCCAGCGCTAGGTTAACGTCACGCAGACGGTGGCCCGGCAGTTTCAGAATGGCAACCTGACCAATCCCCATCATCACATACCAGCCGACGACCTCAACCCCCTCGGGTGGAAACTCTTTCCAGAAGCCCGTGTCGTCCAGCTTGGCGTTGATCTCCGCCAGGTTCTTGTCCTGTTGATGTTTCAGGAACACCGTCAGGAGGATTTCGCCTTCGCCTGCGCTCATTATCGGTCTCCTATTGCCAACGTCGTCAAAACCGGCGTTCCGTGCCATAGTTCTTCCGGGTTGGCAAACCCTAGGCGGTCCGGCGGTGAATTGTGGCGACGGTTCGGCCGGCGCATCCACTCAGCCGACGAATTTCCAATACGTGTCCTTCTTGGTGACATAGCCATCGCGGAATTCCCAGAGATCACAGCCGGTATACTCGAAGGGTTTCCCGCCGGTCGGCGTGCCGCGCACCACCCATTCGGAGATCGCCTTGGACTGATCGCAGATCCAATGGCGCATCTCTTCCCAACGCATGTCCGGAATCTCGCCATAGCGACCGCGCAACACCGAGTCGATCTCGGCCTTGCCGGTACAGCGTCGGCCCTCGGGCGCGTCCGGCCCCCGAGCCATCACCCAGATGCAATCCTCGGTGAAGTGCGAGAGGATGGCGTCCACATCATGCTGATTGAAGCCGTCCTGTATCTCATCCAAAAGTGCCAGGGTGACTTGGCGTGCCATGGTTGCTCCCTCCAAAAGTGGGTTTATTGATAACGGATCCGGTAATGGGCGCAGTCTAGCAGTTTACTGAATTTGACCAAATCGCGGTGGGGCTAGGGTCGGTATAGTCTCTCATTCTGAGCGTGTCGAAGGACGGTGAGCTTTTGGGTTGTTTGCCATCCCGGCTTTGCGTTCCCGGTAAAGCATGCTCAAGTGGCGACCTCCCGCGTCCCACCTCGGCCTGCTGCGTGCCCAAACCTGTCAAGCCTTCGGTTTTCGCCCCCTTTCAGGTGGTCAGCTTCCGCTTTCAATGGCCGGCCGATTTGCTGAACTCCTGGGCCTTCGAGATGGAGACCCTGATCCTCGGCTGGTTCATTCTGGTCGAGACCGGATCGGTGCTGGCGCTGACCATATTCGCTTCATTGCAGTTTCTCGGCACCCTGATCGCGCCGATGCTGGGGGTGTTGGGAGATCGGCTCGGGCGGCGGAACGTGCTGTGCGTCATGCGGGCGATGTATGCCTGCCTCGCAGCGACGCTGTTGAGTTTCGCCTGGGGCGGTTCCCTGACCTCGACGCATGTCTTCGCGATCTCCTTTTTCGCCGGCTTGATCCGGCCCTCGGATCTGGTGATGCGCAACGGGTTGATCGGCGACACCATGCCGCCGGACCGATTGATGAGCGGCATGGGTATTTCCCGCACGACGATGGACTCGGCGCGGATCGCTGGGGCGCTGATCGGTGCGGGGTTGTTCTCCCAGTTCGGTATGGGGCCGGCCTATGTGGTGATTACTTGCTTTCATGTGATGAGCTTTTGCCTGACTTTCGGGGTCTCGCGCGTGCGTCTTCTGCGCGCGGTCAGACCGGATGGCGGCATGGCTTCGCCGTGGAGCGATCTGAAGGGCGGGCTTGGTTATGTCTGGAGCACGCCGACGATACTGGCGGCGATGTGGCTCGCCTTTCTGGTCAATCTGACGGTGTTTCCGATCTCGCACGGGATCCTGCCCTATGTCGCCAGGGAGATTTATCTGGTCGATGAGAATGGGCTTGGCCAAATGGTCGCGTCTTATGCGGTGGGGGCGCTGCTCGGCTCGATCACCATGACCATGATGGGCGGCTGGCGCCGGCCGGCCCGCTTCATGATGATTAATATTTGGCTGATGTATGTGGCATTGTTCGCCTTTGGCATGGTTGAGGGCAAGCTTGCCGGCCAGGCCTTCCTGATGCTCACCGGTTATATCCAGAGCCTGTCGATGATCGCCATGGCGGTGACCCTGCTGGCCAGCGCCGATCGGCAATTCCGCGGACTGGTGATGGGGGTGCGAATGCTTGCGGTTTATGGTTTGCCGGTCGGCTTGATGGGGGCTGGATTCTTCATCGAGCGTTTCGGTTTCGCGCCGATGGTAGCGGTCTACAGCGTGTTAGGGCTTCTGGTCAGCCTGTATATTGCGCATCGTTGGCGCCGTGAGATATGGCACGGCGTGCGCGACGACGTATGATGGTGCGCCGGGCGACAGTAAAAGCCCGCCTTGCCGCTGGCGGAATGGTTCCCGGCCTGCGGTGGGATGACGGAAAAGAGGGGATGGTGGGTTGGTGATGCGCCGCTCTTGGCCGGCGTCATTACCTCCGTCACCCTGTGGAAACTTCCTCACCAGGGCTTTAAAAAAAATCGGCAGGCCTTTAATGGAAGTCCCGGCTGACCATCCTCAGCGTTGGGCGCAGGTCGGGGCGCAGCTTGTGGGGGTGGGTGCGCAACGGTTGGGCTTGCGACAGCGGTTTTGGCGCCGATGGCTGGGCCGAGTGGTCCTCCGGCGCCATCGGATCGTGGCCTGGGCGACGCACCTCGTCGCCATTGGCGATCGCAGCCTCGAATCCAGTCTTGTCGAGCCAGTTATCGATCAGCCCATTAGCGGTCAACGAAGCCAACCGCTCGGTCAGGTTCTCTAGCTTCTCGGCCACCATGTGGATCACCCGGCCCTGTCGCTGCACCCGACCGGTTACCCCGAGCAACTTGGCGTTCAGAACGATGCGGCGGAAGCGCTCGAACTGGTCCGGCCAGACCACTAGATTAGCCACCCCCGTCTCATCCTCCAGGGTGATGAAGATCACCCCCTTGGCGGTGCCCGGGCGTTGCCGCACAAGAACCAGACCAGCAAGCCGGATCCGCCGGCCATCGCCGAGGGTATCGAGCGCCGCGCAGGGCTGATGGCCATCGACGGCGAGGCCCTGGCGCAGCAAGGCGACGGGGTGTGCTTTCAGCGATAGCCGCAGCGCGCTGTAGTCATCCACCACCTCCTCGCCGATCGGGGCGACCGGTAGAACGACCTCGGGTTCCTGGCGCGGCACCGCCTCACCGGAGCGCACCTCGGCGGCAAGAAACAGCGGCAGCCCTGCATCGGCGGCGTGCACCGGCTCCAGCGCCGCGCTGGCCAACCCGCGTACCACCCAAAAGGCCTGGCGCCGGGACAATCCCATGGACCCGAACGCATCGCCTCTGGCCAAAACCTCCAACACCGGTGGCCCGACCCGGGCGCGGCGCATCAGATCGCGCGGATCCAGATAGCCGGCGTCTCGGCATTCGGTGATCCGCAGCGCTTGGTCTTGCCGCAAGCCCTTGATCTGGCGCAATCCCAGACGCAACGCTAATTTGCCCTCCGCGTCCCGCTGCAGATCGCAGTCCCAGCCGATCCGATTCACATCCGGCGGCAACACCGTCACACCATGATCACCGGCATCGCGGACAATTTGCGCCGGCGCATAGAACCCCATGGGTTGGGCGTTCAACAGGGCCGCGGCGAAGGCAGCGGGCATATGGCATTTCATCCAACTCGACACATAAACCAGCAACGCGAAACTGGCCGCGTGGCTTTCCGGAAAACCGTAATTACCGAAACCCTCGATCTGTTTGAAGCACCGCTCGGCAAAATCACGCTGATACTGGCGCTCGACCATGCCCTCGATCATTTTGGTCTTGAACAAGCTGATCTTGCCGGTCTTCTTGAACGTTGCCATGGTCCGGCGCAGCTGATCCGCCTCGGACGGGGTAAAACCGGCGGCGACGATAGCGATCTTCATAGCCTGTTCTTGGAACAGTGGCACACCCAGGGTCTTGGCAAGCACCCCGCGCAATTCCTCGGAAGGGTACTCCACCACCTCGTCGCCATTACGTCGACGCAGATAGGGATGGACCATATCGCCTTGGATAGGCCCGGGCCGCACGATTGCCACTTCGATTACCAGGTCATAGAAGCAGCGCGGTTTGAGACGTGGCAGCATCGCCATCTGAGCCCGGCTCTCAACCTGGAAAACCCCGAGCGAATCACCCTTGCATAGCATGTCATAGACCGCCGGATCCTCGGATGGCACGGTGGCTAGATCGAGATCCAGGCCATGGTGGCGGCGGATTAGATCAAAGCCCTTGTGCAGGCAACTTAACATCCCCAGCGCCAGCACATCGACCTTGAGGATTCCGAGTGTGTCCAGATCATCCTTGTCCCACTCGATTACCGTGCGGTTGTCCATCGCCGCGTTCTCGATCGGCACCAGTTCGTCAAGCCGGCCCCGGGTGATCACAAAGCCGCCGACATGCTGCGAAAGATGGCGGGGAAAGCCGATCAACTGGTGGGTCAGATCGAGGGTCAATCGCAGGCGTCGGTCGGCGGGGTCGAGACCAATTTCCCGCACCTGCTCCTCAGCTCCGCCATCGCTATGCGAGCCCCAGACCTGGCTCGCCAGCGCGCCCACTACATCGCTCGATAATCCCATCACCTTGCCGACATCGCGCACCGCGCTGCGGGCCCGATAACGGATCACCGTCGCTGCCAGCCCGGCCCGCTCACGGCCATAGGTGGCATAGATATGCTGGATCACTTCCTCGCGGCGTTCATGCTCAAAATCGACGTCGATATCCGGCGGCTCCCCCCGCTCCTCGCTGATAAAACGCTCAAACAATAGATCGGATTGATCCGGATCAACGGCGGTGATGCTAAGGCAATAGCAGACAGCGGAATTCGCCGCCGAGCCGCGTCCTTGGCACAAAATGCCCTGGGCGCGGGCGAAACGGACGATGTCGTAAACCGTCAGAAAATAGGGTGCGTAGTTAAGCTTCCCGATCAAAGCCAGCTCATGATCAAGCTGGGCCCGTACCTTGTTCGGCACGCCGATCGGATAGCAGTTAACCGGATACCGCCGATCGGCGCCCTGCCAGGTCCGGTATTCCAGTTCCTGCTGTACTGTTCGGCCCGGAGCGGCGAGTGAGTCGGGATATTCGTAGCGTAGATCATCCAGCGAAAACCGGCAACGCGCGGCGACCTCGGCGGTCCGCTGCACCGCCTGGGGATGATCGCGGAACAGTCTGGCCATTTCCGCCAGCGGTTTCAGATAGCGCTCGGCATTGGCGTCGAGGCGAAAGCCGGCGGCGCTTATCGTGCAATGGGCGCGGATACAGCTCAGCACATCCTGTAGGGGCCGGCGTTCGGGAACGTGATAGCGCACATCATTGGTTGCCAGCAACGGTGCTGCCGTGGCCTCGGCCAGGGCCTGCAGTCCTGCCAACCGGGCCGTGTCCTCGCCCCGGTAATGCACTGAGGCCGCCAGATAGACCGAAGCTGGAAATTGTGCCGCCCAATCTGCCAAATCCTCGGCGAAGGCCGGTCGCGGCTCCAATCCGGGCCCTGGCTCCAACTCCAATCCCGGCGGGATCACGATTAGAATCTGGCCCTGGGCGAAATCCCGGACATCGGCGCGTCTAAGCACGCACTCCGCCTTGCCGGCCCGGCGCTTCCCGAGGGTAAGAAGTCGCGCCAGCCGGCCATAAGCGGCGCGGTCGCTAGGCAGGCAAAGTAGACTAGCTCCGTCCAGCAGGTCGAGCCGGGCACCGATGATTACCTGAATTCCGGCGTCCTTGGCGGCGCTATGCGCCCGGACCGCACCGGCAAGCGTGTTGCGATCGGTCACTGCGATCGCCCGATGGCCAAGCCTGGCGGCGGTCTCCACCAACTCCTCGGGATGCGCGCCGCCCCGCAGAAAGCTGAAATTGCTGGTGACCTGGAGTTCAGCGTAATCGACCATCATCTGGCTCAGGCGAAAAGGCCATGCAGATACCAGACCGGCGCGTCGCCCCGTTCAACCAGCCCTTCGCAAAACAACCAGTAACGCCGGCCCTCCACATCCTCGACCCGGAAATAGTCGCGAGTCGCGTGGCGGGTCGGGTCGCGCCACCATTCTGGCGCCAGGCGTTCCGGCCCGGTGGCTCGGCCAATCCGGACCTCGGCGCCACGCCAGCGAAACCGCGCCGGAGGATGGTTCGGCAATAACGCCATCGCCTCGATCGGCTCCGGTCGGTGCAATAGACGCACCGGCCGGATCGGACCGGGAATCACCGCAGCCGAACCGGGCGCCTTCACCGACCAGGGCTTCTCTCTCAAGCGATCAACCGGCGCCCAGGCCTCGGCTCGCTCCGGTACATGGCTCTGGCGCGCTACCGGACGGGTGATCGCCTTGGCGCCCAACCGGTTGGCCAGTCGGTCGGTTAGATCGCTGAGCGCAGTGGCGGTAGCGGCGCCTGAAAGTCCCGAATGGCCCAAATTGGCTTGAGTTGGCGACGTGGTGTCGAGCACCATCGCCTCAAGTGTGACCACATCGATGCCAAAACCGGGATCAAGTCTGTCGAAATGTTCGGCGAAGAGACGGAACAGTGCGGCCGCATCACGGCTTGCCCGGCTGGTGCCGATGGTCAGTTGGCGTACCGTGCCATCAACCCGATAGAAAGCTAACCGCAATCGTCGGGCGCCACGCTGTTCGCGCTCTAGACGCTCGATCAGGCGGGCCAGCAGGCGCTGGGTCGCACGGGCGACATCGTCGGTCGTGGCGATCGGCTCCGGCAGGGACAAACGGACCCGGTGCGGGAAAACCGGGACCCGGGGCGAGATCGGTTCCGGCGCTAGGCCTAAGGCCTGATCAAGCCGGAGCGCCACGGCGGGACCGAAGCGCGCGGTCAAGGGCGACCGGGCTACCGGGATCAGCGCCTCGACATGGCGCAGGCCGACCCGCTCCAGCCCCTCCACCGCCGCTGCCGGCAATCGCAGCGCCGCCAACGGTAGCCGTGCCAGAGCCGCCTGCTGCCCTGCCGGCTCGATCACCCGGGTTGCCAGGCTGCCGAAACGCGCCACCGCCCAGGCCGCGCCAGGCGTATCGGCCAGCGCTGCCCGTGCCGTCCACCCGAGGCTGGAGAGCCGGTTCACCAGGTCAGCCAACAACGCCGCCTCACCGCCAAACAAATGCGCGCATCCGGTGACATCAAGCCAGAGCCCGCCATCGCCCACACTGCCGCCCATCGGGTCGAGCGCAACTTGCGGTGTATAGCGCCGGCACCAATTAGCCAATCCCGCCAGGGCCAACTGATCCGCCGCCGGATCCGCCGGGATCACCAGCAGACGCGATTCCAACGCCAGGGCGTCACTGACCGACCGGCCGACCGCGATCCCCGCCGCCAAAGCTAAAGAGCAGGCACCCGCGATCACACGCCGGCCATGCGCGTCCCGCGCCAGCACCATCGCCTGTGTCTGTACTTGGGTCTGTACCTGCGTTTGGGCCATGGCCTGGGGGGCCTGAGCAATCTCCCGTCGATAACGATCGACCGAGAGATAGGGCAGCCAGAGGTGAAGGATTCGGCGTGGCTTGAGTATATGTTCTTTGTTTGTTCTCATTCATGTACAATAGCAACATCCGCCACCGACGCAAGCCCTCGAGTCGCCATCGTCCCGGTGCCCCCAAAACCGTCATCCCGGCGCAGGCCGAGACCTACTCCTCCGGCTTTGGCATGGCTGGGGCAAAGTATGGCCGCTGGGCCCACGGGTCGGCGACGGCGGAATGGGTCCCGCCCTGCGCCGGGGTGACGGTAGTGATAGTGAAGGCCGACATCCTGCGGCTTGCCGCGCTTGATCAGCGGTTCGACGTGATCGAATCCATCGGAGTGCTGCACCACATGGACCAGCCGATGGCCGGTTGGCAGGTGCTCGCCGGATTGCTCAAGCCGGGCAGGGTGATGCAGACCGGCCTGTACAACAAGATCGCCCTGCAACCGGTGGTCCGGGCTAGGCAAATGATCCGGCAATGGGGCCTCGGCTCCGGTCCGGGTGATATCTGCGAGGCGCTGCGGCGGCTGATGCTGGATCAGCAAAACCCCGAGGTGGCGGCTCTATTGCGACCGCTTCCCCGACGGTCCGGACGGTCTGGATTTCGACAACTGGGCGATATTCGAGCAGGAAAATCCCGGTTATTTTGGCTCCATGTATCGGGTTTGGCTACGGCATTACGGCTGAGATTGATATGGTGATGGCGGCAGCAGGAGGATCGATATACCCTATCATCCAGAATATTGATCCACGATCCTGCCTGACATTGGGAGACGATGATGGTTATGCAATCCGCGAGTGTTGACAGTGGCGCGCAATCCCAGAACGCGCAGCAACAGCGGGCGATCTATAACAGCCCGGAAAATTTCTTCAGCTGGTCCTGGCCAGAGGTTCCGCGGCACCAGTTTCTCGACGAACGCAACCGGGCCTATGATCCGGACGGTGCAAGCGGCTTGATCCCGCTGGATATATCCGACGTTCTGGAGACCCCGTACCCGGCGACGATCCCGGCGATCCTGGCGCGATATGTCAAGGTCCGGGCCGGCGAGTCGCTGGCGCACAGCTTCATCGCTTCCGGCGAGGTCTACTATGTGCTCCAGGGCAAGGGCGCCAGCAATAATGGCCCGGACCAGGTGAACTGGGGCGCCGGCGATGTGTTCTGCTTTCCCGGCGGCAACGAGACCCGGCATCAGGCCGAGGACGCGGCAATCCTGTTCTGCGTGACCAACGAACCGCTATTGGCTTTCGAGAACCTGCGGGCGCCGGCGGGGGGGCAGTCGCGCAGCGAAACGGTGCATTGGCCGCATGGGTCGATCGAGCAGCATCTCCAGACAGTTTTTGATCGCCCGAAGACGGCCGAGACCTCGGGGGTGTCGATTCAGTTCTCGACCCCGGCGACGGCGCCGAGCCGCAACACCATTCCGATGATCAATACCGCGATCAACACCCTGGAATCCGGCGGCGACCAACGCCCGCATCGCCATAACGGCGCGGCGATCACCCTGGCCATCGAAGGCGAGGGGACTCACTCGATGATCGAGGACGAGGAAGTGCCGTGGGTCACCGGCGCGGCGCAGATTACGCCGGGCTCGGAATTGCACTCGCATCACAACCGGGGAAACCGGCGGATGCGCAGCTTCGTGGTGCAGGACGAGGGCCTACACTTCTATCTCCGCACTCCCGGCTTTAGCTGGGAGTGATCAGTAGCGCCTGACCGACCCCGAACCGGCCCACCTCTGCGATCGGGGCCGGTTCGGACGTCCCCTGATTCTGCCTTAAGGTTGCTGAACTGCGAAAAGCGGACCAACCGTTGACCTCACGCCTGCGTCCGAGACGGACCAGGAGAAAAACCGGATTGGTCATATCGGTAGGCGCGCGCATCGACGTCGTTCTGGCCGGCTAGGAATTGTTGCGTCGGCTTTCACCGGGCGACCAAACGATCGGAGCGGCGGTGGCGGCGGATTCTGCTGGTATGTTCATGTTCGAAGGCTTGTCGACTAACGATCGGGCCGCTCTGGCGATCTTCGTGGCTGCTTGAGCGGGTACGAATGGTATGGCGCGAGCGTTGGAAACCGGCTCCAACACGTCGTCGCGGATGAACCGTTGGCGGCGGCACTGAATGCGGGTGGCGATCCCGCAACCGGAGAAAATCGAGGATCAGGCAAGGGCCGAGGCTCAAGCCGAGCTGGCCGCGGATCTCTGCAACCTGGCGGCCAGGCATTATCAGGACGGCATGCATGCCTATTATTTTGGTTCCGCCGCCTGTTCCGGGTTCGCCCATCCCATCGGGTTGGTTGTCGCCGGGCTTTGGGTAGTGGCGATCCTATATCGCCGCGAGTTTCGCTCCTGGGCCTTTGCCGTGCTTGGCCGGATCACCGACTGAACGGTCAAATCGCCAGGGAGACCTCGAGCAACGCCGAATCCCTGCAGAAGCCGGACATCGGGCACGCAAGGTCGGCCGGGAGCGTCGCCGCATCCCCCGCCGTGAGCCGTCGTTCTCCCCACCGGCCGCATCTGTGATGTGGTGAATTCGGTGGTTCAGGCGCTGTACGATTGTTGGTAGTGAGTGCTGGCCCTAAGCTGTCGATGAACAAATCAATCAGGTTTGGAGATTCTATCATGCGCAATCCCTTACGTGAGCGGTTGAACCAGGGCAAGGTCAGCGCCGGTATCCTGACCGCCATGCCCAGCGTCACCATGGCCCAGGCCCTGGCCAATATGGGTTTCGATTGGATGTTCATCGACATGGAGCATGGGCCGATCGACATCGCCTCGGCTCACGCGATGATCACCGCCAGCAGCGGCACTGATTGCGCCCCGTTGGTTAGGGTCATGGAGCCGAAGATTAGTTACACCAAGCCGGTCTTGGACGCTGGCGCCATGGGGATTATTTTCCCCATGATCACTTCCAAGGCCTTGGCCGAGGACGCGGTCAAGGCGGTCCGCTATCCCCCGGAGGGAGAGCGCGGCTGGGGCCCATTTTATGCGCCGATGCGCTGGGGCAATGGCGATGCGATGGACTATTACAAGGCCTCGGGCGATATCGTGATTGTCGCGCTGATCGAGCATATTGAGGCGGTGGAGAACATTCAGGAGATCCTGGAGGTTTCCGGCATCGATGTGTTCCTGATAGCGCCGATGGACCTGGCCGCCAGCATGGGCCATGTCGGCGACCGTGATCATGCCGATGTGCAGACGGCGATTTCCCGCGCCGAACAAGCGATTAAAGGCGCGGGGCGAACCATGGGCGCGCTCTGTCTCTCGGCCGAGGAAGGCAATGAGAAGATCGCCAAGGGATACAAGTTGCTATTGATGGGCTTCGACATGCTGCTGCTGAATATCGGCGCCGAGTCGATGCTCAACGGGTTGAAACGCTAAGGCCGAGGGAACACCATGCGACTGAACGATCAACAGGTCGCCGAGTATAGCGATAAAGGCTGGATATTGCTGCCGAGCGTGTTCTCCGCCAAGGAGCGCTCGGTCCTGGAGGCCGCCGCTTTTGAGGTTCTGGAGCGGCCCGGTCCGGAGGTAGCGCGCGAGGATGACGGCTCGCCGCATGTCTGTTGGGGCATGCATCTGTTTGACGAGCGGTTTGGCGCTCTGACCAGGCACCCCAGGATGTTGGAGCCGGTTGAACAATTGCTCGGCAACCAGGTCTTCGTTCATCAGTCCCGCATCAACATCAAGCAGCAGAACGGCTCCATCGTCGAATGGCATCAGGACTGGGGCACCTATCACCGGATTGACGGTATCCCGGAGCCGCGCGGTATCATGATTGGGATCTTCCTCGATGACGTCCGTTCGGTGAACGCCCCGGTATTGGCAGTGCCGGGTTCGCACAGGAGCGGGTTGCTCTCCGAAGCAGTGATCGACGACGCGGTACCGGATCATGATCGGGCCGCCAAGTACCGCTACGACATCATGCCAAAGACCATGAAGCGGTTGGTTGACGAGAACGGCCTGGAGGCGATCGAAGGCCCGGCGGGCTCGGTGCTGTTGATGAATATGGCGGTCGTGCACGGCTCCAGCGTCAATATCTCGCCGCTGCGCCGGCTTTTGCTCTACGTGAATGTCAGTACGGTGGACAATCGCGGTGAAACCTTCACCCGGCCGGAACACTACGCCGCCCGCGATTTCGCGCCGCTGATGCCTCTCGGCGCGGATTGTCTGACCGCCTACGCTCCCTAGCGGACCCCCACCTCCTTCTGCCCTCATTCCGCCGCAGGGAGGGCCATGCCTCCGGCGGTCGCGCCTTGTGCGGTGTTGGAAAGTTCTAAACCGGCGGGGTGACGGTGGTAATGGGGAAAGCCTAGGACGGCGCAACCGGCAATGCCGTTGGTTCAGCCGCCGGTTACACTCATGTGCCGACCGACGGCCGGGCTCTTGTGGCGGCGGTCGATGATGAAATCGTGGCCCTTGGGCTTGCGGGAGATCGCCTCGTGGATAGCCTCAATCAGCGCGCCGTCGGTTTCCGAGCGGCGCAACGGTTCGCGCAGGTCGGCGGCGTCTTCTTGGCCGAGACACATGAACAATGTGCCGGTGCAGGTCAGTCGAACCCGGTTGCAGCTCTCGCAGAAATTATGGGTCAGCGGGGTGATGAAGCCTAATTTTCCGCCGGTCTCCTTGACCTCAACATAGCGCGCCGGACCACCGGTCTTGTAGTCGATATCGCTTAACCCGAAGCGTTCCGCGAGCTTGGCACGCACCATCGAGAGCGGCAGATACTGGTCGAGCCGGGCGTCGCCGCCAACGTCACCCATCGGCATCACCTCGATGATCGTCATGTCATAGCCCCGGTCGCCGGCCCATTGGAGCATGTCGCCGAGTTCCTCGTCATTGACGCCGCGCAGGGCCACCGCGTTCAGCTTGACTTTGAGGCCCGCCGCATCCGCCGCCGCCAGACCACCAATCACTTGATCGAGCTGGCCCCAACGGGTGATCGCCTTGAATTTATTGGCATCCAGGGTATCCATCGAGACATTGATCCGGCGGACGCCGCAATCAGCAAGCTCCTGGGCGTATTTCGCCAGCTGACTACCATTGGTGGTCAGTGTCAGCTCCTCCAGCGCGCCGCTTACTAGATGGCTCGACAGGCCCCGGAACAGGCTTATGATGTTTTTGCGCACCAGCGGCTCGCCGCCGGTCAGGCGGAGTTTCTTGACCCCGAGGCCAATGAATACGGCGCAGAGCCGTTCCAACTCCTCCAGGCTCAACACATCCTTCTTCGGCAGAAAGGTCATGTTCTCGGACATGCAGTAGACACAGCGAAAATCGCAGCGGTCGGTGACCGACACGCGCAGATAGTCGATATGGCGTCCAAAGGGGTCGAGCATGGGAGCGTCCGATAAATAGCGTTGTGCACGACAGAACATAGCGCTCGGTCAGGCGTGGTGCAATGGCGATGACGGAAATGTGTAGTGATTTTATCAGGTGGTTTTTTCCGCTTCTGGCACTACCCCAGCCGGTCGCGCAGCTTATAATAGGCCATGGCCAGCACCAGGGCAGGGGTTTTGAAGGGCCCGCCGGGGAAAGGCCGATGCTCGATCCCGGCGAACAGATCAAACCGCTCCGGCAGGCCGGTGATCGACTCGGCGATGAGTTTGCCGGCGAGCCCGGTTAGTGCCACCCCATGGCCGGAAAATCCCTGGGCGTAATGGATCGACGGGCCGAGCCGCCCGAAATCCGGGATCCGGTTGACGGTGACGCCGATATGGCCGCTCCAGGCGTGCTCAAGCGGGATATCGACCAGGGCAGGGAACACCGTCTTGATGCGGCCCGCGAGATAGGATTTCAGGGTCGCCGGCTGTCGCGCCGCATAATTCGCCCCGGCGCCGAATAGCAACCGGCCGTCACCGGTCATCCGGTAATAATCCAGCACCGCGTCGCAATCAGATACCGCGACGTCGGCTGGCATGATCCGCGCCGCCAACGCCGGGTCAAGCGGCGGCGTGACGCCGACAAAGCTGGAAACCCGGGCCAGCCGGCGCTGTAACTCCGGCACCAGACCGCCGAGATAGGCGTTGCCGGCGAGCACCAGGTGTTTCGCCCGGACCTGCCCGCTGGCGGTGTGGACCCGTGGCTGTGCGCCTCGATCAATGCGGGTTGCGGCGCTGTCTTCGAACAGTTGCACGCCGGCCTGCTGGGCCGCCTCGGCGAGGCCCAGAAGATAGTTTAGTGGATGGATCTGCCCGCCACCGGCATCGGCCAGACCGCCATGATAGAGCTCGGTGCCGACCCATTGGGGCACCGCGTCGCGGGCAACCAGGGTGGTCTGGTCATAGCCGTAAAGCGTCCGCCATTCCTGGTGAAGCGCTTGCAGATAGGCCATCTGCTGCAGGTTCTTGGCGGCATAGAAATAGCCGGAGCGGTGATCGCAGGAGATGGCGTGCCGGGTGATCCGCGCCTCCACCTCGGCCAGCGCCTCGCGGCTGAGCGCCCAGAAAATCTTGGAGACCTCGAGCCCGACTTCCTGGCGAATGCGCTCCATCTCGCAGCTAAAGCCACTGACTAACTGGCCACCATTGCGGCCGGAGGCGCCATGGCCAATCCGTTTGGCCTCAAGCAGCACTACCGAACAGCCGCGCTCAGCCAGGTTGAGCGCGGATGACACGCCGGTAAGCCCGCCGCCGACCACGCAGACATCCGCCGTGATGCTGTCGCCTAGGCTGTTGTTTAGGGTAGGGGAAAGGCTGGCGTGTGCTGGTGCCGAATTTAGGGTGGCGTGGTAGTAGGTGGCCGGAAAATCGCCCGCTGAATCGTTGGCCGGGTCGGCGGCTAAGCTATTGTCGGATGCCATTGCCATTCCCTTTGCTCAGGGCGCGCAAATTCGGGATTGATGGTTACAAAGCCGTCGATGCCGTGCGGCATCGGATCCACTGGTGTTATTGTTCAGGCCTGATCTATACCCTAGAATCCCAGAATGCGGGAACTCCAAAGCCGAGAACCCCGGAGCACGGCAAAAGACTGAGCCGACTTATCGTCTGGCCAGTACGTTTTAGCGCCGGGCCTGGGCCGGGCTGCTGCGGCGTAAAGCGAGAGGAAGAGTAACCATGGTAAGCACCGCTTTTTGGCGTGCCGACGATGCCGCGCACCATTGGCACCCGTTTACTGATACCCAGGCGCTGACCAAGGAAGGCGCCCGGGTGATTGTCCGGGCCGAGGGTTCGACGCTCTGGGATTCCGAGGGTAACGCCATTCTCGACGCCATGGCCGGCTTGTGGTGCGTCAATGTCGGCTATGGCCGGACCGAGCTTGCCGATGTGGCGCGCCGTCAGATGATCGAGCTGCCCTATTACAACACTTTCTTCAAAACCACGACGCCGCCGGCGACCGAGTTGGCGCGCAAGCTGGTGGAACTGACGCCAGAGGGCCTGAACCGGACGTTCTTCGCCAATTCGGGCTCCGAGGCCAATGACACGATCGTGCGCATGGTCCGGCATTTCTGGAACCTCGCCGGCCAACCTGACAAGAAGGTGATCATCAGCCGCGAATACGCCTACCACGGCAGCACCATGGCGGCGATAAGCCTGTCGGGCATGGACGCGATGCATCGCCAGGGAGACCTGCCGCTGCCCGGTTTCGAGCATATTCGCCCGCCCTATATCTACCGGGATTCAGGCAACATGACGCCTGATGAATTCGGTATCGTCGCTGCCCGCGCCTTGGAGGAGCGGATCGAGGCCCTGGGCGCCCACCGGGTTGCCGCCTTCATCGCCGAGCCGATCCAAGCGGCCGGCGGGGTTTTGGTGCCGCCGAACAGCTATTTTCCGGAAATTCAGCGAATTTGCCAAGCCCATGATGTGCTGCTGATCTGTGATGAGGTGGTCTGTGGCTTTGGCCGCACTGGTCACTGGTTCGCCGCCGACGCCTTCGATATTAAGCCGGATTTCATGACCTTGGCCAAGGGTTTGTCATCCGGGTATCAACCGATCTCGGCGGTCATGGTCGGTGACCGGGTCGCCGATCTGTTGATTGCCCAGGGTGGCGAGTTTTTTCATGGGTTCACCTATTCAGGGCACCCGGTGGCGGCGGCGGTGGCGCTGGAGAACCTGCGGATCATAGAGGGCGAAGGACTGGTGCAACGCGCCCATGACGATATCGGTCCCTATCTGCAGGCGGGGCTGGCTAGTCTTGACGATCACCCGCTGGTCGGTGAGGTGCGAGGCATGGGGATGATCGGGGCGATCGAGCTAGTGCGTGACAAGGACGGTCCGATCTTCTTTCAATCGGAGGGCGAGACCGGCGCCCTGTGCCGCGATCACTGCCTGAACAACGGCCTGATGATGCGCCCGGTCCGCGACGCCATGGTGCTTTCGCCGCCGTTAGTGATTACCTATGGCGAGGTGGACCGATTGATCGAGATCGCCCGCTTGGCGCTGGATCTCACCCAGCGGGATCTTTACCTGTGAGGCGGGCGCGCAGCGCCCGTCATGTGATGCAAAGCGGCCGGAAAACGCGGTAGTGTCCAGCCCGGTCCGGTCGCTTTGACCGTGACGCATTCTGCGAAAGGCCTCCTTGTGCAGGAACAGCGCTCATTACAGGGCATCGGATTCTTTGCGGCGGCGATCCTGTTGATCGCCATCGTCGATACGACCTGCAAAATCTACACCACTGATCTGCATGCGGTGCAGCTGGTTTGGGGCTATTTCATTGGTATCGATTTAACCCTGTTGGTGTATTTCGTGATCCGGCGCGAGCGGTTATCGACCTTGGTGCGGACCGAACGCTTGGGGGTGCAACTTGCCCGACCGGCGTTTCTGGTGGCCTCGATCACAGCGCTATTTATTGGTCTGACCTATCTGCCGATTGCCGAGGCCACAGCAATCGGCTTTACCGCGCCTTTGTTCATCACCGTGCTCTCGGTACCGATCCTGAAGGAGAAGGTCGGCCTGCATCGTTGGGCGGCGGTGGTCATCGGGCTTGCCGGGGTGCTGATCGTCATTCGCCCGGGCGGCGGTCTTTGGCATTGGGCCTCGTTGATGCCGCTGGTCGGGGCGATGTTCTTTGCTTTTTTTCAGCTGATTACTCGGGTCTTGGCCGCGAGCGAGCGGACCCACACGACCTTGTTCTATACCGGGCTCGGCGGGTTGGTCTGGACCAGCTTGATGGTGCCGTTCTATTGGACCACGCCGTCCATGGTCCATTGGCTGGTGTTTCTGTCCACTGGAGCCATGGGAGCGCTGGCCCATCTTTGCATGATCAGCGCCTTCAACCGGGCGGAGGCTTCGTTGTTGGCGCCCTATAATTACAGTAAGATGATCTGGGTGGCGGTGCTGGGCTATGCGGTGTTTGGTGATATTCCAAGCACCAATATGTGGATAGGCACTGCGGTGATCGTTGCCGCCGGAGGCTATGTGTTTTACCGCGAGCGGCGTCACGGGTAGGGTTTCGTCTGAAGCTTCCAAGCCATTGCCAGGAGGAGCGCCCGTTGTCCGAGGTCCTTACCGGAGGCTGCCATTGCGGCAATCTACGGCTTACCTTCCACGCCTCGAAAGCCTTCGAGGATTTGCCGATCCGCGCTTGTCAGTGCAGTTTCTGCCGCAAGCACAATGTCCGGGCGACGGCGGATCCGGATGGGCGGCTGGAGATCGCGGTGGCGGATCAAGCCAAACTGTCGCGCTATCGCCTGGGGCTCGGCATCACGGATTTTCTGGTGTGCCGGGACTGCGGCGTCTATGTCGGCGCGGTGATGGAGGATGCAGCCAATGGCGAGATCCTGGCCACATGTATCGTCAACACGTTGGAGCTGGATCAGGCCCGGATCAAGGAGCCTGTCGCGGTGCAATACGAGGAAGAGACCGCTGGCTCACGCCTGGAACGCCGCCGCGCCCGTTGGATGAAAGCGACGTTTATCTGAATTTCGGTAGAACCCGGTGCGGCGCGCCGGGCTTGCCGATCGGTGGGGAGCGGGTCTTCGGCGCCGAGAGGCGTGAGGTCGTTGGCGCGTGGCCTAAGGCCGGCGATTGGTAAGCACCACCTCGGCGCTCCGCCCGACCATCCGCTGATAAATTTCCGGGTCCGTCGCCCCTTCGGTGGAGAGCGCCAAGACCCGGCTGTTCTGATCCAAGCCCATGGCGGCGCGGGCCGTCGAATCACTGGCCGCGGCGGCTAGGCCGGCCAGCGCCGCGGCGCCGGATTCCCCGGCGATTACGCCATCGTCGGCCAGACGCCGCATGGTAGGCGCGATTAGCGCGTCGGCCAGGACCATGAAAATATCCGCCGTTTCGCTCAGGATATCCCAGGCCAGCAACGAAACCTCGCCGGCCGAGAGCCCGGCCATCACGGTTTCCAGATCGCCGCTGGACGGGGCCGGCTGACCGGCAAGCGCGCTTTGATAGAGGCAATCTGCGGTCTCCGGCTCGACGATGATGAAGCGCGGGCGCTGGCCGCTCCAGGCGCGCCAGAACGCCGCCGCCGCCGCCGCCGCCAGACCGCCGACACCGCCGGGCAGGAAAACGTGAGTCGGCACATGGCCGGCCAGCTGCCGGACCACCTCGCTGGTCATCACGGTGTAGCCCTGCATCACGTCGCGCGGGATCTCCCGATAGCCTGGATAGGAGGTGTCGGAGATCACCTGCCAGCCGTTCTCCGTAGCGTCGGTATCGGCCTGACGCACCGAGTGGTCATAGTCGCCAGCAACCCGGATGATCTCGGGCCCATAAGCCGCGATCGCCGCCTCGCGGCCGGGACTGACATCGCCGTGCAGGTAGATCTTGCAGGCACAACCGAATTGCTGGGCACCCCAGGCGACGGATTTTCCATGATTGCCATCGGTGGCGGTGGCCACGGTGACTTGGCTAACGATTTCGTGGAATTTTCCAGCGCGAAGCTCGGCGCTGGTTACCCCGGCATAGCCGCCTCGTGCCTCGATCAGGGAAGCCAGAAACTGGTAGACCGCGTAGGCGCCGCCCAGAGCCTTGAACGAGCCGAGGCCAAATCGCGGCCCCTCATCCTTCAGCCAGAGTCCGCCAATGCCAAGCTCGCCCGCTATCCCATCGAGTCGGTGCAGCGGGGTCGGCGCATAGCCCTGCCAGAGCTGGATTTCCATCCGCGCCCGAATGCCCTCGGCCTCGGGCATGATCTCCTCGACAACCGCTGGCGCAGATTGGTTGACCAGGCCGGCGGCGGCATTCACATACCAGCCGGCACGGCCGGGTTGAAACGCATCAAGCCAGAAGGCGGGCATGGTCACTCCTTAATTCGAGCAGTGGGGCCAGTTGATTTGTCATCTAACATGGCGATCGGGTCAAGCGATCCGGATCGGGTCCCCAAGCCCGAGCCCCAGAACCGCGTCGGCGCGCGCCTGATTGACCGCAATTTCGACTAGGCCGTTGGAATTGTGATGCCAGAACGCGCTACCGACCGGCACTTCGCAAAAGGTTCGGGCATGGGGTAGCCGACGCCCGGCGGCCTCAACCACCGCATCCGGTTTGAGCCCCGAAGCGCGCAGGCCGCTGATCAGGTTGCCATAGGGATCGACGCAGACAATCTCCGCCAGATCCGTCGGCCAGTCCGGGCGCAGGATCGAGGCCGGGTCGATGGCGGCGCCATAGACCGGCGTCCCGGGGGGAACCTCGCCTATCGCCAAGCGCCCGGCGATCGGTGCGAAAAGGTCGCGGCCATGAAAGCTGTCGGATAGTCGCTCCGGTCGCCAAGTGATCCGCCAAGCCTCCGTTCGATCGTCCTTGCAGGTTTGGCGAGCAAGCGAACGCTGGGTCACGGCCTGCAGTAACCCGTTGTCCGGCCCGACATACCAGTGCTCGCCGGCCCGTAGCACCAGAGGCTGGCGGGCCGAGCCGACACCGGGATCAACAACACAAACAAAGACCGAGCCCTCGGGAAATTCCCCTGCGTAGGCGGCCAACAGATAGCTTGAAAGCCGCGGATCAAATGCCGGCGCATCATGCAGCAGATCAATGATAGGAACCGAGCCGGCAATCCGGTGCAGCACCGCCTTCATCTGCCCGACATAGGGCCCGTGATGACCAAAATCAGTAAACAAAACAATCATGCCACCCCCATACGCCAAAGCGGAAACTGGCGATACTCCAGACCATAAGCCAAGCCCGCCCGCGCGTCTTGCCGCGTGGCTGATGGGGGTGTGGCAGGTGATGCGGGTGTGCCGGGAAGCCTTGCGCGCGATGAATGCCTGCGCGCTCCAGTTGACGTTGCTGCCCAACCTGCCCATAACGACCTTCTGGGCCTGTAGTTCAGTTGGTTAGAACGCGCCGCTCATAACGGCGTTGTCGGGGGTTCGAGTCCCTCCGGGCCCACCAACATTTCAATAGGCTATAGATCATCCCTTTGGCTTAGGACTTGTTCTAAGTGCACATTAAGTGAAAGTGGGTAGATATCAGTTCGACCGTAGCGGTCCCCCGCCGGCTGATATTGGCAAAGCTATCGAGGCGGGGGTGAATCTGCACTCCCGTGCGCGGAGTGGGCGCCCATGGCACGCGATGGACGGGTCCTTGCCTTTGAGATGGTGGTATATGTCGAAGGTGCCGTGAGAGTTCTTCGAGGGGGCGGTGGGGCCGTTCGTGCTTGAAGTGGATGAAACCATCCGAGTCCATCTGGACCGACGTGTCATTGTGGTCGGGGCCTCGGACAATTGGTTCTATCTTGTGGATTATCTTTTGGTAATTGCTGATTACCGCGCTGTCTGGCGTTCCGAACGAACAGGTCATTTGGCTGGAAGCGGATCAAGCGCGTTTTTGCCCGCGTGCCTTTTATATTTCCAATATCAATTCGGTCGAGAGTTCCCTGCATCCTCTTTCAATCAGCCTGCTTCAAGGATCATTTCCGGAAAGAATTTCGTCCGGCGTGGCGGGCACACGAGAGCGAAATTTTGTCAGCCGGGCGAAGGTCGAACGGCGGCGTATGTTGAACGAGCATAAATTATACCTTGGCCTGACGCAGCGTGGGTTTTCGATTATTCATCCGGAAACCCTAGCCTTGATCGAGCAAGTTGATGTATTTCGCCGCGGCACGGGGTATCGCGGGAGCCCATGGTGCCGGTCTCGTTGGCGCGGTCTAGTCCAAGCGGCTGGAGCGGGTTCTAGAAATATCCTACGCCCCACACACGGATCAACGCGCAACTCTTGATATCGTCGTCCGAAAATTGACCGGGACGCTAGGGCTGAACATCGGTTTATCCACGCTGCCACTGAAGAGACAATATCGCCAGGGGACCATGTAAGCGATTTTAAGATCGATCCGGAGTGTTTCTTTACCGAATTTGACGCCTTCATGTAGCGAGAGGCAGAGCTAAGGGTACGAGTCTGATCAGAAGCGCCGGCCCCACCATGATCAAAAGAGCGCACAGCTTGCGACGGATCTCTCGTTGATAGTCTGTCATTGAACACCACCTCCCTCTCCAAAACAGAGCTTATCGAATGTGTCTCGCTTAATCGTATAACTCTACACACTGGGATAATTCTTCGGCGCATCCTTTCCCCTAAACAATTCGGCCCGACCGCCTGGCGAAACTCACCAAGCGGTCGGGCCGAATTGTGACGGTCAGGACTGCGCAGCGATTACTTCAGGATCGCCGCGTCTTCCATCGCGATTTCGGCTTCTGCCTTGGCGATGGATTTCTGCAAAAGGTCCAGCCACTCGGTGCCGTATTTATCGGTGAACCATTTTCTCAGCGGCTTCACCTTCTCGACGAACTGGGCCTTCTCGGCGGCGGTGGGCACATAGACTACGCCGCCGGCTTTCTTGAACGCCGCATAGGCCGACAGAGCGGTGTATTTCGGATCATTATTGGCCATCGACGTCATGTGGTGGAAGCCGTCGATCACGACCTTCTGGATCTCCGGCGGATAGGACTGCAGGGTCTTGTCGTTCATCCACCAGAACAGGAACATATAGGCGTGATGGTCCAGGGTGACCCGGTGGAGGAACTCGTGGAACTTCATGTTGACGATGTCGGTGATGCCGTTCTTGGTCCCGACCACGACACCCGTGGCAAGCGACGTGTACAGCTCCTGCCAGGGGATCGGCGTCGGGCTGCCGCCGAGCAGTTTCATCATCTGGACCTGAAGCTCGGACTCGATCACCCGCATCTTCACACCGGCCAGGTCGGCGGGTGTTTTGATTTGTTTTTCGGTGGTGAAGAAGTCACGCCAGCCACCGGTGTTGTTCAAGCCCATTAGGCGCAGGGTGCCGGTCTTCTTCAACATGGCGGAGCGGACCTTGGCCATGAACTCGCTTCGCATGACCTTTTCGGCGACCCGGTCATTCGGGAACATGTAGGGAAGATCGGTCACCTGGAGCTCAGGCAGAATGTTTGCGGCGCCGCCGACGGTGGTGCCGGTGATCTCGACGGCGCCGATTTGCACCGCTTCCAAGCATTGGCGGAAGTTACCGCATAGCGTACCACCCGGGTAAATTTCGACCTTAACTCGACCATTGGTTTGGGCTTGAACAAATTCCTGAAAAACCAGGGCACCCTTATGGTCTTCGTCATCGACCGAGGCGATATGGCCGATCTTGATGGTGAATTCCTGGGCGATTGTGGGCGTCGGGCTGAACATTGCCATGATGACGGCGAGACTTGTCGCTATTAGGGTTGATAGGGCTGCATGTGTACGCATAACTAACCTCCTTGTTGGTCTAATAAGGTTAAGCGGGGTTGGTTGAAAATGTCGTCGGCTTCTTCTCTAGTAAAACCCAAGCAGTTTGGGGAGAGTCATCGAAATCGCCGGAAAATAGGTAATCAGGAAGATGACCACTATTTCCACCGCTAGGAATGGTAACATTTCCTTGGCGATAACCTCTACACCTAGTCGGGTGATGCTGGAGGTGACGAACAGGATCAGGCCCATCGGCGGCGTCGCCAACCCGACCGTCAAATTGACGCACATGATGATCGCGAAATGCAGCGGGTGGATGCCAAGTTGGATCATCGTCGGCGCCAGAATCGGCCCCAGGATCAGGATCGCCGGGCCGGCATCGAGAAACATCCCAACCAAAAGCAGAAAGATATTGATCAGGAACAGCAGCAGATAAGGGTTGTCGGAGAGCGAAAAAATCAATTCGCTGAGCATGTTCGGAACCTGGGACAGCGTGGCGATCCAGGCAAAAGAGGTTGCGGTTCCGACAACCAGCAGGATCGCCGCTGAGGCGACCGCCGCGCGAGTGAAGATCGCCGGCAGGTCTTTCGGCGTCAGCGTCCGCAGCACGAACAGGCTTAGAAACAACGCATAGCCTACCGCCACAGCAGCGGCTTCCGTCGGTGTGAAAACGCCGCCGAGAATGCCGCCGAGGATGATCACCGGCGTTAGCAATGGCAGGAACGCGCTGCCTGCTGCGCTGCCAACTTCCTTCAAGCTGGCGCGTCTGTCGGCCTTGGGGTAGTTGCGGCGCTTGGAAATGATTGCGGTGACCGCCATCAACCCGGCACCGACGAGCACCCCTGGGACCAGGCCGGCGGCAAACAGGCCGGCGACTGAGACATTCATCATGAAGGCGTAAATCACCATGATAATGCTCGGCGGGATGATCGGTCCGATGACCGAGGACGCAGCAGTGACCGCCGCCGCGAACTTGCGGCTATAGCCATCTTTTTCCATTGCTGGGATCAGGATTGAGCCGATTGCCGAGGTATCGGCGACCGCTGAACCACTCAGACCGGCGAACAGCATGCTGGTAACGATATTTACATGGGCCAGACCTCCCCTCAGATGTCCAACCAGGGAGTTGGCGAAGCGTACCAGGCTGATGGTGATGCCGCCCTGGTTCATCACTTCGCCGGCCAATATGAAGAACGGGATGGCGAGTAGCGGGAATTGATTGATTCCAGCGAATGTACGCTGGACGATCATGTTCAGAAAAATCGATTTTTCGGCGACTAGGAATCCGACAAGCGGGGCAAAACCCAGGGAAAACACAATTGGCACGCCAAGGGCCATCACGCCGATGAAAACCCAGAAAAACAGTAATGCCATCTGATACTCCCCCGCCCCTAGCCAGCCGTCGGCACGATGCCGGGCACGTTGGGATCTTTTGGCCTCGGCTCACCGCTCAGCAGCCGTCTAGAGGCTTCCAGCAGATACTGCAGTGCCACCAAAAGAATTAGGAAGGCGCCGAGAGGCATCGAGGCATAAACATAGGCTATTGAAAAATCAATCGAAGAAGCGCGTTGTATCATCGCATTTTTAGTGAGGAATATTCCTATATCGATAAACATTATCATCAAAGAAATAATAATAATCTGTATTATTATTTGCAATAACTCGTTTTTCCAACCGTTTAGCGCGTCAGGCAGGGCTTGAATGGAGACCAGAGATCCCATCCGGAAAGCCACGGGGGCGGCGATGAATGTCAGCCATACCATGAGGTATTTGGCAATTTCCTCGGACCAGGGTAGCGCGTCATCCAGCACATAGCGGAAAAACACACTGGCAAGAATAATCACGGTCATTACCGCCAGGATCGATACCGCCAACCACCGGCAAACAGCGAGAATCGGCGTGTTGATTTGCCCAAGTATTAATTCAAGCCGGCCGATAACATTTCCCATCTCGAAACTTCACCTTCCCCAAAACATAATTAAGCAGAATTAAAATAAGAACCATTCATATTGTACAATATTTTTCATTATAAAATTATATTTTAATATTAAACCTTCAACCGATCGATATGTTCTCCATCGTCGTCAATTCGAGGATGACAGTCTAAAGACCGGCTATCGCCGGGGATTAGCTTATGGCGACTTGGTCTAATGGATCGGGAGAGAAAGCGCGATAGGCGGTGCCATGGCGGTTAAAGGCCTACACGATCGGCGCGATCGCGGCGGGGCAACATTGGGCCGGCGGCTCGATCCGGTCGGCGGTCACCTGGACATCCAGTGCCGGCCGTTCCGCAAGAAATTGTGGCCGTGGGGCAGCAGATCCCCGCGCAGCACCGCCATTGCGTCCCCCAACGCGGTCAGGAGAGAATGATGGAGACGGGATGGCGGTCGATACCGAGGATTCGAAAATGCTGCAACGTAACAAGTTCCAGAAAACAGGTGAGATAGGGGCCGTTATGCTTAATACCGCGGGTGAAGTTTTCCGGCAGACAGTCAAGGAGCGCGCCGGCCAGGGTGGTGCCGCCGCGTGGTATGCCGGTTATCAGGATGCCGACGGGCAAAAACAGGCTTCAAGACCGACGATACCGCCGCTGTGATCGCCTGAGCTGGCGAGGTCAGCACGGTCATTATTGTTTTCCAGAGTTTTACCCCCTGGGCGCTTTACCCGGGGGCCGGCGTTGCCGATATCCCCCGCCGCGGCCTACCCCCTCACGCCGGTCCAGCGGTCCAACCGGCACAGCGCTCAAACAGGTTCGGCGATAAACACCGGTATCCGTCGCTCGGCCTTGGCTTGGTAGTCGCTATAGGGCGGGAAGACGGCGGCGCTGGCGTCCCATAGGCGTTGCCGCTCGGGCTCGTCGGTGACCTCGCGGACCCGCATTTTGCTAACCTCGGTTTTGTCGCGTATTTCGACGTCGCCGTTGGCTCTCAGGTTGTAGACCCATACTGGGTTTTTCGGGCGTCCACCGTAAGAACCGACCAGCACATAACTGTTGTCGACCCTGACTCGCATCAGCGGAATCTTTCGAATGCCACCGGTTTGGTTACCCATGTGGGTGACGATAATGCAGGGCATGCCGGTGTCTCGCAAAGTCGAGCCCTCGGTGCCGCCGCTGCCTTCATATAAGGCGACCTGGTCGCGGACCCAGTCCAGGGTGGGTGGAATGTAGTCTGCCATGAGGTTTCCCTCCCCAAAAGAAATACTGCTGAGGTGACGATAGCATCCCGTGGGCTGGGCGTCGGAAAATTTCTCCACTCAACTGGTGATTGTCAGCGGCTTGATTGTTCAGCCCCACCGAAGCAGTACCCCACCGAAGCCCACGCCGTGCCAGAACCGGCTGCAGTGGTTGCCACTTGTATTGCCACTAATTCCAGCTCTACTCTTTGGCCTCCATTGTAAGGGACAATCGGACCATGAACTCGCTGTCGAGGCCATCGGTGGATATGACCGACCCTACACTGTATCAGGAGGTTCGCCGGCCCGCAGGTGAGGCAACCCCGCTTCCCAATTGGTGCTACACCTCGGATGAATTCTATGCTCTGGAAATTGAGTATATCTTCAAGAAGGCGTGGAACTATGTCGGCCACGCATCGCAGATCCCGGCCAATGGCGACTTCTTCGCCCATGAGATAACTGGCATGCCGATTGTCATCGTTCGAGGCGTAGATGGGACTACCAGAGCCTTCCACAATGCCTGCCGGCATCGGGGCACGCCGGTCGCCTCGGGCGAGGGGAACTGCCGGCGCTTCACTTGCCCGTATCATTCTTGGACTTATGCTACCGACGGCGCGCTGGTCGCGACGCCGATGATCGAGGAAGATGAGAGCTTGCAGCACGCGGCGTTGAGCCTGCTGCCGGTTCGCCTGGAATGCTGGCACGGGTTCCTGTTCGTCACATTTGACGATGCCGCGGAGCCGCTGCTTGACTGGTTGGGCGACCTGCCGAAGAATTGCACCGGCTACGGGCCGGAAAACATGGTGTGTACCCGCCGAGTTTCCTGGGACGTGGCGGCCAATTGGAAGTTGCATTTTGAGAATTTTAACGATTCCCTGCACATCCCCTTTATCCATGGCGGTACCTTGAACCGGCAAAAGGTCGCCGGGCGAAAGCGCTCCACCCATGAGCAGATGCGCGGCCAGTGCATCACCCACTTCACCGAGCACGAAGGCAGTCGCGGCCTGATCCACGGTAAAACCGGGTTCGAGCCGATCAGCACCCTCAGTGGTCGCTACACCAAAGGCACCTATTACCCCTGCATCCTGCCGGGCACGATGATGGGGTGGACCATTGACTGCTTGTGGGTTTTCGAGCTGCACCCGACCGGACCGCAAAGCGTACGGGTGGTTGGCGCTTCATTCTTCCCCGAGGCCTGTACCCGGCGCGAGGACTTCCAAGCGGTGGCTCAGAATTATTACGACCGCATGGACGCGATCCTGCCCGAGGACAATGCCGCGATCGAGCTTCAGCAAAAAGGCCTGCGGGTTCCGGTCCAGGCGGCCTCAAAGTTCACACATATGGAAACCCTCTGCCACGCCTTTGACAGCTGGGTCGTTGATCAGGTGGTGGCTAGGTCGTAGATTTGGCGAAGGGGGACGGGGCACCGTCAGGCTATCCACTGGCTCGACCGCTAAAACACCTCGCCCAATAGGTTGACTATGCGTCTGCGTTCTTCATGACGCTGGCGACGAGGCCATAGGTTTCAACCCAAGCGGCCTTGACCTCCGGGGTGAATTCCTTGCCAAGGCCTTTGGCCAGGGTGTCCAACAGGGCTTGGCCAACGAGACCATATTGCGCGCTCTTCCGCGCGCCCCCTGTATCATTCCGAATCCGCTTGCCACCCACCCGAATCTAGGTCGGGATGTGTGCGATGTCAGATGTTTTTGCCATTACGCTTAAAAGAAAAGTTTTGCTTAAGTCTTAACAACCATCATTTTCATGATCCGCGCGGAAGCGAATAGAAAAAATTGTGGTTTTCACATAGAGACATGTCCGCCATCCCAGGCGGGTCGCAAGATGGCGGCGCCTGTTTTACGCAGCGATTTTCTTTACGCGTCGACTTTTGCCAAATGCTCCGAGGCGCTGAAATACGGGAGATTGTCGCGAGACGAGCAGCCCAGTATCGCCAGGCGTTCAGCTATTTTTAGGGCCTTGGTATATTTTCGCTCTATTTCCGTAGCCGAGCACTTTTCCAAGACCTCGCCGCAGAGCGAAATGCCGTAGTGGGATTGCAAGGTGCGGATATGTTTGCCGCCAAGCATGGCGTCGGCAATGATGGCGATATCAAACGAATTCTGCTTCACCATTTGAATTTTATGATCGACAAGATAGCCGCGAATTTTAGCCTCCCCCGCTAAAATAAGATCCCAGAACTCTGATTCAGAATCTGTTTTTTGGCAGGAAACCTGGGCAAATGCCATGCAGAACGATAGGAAAATCTTTTCCTTCGGCTCGGCGGATTTCCAGGCGGTGCCGCCTAGCGTGCTCCAGATTGAGAGATTGATTTCGCCGTATAGGACCTGCAGGCGATCAAAAAACAATCGGCGCACGCCGATCTCGTTTGGCGCGTCCTCAAATTTTTGTTCCTGGAATATGTCGATGGCCGAAATCGACCCACACACCGGACAGTGGGAGTCGGCATAAATCGCTTTTTTATAGATGTGGGAGCAGCGTCTGCCGTTCGGCAGTTTGTTTTCACACAACAAATACACGAATTCGTTGGTTTTGGCGGCCTGTTCCTGGCCAATCCAATTGAAGCGGTTCTTGAATTGCTCAAAGGAACGTCGGTGGCTCCACAGAGTCCATTGCAGTTTCTCCACCGGGCCAAAGGTGCTCCAGTTGGAGCTAACATCGATGACAATGCATTTTTCTTTGCCCGGCGCCGACCGCAGCCCGCGTCCAACGGTCTGGCCCCAGAGCACTTTTGACAGGGTAGGGCGAAGGTGGACGATGATATTGCATTGCGGATTATCCCAGCCCTCGGCAAGGACGCCCACTGAGACCATGGCCTCAATTTCCCCGGTTTCATGCTGGGCCAGAAGGCGCATTCTTTCGTTGATCGGCGTGGTGGCGGTGACGATTGACGCAACGACTCCCGACGATTGAATTTTGTTCAAGGTCACCCGGGCGACGGTGACATCCGGGCAAAACCATGCTGAAATTGGTTTTGGGGTGACGTTCTCACGCTCTTGCGCGTAGGCGTCCAATGCATAGTCGATCATCGAGGATTTCACGATCGCCGGTGCCAGTTTGGCGACTGGAAAGTCGCCGGAGCTGATGTCGATGGTACTCAGATCCAAGTCATGGACGAAATGCGGACGGTAGACCGGTGGCACCAGGATGCCCTCAAGGATCAGATTTTCGATATCCGCACAGTCAATAATCGCATCAAAAGCAAGATTGAGTTGATCTTTCTGGTCACCGGTCCGCCGTTCCGGAGATGCGGTCAGGCCGATGAATTGGGCGGTCTTTTTCCCATTTTCCTCGAAGTTTTTGATGATCTCTTTATAGCTTTTCCCGTTCGGCGAAACACGGTGCGCTTCATCAACGATGATCAGATCGGCCATCGCGATCGCATCGGCTAGCAATGTCATTGCCCGTATATTGGTCGATAGTAAGATGTCGTAGCCGTCAAACGCTGGCGCGGTATCGCTTACCGTCAGTTTATGGACTCGATGTTTGGCGCTGAGTGCGCGCTCAAGCTGTTCCAGCAGCACCAGGCGATGGCACAGGACGAGGATTTTCTGCCCCGCATAGAATTGTGCGACGATCTCGCTCGCCAGGACCGTCTTTCCCGCCCCAGTCGGTGCTTTGAGGATAAATCGCCGATGTTTCTCAACGATCGATGGAAATTCATCGATGATTTTTTGTTGCCAATTTCGAAGGCGCATTATTTTCCAATCGCAGAAACGCGGCGGTGATTGTCGCATAAAACAAAGGCCGGGTCTTGCAATGCCTTCGCAGGTCGATGAATCGCCGCACTTGACGACGCGCGTGCAGCGGATTTGCTGATGGCTGGAGGCGTTCGATGGGCGTTGACCAGTTGACGGCCAGCGATGGCTCGGAAAACATGGGATGGATAGAGAATAATTCGGTTTGACGCAACCGGGGGGCTTAACGGTCGGCTTGTATCCTCATGGCGGCTTGCCGCGCGGCTTCAACCTTTTGCCGCTTCGGCGGCGCCGCCGGTGCTAGCGGCGGTCTGATTGAACAACAATTTGCGTTCCTCGTCACTGGGCCGGCCCTGGCGCCGAAAATCCTTACCGAGATCGACCGCGCACTGCACCGCCGGGCGGTCCTTGATCACTTTGCGCCAGCGAGTAACGTTGGGGAAGGCGTCCAGCGAGGCCCCCAGCGGTTTGGCGATCAACACCCAGGGCCAGGCGATCATATCGGCAACCGAGTAGTCGTCGCCGAGGATATATGCCCGGTCGTCGAGCTGGCGCTCCAGCACCCCGACACAGCGGTCATATTCATTGGCGTAGCGGGTGTGAGAATACGAGTGTTCGCCGGGCGCATAATTGACGAAATGGCTGAGCTGGCCGGCCATCGGCCCTTGGTTGCCAGTCTGCCAGAACAGCCATTCCAGCGCCTGGATCCGGCCCCGGGGATCCGCCGGAATGAAACGACCGGTCTTCTCGGCAAGATAGAACATGATGGCGCCAGACTCGAAAACCGAGATCGGCTCACCCTCGACATCGTGGTCGAGAATCGCTGGCATCCGGTTGTTAGGACTGATCTTCAGAAACGCCGGCTTGAACTGATCGCCCTTGCCAATATTGACTGAATGGGTGGTGTAGTTCAGACCCAGCTCCTCCAGCAGGATCGCGACCTTCCAGCCGTTCGGGGTAGGCCAATAGTAGAAATCAAGCATGCCGGGTTACTCCGCCGTTTGTCGTTTCCTGGGGCCGCCGATCACGCCATCGGCGGCCAGCTTGGCGATTGTTTCCGCGTCATAACCGAGCCCGCGCATGGCGTCCTCGGTGAACTCTCCAAGCATTGGCGCCCCTCGGGTGATTTCCGGCAAAGTGTCCGAAAACAGCGCCGCCGGCCGAGCCTGACGCAGCCGGCCAGCCTCGGGGTGATCATATTCGGCGATGGTCTCATTGGCCTGGATCTGTGGATGATACATCACGTCACGCCGGCGCAGGATCGGCGCCGAGGGCACGTCAGCGGCCTCTAGAAGTTCTAACCATTCCTTCGCTGCTCTGGTCAACAGTACCTCCTGGGTCATCCCCAGTCGGTCATTGATATTGGCGTGTCGGAGCGCCGGGGTGAGGAACCGGGGATCCTGAAGCCATTCCGGACGCTCCAGCGCGTTGGCGAGACTTTTCCACTGCTTGTCGGTGTTGACGGCGACGCTGATATAGTCGGTCTTCGTCTCATAGATCAGATCGATAAAGCTTTGGGCCTTTTCCTGGGGAAACTCGCCGTCGACGAAGGTCTGGCTGGCCATGTCGGAATGCCAGAGGAAATTCACCACGCTGTCGAGCATCGACAGGCGCACATGCTGACCCTTGCCGGTGCGCTCACGCGAGAGCAGCGCGGCGGTGACCGCCTGGGCCGCCATCACGCCGGTCAGCTTGTCGGGAACGATGGTCCGCACCAGCCGAGGTCTGGCGTCGTCGGCGCCACCCTGGATCGTCGTCAACCCAGAGAGCGCCTGAACCAGTGGATCATAGACCGGGCGCTGGGCATAGGGGCCGCGATCGCCGAAGCCGCTGATCGAGACATAGATGATCTCAGGCGCGATTTGGCGCACCACGTCTTCGCCCAGGCCGATACGCTCGATGACGCCGGGGCGCATGTTCTGGATGAACACATCGGCGCCCTCCAACAACTTCTTTGCTAGAACCATGCCCCTCGGGTCCTTGGTATTGACTGCGACCGAGCGTTTGGAGCGATTGTTGTTCAGGAACGAGGCGGAAAAGCCGCCCTGGCGGTTCGCCATGGCGCGGGTGAAGTCACCACCGCTGGGGTTCTCGATCTTGATCACCTCGGCGCCCTGGTCGGCCAGCATCATCGTCGCCAGGGGGCCGGAAATCACGCTGGTCATGTCGATCACACGAAAACCTGCAAGCGGGCCGGCCATGGGCTGCTCCGTTCTTTGAAACTGTACCAATGCTTTGTATCGCGTCTATCGCGCCAAAGGCGAGCAATCTCAACGCTGCGCGCAAGCCTGGGATCAAGAAGGATCCTGTTCCACCGCTTCACGAATGGGGGAGCAGCGGCAGATCAAGACAAATCCGCAACCCCAGATCAGAACCAGGGGGCGGGTCAAATTATTTTAAACCGCTGGCCCTTGCCAATATCCCCGATGCTTCAGGACTGTTAAACGCGAGCCGTGATGGCGCCACCGCTTGACCCCAGGCGACGGACTGGCAAGATCCCGGCGTTGCTTATCAGCGAAGCTGGCGGGGAAGACGTATATGGCCAAGGCGCTTGAGGGAATTCGCGTGCTGGATCTGAGCCAGGTGCTCGCCGGACCGTTCTGTGCCCAGCAGCTTGCCCTGCTCGGCGCCGATGTGATCAAGGTGGAACCGCCAGAGGGCGGCGACCAGATGCGCAACCGGGTGCTGCCGAGCCGGCTGGCCTCCAAGGGCATGGCGGCGGGGTTTCTGACGATGAATATCGGCAAGCGCAGCCTGGCGATGGATCTTAAATCCGACAAGGGCAAGGCGATCTTGACCAATCTGATCCGGGGTGCCGATGCGATCATCCACAATTTCCGTGCGGGTGTCGTCGACCGGCTTGGCCTGGATTATGAAAGCGTGCGGGCGACCAATCCGACCATCGTCTACACGGTGATCTCCGGCTTTGGCCGCGCCGGCCCCAAGGCCGGCGACGCTGCCTATGACGGTGCGGTTCAGGCCGCCGCCGGGATGATGGCGAATAACGGGACCGACGAGAGCGGGCCGCTGCGCACCGGCTATTTCCCGGTCGATATGATGAGCGGCATGTCCGCCGCCTTTGCCACTACGGCGGCCCTGTTGCGCAAGCAACGCACCGGTGAGGGGCAATTGGTCGACGTCGCCATGCTCGATTGTGCGATCGCGCTGCAGGCGGCGAATTTCGGTCGCCATCTGATCGATCAAAGCCCCGATAACCGGATAGGCAATCAATCGGCGACTGGCATTCCGACGGCGAACAGCTTTCCCGCCGCCGATGGCGCGCTCTTGTCGGCGGCGATCATGCCGAACCATGTCCAGGGCTTTTTTGACGAGCTTGGTATCGCTGATCTTCTCAACGACCCAAAATTCGCCACCCCCGCCGCGCGGATCGAGAACAAGGATCTGGTGCGGGCCGCGATGATCGAGGCGCTAAGCAAGGATCACGCCCAGAACTGGGAGGATCGACTGGCGGCGCGTGGGGTGCCGATCGCCAAGATCAACTCCATCGCCGAGGCCGCCGAGATCCCGCAGCTTGCCCATCGCGGCATCCTCACCGCCGTGCCTCGGGCCGAGGGTATCGACGAGGACCTCCGTCTAGTCGGCGCGCCGTATACCAACAATATCGACGGCCCCGAAGCGCTCCGGCCCCCGCCAACCCTCGGCCAGCACAGCCGTGAGGTGCTGGCCAGCGCCGGCATCTCCGACACCGACGCTGACGCGCTGATCGCTGAGGGCGTGATAGGCGTATCGCGGTAGCGGGTTTTCGCTCGGTTAAAACAACAATTGCCATCCCGGCCTGCACCCACTGCCGTTCGGGAAAGTCAAAATCTGCCAAGGCCAACGCCCGACCAACGATGAGCCGGGTGGTTTGGGATGCGAAGACTTGATAATACGCGCCGCGTTCGAAAGAACTCGGCCATCTTGAAGACCCGCATCCCTGGACTTGATCCAGGGCCCACCCCTCAGGCTGTGGCGAGTGACGAATGGTGCAATACCAGAATTGTCGCGCCGATATACGCGGCCTACCGTCACGCCGAACCGCTTCAGGCATGGACCTTGGACCAAGGCCGGGAAAATTGCACCCGCCGCCCTGGCGAACGCAGGGTCAAACCCTGAGGCTCTTCGGTGGCGCGAATGGCCGATAATGGCGAAAAATGGCTATATATTGCCCCTATTCCTCGCCCATCAGTCACTGTTAACGTGCTCAGGCGTGGGTCCTGCTGTTGGCGAGGACGACGGGCAGATTTTACCGGACAGCAATGGGCCTGTGCCGGGATAGCAGGATTGTTTTATGGCTCCGGGATGGCAAAACCTTAGGGGCTGGAGCGGCGGTTGTTGCCGGTGCGCTCAGACAATCCCGGCCTCGCGATAGGGCTCCCCACGTAGTATCCGGCCGGTGCCGAAGCGGCTTAAATCCATGGTTTCGAAGCGTCCGCCGAGGATGAGTTCGGCTATCGCCAGGCCGGTTGCGGGCGCGTGCATGATGCCGTGGCCGGAAAAACCGGTGGCGACATAGAGATTGCTCGGCTCGGCCTCCCACCGACCAATGATGGCACTGTAATCGAGGCGGTTGCGAGCATAGTGACCACGCCAGCCGCGTTCCAGCTTCAGGGTTTCCATCGCCGGCACTCGGTGTGCCAGGGCCGGCCAGACAATCTCCTCGAACCGAGTCGGGTCGAGTTCGAAATTCCAGCCTGCCGGCACACTCCAATCCGGCACCCCGCCGGTATAACCGGTTCCCTCCGGGCGAAACGCCAGATCGGTCTCGGTCTTGATGAAGGGCAGCGGTTCCAGCGCGGCGGCGCAGCGGAAGAAATAGCTCTCACGGCTCATGGGCTCGACCGGCAGATCGATGCTGAGTAGAGCCCCCAGCGCCCCGGACCAGGCGCCGGCGGCGAGGATGAAGAGATCCGCCTCGATCCGCTCCCCCGAGGCACAGGTGATGGCCTCGATCTTGGCCTTGGAAAAGTTGGCCGCCTCGACCGCCTCCTGGCGATAGCTGACACCAAGGTTACGGGCCTTGCGTTTGAAGCCCTGGAGCGCCGCATAAGCATCGATCCAGGCGTCATCGGCGGAGTAGACCGCCAGATCGATGTCATCGGTGCGGATCGCCGGGAACAAGTGCGAAAGACCGGGGCCGTCCAGCAGTTCGGCTTTGACCCCGAGACCCTCCTGGTTGCGGAAATTGGCTTCCATGGTTGCCGCGTCGCCGCCATCGGAGACGAACAGATAACCCTGGCGGCGAAACGAGATATCCGCCGGCTCGGCTTTACCTGTCTCATTTTGCCCGGGCCCATCTTGTACGGCCATCGTCTCTGCGAAGTTTTGATAGAACGGCAGACCATAGCCGCTCATCGACACGTTTTCCGGCAAGCTGAACAGCTGGCGGATGCCGCCGGAGCCGCGCGGTGTTGCCGCCTCGCCATAGCTCGGATCCCGTTCGATCACCGCGACCTCGCCCGCCCGGCCATCGTGAGCCAGGTGATAGGCGATCGAGGAACCGATGATCCCGCCGCCGATGATGACTATATCGTAGCGCATGATCGCCTCTCTCAGGTCTCGGCGCCGCCGTTGCAGTTGATCATCTGGCCATTGACGAAGCCGCCGCCATCCGAGCACAGGAACCCGGTCAGCGCGGCGATTTCCTCGGGCATGCCGAGCCGGCCGAGCGGCACCCGGGGGATCATCGCGTGGATATGCTCGGTTTGCGCGGCATCGCCGGATGTATCGATCGGGCCGGGTGAGATGGCGTTGGTGGTGATGCCGTTAGGGCCGAATTCCTTGCCCAGAGATTTGGTCAGGCCCCACAGGCCGTGCTTGGCGGCCGAGACCGGGGCGCGGCCCTTATAGCCATGGATCGCGTTCATCCCGGTGATGTTGATGATCCGGCCCCAGCCCTTGTCGACCATGCCGCCGCCGAAGGCTCGGGCGGTATAGAAGGCGGAGTGCAGATCGACGTCGATGACCCGGTGCCAATCCTCGTCGCTCATCTCCAGGAACGCCTTGGACGGGCGGATCGCGGCGTTGTTGATCAGGATGTCGATGCGGCCGAAGGCAGCCAGCGCCTGGCCGGCCATCGCCGTGACTTCAGCCGAGGCGCCGACATCGCCCATCACTACCTGGGTCTTGACCCCCAACGCGCGGCCCTCGGCGGCGGTAGCCTCGCAGGCGGTTTGGTCCGTCGCACCGTTCAGCACGATATTGGCGCCCGCCGCCGCGAGGTTCAGCGCAATGCAGCGACCGATATTCTTGCCACCCCCGGTGATGAAGGCGGTCTTGCCCGAGAGGCTCATAGGGATGCTCCGTTGGATGAATGGTAGTTTTCCGGATTATGCACCGGTTTGGCGAGGATTGCCCAGCGCCTCAGCTTCCGGCGGCGTGCGGGTGACGTTTTGACGGCCAAGGGTTGTGATCGTCGAGGGCTACGCCTAGGGTCGCCGGCCAATTGCTACGCTGTGAAGACCACCATACGGAGACCAACAATGCTGCCCTCCGCCGAGACCTGCGCGCGGTGGTCCAAGCGCAAATTCGTGCGCCAACCACACCGCATGGTGATCGCAATATTCCTCTGCCTGGCGGTCACCATCTATGCGTTATTCAGTGGCCAGCCCGGCCCGGCCAAGCTATTCGGCGGTATCGGGGCGTTCTTCTTGGCGCTATACGCGGCGGCGAATTACATCGTCTGGAAGGCCGAGCAGGTGGCGCCGGAGGAATAGCGCCGCCACCTGATTTTTACCTTCAGCCCCAATTTTAAACCTCGGCGACCTTGTGGTTGGCCATCCGCTCCAGCGCCGTCACCATGCCCGAGTGGTCGAGCACCTGATCGCCGTGAGCGGCGCAGGAGTTGAACAACTCCTGGGTGCTCGCCGTGTTCGGCAGGCTGACCCCAAGAGACTTGGCGCCCTGCAGAGCCAGGTTCAGGTCCTTCTGGTGCAATTCGATCCTGAAGCCCGGGTCGAAGGTGCGCTTGATCATCCGCTCGCCATGCACTTCAAGAATGCGGGATTGGGCCAGACCGCCCATCAGCGCCTGGCGCACCTTGGCTGGATTGGCGCCGGCCTTCGACGCAAAGACCAGGGCCTCGCCAACCGCCTCGATGGTCAGCGCGACGATGATCTGATTCGCCACCTTGGTGGTCTGGCCGACACCATTATCGCCGACCAGGGTGATGTTCTTGCCCATCAGCTCGAAAATTGGTGTGGCGCGGTCGAAATCGGCTTGGCTGCCGCCGACCATGATGGTCAGGGACGCCGCCTTGGCCCCGACCTCGCCGCCGGAGACCGGTGCATCGAGATAGCCGCAGCGCTTCGCCTTGATCTTTTCCGCGAAAACCTTCGTTTCGATCGGTGAGACCGAGCTCATGTCGATGACCAACTTGCCGGCGGAAAGTCCTTCTGCAGCACCGTTGGGACCGAACAGAACCGCCTCGACCTGGGGCGTGTCGGGCACTATGACGATGATGATCTCGGCCGCCTCAGCCACCGCCTTAGCGTTGTCGACGACCGTGAGGCCGGCATCCAGCAATTCCTTGGCCGCTGGCGTCTTGTGGATAGAGCTGACGACCTCGTGCCCGCTCGCCAGCAGATGGCCCGCCATCGGCGCGCCCATGATCCCCAAACCGATGAAACCGATCTTCATGACCCTGTCCTCCGAGAACATGTGTTGTTGTTCCCGCTGTTATCGCGTGGTCGCCGGGTTGGGGCAAGAGCGGTTGGCAAAGGCGGCCAATTCGGGCCAGGGTATTGAAATCCGGATGCTGGGTGGCGTCGCAAAAGAATTGATGTGGCGTATATTTTAAATAAATAAATTAACGGATTTGCCGCCAAATTTAAGATGCCCGTTAGAAGTGGAAGACTGGAGCTTCCGAGGATGTTTAGCACGCTGACAAATTCCGAAGCACTACTGGCGACGCGGGTGTTTAGTGGCCGCAAGATAGAGGCGGCGGAGATCTTTAACCGGGTTGGAACCGGTTTGAAGATTCCCGATGCTTCCAGCTTTGCCATCGCCTAGGGGGTGCGGGGTGAGGTGCGGGCCTGGTAGACGGTTTGCCAGGGGCTCAGCACCGTAGCCGGCGTGGTGAAAGCCGCCGAGACGGCCGCGACAAGCTTTTCCAATCTACTGAATAAGGACAGGAAAAATATATCGTATATTTTACCGCTGATCTCTAAGATTAGACGATCGTTTTAATCCACATCAACCCGATTCTTGATCAGATCGACCTGATGGTCAATCAGGCGGAATTCAACAAGATTAATCTGATCAACCGTGACGAGGCCACGGTGGCCACCGCGCCGCCGGCAGATGAAGGGATCTTTTATTTCGCAGACCCTGACAGCAACACCCATAAGATGCCGGCGACGACCAGACCGGTGTCGAGGGGGATTCCAAGGTTCTGCAGGACTAGGAAAACAACGAAATCGATGTACAGTTGCGCTCAATGCTGGCCAAAGATCTTGAACTGCTCCCACCGACCCTGAGCAATGTCGGGGCGGCTCTGGCACAGATACAGGCAGTGGGATCGAGACCAACCAGAACCTCGGCTCTGTCTCCCTAAACAGTTTGGTGGTCTTGGGTCTATTTCGATAAATTTAACTTTTGCGCGTGGGCGCTGCTACCGGCGCTTGCTAGTTACCCTTGAAGTCTGCCTTACGCTTCTCATGGAACGCCGCCACGCCCTCGGCGAAATCCTCGGATGAGCGCAGCCTCCCATAGGCGTTACCCTCGATCTCGATGCCGGCCTCGACGGTGGTGTTCTGGGCAGCGTTGAGCACGCCCTTGATGGTCCGCTGGGCGAGCGGTGAGAACGTGCAGAGCTCGTCGACCAGCTTGTCGGTCGCAGCCTCCAGTTCGGCGTCCGGCACGCATTCCAAGATGAAACCCCATTCCTTAGCCTCGGCGGCCGAGACGCGGCGCGAGCGAAACGTCATGTCCTTGGCCCGCTGCATGCCGATCATGTGCAGCAGGCGGATCGAACCACCGGAGCCGGGGATCTGGCCGATCCGCTGTTCCGGCAGGGCGTATTGAGTGGTCTCCGACGCGATCCGAAAATCGCAAGCCAGTGACAACTCGAAGCCGACCCCGAAGGTATAGCCTCGATTGGCGGCGATCACCGGCTTATGGCAGCGCGCCGGCGCGGCGATATTGTCGGCTAGACGCGAGACCAGCTCCGGCGCCGCCGCCAGGAAGCCGGCGATATTGCCGCCGGAGGAGAAATGCTTGCCTTCGGCCCTGAGCACGATCACTCGGACCCGGTCATCCTTGTCCAGCTCCTCGAACACTAGGCGAAGTTGATCGCGCTGGGGGATCTCGATGATGTTCAGCGGCGGCCGGTCGAGAATGATATCAGCCCGCTCCCGCGCTGCATCGATCTCGACCCGAAAGCCGTTTAACTTGGCCAGGATCTCATGCCGCTTGGCGGCGAAGGCATTGGTCATAGTGCTTTCCTCTGGAGCGGTAGATTTGAGGCGTGATAGCTTTGGTGCCGGGGCTGGGTCAACAATGGCGAAGCAGCCACAGCGTTTAGCAAAACCCAACTCAAAGATCCGGCTGTCCATCAAATCGTGGGATCGCGCTCAAATCATCGATCCAGCGGAGCGCCGAGCGGCGCCAGACCTGCCGCTTTGGCGGCAATTGATCACGCTGGCGCACGGTTCCAAGCCGCAGGGCGAAGAACGGGTCGCCGTCGCCGACGGTGCTCGCATGGATACGGGTACCGCATTCCGGGCAAAACGCCTGTGCCCTTTTGGTGCCGCTTTGGGCGGTCTTCACATAGATCTTGAGATTACCACTCAACAGCCGAAAATTTTTGTTCACCACACCGACGACTGCGCCAAAAGCTGTCGCCCCGTGCACCTGGCAATCGGTGCAATGGCAAACCGTCGCCTTTTCCGGATCGACCTCGGCCTCATACTGTATATGGCCGCACATGCATTTGCCGTCTACTTTCATCGAGATCTCTCCTATGTGAAGTGTGACGCTCTTTACGGATGACTATTCGGATTTGTACTCGCCGGCTACCAGCAAGCGGCGAAGGATCTTACCGACCGGGGATTTGGGGATTTCGGTGACGAAGACATATGCGCGGGGCCGCTTGTATGGCGCCAGATCACTTTTCAGGCACCAGGCATCGAGTGCTGCGTGGTCAACGGTCTGACGCGGGGTAAGAAAGGCCGTGACCTGTTGACCCCAGCGTTCGTGCGGCAGGCCGACCACGGCAACCTCGCCGACCGCCGGATGCAGCGAGAGCACGCTTTCGATCTCCGCCGGCAGAATATTCTCGCCGCCGGAAATGATCATGTCATCGACCCGGCCGGTAACGAACAGGTCGCCCTCGGCGTCCTGGTAACCAACATCGCCCGTAAAGTACCAGCCGCCGTGCAGCGATTTTTCATTGGCGTCCGGGCGGTTCCAATAGCCGGTGAAGGCCTCGTCGCCGTCCAGCGCCGCGATGATCTGGCCCTCGACATCCGGGCCGACGGTCTCAAGCGGATCGGTACTGCCCAGCGCCACCACCCGTATTTCCTGGTTCAATCCGGCTTTGCCCGCTGAGCCCGGTTTGGCGGCGGCGTTTGGCTCGATGGTGAAGGTGTAGATCTCCGAAGAGCCGTAGTGATTGACGAACAGGTCCGGCTGGAACGCCGCCTCGAGCCGCTTCAGAAGCCCATCGGTCATCGCCTGGCCAGCGAAACCTAGTTTTCGCACCGAGCTGGTATCGCTGGCGATGAAACCCGGCGCCGCCAGCAGATCATGATACAGGGTCGGCACGAGGTAGAGATTGCTGACCCGCTCTGCCTCGATCAGCCGCAGCGCCTCGGTTGGCTCGAAGCGGTGCTGGCAGATAAAATGGCCGTTGATGATCACCGAGGCGAGCAGCGAGCGCACCCCCATCGTATGATACAGTGGCATGACGCCCAGGGTAATCTCGCCACGTTGGTATAGGTTCTGCGCGACATGCGCCAGCGCCGAGGCCCGCTCTGCTTGGTGCGTCCGCGGCACACCTTTGCCCTGACCAGTGGTGCCGGAGGTGTAGAGCATCACCGAGATGGTCTCGGGCGTGGCGCGGGACACCGACCGGGTCGGGTCGGCCATGGCCAGAGTTTGCCAGGCGACGCCAGCGCCGGGCGCGTCATCAAGGCCGATCCGGCGCACCGCCATTGCCCGTTCACTGGCCGTTACCGCTGCGGCTGTCAGCGGTTCGAACACCAGCGCCTGGGCTTGGCAATCTGCCAGCACATAATCCAGTTCCTCGGCCCGGGCGCGCCAGTTCAGCGGGGTGATCGTCAGCCCGGCGATCTGACAGGCCAAATGCAGGGTCGCGGCCTCGTATCGGTTGCTAAGCAGGGTCACCACGTGGTCACCGACCACCAGGCCGATGGCGTCGAGACCGCCGACCACCCGCAGCACAGCTTCCCGCCATTCTCTATAGGTCCGCCGGATCGGGCCGTCGCTGATGGCGATCGCGCTGGGCATCCGTTCGGCGCTGGCGAGCAGGCCGCGACCGAGATCAAACATGGCGTCCCGCCTGCCGTTCCGCCAGCACGTCCAAAGCAGCGGCGATGATCCCGTGATAGCCGGTGCAGCGGCAGATATGCCCGGACAACACCTCGCGCACCCGGGCCTCGTCAGCCGTTGGTTCCTCGTCGATCAACTGGGACAGTGACATCAAAATGCCCGGGGTGCAAAAGCCGCATTGCAGGGCGTGATGGCGGCGAAACGCACGCTGCAGGTCGTTCAGGTCTCCATTGACGGCGAGGCGTTCTACGGTCTCGACCGAGCGGCCTTCGGCCTGCACCGCGTAGACCAAGCAAGCCCGGGTCGAGGCGCCGTCGATCCGCACCGTGCAGGCACCACAGACCCCATGCTCGCAGCCGACATGGGTGCCGGTCAGGCCTATCTCGCGGCGTAGAAAGTCCGTCAACAGCAAACGCGGCTCGGCGTTCCCCTCCACCGGCTGATCGTTCAGGATAAAGCGCACCGGGTGTTTGGCGTCAGCGGTTAAATAACGCATGTTGAGTCTCCCCGATCACCTGCCGGCCAAGATTGCGCACCTGGGTCCGCCGGTATGCGGCGCTGGCGTGACCGTCTGAGCTGCCGCGCAATTCCCAGGCGATCGTGTTCAATGCATCGTCAAGACCAGCGCCGTCCAGCCAGGGTAGGCGGCGGATGGCAGGGGTGTCTGCGACCCCGCCGATCCCAAGAGAAACGCCGTCTTGATCACCGACCGCCGCCGCCGCGACGATGGCGAAGTCGCCGCGACGCGGGCCGATCTCGCGGAACGCGCTGCTGCACCCTGGCGCGGCCAGCGGGAACCGCGCCGCCACGATCATCTCATCGTCTCGCATCGCGGTTTGCATCGTCCCGGTTTGGAAATCCGCCGCCGTCAGGGTTCGGGATCCGCGCTGGCTGGCCAGCACCACCGCGCCCTTTAGCATCGCCAGCACCAACGGCAATTCGGAGCTTGGATCGCCATGCGCCAGGGAACCGCAAACTGTGCCGCGTTGGCGGGTTTGGTAATGGCCGACCCAGGGCAGGGTCTGCGCGAGCAACGGCTGCTCCTTGAGGCCGGGCCAGCGCAGCAGCTGATCTTGAGTGACCGCCGCGCCCACCTCGATCATTCCGTCGTCCGCTTGAATGTGCCCCAGCTCGGCCAAGGCCGAGATATCGATCAGCACCTTCGGCGTCACCAAACGCATATTCAGCATCGCGCCAAGCGATTGGCCGCCCGCCAGGACCCGCGCCGTGTGGGTGTGTTCAGCCAAAACCGCGAGCGCCTCGTCGAGTCGGTCCGGTCGGGCATAGTCGAAACCCGCCGGCTTCATGGTGCGCCGCCAAGCCAGCGGGGCAGCCGCGATCGCAAGCTGGGCATGGTCTCGGTTTTGGGCTCGGTCTGGCTTTGGGAGCTGTCGGCAAGGCGGGTGAAGATCTGGTTGATCACGCCGCGCGCCGTGCCATCCAGCAGGCGGCCGCCGACCGCCGCGACCTTGCCGCTGATCAAGACGGCATAGAAATAATCCACCCTGGTGCCGCCCTCGACCGGGGTCAGTCTGATTTCGCCCTGACCGGTGGCGGTACCGAGGCCGCCGGCGGCAGAGCCGGACAGCTGCAAGGCCCGTGGCGGATCGAGATCCCGCAGGGTCACCGAGGCGGTAAAGCGGCCCTTGACCGGTCCAGCGCCGAGGGTCGCCTCGGCCCGATAGGCGTTCTCGCCGGTGCGCTCCAGGTTGTGGCAGCCGGGAATCAGCGCCGCTAGATGGTCGGGGTCGAGGATAACCGCCCAGACTTCCTCGGGCGAGGCCGGGACAATGTGCGATCCATTGCCCTTGAGCGCGTGCCCGTTACCGCTCGAGGTGATGATTGCCGGGCGCGGCGGTGACGGGTCGGCCGGCTCGCTTTCGCCCAGCAATTCCAGGACCCTAGGCCGGGTTAGCGGCAGTGTGAGGACCGGTTTTCCTATCGCGTCGGCCACTGCATTGGCGATACAGACCGGCGTCGACATGCAATTACCCTCGCCAAGCCCCTTGGCGCCAGTCGGAGTAAACGGTGAGGGCGACTGGTCGTGCAGGATCATCAGTTCGGGCAGCTCGCTGGCGGTCGGTGGACAATAATCGGCGAAAGTGCCGGACAGAAAGCTGCCGTCCGGCGCATAAGCGAGTTCCTCCAGCAAGGCGGCGCCGAGGCCATGGGCAAAGCCGCCACGGATCTGCCCATCTGCCAAGGCCGGGTTCAGCAGCCGCCCGGCGTCATGCGCCGTCACATATCGATCGATGCGGATCGAGCCATCGGCGGGGTCCACCTCCAAGCCGCAATAGTCAAAAATAAAGCCATAGGCGCCGGAGGAGTTCACCCGGTCCTGCTCGTCCGGCTCGCGCAGTTCCCGCCCGACCCAGAACGCCGTTTCGCGCAACCCGGCGCCGGCATCCTCGGGGATCGAGAGCGGCGACCAATGCGCCTTGGCGGCGACCCGAACCAGGGCGATCACATTGTCCGGGTTGCTGATCGAACGGGCCAGCCCGTCGACCAGCTCGACATCGCCGATCGGCACGTTGAGATCCGGTGCGGCAATGGCTTTCATCCGCTTGGCAAGGCGTTCGGCGGCCAGCTTAGCTGCCCCGGCGACCGCCCCGGCGAAGCGGCTGGAATAATTACCTGAGGCGATCGACCAGGGGTCCTTCAGGGTGTCGTGATCGGTCACAGTGACCACGTCCCCCGGATCAATGCCAAGCTCGTCCGCTACCACCTGGGCCAGCACTGTGCGATGGCCCTGGCCTTGCGGCACCGAGGAGACCGCGACGGTCACCGCGCCGGAGGGATCGAAGCTGACGGTGGCGGTGGCCAGGGCGCCGTTCTTGGCGCCGGCCCGCTGGCGCTGTTGCGGCGTCAACAGGGTGGTGATGTAGCCCATATTGGAGATCGATGGCTCAACCACGGCGGCGTAACCAATACCGTAGAGCCGGCCCTCGGCCCGAGCCGCCGTGCGGCGTTGCTTCAGCTCTTCCAGGCCGCCCTCGCGGACCGCTTTGGCCAGGGTCGCGGCATAGTCGCCACTGTCCAGCACCGCGCCGGGGGTGGTGGTGAACGGCATCGCCTCGCCGGGAATCAGATTGCGACGACGCAGTTCCATCGGGTCCAGGGCGAGCCGGGTCGCCGCCAGGTCGACCAACCGTTCCAGCGCGAAATACACCTGTGGGCCGCCAAAGCCGCGCATCAAGCCGGTTGGGGTTTTGTTAGTGACCACCACACGGTTGTGAATCGCCAGATTGTCGATCTGGTAGGCTCCGGTCATGTTGCCGTGCATGCGATAGAGCGTCGCCGGCTCCGGGGCCCGCAGATAGGCGCCGCAATCCTCCAGCTGGTCATAATCCAGCGCGGTGATCCGACCCTGGCCATCCAGTGCCGCGCGGATCGTGGTGACCCGATTGGTCGCCGAAGTCGCCGCCGCCAGATGTTCCAGCCGGTCCTCGACCCATTTCACTGGCCGGCCGGCCAGCTTGGCGGCGATGCCGAGCGCCACGACATAGGGAAACACCGCCTGCTTGACCCCAAACGAACCACCTGAATCCGGCGGTGTTCTAAGCCGCAGCCGATTGCCGGCCACTTTGAGGGCGCGGGCCATCACCGTGTGCAGGGTGTAGGGCCCTTGGAAATTTGCCGTTACCTCATAGGTATCTTCGCCCGGACGATGCTCGGCCAGCACCACGAATGTCTCGATTGGGGTGCAGGAATTGCGTGGGTAGCGCACTGTGGTCTCGACCACATGCGCCGCCTCGGCAAAAGCGGTTTGCGGGTCGCCGTACCGGAACCGGCGCTCATGCAGCACGTTATGGCCGGCATCGTTATGCAGCAGCGGGGCGTCGTCGCCGGCGGCGATTTCAGGATCAATGACGGCGGCAAGCGGCTCATAGCGGACGTCGATCAGCTCCAGCGCATCCTCGGCCCGGTAACGATCCCTGGCGATGACGATGGCGACCGGCTCCCCGACATAGCGCACCCGGTCCACCGCTAGGGGGAATTGCGGCGCATCAACCTTGACACCGGACAGAAACGGTTTGGTCTCCCGAGCGATATCAGCCCCGGTGATCACCGTCGTCACCCCCGGCAAGGCTAACGCCGCGCTGACATCCACCGCCTCGATCCGGGCGTGGGCGACGGGCGCGCGCAGAAACGCCGCGTGCAAACAGCCCGGCGGCTCCGCCAAATCATCGGCGAAACGGCCGCCGCCGCGCAGCAGCGTCAGATCCTCGACCCGTTCCAGTGATTGTCCGACCATTCCCATGGTCGCATTGCTGCCAAGTTCCAGGTTCCGGTGCAAGCCCCGATGGGGATTCGGACGATTTTATCGGCGGCGGACGTTGTCCTGCGTCTCGACCCTCTCGCCTGGGCCGTTCTTTGAGGGTAGGCTCAATCCTAACATCCACACTAGCGAGGCAGACCGATGGGCGCCCCCTATACCGGTATTTTCCCGATCGTCCCGACGCCGTTTACCGAAACCGGCGAGCTTGACTTGGACGGACAGCGCCGGGTGATCGACTGCATGATCGACCAGGGCGTCGACGGGGTCTGCATACTGGCGAATTATTCTGAGCAATTTCTGCTCAGCGACGCCGAGCGCGAGATCTTGCAGACCTTGTGTATGGAGCATATCGACGGCCGGATCCCAGTGATTGCCACCTGTAGCCATTTCAGCACCCGCATATCGGTCGAGCGCTGCCGCCGGGCCGAGGTGCAGGGCGCCGCCATGGTGATGATGATGCCGCCCTATCACGGGGCGCTGCTGAAGGCCTCGGACGAGGGGGTGTACGAGCATTTTGCCGCCCTGGCCGGCGCCATCGACATCCCGATCATGATCCAGGACGCCCCGCTTTCCGGCGTCACTCTGTCGATACCACTGCTGGCGCGGATCGCCCGGGAGCTTGACCAGGTGCGCTATTTCAAGATTGAAACCCCTGGCACCGCGGCCAAACTGCGCACCCTGATCGCCGCGGCCGGCGCACATATCGAAGGCCCCTTCGATGGCGAGGAGGGGATCACTCTGCTCGCTGATCTCGACGCTGGCGCAACCGGCACGATGACCAGCGCGCTGGCCTGCGAGAAGATCCGGCCGATCGTCATCGACCACCTCGCCGGCGACCGTCCAGCGGCCGAGGCCGGTTACAACCGACTGCTGCCGTTGATCAACCTGGAGAACCGGCAATGCGGCTTGCGGGCCTGCAAAACGGTGATGATGCAAGGCGGAGTGATCAAATCCGACGCGGTCCGCCACCCGATACCGTCTCTGGACGTCCCGACCCGCGAGACGCTGCTGCGGATGGCCAGGGCGCTGGATTTGATCGCGCTGAAATGGGGAAAATGAGCGGCGGCGGGATGCAATTAGGCTGTTTTGGCGTAATATTCTAGCAATATAGAGATAAGTGTCTGGTTCCACCCATCGAATCCCGCTTTTAATTAGCCTTGCATTAAGAATCGCGTTTCCGGTTATTTTAATTTACTATGAGATCACCATAAAAATTCGAGATAAATTACCACGAGAGTTTCGGCTGGCGCGATGCGTCCGTCGTGGTGGTGATTTTTTCTTTGATGTTCCTAGTGGGTCGACCGAGATGGATGCTTGCCATCTGCCTCGACCAGACCACGTGGTTAAAGGATAGTCGATGACCCAGGATTCAGTGTCCGCCGACGACCAAGCCCCTGTCGTTCCGCCAAAAACCCGCCAATGTCTCAGGTGCAGGGCCACTTTCGAAAGTGACTGGGCCGGCAATCGGGTATGCTCGCGCTGCAAAAGCTCTGGCACCTGGCGTAATGGCGTTCCGCTTAGCACCCAATCCTCCAGCAGAAGGTCTTAAGTGTTTGGTCAGGGAGGCACCTCCCCCGATCGGAGCGCCGACCTCAGAGGTGGATCCCTATCGCTAAAAATGCCCTGATCTAGCGGTCATCCCGCCCCCGTTTTTACGAGGGAAGGCAAAGGCTGGGACCCATGCTGCCTGCGGTGGCGGGTTCGAAACCGCGACACTGCATCGCCGGCCTGGGGAATGGGTCCCGCCCTGCGGCGGGACGACGGATTTAGCTGCACCCCAACCACCGTGGTCCTACCAACTTAAAGTTTGTCGTCCCAGCACCCTAAAATGCCGGAATTCCGGCGCAGGCCGGGACCCATTCCACCAGAATCGGCGCGGGCCTCGATCATCACCGTTTTGCGCACTCTCGTGCCGTGTCGGCCTCAGACGTGGGGCCCAGCCGTCACGCCGATAGTCCTGTGGAATGGGTTCCGGCCTTCCCTTGCCCTCGTGAAACCGGGGCCGGGATGACGAATTTAGGAGGGCGTCGACAATCGTTTGAGGCGGTAGTCCCAGCTGATTTGTTTCAATCCGACTTTTTCTTTCGATCCCGGCCCGTGCATTTCGCCACCTCACCCCATAAGATGCCGATCTTCCCGCCGTCGCACCTCGCCGCCCGCCCCAAGGACTTGCCCGTGCCGCCCTCTCCGTTGAAGTCGCCGCGTGATCTTAGCGCCGATGATATGCAGGCCTTGGCGTTGGGTGCGTGGATCCTTGGCACCGGCGGTGGCGGTGATCCCTATCATAAGTTGATGAATGTTCTGGAGCTGTTCAAGAGCGGCGGCGGCGCGAGGTTGATTGATCCTCGCGGGCTTGATGATGCGGCGCTGGTGGCAGTGCTGTCGACCATGGGAGCGCCGCTGGTTGGTCAGGAGCGGATACCTGATGCGCAGCATGCGCTTCGACCGCTTCGGGCAATGGAGCGGCATCTCGGCCGGCCGTTCGATGCGGTGATGAGCATGGAGATCGGCGGCGGCAATGGGGTGCATCCGATGATGGTGGCGGCGCTGACCGGCTATCCAGTGGTTGACGCCGACGGCATGGGGCGGGCCTATCCAGAGTTGCAGATGACCAGTTTCGCGGTTGCCGGTCTGGCGCCGGCACCGTTCGCGCTTTCCGATATTCGGGCCAATGATATCATCATTTCCCAGGCGCTGGATACCGGCTGGGTGGAGCGGATCAGCCGCAAGATTACCGCCGAGGTCGGCTCCACCGCAGCGATCTGCATGGCACCCCGGACCGGGGCTGAGATCAAGGCGCATGGCATTCTCGACACCGCGACCCAGGCGATCGTCCTCGGCGAGGCCGTCATGGAGGCGCGCCGGGCGCATGGCGATCCGGTCGAGGCGATCCTGGTCGCGGGTGGCGGGATAAAGTTGTTTACCGGCAAGGTGGTGGATGTGGACCGCCGGGCGACCGAGGGGTTTCTGCGTGGTCAGGCGCGGATCGAGGGGCTTGGCCCGGATGCCGGCGGGCTGTTCACTGTGCATTTCCAGAACGAGTTCTCGGTCGGTTTCTGCGGAGCGACGCCTGTGGTGATGACCCCGGATCTGATCTGTGTCGTCGACAGCGTCAGCGGCGATGGCATCGGCACCGATGTGATCCGTTATGGCCAGCGGGTCACTGTGTTGGCGCTGCGGGGACCGGCATGCTTTTTGACCGGAGCGGGCCTCGCCACCGTCGGGCCTCGGGCCTTCGGCTTCGATCTCGATTTTCGTTCGGTCTTTGAGAGGCAGGGGTGATGAAACGCATCGGTATTGATGTTGGCGGCACCAATACTGACGCGGTTCTGGTCGAGGGCGCAACCGTGTTGGGCGCGGTCAAGACGGCGACCACCGAGGATGTGACTGGCGGTATTCGAAACGCGCTGCGGGAGCTTGGCGCGACGGTAGGGTTAACGATGACGTCGGCTTCGGATGGATCGGGCACCGGGTCGGGGCGTGGCCCGATGCGCGAGGTGGCGGCGGTGATGATCGGCACCACCCATTTCGTCAACGCGGTCGTTCAGCGGCGTTACCTCAACCGGGCGGCGGCGCTCAGGATCTGCCTGCCGGCCAGCGCCTCCTTGCCGCCGATGGTGGACTGGCCCGAGGATCTGGCTGCGGTCTCGAATGGCGGCCACTATCTGGTCCAGGGCGGCCATGAATATGACGGCCGACCGATCGCGCCGCTGGATGAGCCGGCGATCGCCGCGGCCGGCCGGGCGATGAAGGCGGCCGGGATTACTGCCGTCGGGATTAGCGCGGTGTTCGCGCCGCTGACCAGCGCCTGCGAAGACCGGGCCGCTGAGATCCTGCGCGAGGTGCATCCGGAATTGCGCATTACCCGCTCCGCCAGTCTCGGGCGGATCGGCCTGCTGGAGCGGGAGAACGCGACCCTGCTTAACGCCTACCTGATTGATCTGTCGCACCGGACCATCGATGCCTTTGAGGCGGCGATCGCGGCCAGCGGCATCAGTGCGCCGCTCTACATCACCCAGAATGACGGCACAGTGGTCGATGCCGCCACGGCTCGCGATCAGCCGGTGTTCAGTTTTGCCTCCGGCCCGACCAACAGCATGCGCGGCGCCGCCTTCCTTGCCGGGATTGAGGAGGCCATGGTCGTCGATACCGGGGGCACCACCAGTGATGTCGGATGCCTAAAGTCCGGCTATCCGCGCGAGGCCAATAATGTGGTTAAGGTCGGCGGCGTTCGGACCCTGTTTCGGATGCCGGATCTGCTGTCTATCGGCTTGGGAGGATGCACTATAGTGCAAGATTACCCGCTAAAAATTGGTCCATTGAGTGTCGGTCACCGGCTGACCAGCGAGGCGCTGGTGTTCGGCGGGTCGACCATGACGCTCACCGATATCGCGGTCGCCGCCGGGCTGGTGGAGATCGGCGACAAGGCGCGGGTCGCTGGCCTGGGTGCCGGTCTGGTCAATGACACCATTGCCCAAGTGCATCTGATGCTGGCCGAGGCGGTTGACCGGATGAAGACCGACGCTAGCGACTTACCGCTATTGGCAGTCGGCGGCGGCGCGATGCTGACACCTGAGACAATGCTTGGAATTTCTAAGGTAATCCGGGTCCCGCACCACTCCGTCGCCAACGCGGTCGGCGCGGCGATGGCGCAGATTTCCGGCGAGGTCGACCATATCTTCCGCGACATGGAGCGTAACGATTTGCTGGTGCTGGCCGAGACCATGGCTCGGGACCGGGCCATTGCCGGCGGCGCTGATCCGGCCAGCCTCAAGGTGGTCGATGTCGACAGTATTCCGCTCGCCTACATGCCAGGCCGGGCGGTGCGGGCACGGCTGCGGGTGGTCGGCGATATCGCTGAATTGAGAGCGACCCCGGCATCACCCGCATCGTGATACCGAGCGCCGTCGACGATTGATCGTTGCGGCGGAGGGCCCTCTCAGGCTTTGATCCTGCCGGCGCGTTGGGCGAGGGAGAGATCATATCATGGCGAGCAATCCAGGACGCATTCTGACTACCCATGCCGGCAGCCTGCCGCGACCGCGGTCGTTGGTGGAGCTTTATGTCGCCCGCACCAAGGGTCAGGAAATCGACGCGGCGGTGCTCGACGCCGAGGGCGAGGCGGCGACCCAATGGGTGGTTGATCGCCAGCGCGCCGCCGGTGTTGATATCCCCAGCGATGGTGAGCAGGTGAGAGAGGCATTTTTCCTTTATCTTCAACGTCGTATGACCGGTTTTGGCGGTGGGTGGGATCGACCGTCGGGAAACGAACTGAACGACTATCCGGAATTTCTGGCGCTCAGGCGCGAAATGCTAGCCAAGGGTACGGCGGTCAATAATTTCCAGCCGCCGATGGCGATCGGACCGGTCGCCTATGCTGATCACCAGGCCAATGCCACCGAGATCGCCGTCTTCAAGTCGGCGCTGGACAAGCACGCCGGCGTCTTCACCGACGCTTTCATGACCGCGCCTTCGCCGGGCATCGTCGCCACCGCACTCAAGAATGACTACTATCCGGATGATGACGCCTATCTCGACGCGCTCGCCGATGCCCTCAGCTTTGAGTACAAGGCGGCGGTCGATGCCGGTTTCATTCTACAGATCGATGCGCCAGACCTGGGCCTTGAGCGGCATATGTTGTTTCATGACAAGCCATTATCCGAGTTTGTCGGTTTCGTTGACAAGGTGATTGCTCGGATCAACCGGATGATCGAAGGCTTGCCGCGCGACCGGGTACGCTTGCATGTCTGCTATGGCAATTACGAATCGCCACATGACCAGGACGTACCGCTTGGCGACATCCTGCCAAGCCTACTGGAGGCCAAAGTGGGTGGTTTTTTATTCCCGTTCGGCAATCCCCGGCACACCCATGAGATAAAGCTGTTTCAGGGTAACAAACTGGCGTCGGATCAATATTTGATCGTCGGGACCATCGATACTCTGACCACCTTTGTCGAGCATCCCGAGGTGATCGCTGATCGGCTGGAACTGGCGGCCGAGGCGGTTGGCGATCCGGGGCGGGTGATGGCCGGAACCGATTGCGGCTTCGATACCGCGGCCGGGATGGGTCGGCTCACCTCGGACGTGGTCTGGGCCAAGCTCCGGGCACTTAGTGACGGCGCCGAAATTGCCAGCAAACGGTTATTTTAGCAGCCATTACCGCGTCCGACTATCGAGGAGCCGAAGATGACCCTGCCGATCTATGAGGCCTATGCGATCAAATATGGCGAGCGCATGGGGACCCGTGGGACGATGTTCATGAAGGGCGACCCGCATGAGGCGCCGATGGCCATGGATTACTACATCTGGGTGATCCGCAACGCTGAGCGGACTATTGTCGTCGATTGCGGCTTCGGCAAGGAGGAGGGGGAGCGGCGCGGTCGAACTTATCTCAGATCCCCAGCCGAATGCCTGACGCTTATCGACGTTGATCCGGCCACGGTCGAGGACGTGATCATCACCCATATGCACTACGATCATGCCGGCAACCTGCCGATGTTTCCCAAGGCGCGGTTCCACATTCAGGATTCCGAGATGTCCTATGTGACCGGCCGGGCGATGACGCATCCGGTGCTGCGCCACTCCTTCGTGCTTGAAGAGGTGCAGGAGATGCTGGCCATGGTCTATGGCGACCGCGCGGTGTTCCATGACGGTGATGATGACCTGCTGCCGGGGATCACCTTGCACCACTTTCCCGGCCATGCGCGTGGCCTGATGGCGGTTCGGGTCCATACCAAGCGGGGCTGGATCGTACTGGCCTCTGATACCGCGCATTATTACGAAAGTATCGAGGAAGAGCCGGTTTTCATGACCCATGAGAACATCTTCGAGATGCTCGAATCCTATCGCGCCCTTCGCAAACTCGGCGGCTCGCTTACCCATATCGTGCCGGGCCACGATCCCGACGTGATCAAGCGCTATCCGGCACCGTCATCGGATCTGCAGGGCATCGTCGCGGTCCTGGACGAGGCGCCGTCGCGGTAGGTCCAGTATTTGTATTCACATTCAACGGAGGAAACGAAAATGGCTAAGAAAACCGTTTATGAGATGATCCCGCAGCTCGGAAAATTGCGCGACGAAGTGTTGTTCGGCGATGTTTGGGAGCAGCCCGAGCTGACCAAACGTGACCGCAGTCTGGTCACTTGCACGGTGCTCGCCGCGCTGTATCGGACACCGGAACTCAAAGGCCATCTGCAGCGGGCGCTGGATAATGGCGTCACCGCCGAGGAGTTGAAAGGCATGATCACCCATGTCGCGTTCTATTCCGGCTGGCCAACGGCGGTTAATGCCGGCCGTGTGCTTCAGGAAGTGCTCGGCGACGACGCCTGAGGACTATCCGCATTTTACCGCCGCCGCCGCACCAGCGGAGGCGGCGGGTTCGCTCGTAAAGAGGATTAACCCATGCAACAACTCGCCACCGGCTATGGCCTCGTGGAAGGCCCGACTTGGCACCCGACCAAAGGCCTGCTGTACAGCGACGTGCTGAATGGCGGGGTTTTCGCATTGGCCGAGGGCGGCACGATCAGCACCGTCGTGGCGCATCGCAAGGGCATCGGCGGGATCGTGCTGCACCAGGATGACGGATTGGTGGTCGGTGGCCGTAACCTTTCCTACAAAAGTTTCGATGGCGCGCGCGCCAAAGTATTGCTGGATAGCGACGTGAACGAGGAGGTCGTTGGCTTCAACGATTTCACCACCGATGCTAAGGGCCGGATCTATGCCGGTTCCCTGTCCTTTGTGGTGTTTGGCGGCGCTGTCCCCAAGCCGGGTCACCTGCACCTGATCGACCTCGACGGCTCGGTTCGAACCCTCTCGGGCGGGGTAATGCTCACCAATGGGATGGGTTTCTCGCCGGACGGAAAGCGGCTGTATCATGCCGATGCCCGAGACGACGTGATCCGAGTCTACGATGTCGACAGCGATGGCGGTGTCGGTCCCTGGCGTCCTTTCGTCAAAACTCCGCCGGAGGCCCATGCCGACGGACTGGCGGTGGCAGAGGACGGCTCGATCTGGACCGCGATGGCGCATGGCTCCCGCGTCGATGTCTACGAGCCGGACGGGTCGTTACGCAAAAGCCTGCCGGTACCGTTGCCGATGGTGACCTCGGTTTGTTTCGGCGGCGCGGACCTGATGGACCTCTATGTGGTCACCGGCAGTCGCGGTGGTCCAAGTGACAATTGCGGAACGGTCTACAAGACCCGCTCCGACGTACCGGGGTTGCCGGTGACCGCCTCCAGGGTCACGTTGGAATAGCCGGAATTGGCGGCCAACCTGATATTTTAAGCATACGCCTTTTTGGCATCGGCCTGGGATGGTTTAGACTGGGCCTACCGCATCAGCCTGCCGAAACAGGAGCCGCTCATGACCGAGACAGATCGTATCGATGCGCTGGAGCGCCGTCTCCAGTTGCTCGAGGATAAGGACGAGATCCGGCTACTCCGGGACCGGTATCATGGTTACATCAATGACGGTCTCTTTGGCGAGATTGTTGATCTGTTCACCGACGACGCGAGGGTCGAGCTTGGTTATCTCGCAACTTATGAAGGGCGGGCCCCGATCAATGCCGGGTTTAGCGGCATGGGCGAACGCGAGCGCTTTTATATCAAGCAGTTCATTCATAGTCACCGGGTCGAGGTGGCCGGCGATACTGGCAGCGGGGTTTCCTATTTGGAGGCGCGCTATGGGCGGTTCGGCACCTCGTATCTGGTCAGCGGGCGCTATGACGATGTCTATCGCCGGGTTGATGGGCGATGGTTTTTCGCCTCGATGGTGGCGGTTTTCTATTACACCGTGCCGGACGGAGTCGGTTGGACCGGGGATGAACTGTACTATTTGAAGCCCAAGTAATCCTGGATTCGAAGCCCAAATGGCCCTCGTACTAAGGGCGCATAAGCCAGAGAAATAGGGGGATTGAGGCAAAGCGCCGAATTTATAATCTTATATATGATCACGTGAAATATCATGCAAAAGTTAAAAAGGTCGCATTGACTGACCTATTTTGCGGTGCAATATTTACGTCAGTAATTCTGACCTTTCGGACATCCTCGAATGATCAATGCACTGCGCAATGCGATGCTTGTCGCGCTGATGGCGGCCCCATTTTTTTGGGCCTTGTCGAGGCTGTGCTGGAATTGCTAATCTAGCGTTGAGAAAACCTCCGGATATCTTGGCTTTCAGGTTGCTGTACTACCGTCAATGGAGCGACACTCGCTTCTGGTGAAGCCGCAGTAGCGCCGATTGATTTTCAGCTGGCAATGAAGGGCCTTGGTCATGTCTCTGGATCATGATTCCGTCTCTCCAAACCGTGATTTTAAGGTCGTCGGCAGCCGCCCGGTCCGCCCCGATGGGGTCGATAAGGTGACCGGGCGGGCAAAATATGGCGCTGATCTCAGCGCACCTGACATGCTGATCGCTAAGATTCTGCGCAGTCCGCATGCCCATGCCCGCATCAAAAGTATCGACACATCCAAGGCGGTGGCTTTACCTGGGGTGAAGGGGGTGGTCACCGCGGCGGATTTCGGGAGCGTGCGCCGGAGCCTGCGGGCGGTGCTGGAAAACTGCATGGCCCAGAGCAAGGCGTTGTATGAGGGGCATGCCGTGGCGGCGATCGCAGCGGTGAATGGCGAGATCGCGGATGCGGCGCTAGAACTGATTAGGGTTGATTACGAGGTCCTGGCGCATGTGACCGATGTCGAGGCGGCGATGGCTGAAGACGCACCGCTGCTGCACGAGGATATGATCACCCAGGGCATCGACCCGGCGCCGATCAAGCCGTCCAATATCGCCCAATTTCTGGAGATTGGTCACGGTGACGTGGCCAAGGGTTTCGCGGCAGCCGACGCGGTTATCGAACGCTCGTTCAAGACCGAGGCGACGCATCAGGGCTATATCGAACCGCAAGCCTGTCTCGCCAGTGTCGCCCAGGATGGCATGGCCGAGCTTTGGTGCTGCACCCAGGGGCATTTCGTGGTGCGCGATACCTGCGCCCAGCTCTGTGACATCGATGCCTCGCGGCTCAGGGTCACGGCCTCGGAAATCGGTGGCGGTTTTGGCGGCAAGACTACGGTATTCATCGAGCCGCTGGCGCTGATGCTATCAAAAAAATCTGGCCGACCGGTGAAAATTGTGATGAGCCGGGACGAGGTGTTCAAGGCGACGGGCCCGACCTCCAGTACGATGATGAAAGTGCGGATCGGTGCTACCAAGGACGGCCGGATCACCGCCGGCGCGGCGGAACTTTGCTATCAGGGCGGTGCGTTCCCCGGCGCGCCGGTCGAGTTCGGCGCGATGTCGGCCTTCGCATGCTATGACCTGGAGAACCTGCATGTCTCCGGTTACGACGTGGTGGTCAACCGACCGAGACAGGCGGCCTATCGGGCGCCTGGAGCACCGATGTCGACCTTCGCGGTAGAAAGCGTCGTCGATGAAATGGCGGCGAGGTTGGGCCTTGATCCGGTGAATTTTCGGCTGAAGAACGCCTCCAGTTCCGGTAGCAAGTCGGCCTATGGTCCGAAATTCGGGATCATCGGGCTGGCCGAGACCTTGCGTGCCGCCAAGGCGCATCCGCATTACACCGCGCCGCTGAAGCTAGGCCAAGGCAGGGGAATTGCTTGCGGGTTCTGGTTCAACTTTGGCGGGCAGACCAGTGTATCGATGAACCTGCAAATGGACGGCACGGTTAACCTCTCGCTTGGCACGCCGGATATCGGCGGCTCGCGGGCCTCGATGTGCCTGATGGCGGCCGAGGAATTGGGCATTGCCTATGACAAGGTCAGGGCGATCATCGCCGACACCGCTTCGCTCGGTTATAACGACACCTCCGAGGGTAGCCGGGTGACGTTTTCCGCCGGGATGGCGACGATAGCGGCAGCGCGGGACGCTGTTGCCAAGCTGTGCCAACGGGCGGCGTTGATCTGGGATATCCCGGTTGATGCTGTAGTCTGGGAGAACGGTGAAGCAAAGCCTTCCGGTGCCAACGCCGGCGAATTTGATCCGCTGTCGCTGGCCGACATCGCGGCCAAGGCCGGCAATACCGGCGGACCAATCGCCGGGCATTCGGAAATCAACGCCGACGGCGCCGGGGTCAGCTTTGCCACTCATATGGTCGATTCCGAGGTTGATCAGGAAACCGGCCAGGTAAAGATCCTGCGCTACACCGTGGTCCAGGACGCCGGCAAGGCGATCCATCCCTCTTATGTCGAGGGGCAGTTCCAGGGTGGCGCAGCGCAGGGCATTGGCTGGGCGCTGAACGAGGAATATATCTACGGCGCCGATGGCCGGATGCAGAACGCCGGCTTTCTCGACTACCGGCTTCCGGTGGCCTCGGATCTGCCGATGATCGACACGGTAATTATCGAGGTCGCCAATCCCGGTCATCCCTACGGGGTACGCGGTGTTGGTGAAACCTCGATCGTGCCGCCATTGGCCGCGGTCGCCAACTCGGTGTCGGCGGCGGCGGGTGTCCGTCTGACCCATCTGCCGATGTCGCCACCTCGGGTGCTACAGGCCATCGACGCGGCGAAGCTGGCGGCAAAGTAGGCAGTCGAGTAAGCAGTCGCGTAGGCTGGTTACGGAACAGGGCGGGCATCGGCGTGCTTCATGTCACACTCTCCGGGTCCTTGAAGAGCGCCGCTGGCGGACGCCAGACGGTGGAGATTGAGGCCGGCACCATCCGTCAGCTTCTAATCGCCTTGGAGCGCGAAGTGCCGAGCCTGAGCGAGCATCTTGAACAGGGTGTCGCGGTGTCGATCGACGGTGAGATTTTTCGCGACACCTGGTCCCAGGAGATCCGGCCAGGAGCCGAGGTATTCGTCCTACCTCGGCTGGCCGGTGGCTGAGCCGCTTCACGCCTAAGGTTCACGTCCCGCAGAAAGTTTGCGTCACCGCCTGATCGGCTGTTGCCGGTAGCATAAGTTCCTCATGCCCGGGATGGTCCTCAAAGGGCGTGACTAGAACGCTCAACAGGTCTTCCATCGGTTGGAAATCCTCGGCTTGGGTGGCAAAATCGATGGCGCGCTGGACTTGATGGTTACGGGGGATGAAAGCTGGATTAACCGCCCGCATCGCCCGACGCCGCTGAATGGCATCGGTGCCATCCATGGTTATCCGGGGACGCCACTGGCCCTCCCACTCGTCGAACACGGCGGGATCCTCGAACAGGGTCCGCAGCATTGCCTTGGCGGCATGATCACCGGCTGGGGCATCGCAGAGGCGGCGGAAGGTCAGGGTAAAGTCGGCCTTCTGCTGGGCCATGCGGTTGAGCAAATCCATGGCGAGGTCGAAATCCCCCTTCGCCCCGCCTGGCAGGCCGATCTTGGCGCAGAGCCCGACGTGGAAGGCCGCCTCGAAACGCGGCCAATAAACTTCCAGCGCCTGCTTGGCCGAGGCCAGCGCCGTCTCGTCGTCCGCGTCGAGCAGCGGCAGCAGGGTTTCGGCGAAACGAGTGATGTTCCAAAGCCCGATCGAGGCCTGCTGGTCATAGCCATAGCGGCCGGATTGATCGATCGAGCTGAACACGGTTTGCGGGTGGAACGCATCCATGAAGGCGCAGGGACCATAATCGATGGTCTCGCCGGAGATTGCGGTGTTGTCGGTGTTCATCACCCCATGAATAAAGCCGACCAGCATCCAGGAGGCGACCAGCTCGGCGGTATTCCCGGCCACGGCCTCAAGCAGCGCCCGATAGGGCTGCGCGGCGTCGCGGGCCTCGGGATAGTGCCGGTCGATAACATAATTCGCCAAGCGGCGGATCGCCTCGGCATCGCGTTGTCCGTGAAAGTATTGAAAAGTACCTACGCGGATGTGGCTGGAGGCAACACGGGTTAGCACCGCTCCCGGCTCGGGGCCCTCGCGCATGACCATCTCGCCGGTCATCGTCATCGCCAGGGCTCGGGTCGTGCGGATACCGAGACCGGCCATGGCTTCGCTGACGATATACTCGCGCATCACCGGACCGAGCACGGCGCGGCCGTCGCCCATCCGGGAATACGGCGTCGGGCCTGCCCCCTTGAGCTGAATATCCCGCCGGATTTGGTCTGGGCCGACGATCTCACCGAGCAGGATGGCGCGTCCGTCGCCCAATCTTGGAACCCAATTGCCAAACTGATGGGCGGCATAGACCATGGCCAGCGGTTCGGCGGTCTGCGGCACCAGGTTGCCGGCTAGGATCTCGGCGGATTTCGGTCCGCTGAGAATCTCCGGGTCGATGCCGATAGCCTTGGCGAGCCGTTGGTTCACCTTGATCAACCGGGGCGTCGCGACCGGGGTCGGGTCCAGCCGGGTGAAAAAACTTTTGGGGAGCCGTGCATAGCTGTTGTCGAAGGGAAGGCTATCCCAATCGGCGCCGCTGGAAGACTCTGGGGTGATTGCATCCACGGTGGTTGATTCCTCACATTCTAGCTTCGGTGAATTATACCGCGACTTTGGCCCGGTTTCCCGGTTTAATTGGAGGCCGTGTTGGGTGACGAGCGAGGAGCACCATCGCCATGACGGTTTTTGAGTTCCATTTCGATTTTGCCAGCCCGAATACCTATATGACCCACCGGCTTTTGCCTGGGATTGAGGCCCGCACCGGCGTGACCTGTGTCTATGTGCCGGTGCTTTTGGGCGGGGTATTCAAGCTTACCGGCAATCTCTCGCCGATGGAGCAGTTCGGCGAAATTAAGAACAAGCCGGAATATCTTCGCGTCGAGATGGAGCGGTTTATCGCCAAGCATGGGTTCGCGAAGTACAAACGCAATCCGCATTTCCCGATTAGCACCGTGCAGGTCATGCGCGGTGCGATCGTCGCCCAGGAGGAGGGGTATTTCGCCGACTACATAGAGGCCGTCTACGCCGCCATGTGGGAAAACGAACTGAAGATGGATGATCCCGAAATCATTGCCGGCGCCCTGAACGCGGTGGGGCTCGACGGCGCTCATATTTTGGGCCGGGTTTCCGAGCAACCGGTCAAGGACAAGCTCTTGCAGGCTACCCAGGCTAGCGTCGATCGCGGCAGTTTCGGCAGCCCGACTCTATTCGTCGGCGATCAGATGTTCTTCGGCAAGGACCGCCTCCTGGATGTGGAGGAAGAGTTGGTCAAGAAGCTCGCGAACCGCTAAGCGTCGCGAGACTATCCGCCGACGACCTCGCGCAACCGCGCCAGCACCGCATCGGTCACCTCGATGCTGTCTGCTGCGAGCCACTCGCGCCGGACCCGGGCGGAACGATCGAAGGGCATGCGGACCGGCTCTCCGCCGGCCACCGGGCGGGCGCTCCGGACCGACTCTGCATAGTCTGTGACCTTCTGGCGATACTCCTGCTCCGGCATCATCAGGTCCGGCTTCATGGTGACCATGAGATAGCCGAAATTCGCCAGATCAGGCACCTCGACCGGTGACCCGGCGAAGATGCCGAGCAATTGAACGGCCATGCCTAACCCGGCGCCCTTATGGCCGCCCCAGGGCGTGAAGGCTCCGGCCAGAGCGGCGTCGGGATCGGTGGTTGGAGCGCCTTGCAGGTCGAAAGCCCGTCCTTCGGGGATCTGCTCGCCAAGCCGGCGCGCCAGCATAACCTCGGCATGCATGATCGATGAGGTGCCGATATCCCAAATAATCGGGTCGGCGGTGCTGGGAAACCCATAGCACACCGGATTGGTCCCGAACCTTCCGTCAACCGAGCCATGCGGCGCCACCCAGGGCGTAGCGTTGGAGATGATCATCGTCAGCAAGCCCTCGGCCGCCGCCATTTCTGCATAGTAGGACAGCATGCCGGTGTACCAGTTACCATCCGCGCCAATCACCGAGATACCGCTGATCTTGGCCTTGGTGATGGCCATTTCGGTGGCTCGATAGGCCACGACATAGCCGATGTTGTCATTACCAGCCAGTCGCGCCGAAACCGGTGTTTCGTGCAGGGTTTCAACCGGTTTTCTGGCTTTTCCAGTCCGCCCTATCCGCTCAGAGATACTCACCGCACGGGGCAGGCCGCCATAGGTCAGGCCCCGCAACTCGCAGTCGATGATGTGGTCGGCGATGATCCAGGAATCATCCTTGTCGTGGCCCAGGGCCTTCATGACATCCTCGACCAAGGATCGGGCGTTGGCGACGGTGAGTTGCATGGTGGTCTCCCGTGACGGCTGGTGTGGATCGGCTCCGGCGCCAAGCATGGTTGGGATCACACTGAGCGCCAGTCGTAAGCAAGGTTGAGGGCCATTGGGCCGGAGGGCAAGATGCTAGAGGCAATTTCGACGGGATCGGAGGCAAGGATCATGAGGCTGAAAGATAAGGTGGCGCTGGTCGTCGGCGCGGGACAGGCAGCGGGTGATACCATCGGCAATGGCCGGGCAACATCGATCCTTTTCGCCCGCGAAGGCGCCAAGGTGATCGCCGTCGATCGTGACCTGGCCTCGGCCGAAGAAACCGCCGAGATGATCCGCGCCGAAGGTGGCGATTGCACCGCTGTGCGGGGGGACGTGACCAGCAACGAAGATTGCGCTGGTTTTGTCCAGGCCTGCATGGACAGCCACGGCCGCATCGACATCCTGCAATACAACGTCGGTATTACCGGTGAGGGCAAGGATAGTGACCCGATGGTGCTGCCGGAGGAGGTCTGGGACCGGGTCATGGACGTGAATCTGAAGGGGCTCTACCGGACCTCGCGTCTGGTGGTGCCAATCATGCGCGAGCAACGCGCCGGGGTGATCATCGGCATCTCGTCGATCTTTTCGATCTGCAGTGTCGACCGGGTTATCTACAAAACCTCGAAGGCCGGTATGAACGCGTTCTGTCACATGCTGGCCAGCACCAATTGGGATTACGGCATCCGCTGCAACGTCATTATGCCCGGCCTGATGGATACGCCGATAGCCATCGGCTACCGCACGATCGTCGACGGTGTTTCGGCTGACGCGGTCCGGGCCGACCGAGACGCCAAGGTGCCGCTGAATCGCAAGATGGGTACGGGCTGGGATACCGCTCAAGCGGCGCTGTTCCTTGCCTCGGACGACGCTCGGTTCATCACTGGAGTGAACCTGCCGGTCGATGGCGGCATGACGGCGCGGATAGGGTAGCGGGACCGTTCCCGATTGAGGTCCGATCAAGTGACATGGGTAATACGCCCCGTGCCGAACGCGCTTTTAACCGTCGTGGCAAATGGGCGACCGCTAACATTTTGACGAGCTAACTCTTTTCTGCCTGCGCGGTAAATATAGAGCCGTAGCCGATTTCGTCCCAGTTCGGCGGCACCGGGCAGGGACGGGGATCGACATGGGCGAATCGAGGTGGGGCACCGCGAACCAACTCGCCGGTCTTGCTGGTTGGCGAGGGCGGTGGCATCCAGCCGAAGGCGTCGGCCGAACTATAAACATAAAGCGCCATTGGTCGGACCTGGCTGGAGCTGTTGGCCCGTGAGCCGTGGATTGTGCGACAGTTAATCGCCACCAGGGTTCCGGAATTGCCAAGCGCCTCGGTGCCACGGGCTAGATCAATGCCTTCTAGATCGGCGTCCGAGATCGAGCCGGTCCAGGTACCGTTCGCGTCGGTGTGAAAATACAACGGGCCGTCGTGGCTACCGGGGATGCAGACCAGCGGGCCATGCGCCGGCGTTACCTCGCCCAGATAGACGCCCAAGGTGACCGGACTGTAATTGGTGTGCGGCCAGGCCAAGGTGTCCTGATGCCATTTGACGATCTCGCCGGAGCCCGGCCGTTTGTAGTTCAGCTTCGAGCTGTGGAATTTTACATCTGGGCCAACCAGGTCGGCGGCGACATCGGCAAGCGGCGACTCTGTCGCGAATTCCCAGAAAAACGGGTCGCGGTCGACCAAGGCTTTGAGCCGGCGTACATGCGGCTGCTCTGGTGAATGGGCTGGGCCGATATCATAGGCCGCATTCGAGGCGGTGATAGTCCGGCTTGCATCCAGCAGCGCATTGGAGGTTTGACGAAGCCGGTCCATCCACTCGGTTGGGATCACGCCCTCCATGGTGACGAAGCCGACATCAAAATAGGCTTGCCGCTGAGCGGTTGTGAGGATGCGTGAGGGGTGGGAGAGGATGTCTTGGGGGGTCATGACTGCCTGCCTCGGCGGGTTAGGTTTGTACCGGGATGGTGACTGGAAAAGCATCGCAGGTTTGTTGAAGCCGTGCCATGCACTCTTGGGCACGGCACGTCGCACGCTGGCGCTCACCATATCAGCCCACTGATTGCACCGAACGGCGGTTTCGCACACCATTGCCTTTAGTGACAGGAATACCCTTGGGACGTGTCGCGTTCGGGGGCAGCATGGGAGAGCGGACCGGTGCAAAAATTGACAGAACAGCAACGCATTGATTGGGCGGTCAATGGCTACATTGTCTTGGAAGGCGCTCTCTCGCCCGAGGAGGTCGCGTTGTTTTCCGATGAGATCGATGGCATGCGCGCCCGTCCAGGCTGGGAGCCAATGGCGGGAATGCTACCGCGCGGCCATTACGGCTGGGTCGAGAAATGTCCCGATCAGAATCCTGAGTCGTTCATGGATCGTCGCGACATCCTTCCCTATAATCAGGCTTTCATCGATCTGATTGATCGCCCAAATGTCTTCGAGCTGATTGTCGACATCATGGGCCCAAACATTATTTTTAGTATGTCACAAGCGATTGTGCGGGGCTCCGGCGACGGGTTCCCCGGTTACACCCACACCGATGGCGGTGAGGGGCAGCGGGAAATCCGGGTGACCGAGACCAGTCGGCCGATCGCGGTCAAGGCGATGTATCTGCTTTCTGATGTGAACGGCCCCGACAGCGGCAATTTCACCGTGTTCCCTGGCAGTCATATGCGACCGCTCCAGTTCAATCAGGACCCGCCGGTTGGGCCGGGCACACCGGGCGCCGTGCAATTGAACGGTAAGGCCGGGGATTGCTATATCTTCTCGCACGCGCTCTGGCATGGCCCAGCCCAGAATCTGTCCGGGCATGGACGCAAGACTTTGCTGTACAATTATTGTCAGATGTTCATGCGGTGCTACGATTTCGATTCCACACCGGATGTCGCTCAGCGCGCCACGCCGCGCCAACGGCGTTTGCTGGGAGATTTAGGCTATGACTTCCGGCCGGGTTCGTATTTCTATGTGCCGGACGATCAGTCAGAGATCATCCTTGGGCATGGGGCCTAGATCCCGCGTGCAGCCTCCATCATACGAGTGAATTTCTGTCAGCCAGCAAGGCGTTAGCGCCAAAGCGGATCGTCGGCGCCGGCGGGAATTCGATCACGGTGTCGGCGACGACAGCGGTATCCACCCAGACTCCCGGGCGAATGCCGAAGTTGGTTTGGCTTATGGTCAGACTGCCTTTACCTTGACGATGAACTGGCCGGGCCCCTGGTCTGGGATTTCCTCCAGGGTTAACGCCAGATCCGCGTCCCGGATCTGGTCGGGGACCGTCAATTGGCCAAGCGCTTCATAGGCATCGCCATCCAGGCGGCGAAATTTCCGGAGTGCAGAGTGTCTTCGCGATCCTGGTTACTAATATTGCCGCCTCGAAGATCGATGGTAACGTCGATCCGGCTTTAGCCTTCGAAAAATGTGCTCGCTTCTGTCCGAAAACACCAATGGAGAGTGTATTGCTCACAACACGTGACGCGGTCTTTCCCCGCTATACCGGCGTCACGCGACATAGCAGAGACTTTAAATTGGTCTGTTCGGAAATTGGATCGCGTTGGCTCTTATCGGTCAGAAAATTGACTGGCCGCCACGGATTGAACGGCTGACGCTCGCCCCAACCGATTGGTACGAACACCGCGTGACGGCGGATGCCAGGATAGATCCAGGCCAAGGCCTCTACCGATCCATGCGAGGTTTCGACAGTCACTCGTGCACCGTCGGCCAGGCCGAGCTCGGCGGCGGTATCGGGATGGATCTGGGCATAGAGATCCGGCCACATCTCTTGGGCTTGCCAGGCGTAATGGGTCCAGCTGTGAAAATGCGGCGCCGCCGGCCTGCCGGTCAGAAGTTCCAAGGTGTAGCCCTGGGCGCGTAAATTGGCCGCCGGGTGAGTTTCATCAGGCTGAACAATACGGCCGCGCGGCGCCAGGCCGCCGGATGCGAAGGGCCCGATCACCCCCTCTACCGCGTCGTCGTCGAGCAACTCGACATACGCCATGTCGACAAGGCTTTCGCGCTCGCCATAGAACTCTGGCAGCGCCGACAGGCCATAGGGCTCGAACTTGGCCTCCAGCGCCTCGGTCCAGAATTCCAATTTTCCGCTAGTGGTGGGAAAGCGGTGGCCCGCGGGCGCCCCATGCGCGGAGGTGCCTTCCAGGTATAGTGTCTGGATCTCTGGTGCCTGCTCGGTCTCGACCGGGAAACGGACCCAGCGATAGGGCGTTGAGTGCAGGCGTTTCTGGGTGACCCCTCGCAGTTGGATGTTGCTGATCAGGGCCTCGTCCCAGAACCGCGCCGAGTCTTTCCATTCCTCGCGCAGCACGTCCTCGAAGCCAAAGCGCTTGCCAAGTTCGATCCAAATCCAGCCATCGGGCTTGGCTTGGCCCGGCGGATCAATCATCCGGTCGATCCAGACGATACGCCGATCCTCGCAGGCGCGGCCGACCTCGCCCTTCTCTATCCCCGTCGCTGCCGGCAGCACATAGTCGGCCCAGGCGCTGGTCTCATTGGGAAAGATATCGACGTGCACCAGCAGATCAAGCGCGGCGAAGGCCTTGCGGGTCTCGGTCTGATCCGGCCACAGCGCCATTGGATTGTTGTTGGCTATTACCGCCCTGAGCGGATAAGGCCGGTCCTGGAGCATTGCCTCGGTCCAGCCGACCGGACTGGTGCGCAGCTTCGGCCGGCTGATCTTGGCGCAGCGCTCCTCAGGGATGTTGAGATCGATTGGCAGCGAGGCCGACATGTTGAAATAGGCGCCGCCGGCCCGGCCCCAATTGCCGGTGACCGCAGCGATAAACATCAGGACCCGGTTCGATTGGGTTGAGTTCATGTGCTGGTTGATGCCGCGACTGCCATAAAGGATGCAGCCATCGGCCGCCGCGATCTCCTCGGCCAGCCGGCGAATGTCGTCGGTGGCGATATCGGCGATCGGCGCCGCCCAGTCCGGCGTGTAGCCCTTCTCGACGATGAAATCGCGCCAGCGCTCCCAGCCCAGCACCCAGGTATCGCAAAACTCCTGGTCGTGCAGATCCTGGCTCAGGATATGGTGGGCAACCGCGAGCCCTAAGGCCATATCGCCGCCCGGGCGGATCGCCAGATGCCAGTCGGCCTTCGAGGCGGTCACCGTCTGGCGCGGGTCGATGGCGATCATCCTCGCGCCGCGCTCAAGCCGCCAGTCATTGATCATTCCGAAATGAACCGGTCGGGTCTCGGCCTGATTGTCGCCCCAATAAACATGCAGCGCTGCCGATCCCATGTCGCCTTCGGTATAGGTATTGCCCGGCCCGCTATAGCCCTGGATCATCGAATAGGCGAGGTTCTTGCCGGATGAACAAAACGGCTCGGTAGTCACGAAATTCGGCGTCCCCCACAGCTTGGCGAACATCCGGATATAGCCGCGATTGGTCAGTGTGCCGGTTCGGGTGCCGGAGAACAGCCCTAGGGCTTCCGGGCCATGCTCGGCGCGAATTGCGGCCATTTTTGCGCCGATCTCGTCCAGCGCCTGGTCCCAGGAGATTGGCTCGAACGCGTTCTCGCCGCGCGCGCCGACCCGCTTCAACGGTTGGGTCAGCCGTTCGGTGCTGGAATATAGCTGTAGCGAGAGTTGGGATTTCGGGCAGACCCGGCCCTGGAGAACGGGGTCTTCCTCGTTGCCGGTCACCTTGACCAGCCGGCCCTTGTGGAAATGGAATTTCGTCGTGCAGCTGTTGAAGCAAATGTTGCAGCCGCCGGGTTCAATCCGGTCGGCCAGTCGGTCGGCCCGCTTCACGCCATAAGGATAGGCGGTGGTATCGCCAGCCATCGCGTGGCCCGGATCAATCACCGCCGGAACCGTTCGCTCGCGCGCGTCGAGCGCCGGTCGCAATGGGTCGGTGCGGTCCAGATAGATTGTCGCCGGGCCAAGCAGGAACGGATCATTGTCGATGCGCCGGCGATCCTGCGCCATGGCCTGGCGATCCAATGCGTCACGCTCTCCAAAGCTGATGGCATTGGTCGGGCAGACCGAGGCGCAGGCGGTGGTTGGCTCGCCATCAGCGCGGCGCTCGACGCACAGGTCGCATTTGACTGCGTGATGGCCGCCAGCGTCATAGCCCATGGCGCCGTAGGGACAGGCGGTCACGCATTCGCCGCAGCCGACGCACAAGTCCTCGTTGACCTGAACGATGCCGGTTTGCGGATCTTTGGTGATGGCTTTCGGTTCGACTGGACAGGCGCGTAGGCAGGCCGGTCGTTCGCAGTGCTGGCAGGCAAGGGCAAGAAAATCGAGCGGTGGGCGGCCCTGATTCTCTTCTGACGCTGTGCCGCCAAGCCATACCACCCTGTTGCGCCGTTCACCCGGGCCAAGCGCATGCTCAGCCTTGCAGGCCACCTCGCAGCTTTTGCACCCGGTGCAGCGCTCCAGGTCGATCATCAACGCCAGGCGGGTCATGAGCCCCACTCTGCGATCCGCCACCAATAGACCGCCCGACCATCGGCGACATAGCCGGCGAACACCGTGACGGTGATCACGTGGATTAGCAGTCCGGCGACGAACCCCCAGGCCAGCAGACGATGCAATGGTCGCCAATAAGCCTGGGCTAGTGAGACTGAAGCTCGGGTGCCGATCAACCGATGCTCCTCCATCACCGCCCGATGATAGGTAAGCGCGGTGCCGGGGGCGGTAATCCAATGGCGGGGCTTGAGCGAGAACACCGCCTCAAGCGCGTTGGAGTCGATGGTGCTGAGCAGCGATTTCTTGTGGGTGATCAGTTCGGCCAACCGGGCCCGCGTGGCCTCGTCCGGTTTGGAGAACCCGGCCAGCTTGGAGCCGAATGTCCGGGCCATCCGCTTCGACCCGGCGAGCCGTGACCAGACGCCGAGCGCCACCAAGCCAGCCAGCGACAACAGCAACAAACTCGGAATTTTCGCTACCGAGCCGGTGGAATGCACGATCACCAAGACGGCTCCGACGCTGGCTAGCCAGACATGGGCCCGGAAGCCGGCCTTGCCGGGGTGGCCGATCTTCTTCAGCAATACTGCGACGAAAGAGGCGACGAGGAGCATCGAGCCGATGATCGCCGCGCTCTGCAATAATGGACCACCGGGTCGTCCCAGATCCTCGGGCAAACCCGGCGAGAGGACCAATCCAGCCGATGCGGCCGCGACTGCAGCGATGACGATGGCAGTGAGGCGGGAATCGGCGAGGTCGGTGTCGTTGGAAGAGGCTGGCCGGCCTGTCAGCACGGTCGGTCACCCTTGATGGTGACCCGATGCATGTGCCGGTGCTGGCCTGCATAGTCGTTCACCGCGTGGTGCAAGGTGGTGCGGTTGTCCCAGACGGCGACAGACCCAGCCCGCCAACGGAACCGGCAGGTAAACTCCGGGCGGATCATGTGATTGCAGAGATAGTCGATCAGCGGTGCGCTTTCCTCGACTGTCATGCCGCTGAAGCGCAGGGTGTGAGAGCGGTTCAGATAGAGCGACTTGGCGCCGGTTTCCGGGTGGGTGCGGACGACGGGATGCGCGTTCTCATAGGTCTTGGCTTGGGCTTCAAACGTGTCTTTCATTGCATCGAGCCGGGCCATGCCGGCGGCGCGACCGCCCTGATAGCCCTTCTCGGAAGAGTTCACCCCGGCGAGACTACCTAGTAGCTTTTTCATGCCCTGCGACAGCGCGTCATAGGCCAGTGTGGTATTGGCAAAAAGCGTGTCGCCGCCGAATGCGGGTGTCTCCAGCGCGTAGAGCGTCGTGCCCAGAGCCGGGCAATCCATATAGCTGGTGTCAGAGTGCCAGGAACCGCCGAAATTCTTGGTGTCGGCCTCGGTTTTGATGATCTCGATCACCTCCGGCGTCTCTGGTAACCCCTTGATGAAGGGGTAGATGTCCGGCTCGCCGAACAGCCGGGCGAATTGAACGAATGCCGGTGGCGAAAGGCTCTGATCGCGGAAAAACAAGACCCTGTGCGCCAGAAAGGCGGCATGAATGTCGGCGGCGGCCTGGTCGGGGATCTCGCCGGCCAGGTCAATACCCAAGATTTCAGCGCCGAGCGCGGTCGATAGTGGAGCGATATGCATACTCTGGCGTTCCATCCG